>Ga0172372_10006921_pt1 | contig 15349 bp, 13 predicted proteins | sample LakKiv5m_2_FD_114544 | JGI IMG/M metagenome (GOLD analysis project Ga0172372, IMG submission 114544) | Freshwater microbial communities from Kabuno Bay, South-Kivu, Congo - kab_092012_9.5m | ecosystem: Environmental > Aquatic > Freshwater > Lake | place: Democratic Republic of the Congo...
CAGCTTCATCGCCACGTAGGTCTCGGTGGTGCTGGTCGGATTCACTCCCGGTTCGTCGCGATAGCCGCTGAGGGGCTGGGCGAGGTTGCCGCCACGGCTATACTGGCCGCGCACACAGCAACGCCAGGGTTCGTCCTCATCGGCCAGGTGGGCGGCCTGCAGCACCTTGGCCTTCTCATTGCGGATCGCCTCGGCATCGAAGCGGCCGGGGGGTTCCATGGCGGTGAGGGCCAGGATCTGGGTGAGGTGGTTCTGCACCATGTCCCGCAGGGCGCCGGAGGATTCGTAATACCCCGCCCGCTCCTCCACACCCACCGTTTCAGCGGCTGTGATCTGGACATTGGCGATGTAGTTGCGATTCCAGATCGGCTCGAAGATGGTGTTGGCAAAGCGCATCACCAGGATGTTCTGAACCGTTTCCTTGCCGAGGTAGTGGTCGATGCGGAATACCTGGCTTTCCTTGGCACAGGCCTGCACCACCTTGTTGAGGATCTGGGCGCTGCTGTAGTCGCGTCCGAACGGTTTTTCGATCACCACCCGGCTGCGCTCCGGGTCCGCCAGCAGGCCGGCAGCCGCCAGGGCGCGGCAGCCGCTGCCGTAGAACTCGGGCGACACCGACAGATAGAAGGTGCGGTTGCCACGGGTGGCCCGCAGGCGATCGATCAGCTCCAGGCGGCTGGCGAGCCGCAGCAGGTGATCGCTCTGCTGCAGATCCACCGGTTCGTAGAAGAGGCCCTGGCTGAACTGCTCCCAGGCCATCGGATGGTCGCTGATCTCGGTGGCGAGCGCCTCGGCCATGCGGCTGCGGAAGTCGGCGTCGCTCCAGGCGCGTCGGGCGCAGCCCAGAACGGCGAACTCACTGGGCAGGCGCCGCTGGCGGAACAGCTCGAACAGGGCCGGCACCAGCTTGCGGTGGGTGAGATCACCGCTGGCGCCGAAAATAACGATGCACTGGGGGGGGATCACCCGCTCCTGGCGCAGACCGACCCTCAGGGGATTGGTGAGCAGGGAGGCCATCGATAACCAGGCTGTTTGCTCCTGGTTTACCGGTAATGGCCGCGCTTGGCTGCCCCCCGTTGGGGATGGCGGCCCTCCTGTGAGCGTTCGCCCATCCCGCTGCCGCCACCGGGGAGGCCGCAGCAGCAAAAAAGCGGCCCTTGCGGGCCGCTGGCTGGATCAGGGGGCCGCCGGGGCCGGGCTGGGCCCCGGCCGGGCGGTGCAACTGTTTCAGTAGGTTTCGACGTGCCAGCGCTCCGCCTTCTTGAGCTGGGGTCGCAGGGTGGACCAGTCGAGCCCCTTGGCGGCGGCGGCGGCGGTCATCGCTTCATCGATGCCGGGTTCCATGCCGCGCAGACCGCACATGTACACATGGGTCTTGGGGTCTTCGATCCAGGTGAAGATCTCCTCGGCATGCTCCAGAACGCGGTCCTGGATGTACATGCGACCGCCCTTAGCATTCTGCTGTTCGCGGCTGATCGCCTTGGTGTAGCGGAAGTTATCGGGATACTGGCTCTGGTAATGCTCGAAGTCGCCGTCGTAGAGCAGGTTGGGCGTGGTGGGTACCCCCATGAAAAGCCAGGCTTTGCCGCGGAAGTGCCAGCCGTTCTTCTCGCGCTCAGCCGGCTCGAACATGCGGCGCAGATAGGTGCGCATCGGAGCGATGCCGGTGCCGGTGGCCAGCATGATCACATTGGCCTCCTCATCGGCGGGCAGCAGCATCTCCTTGCCCACCGGGCCGGTGATCTTCACCTTGGCGCCGGGCTCGATGTCGCACAGGAATGTCGAGCAGACACCATTGATCGTCTCGCCATCCTTCTCGTACTGCAGCTGGCGCACGCACAGGGAGACCGTGTGATCGGCCATGTTGTCGCCGTGTCGGGTGCTGGCGATCGAGTACAGGCGCAGCTTGTGGGGCTTGCCATTGGCATCCTTGCCATCGGGAATGATGCCGATCGACTGGCCCTCGACATAGTGGAGCTGGGGATCACCACCACTGAGATCGAATGTGATGTGATTCACCCGACCGATGGCGCCTTCGGCCAGCAGGCTGTAGTTCTCGGTCACCGTGCCGATGAACGGTGCCTTCGGCTTGTACAGGTTGACAGGGACGTCGGCGTGGGACACGGCGGGTGATGCAGGACGGGGGGCGGGTGGAGCGGCCGGCACGGCGGCTGCGGCCGCAGCGGCGGGGGCCGTAGCGGCGGGGGCAGCGGCGGCCTCGGTGGAGGCCCCGTTGCCACTGCTCACCTCCACGATCCGACCACCTTGCTGCGCGATCGTCTGCATCAGCGACTGCAGTTGGGGAAAGGGAACCGTGAAGCGGCGCTGGCCACGGCGCTGCCGGCCCACCCCGAGACCTTCGACCACCACCGAGATCATGCGGCCGTCGGAGAGGTTGGCGTTGGCGGTGGATACACGCATAGGGAGGACGGCCGTGAAAGCGGCCTGATCATAGGGACCGCCCGTGCGGGCCCCGGTCCGGCCGTCGGCGCCGCAGCGGATCCCACCGGATTGCGGTTAGCGTGAATCGGCTGGAGGGCATGTGCTCCCCGGCACTCCGCAGACGGCGGACCACCGCGGGATGTTCCTGTCTCGCCGTGTTCTCTGCCGCCGGATCCCGCTTCCTTCCACCTCTGTCCGCATGGTCCTGGCGCAGCCCCATGCCCATCCCCGTACCCTCGCCGCAGCCCCGCCGGTGACCCCATTGCTGAATGGGCCCGACGCCAGTTGTTCGCTCGACACCATCCAGCAGGAGATGGAGCGCCTGCCGCTCGGCAAGCGACGGCTGGCGGTGCAGCTGCGCCTCAGCGCCGACCCCCAGTGGGTGTGGGCAGTGCTTACCGATTATGACAACCTCAATCGTTTCATCCCCAACCTGGCCAGCTCGCGTCAGATCTGGCGGCGGGCCAATCGGGTGGCGGTGGAGCAGGTGGGCACCCAGCAGTTCTGCGGCCTGCGCTTCAGTGCGCGGGTGAGCCTGGAGCTGGAGGAGGATCGGGCCGCCGGCCGGCTGAACTTCCGCATGCTGGATGGCGACTTCCGCTGCTTCCAGGGGTGCTGGCAGGTGGGGGCTGATGCCAGCGGCACCTGGTTGTTGTATGACCTCACCGTGCAGGGCAAGCCGGGCATGCCGATCGGCCTGATCGAACAACGCCTGCAGGAGGATCTGGCCAACAACGTGCGCGGTGTGCAGCGCGAGGCCCTGCGGCGGGCATCGGTCTTCTGAGCCCCCGGGCCGCCCTGGCCAGCGCCTGAATCGCCCTGACCCATCGGCTGGCCCCTGCCGCACCGCTGTGTTGTCGCTGCGTTGCCGACTGCCTCAGCGGCCAGGGCTGCCTGAGCAGGTGCCGCCACCGGATCGCTGCGTCTTCGGCGCCGATTTCAGGCTTCAACAGCGCTCGATCCTGCGGCGGCGCATTCCTGCGCTGCCAGGCCAGTCCAGGCCAGTCCAGGCCAGTCCGGTCCAGTCCAGGCCAGTCCGGTCCAGTCCGGTCCAGGCCAATTCAGGCCAGTCCGGTCCATTCCAGGCCAGTCCGGTCCAGGCTGAGACGTAGCCCGCCGGACTCGGTTCGTCCCGGCCCCGCAGCGCGGATGCCGTTGCCAACCCATCCCGGCCTGCCGGCTGACTCAGCCAGCTCCCGGGGGAGTGGCGCTGATGGTGGAGATACCCCCAAGGGGATTCGAACCCCTGTCGCCTCCGTGAAAGGGAGGTGTCCTAGGCCTCTAGACGATGGGGGCGAGGCCAGGGCACGGATCAGCAGAAAAAGCTGATCTGACACCCTGCATTCTCGAACAACCGTTGGGTTCGATCAGGAACCCGCAGATCCCGATTGCCTGTAAAAGCCAACCGGACTGATCCAGACATACACCTGCCAGCCTATAGAGACCGGAGGACTGTGGATGGTTCGAGCAGCTCAGGATCCGTGGCGCTACCCGAGGGCAGGCGAGATCCAGGGCTCAGGGTGCCGGCGGGGAGAACGGATCGTGGAGATCGTCCTGATCCCGTGCCACTGAAAGGAACGTACGGGGCGGAGGCGCCCTTCGTCAAGAAGCCCTGCCCAGGCTGCCGCGGCGATGGGACTGGGGGGCCGCCTGGCCGTTCCAGACCGGCACCGTGAGGTGGAAGCAGGCCCCCTCCCCCGGCTGGGACACGACCCAGATGCGACCGCCATGCACATCGGCGATGCGGCGGCACACCGACAGGCCGACGCCATAGCCGCTGGTGGTGCCCGAGGTCTGGGGCAGCCGCGCCCGATCGAGGAAGATCCGCTCCTGCTCCTCCTCCGGGATGCCGGGGCCGCTGTCACAGACGCTCATCTGCACCCACTGGCTGGTGCGATGCAGCAGCGTGAGGCTCACCTGCCCGCCCTCGGGGGTGTATTTGAGCGCGTTCTCGGGCAGGTTGGGCAGCCCCTGGCGCATGCGGCGCTGATCGGCGTAGACATCGGGCAGATCGGCCGGGATGTCGGTGATCAGCTCCAGATCACGCCCCACCCAGAGCTTCTCCAGTTCCAGGATCGCCTCGGCCGCCACCTGGCCCAGGGCCAGCCGCTGGGGGTTGAACAGCGCCTCCCAGCGGGTTGTGCCCACCTCGAGCAGATCGCGCGACAGCTCCTCGATGTCGTCGAGGCGGCGCTTGAGCACATCGCGGAAGCGAGGCTCATCGATCTGGCCGAGGCTGTGGCTCTGCAGCGCCAGCTTGGCGGCGGTGAGCGGCGTGCGCAGCTCGTGGGCCACCATCCGCAACAGCCGCTCCTGCACCCCCAGGCGATCGATCAGCGTCTCGTTCTCCTGACGCAGCACCAGCAGCTGATCCTCCAGCTGCACCTCCCGGCGGGTGCGGCTGCCGTCCTGCTCCGCCGGCCGCAGGTTCAGCCCCAGGCTGCTCACCACCTCCATCTGCTGCCAGCGAGGCAACCAGGTGCGCAGCTGCAGAGTGAGGGTGGTGCCGGCGAACACCTGCTGGGGCTGGGGTTCGAGCTTGACCAGGGCCGGGGTGGCCACGAGCCGATGCAGCTCCAGCAACTCCGGATGGCGGGCCGGATCAGCCACCTGCAACAGCACCTCGAAGCCACAGTCCTCCTGGCGCAGGGCGCCGATCAGGCCGCGCAGATCAGCGCTGGCCAGATGCTGGGCGGTGGCCACCAGCAGCAGCTGCAGCTTCGGGCGGGCAGCGGCCATGGGGGGATCAGCCGCCGCCTCCGCCAGCGGTCGCACGGTTTCTGACGGAAGCGGATCGCCCCGGCTGGCCAATGGGCATGCAGCGGCATCGCCCCCAACCTTATGGGTTTGCGAGCAATCGGGCCGCCTGCAAGCCAGCCGAACCCAACGCCGCTATGAAGAGAACAGTTCCGCCCGCGCCGCCCGATCCGCCATGGGCCGATCCGCCATCAGCTCATCGGGCGGTCACGAACAGCCGGGCGCCGGTCTGTTCGCCCGCGTTCCCCTGTTCCACAGCCCGGATCCGCTGCCCGCCCAGGCCCCCAGCCGCATCCGTCTCGACAGCAGCCTGCGGCGCTGGTTCTCGCGCAACCTGGGGCTGTGGCGTTCGCGCCGCCTCTACTTCTTCCATGACGATGAGCCGATGCGGGTGGACATGCTGCTGCGGGTGGAGAGCTTCAGTGAGCCGATCGAGGGGGAGGCCGCCTATCGCTTCACCTGGTGGCCGGAGCAGGAATACGACTTCTTTGATCGCAAACCCCGCTATGTGCGCGAGGGGGTGATGGAGGCCTACCTGTGCGGCCACCAGCTGCGTCGCAGCCGCGGCTACCTCTGCGGCTCGCCCACCAAGAGTCAGATTCGCCAGGTGGATGAGCACGAAATGGTGTTCGAATCCCATTACCTGGAGTGGGATATCCTGGAGCATATTCGCCTGGTGGATCAGGACCGTTACCGGGCCCGTTCGATCTATTCGTGGCGCGACGGTCTGCTGGAGCTGTCGGAGATCCACCATGAGATCCGGCTGGAGGCGGCCGGTGCACCGCTGGCGGAACCATCACCGTCCTGAACCCCGAGGCCCTGATCGGTCGCGCCTGGGCTCTGGTGATCGGTTTCTGGAGCGGCGATCCGCTGCCGGTGCTGCCGCGCTGGGCTGGCCTCACCGCTGCCTCACCGCTGCCTCAACAGCGCCGAGGAGGCGGGGTGAGCGATGGCGGGGCCCCGTGCTCGAGCAACACCAGCGGCTCGAGGGCCTGGCCTGTTCGCAGCTGAGCAGCGGGCTTGAGGGGTACGGATCGACGCCGGGCTCCGCGTCACTTTGCGTCGGCCGGTCGCTGCTGCTCGCGGCGCTCCAGCAGCCTCGGGATCAGCAGCGTCAGCGTCACCAGCAGCAGGGCACCGAGGCCGAATTCCACCACCCCCTGCAGCATTCGCTCGAACGGAATCCAGCGCCCACCGAGCCAGGCGAGGCCGACCATCGTGATCGCCCAGAGGCAGGCACCGACGCTGTTGCAGAGCAGGAACTGGCGGTAGGGCATGCCCACCGCCCCGGCCATCGGCCCGGCGATCACCCGCAGCACCGCCACGAAACGGCCCAGCAGCACCGACTTGCCGGCATGGCGCAGAAACGACTCGCGCAGCTTCTCCATCTGTTCCGGCGACTGGCGCAGCAGGCCACCCACCCGCAGCAGCAGGGGCCAACCGGCGCGGCGGCCCACCCAGTAGCCGAGGTTGTCGCCCAGGATTGCACCCGCTGCCGCGGCCCCGATCACAGCCGGCAGCTGCAACGGACCGCTGCCGGCGGCATACCCCCCAGCAGGGTGATGGTCTCGCCGGGCAGGGGCAGGCCGGCATTCTCCAGCAGCATCGCCGCGAAGATCAGCCCATAACCCCACTGCTGCAGCCACACACGCAGGCTCTCGGCGCTGAAGGTGGCATCGAGCGACAGCAACGGCAGCGCCGACGCCAGCGGCAGCTCCATCGCCAGCGGCAGCGCCATCGTTCAGGGCTGAACCGAGGTGACTCAGACCCGATCGGATCAGGCGCCGCCCGGCGGGCTGCCGGTGAGACCGGGCCGGGCCCGCCGCCAGCGCAGCACCGATGCGGTGAGGAAGGCCAGCAGCAGCGGCAGGCCCGCCACCAGCAGCACCAACCGGTATCCATCCACCAGGCCGGGCGCCTGGTGGAGCAGCAGCTGCTCGCCGAGATACAGGCCGTACAGCCCCACCAGCAGGCCCCCTTCCAGACGGGTGATCACCCCGCCGGTCCAGAAGATCGGCAGGCAGGCGATGGTGGTGAGCACCATGATCGGGAAGTCGCGCGCGATCATCACCGGATCCACCGCCAGCCCCCGGCCGCCGGCCACAGTGGCGCTCAGGCCGAGGATCACCAGCTGGTTGAGCAGGTTGCTGCCCACCACATTGCCGATGGCCAGATCGGCCTTGCCGCGGTAGGCGGCCACCAGGGAGGTGACCAGCTCGGGCATCGAGGTGCCGGCGGCCACGATCGTCAGGCCGATCACGGTCGGGCTCACCCCCAGGGCCAGCGCCGCCCCGGTGGCTCCCTTCACCAGCAGCTGTGAGCCCAGCACCAGCAACACCAGCCCGCCGGCGAGCCTGGCGGCCGCCACCGCTCCACTGCTGCGTTCATCGCTGAGGTCATCGCCCTGTTCATCGGGATGCTCGCCGGCGGTGCGCATCTCCCAGATGATGTTCATCACGGTGCCGACGAGCAGGGCCAGGCCCGCCTGCCAGGTGATCCGGCCGCCGGAGGCCATGCCCCAGGTGGCCATCGATACGCCGAGCAGCAGCGGCACATCGCGGCGCACCAGGCGACTCCTGACCCGCAACGGCACCACCAGGGCGCTCATGCCCAGCACCACCAGCACATTGAAGATGTTGCTGCCGACGATGTTGCTGACGGCGATCTGGTCGTTTCCCTGCAGGGTGGAGAGCACGCTGACGAACAGCTCCGGAGCGCTGGTGCCGAGCGATACGACCGTGAGGCCGATCACGATCTGGGGGATGCCCAGCAGCAAGGCCAGCGCCGTGGAGCCGGCCACGAACAGCTCACCGCCGCCGAACAGCACCAGGATGCCGACCACGATCAGGACCAGGTCGGTGTAGAAGGTCATGGGCGAGACGCAGTGGTGTGATTCTGCCGGGCCGGGTGCAGCGCTGATCGCGGCTGGGCAGGGTGCCTGCACCAACCCCGGGACCGCCGCCTCCGCGCCGCCGCGCCTCCTGCCGGCCCTGCCGGTCTGGCCGGCCGGCTGGTGGCTGGCCGGCGGCCTCGGCGGCGCGGCGCGGCCTTTCGGGCCCCGGCTGCTGGCAGCGCCGCCGCAGGCCGATGTGTGCCCGCACGCCACGCAGACAACTACAGATATCCCGGCATCCCGGCATCCCGGCGATGCCAGCGCATCACGGCCGCGGCTGCCCCGGCCGGCCGCCCCGACGGCAGCGTTCCAGGCAATCGGCATAGAGCTGCTGATGGGCGGCGGCCACCGCCGCCGGTCGCCAGGTCGCCAGACGCTGCGGGTCCGGGGGGCGGGCGGCGCCGGAGAGGCACCAGGCGATCCCCTGCGCCAGGGCGGCCGGTGATTCGGGCGGCGCCAGCCAGCCGTTGCGGCCATGCTCCACCAGGTCCTCCATGCCGCCCTGGCGAAAGGCCACCAGCGGCGCTCCGCAGGCAATCGCTTCCGTGGCGGCCTGGGGCAGGTTGTCCAGCCGGGAGGGCACCACCACCAGATCGGCGGCGGCGTAGGCCAACGCCAGGCTGATGTCGTCAGCGAAGCGGCCGGCGTAGAGCAACGGCAACGGCAGCGGCAGCGGCTGCCGCGGCTGCGCCTGACCCAGCACCACGGCGACCAGCGAGGGCGCCCCAGGATCCTGGGCCAGGCAGGGCTGCTGCAGGGCCGCCTGGAGCAGATCCCAGCCCTTGCGGCGATCGGCCGTGCCGTCGAGGGCACCGAACAGCATCAGTCGCTGCTGCCGGGGCCAGCCGAGCAGCTGCCGCGCCCGGTCCCGCTCGATCGGTCGAAACAGCTCCGGCAGGGCATTGGGGATCACGGCGCAGGGCACCCCGGCAAACAGGGCGGAGGCGGCGGCCTGCGCCGCCATCCAGCGGCTGGGGGCGATCAGCTGCAGCCGCGGCAACAGCCGCCGCCAGGCCCGGCGTTTGCGCTGCCACACCCAGCGATCGAGATCCAGACCCCGGTCCGCCACCGGTCGGTTGCCCCTGGCATAGCCGTCGTGAAAGCGCCGATCGGCCGCCGTGGCGGGATAGTGCTCGCTGCCGCAGAAGGGCCAGGTGTCATGCAGGGTCCAGACCACCGGACCCCGCAGCCGGCCGATCGCCTCCACCGAGACAAATTCATCCTGCAGCCAGTGCAGATGGAGCAGATCCACCGCCGCCGCATTGAGCTCACGATCGAGGCGGCAGGGCAGGGCCGCCGGCGAATGGGTGACGGGATTGGCGGAGCGCTGGGGTTTGCTCAGCCACCAGCTGGCGGTGCTGCGCAGCAGGGCTGCCGCCTGGCGAGGCTTGCTGCGTGGCGCCTGCACCCAGGCATCACCGCTGCTGCTGAGGGCGACACGCATGGCGCTGTCGATGCCTGCATCGCGCAGGGCGCGGTGCAGGCGGAAGGCCGCTCGCGCCGCCCCCTGGCTGCCGTCATAGGTGGAAACCTGGAGAACTCGCATTCAACGCCAACCCATCAATCGCCGTGCTTTGCGCACTTTGCGCAGGGTTTCTGAGGCCAGGGTTTTTGTGTAGAGCCTCTGGAAGGTGTCTGCGTCCCGCAGCCGATCCGGCAGAAACACCCGAGGGTGAACGAGCGGCAGGGGCAGGTGGCCTCGCGGGCCGAGCGGCGAGCGCTGATCAAGGGTATGGGTGGCGTCAGGACCAAAGCCGATGTTTTCGACCAGTTCGACCGCGGGCAGCGCGGTCAGAAAACCCTGCTGCCAGCAACTGAACTGCCAGATCGCATCCCAGGTGGAGGGATTGGGGCCCTGGGCCAGCTGCTCCAGCCACTGGCTCCAGACGTGCGCGAATTGCGCATCACCCAATTGTTGCAGCCAACCCGCATCCCGGAAGGCGGGCCAGCCGGAGAGGTCTCGATCGTAGCAGGACCAGGCGCGCTTCCAGGTCGCCCAGCCCCAGCCGTGGCTGTAGATGGAAAAGCGATAGCTGCTGCCATCGGCAGGGGGGATGCGCTGATGATTATTGGCCGCTACGCAACCGATCCTGGTGTCTTGGCGATAGCGCTCCAGCAGCTCCTTGCAATAGGGGAAAAAACTGAGATCAGGAACAATGTCATCTTCGAGAATAATCGCCTCATTCTCCTGATCAAACAACCAGTCCAGGGCATTCACCACCGTAGCGCGGCAGCCTTGATTGACCTCGTTCCAGCGGTAGCGAATCTGGCATTCCCAGTCCACGAGTCCCTGCGGCTGCGGCCGGCAGAGCCGCCGCACCTGCATACAGCGCTCTGGATCGGAGCCATGATCATGCCTGGGGCCATCACACGCCACGTACAGGTGGCTGGGTTTCACTTGCCTGAGCACCAGTAAAACCTGCTCGATAAAGCGTGGACGGTTGAAGCCGATCAGCAGGATAGGTACGGGAAAACTCACAGAGCCACGCGGAACGGAGCGGCGCTTCGGGGAAGGATAGGCAACCGCAGAACAGTGGCCAGGCCCGCACAATACCGGCGCGGGCGGTCCTCCCTCGCCGTCGCCCGCCGCTGCGGCAGGCGGCGGCGTCGATCGCGGCCGAAGCGCGCTCGCTGCTGCTGCCGGGCCGGCGGGCGCCGGTGGCGGTTCGGCCCAATGGCGCCAGAGGGCTCTGCCGGGCAGCCCTCGGGCGCAGCCAGGCGGCCGAGGGATCACGCCGCGGCGAGCCCCGACCCGATGCGGATCAGGACATCCAGACAGGTCAGCACCAGTCAGGGTCTGGCCACCGATCGGCTGAGCCATCCGCGATCGGCTGAGCCATCCGCCTGCGGCCGGATCGGCACTCCCCGCTTGGGCGACCAGGCCGGTGTCAGCCAGCCGATACGCCGTTGCCGGCGTACACAAGTGGTGTTGGGGGCAGTGGTGTTGTGGAGCCGATGCCCAAGCAGTTGAGAATACACCGGTTGCGCAGGCGACGGATCAGCCCTGATCCGCTCATCTGGCTGGATCCCCGGGCTGCGCTGATGCGCTCGATCCCTGTACTCTCGGCCCGACCATGTATCGGCCTGGCCAACCATGCGCCTCCTCCAGCAGCTGTTCCTGCTGTCGCATCCCTCCAGCCGGCGCGCGCCCGCTGACCTGGCTCAGACCGGTCGGACGCCGCAGCCGTTCGACCGCCCGCCCGCCCGCCGGCGATCCGGTTGGCGCCAGGGGGCATGGCTGGCGCCCCTGCTGCTGCTGCCGCTGCCGCTGCTCCCGACCGAGACCCGGGCCCAGAAACCCCTCTATGCCCTGGCCTGTGTCGGTACCGAGACGGGTTACACGGTGAACTTCTCCTATCGCTGGGGCACTCAGAGCTGGCAACAGCGCAGCGTCGCCCCCGGCCGCTGGATCAAGCTCTACTGGACTTACGACTACCCGGGCGAGAACCGCTCCCCGACTCTGGCGATCCGCTACGACGATGATCTCACCAACCGCACCAACATTGTGCGGACCGATCTGAAAGCCTATGCCGCAGCTTCCCTCGACTGCGAGAAGCAGGGCAAAACCTACAATTTCTATGCCAGAGGCGATGAGCTGTATGTTCAGGAGGAGGATTGAGCGGCGCAATTCAGCAGCAAATCTGAGCGGCAGCACGCAGTAGCAGAACCGCTCTCCCCCTTGCCATGGCTCCAGCGCCCAGCGCCGCTCTGCCCAGGGACTTCTTTGCCCGGCCCGCCGAGCAGGTCGCCCCGGAGCTGATCGGTTGCCTGCTGGTGAAACGCCAGGCCGCCGCAGAGTTGTTGTGGGGCGTGATCGTCGAAACCGAGGCCTATTGCCAGAGCGAACCCGCCTGCCATGGCCATCGCCGCCGCAGCCTCAGCAACGAAACCCTGTTCGGGGAGCCGGGGCACTTTTATGTGTACGTGAGCTACGGCATCCATCACTGCGTCAATGTGGTCACCGATCGCCGGGACTGGGCCAGTGGGGTGCTGCTGCGCGCCCTGGCCGTCGGCGGTGATCCGGAGCGTTCCTGCGCCGGCCCGGCGCTGCTGGCGCGCCGCTTCGGCCTCGACCGTCGCCACGATGGCCTGCTGGCGCATCCAGCCCAGGGGTTGTGGCTGGCCGCCCGACCACCGTGGCTGGTCGCGGCGCTGCAACCGCAGGCGGTACCGGGCACGGGGATCCCGGCCGCGGTGCTGACCCGCACGACCCGAATCGGCATCCGCCAGGCCGTGGATCTGCCCTGGCGCTGGTATCTGCAGGCGAGCCGCAGCGTCAGCCGCCGCGCCGCCGCCGACCGCACCCCTCGCCAGGACGGCTTGCGGGCCCTGCTGGTCCAGAACCGCGCCGGCCCTGTCGACCCCGCAGCACCGCCCAGCCCGGACGCTGGGGGATGTTGTTGACCTCCTCCCCGCCGTGAACGCCGGAGATTGCTTCTACGCTGCCCATGGGGATGGCTCAGCGATCGGGTGGGTTGACGCTTCACAGCGCCGGGGCTGGCCCGAATCGAGATCGGCCCTACGGTTGGCATGCCTCTGCTGCATCGCCTGCCTTGAGCGGCTGGAGCCACCGCCACGTGCTCGACCTGGCCTCCTTCTCGGTCGCCGACTTCACCACCGTGCTGGAACTGGCCCAGCGCTTCCGCAGCCTGCCCGTCGCCAGCGGTGCCCGCAAGCTGCCGGCCCTGCAGGGGCGGCTGCTGACCACCCTGTTCTTTGAGCCCAGCACCCGCACCCGCAGCAGCTTCGAGCTGGCGGCCCGGCGTCTGTCGGCCGATGTGCAGAGCTTCTCCCCCGCCTCCAGCGCCCTGAGCAAGGGCGAAAGCCTGCTCGACACCGCCCGCACCTACGTGGCTATGGGTGCGGAGCTGCTGGTGGTGCGTCACCGCTGCGCCGGCGTGCCTCGCAGCCTGGCCCTCGGCCTGGAGGCCTGCGGTGCCCGCGTGGCGGTGCTCAACGCCGGCGATGGCCTGCACAGCCATCCCAGCCAGGGGCTGCTGGATCTGTTCACGCTGGCGCGCCACTTCGAGCCGACGCAGCCGCGCCCGGCCAGCCTGCAGGGTCGTCGGATCGCGATCGTGGGCGACATCCTCCATTCCCGCGTCGCCCGTTCCAACCTCTGGGCACTCACCGCCTGCGGTGCCGATGTCGTGCTCTGCGCCCCCGCCACCCTGCTGCCGGATGCCTTCGCCGATTTCGTCCAGGCACCGCCGCCGGGCCAGGCGCTGGATCCGGTGGTAGGCCGCGGTCGGGTGACGATCAGTCGCAGCCTCGAGCAGGCCCTGCCCGGGGTGGATGCGGTGATGGCCCTGCGGCTGCAGAAGGAACGCATGCAGCAGCAGCTGGTCACCAGCTTCGCTTCCTACCACCGCCACTATGGCCTCAGCCATGAACGGCTGGCCCTGTGCGGCCGGCCGGTGCCGCTGCTGCATCCGGGGCCGGTGAACCGCGGCGTGGAGATCTCCGGCGCCCTGCTCGATGATCCGGCGATCAGCCTGGTGGAGGAGCAGGTGCGCAACGGCATCCCGGTGCGGATGGCGCTGCTCTATCTCATGGTCGCCAGCGAGGGCAGCGGCGCTGCGATCTGAGCCGCCACTGAATCTGTCTGGCGATTGAACTCCGGCCTGGATCCGGCAGCGATCCGGGAACCATCGGGCTGCCAGGCTGGGCACAGGGGTCCAGCGGCCGATCAGAACAGCTTGAAGGCATCGAGCAGCAGGCCGTAGAGCACGCCGATGCGGGCCATGTCGAGCAGCTGCAGGGCCAGGCCATCCCCCGGCTGTCGCAGCATGGGCCGCCGCAGGCGCACCGCCGCCTCCAGCAGCAGCACGGTGACCAGTGCCGAGACCTGATCAATCTCGCTGAGCGCCCCGGTCACTGCCCCCAGGCCGCCGCCGACGGCAAAACCGCCCAGCAGCACCAGCCCCAGCAGCGACAGGCGTCGCCAGGGATTGACCGCCCAGGCGCTCAACAGCGCGCCCGCCTGGGCGATGCGGCGCTGAAAGCGGGTCTGCTGGTATCGCGGTGGCATGGGCGGCTGGCGCAGCAGCGACGTCAGGCAGAGGTGGGGCGGCAGGGGCCGAACGCAACGGCTGGATTCGGCCCGGCCGGGGGGAATACTTCCCCCCGGCGACCGGAGCAGTTCAGGCGGTGATCCCCATCACCCGGCCCTGACCCTGTCAAGCCTGTCTACACCATTGCTGGCATGCAGGCATCGAGCTCACACCAGCGATGGCGGATCGCTGACCCAAGGCAATTCCTGCCCCCGCGATCTGCGGCGGCGGCCGCATCTGCGATCGATGGGGATATCTGCGATGCAGAGCATACCTCGATCAAGACTGTGCCTCGATGCAGAGCGTGCCTCGATCAAGAGCGCACCTCGATCGAGACCGCATCTTGAGGCAGGCTGCGTCTCAATCTGCGTCTTGATCTGCGTCTCAATGCAGGCTGGCCCTGAGGGAAGACTGCGCCTGAATGCAGACAGCATCCGCAACGCTGAGCGCATCGGCGGCACAGACAGCATCCGCATTGCTGAGCGCATCTGCGGCAGAAGCCGTAGCCACAGCAGAGACCACACCCAGGTTGAGGCCAGGGCCGCTTCAAAATGCCGGTTGCGTCAGTCGCGCCTGCCAAGTGCGTCATCATTGACATCCTCTGCGCCGTAAACGACGGAGATTCCCAGCTTCGCAACTGAGTTTTCCTGCTTCATTGCCCATGCCTCCCCCGATGCTTCGGGAGCATCTCACTTTGGTGATGAGCATTTATGCCTACGCATCTGTGACATGAGTATTTATGCTCAGGGAGAATTGCAAAGAAAACAGAGAAGATGGGAGGGTGACCGCCCTCCTCATTGCCATGGATGCTCAAAAGAAAGCGGAACTTCAGCACCATCTAAATGGCATCGCCGCAATTCTCTATGAAGAAGCAGACTCTACTGAGCTGACTACGCTAGAGGATATTGAGAAAAATGTCCGTAACCTGGCACAAGAGCACGTCTTACCCCAGCTGGTAATTTGTTTATCGACCGCACGACCAGCAGCAACGCTGGGAAGCAGCGAACCATAAGCAGCATCCTCGGTCGCTTGACTTTGAGTACGGTCCAGGCCCAGCAATTGGGAGTGCCTGCAAATACTCGCCTGAGTCCATATTTTGAAAAATGCTGCTTGAACGTTAGTGCTAATGCTTCTTATCAACGCGCTGAAGAAGACTTGAGGCTGCTGACGGGGATTTGCGTTTCTCGCAGCACTCTGCAACGGC
>Ga0172372_10006922_pt1 | contig 15347 bp, 12 predicted proteins | sample LakKiv5m_2_FD_114544 | JGI IMG/M metagenome (GOLD analysis project Ga0172372, IMG submission 114544) | Freshwater microbial communities from Kabuno Bay, South-Kivu, Congo - kab_092012_9.5m | ecosystem: Environmental > Aquatic > Freshwater > Lake | place: Democratic Republic of the Congo...
AGCGGGTGAACCGGCTCTTGACCCGCGCCGGCTATCCGACCCGCGATGGGAACGACCCTATTCGGGCCTCTACTGGCAACTCGACCGATTGGCGGGCGATGGCATGGCGCGCGACCCACGGCTTCGGTCGCGTTCACTGTGGGATACGCAGCTCAGCGTGTCGCAACCGGTGATGGGTGTCGATGATATTCGCGCACTGGACGCGGTCGGCCCCAGGGCTGAAACCCTGAGGGTACTCGAGCGATCGATCCGAATTTCGGGGCCTTCGGCGTCGGAGTGGCGACTTATGGTGGCAGCGGACACGCGCGACGCGCTAGCCGCCATGCGCAACTTTGACGGTGTGCTGCTTGCCTCGCTGACTGGGTTGGGCGCGCTGCTCTGCCTTGCGGCACTTGCCCAGGTCAGCCTGGGCTTGGCTCCGCTTAAAGCCATGCGCGCCTCGTTACAGCGTCTTCGCGCGGGCGCCACACCGCGCCTGGAGGGCCGCTTTCCGAGCGAGGTTCAGCCGCTGGTCGATGATCTCAACACGGTGCTTGCCCATAATGCCCGGATGGTGGAAAGGGCGCGTACCCAGGCCGGCGATCTGGCGCATGGGCTGAAGACACCTCTTGCAGTCATCAGAAACGCGTCGCAACAGGCGGCCGGAAGCGAGCTGGCAACGCTGGTTTCCGAGCAGGTTGGGCTGGCTCAACGCCAGATCCAGTGGCATCTGTCGCGGGCGCAGGCCGCTGCCAGGGGGCGGGTACCAGGCCAGCGAACGCTGGTTAGGCCAGTTGTTGACCGATTGGTGCGGGTGATGAAGAAAATCCACGCCGACCGACAACTCGCTCTCGTTGTGAACACGGCGCGCGCGGATGTTGCCTTCGCTGGCGAAGAGCAGGATCTGCAGGAGATGCTGGGCAATCTGATTGATAACGCGTGCGCGAGTGCCCGGTCGCAAGTGCGTATTGCCATCAATCAGACGGGCTCGCTGATCAGCATTCGCGTTGCAGACGACGGACCCGGCATTGATCCTGATCAGCGCGCTTTTGTACTGAGACGAGGGGCACGCCTGGATGAGACGCGACCCGGCAGCGGGCTCGGTCTACCGATCGCCGTTGATCTGGCCGAACTCTACGGCGGATCGCTTCACCTCGACTCGGCGGAGATCGGCGGACTTGTGGCGGAACTGAGGCTACCCTCGACAACCGGCAGCGCCGGCTGATTGGCAGTCGGTTTAACTGGCGCAGCGACTTCCGTTCCAGTTGTTCAGCGCGCTTTGAGCGAACTCACCAATGCCACATAGTCGGCCATGGCCTGTGCGGCTGTCATTCCCCGGCGCTCGGCCCAGGCGTCGAACTTGGCCCGGCCAATCGGGTCCATCAGGCTTGGCCGATCACCGCTTGCGTCGCCGACGCTCGCCTGTTTGTAGAGCGCATAGAGCTGCAGAAGCGCGTCGTTGTCAGGAGCTTTGGGTAATGTCTTGACGTCCCTGGAGGCCTGTTCGAATGCAAGCTCGGCAGGCGAGGGGCCCTCGCTTATGGGTTCGCCCCCGAAGTAGGCATCTTCCAGCGCAACATCATCCGGGAACCAGCGTGCTTCGAGAAGCTTGCCTGCTCGCAGGGCAAGCGACAGCACGCCGCTCGAGGCGAAGGCTGCACCGTCTGATGCTGCTGTGGCGGAATCGGTGAGCGTGGCGGGAATGACCGCGAGCCCGGCGTTGTAAACCGGGGTTCCCGGTGCGCGAAAACGGGTTGAATCCGCCCAGGCCGCCAGGCGCCTGGCGCCCTTGCTGCCGCGCAATACCCCGCTTGTGCGGTTTTGACCTGGCTGGAACCAGCAGAAATCCGGGATGCCCAGCGACCAGAGCCCTGCTGGCCCTTCGGTCTTGAGAATATGGAGCGCCCGCGCAACAAGATCGGACTGCTCGGCGGGCGACATTTTGGGATCGTCGACAGCACTGCCCAGTCCGGCAGAGGCCACGCCGAAGAAATCCAGCACGCTTCGGGCAACGATTTCCCTGTCGTTATCGACCGCCACCATGTGATAGCTGTTTTCCAGGACGACGACGCGGGCGCGGGTAGCAGACCCGGCATTGATATTCTCAGCGAGATAGTCGGCTGAGCGAAGCGAAGTGAGTTCGTCTTCCCGTGCATGAACCACCAGGGTGTCGCAGGCGATCCGGTTGAGGTCTTTCATCACCCAGGCCCGCAACCGGTCTACCTCGCGCACGCAGGCAAGCGGCACCCAGACGTAGTGGAAATTTTCGCCGCGTTCGAATTTCGCCTTGACGATGGCGCGCAGCTGCTCGTTCTTGATGCCGAACGGGTCTTCCTCTTCTACACGCATTCGAGCCGGCAGGCCCGGCACCTGATACAGGAGCTTTCGCATACCCCGATACCAGGGCGTGGCCCAGCCGTCGATGAAGATTGGGGGCGCGAGCAGCACCAGCCGGCCCTTGCGGCCATGGCCCGTGCGCTTGGCGGTTTCGGCGGCGAGCAGGGCGCCCATGCACATGCCCATCAGGTGCAGTTCGTCATGCTCACGCTCCACCTCGGCGTATTTGGTCATGACAGCGTCGACCCAGTCTTCCGCGCGCACGCCGGCAAGGTCTTCAGGGCGGGTACCGTGCCCGGGAAGGGTGAGAGAGTGGGTGACGAAGCCTGCGTTCTTCAGCCGCTTGTGCATGGAGCCCAGGTCATACTGCGTGCCGCCCAGGCCGTGAACCAGAAGGACTGCGGGTTCGGCCATCTCAACCCTGCCTGGTTCGGCCAAGCAAACCGGTGACGAGTTCTATTCGGCCATCGGGCCCGGCTACCGCGCTAAGGCTTGCGTGCTTGCCGTCAGGCCAGGTCCAGCGGGCTTCGGTTTGACCGCCGCTTGACAGCGCATGCCATTGGCTTTGCATGATGGGCTGATCGGCAGGGTCGGCGCGCGCGATGAGCGCGGCGACGTCGGAATCGGGGGAGTGTCCGAGGAGCGCCGCTGCGTTTTCACTCCATTCACATTGGCCACTGTGGGCATCCATGGTGAGCGTGGCGAAACCACCGGCATCCAGTACGCCGAGATAGCGCAGTTGCCAGCGCCGGGCGGATTCGAGCGCGCGAGTCGTGTGCTCCTGCAGAGCGAGTGTGAGTCCGGTGAGTAGAGCGATGACGCCGACGTAGGCCTGCACTTCTAGCAGTGCCTCGCCCGGAAATGTTTCGCTTGCAGCAAAAGGACCCCGGCCCAGTGCGGTCCAGCCAATCATGAGGGTGGCGCCCGCGGCGACGGCGAGCAAGGCTCCCCGCTCGCCCCATACCAGCGCAGTGATGATGAGGAGCGCCAGGGGCAGGTAGGTGAGTGTAGGCCCGAGCGAGTGGCCGAACCGGTGGCTGACATCGCCCTGGAAGATCAGGCTTGCCACCACCAGAAAGCCTGCAAACGCCAACGCGCCGCCACCGAATTTCAGCATGGGCATACCGCCCGAACGCTTGGGACGGAAGGCAGCGAACGACAGCACAAGAGGAGTAATGAGGAGCGCTCCGACCCATTCGCCCACCACCGACAGCAACCAGGTGGTTCCCCAGGGGAGGTCCTGGTCAGACGCCATCCAGCCAAGAACAAACCCGGTGGATGCGATGGCTGCCATCACTCCGCAGGCGGTGACCAGGCCCAGCCAGCGCAGGCGGGGATCAGGCCAGGCACGCGAAGCACGAAGCAGGGAAGCGCTCGCCGCAACCGCAACGAGTTCACCCAGGCCTTCAATGGCGGCGGTTTTGAGCGGCATGCCCGCGCCAAGGGAGTAGACGAGTGCCGCGAGACCGCTCGCCGCCACCAGCCAGGGCAAGCGCGCCGGTTGAACGATACTGGCTACCGCCAGCGCGGCTCCCGTGGGCAGCCAGACCAGGGCGACGCTGGCAAGAAGGGCGTCGGGATAGTAGGAGATCTGGCCGAGCAGCAGCCAGCATGCGAATAACGCGAGCGATGCCCAAAGATCTGAGGCGGATTTCATTCATGACCCCGTAAAGGTGCGCAGGGTAGGGCTGCGCTCCGACGAACAGTGCTTGAAAGTAGTTGAGAAACACGGGTCCGGGCATGAGTCTGCCACCGCGAACCCCATCGTCACTGAGGCAACTCGATATACCGCTCGCCAAACACCACATAGGTTTGTGATTTGGGTTTGGAGGCATCTTCCGGTCGCACGTAGCGAATTGAGCTCTTGCCTTTGCAGGCACGTGGCAGCAGGAAGCAGCGGATGAACGATGTGGGCTCGCGCTCGGTGGTGGGTGCAAGCACTGGCTCGTGGCCGATTTCAAGCCACGCCTGGCCAGCGCCGTGCACATCGCGGTGGCCGCCCGCTTCAATCGTAATTTCGCCGGTCAGGCAGCAGCGGATTCCCGGCCCCTGGTGAACGTGTGTGAGCGCCACGCCGCCCGCTGGGAAATTCACCCGATCGCAGCGAATCAGCCAGGGCTGATCCGGGTCGAGATCAAGCGGCGCTGCGAGCTTGAGCGTGGACTGGGCGCCAGGGTTGGAGCGGAGCAGACCATTGGATGACGGCTGAGCACTCACCAGTTCCCAGCGCCATATCCGGGCGCCCTTCGCGCCGGCCACGCACGCGACCGCCTCGCTTCCTATCCACACGCTGTCGGGCCCATGGTGCGCAGCGCCTTCCTCGAACTCAACGGTGACCGACCCCTCCACCACGTAGAGGGCGCGCGCAGCCGCTGGCAGATAAACCGGTGCGAGAGAGGGCGGCAGAACATCTTCGATCAAACGAAACACGGTAGAGGACATGGGTGGACTCCGACGAGGGGCGCCCTACTGTAACCCGATCCGATGGAGGGGGAAAGCGTGATGTCCGCGTGTCGGAACGTTGCGCTGCCATGGCGAAGATGGCATTGAGCAGGCGCTCCGGGCGCGTGCGTTGACAGTCTATCTACGGGCTTCCAAACTATCCCGGCGTTCGGAGTACGGCCTTCATAACAACCATCCCGCTCAGGAGACATCACACGATGAGAACCCATCCATGGCTGCGCGCCGCAGCGTTCACGCTTGGCCTTGCGGCCGCCTCGGGCGCTGCGCTCGCCCAGGAAGTCACCCTGAAACTGGGTACCGGCTTCGCCGAAAACTCGATGTACGTGAAGCGCCTTCTTGACTGGGCGGCCAAGGTCAATGCCGAGGGCAAGGGGCAGCTGCAGATCAACTTCATTGGTGGGCCCAAAGCGATTCCCACATTTGAGGTGGGCAAGTCGGTGCGCTCGGGGGTGATTGATCTGGCGCTCAACACCGGGGCTTTCTACACCAATGTCATGGTCGAGTCTGATTTTCTGAAACTCACCCAGATGCCGATTGCCGAGCAGCGTAAAAACGGCGCTTTCGAAGCGATCAATGCGGTCTGGAACGAGAAAGGCGGCATGCAGTATCTGGGCCGCTTTGTCGAGAACCAGCCTTTCCACATTTATCTCACCAAACGGATCGACAAGCCCGATCTCACCGGCCTCAAGATCCGCATCACGCCGGTGTATCGCGATTTCTTTCAGGCGCTCGGGGCCACTGTAATCACCACTGCGCCCGGCGAGGTCTACACCGCGCTCGAACGTGGCGTGGTCGATGGTTATGGGTGGCCGATCGGTGGCATTTTTGATCTCGCCTGGCACGAAAAGACCCGGTTCCGGGTTGAGCCAGCGTTCTACGATGCCGAGGTGTCTATCATCATGAACCTCCAGTCCTACAACAAGCTCAATGCCAGTCAGCGTGCTTTGCTCAATCGCAGCATCATTCAGTTTGAAGCGGGTAATTCCTACTGGAATCAGTATGCCGCTGAAGAAACCGATCGCCAGACCAAAGCGGGGATTCAGGCAATCCGGTTTGACGAGGCTACGGCCCGGGCGTTCCGCGAGCGTGCCTACGACGTTGCGTGGGCGGCAGCAGCCAAGCAAAGCCCCGACGTGGCGGCGCGCTTTCGCCCGCTTTTCACAAAAAATTAAGCGCGCGCGAGTCAGCCGAAGCGAAACGCCGAGACCGTGGTCTGCATGACGCGGTCACTGAAGACGCACTGACCGGCGTCGCCCTGCGCGGCGCCGGCAACCACCATCAGCGGCAGCAGGTGTTCCTCGGCACGCGGAGGGTGACAAAGCCTCGCGTGCGGAGCCTGCTCCCACTGGGAGAGCGCGCGGTCTCGTTCGCCGGGCGCCGATTGCACTGCATCGATCAGCCACTCATCGAATCGATCGGAAATGGGTGCGAAGCGCGGGTCGCGATAGCCGCGCATATTGTGAAAGCTCATCCCGCTGCCAACGATCAACACGCCCTCGTCGCGAAGTGGGGCAAGCGCCTGTCCCACGGCCAGATGTGCCGCGGGGTCGAGCGAGTCGAGTAGCGACACCGGGATGACCGGAATGTCTGCCTCGGGAAACATGAGAAGAAGCGGAACGAACACGCCGTGGTCAAAGCCGCGCTCGGCATCGGCGTGGCTTGAAATGGCTGCGCTGGCGAGGAGTGACTGAATTCGAGCCGCGAGCGCTGGATCGCCGGGCGCCGGGTACCGCAGCTGGTAGGTGTGCGGTGGAAACCCGTAGTAGTCAAAGATCATGTCCGGGTTGCTGACCGTTGCAACCGCCACATCGGAGGCCAGCCAGTGCGCCGAGATCATGACGATTGCGCGCGGGCGCGCGGGCAGGCTTGCGCCTATGCCCCGCAAAAATGCGCCCATCCGATTCCACTCATGCGGCGGATCCCAGTCCATGAAAAAACAGGGACCACCGCCATGGGGAATAAACCAGGTGGGCATGCGGGGAGCGGGCGTCGTCATGATGAGGGGCAGGTGATCAGGTCATGGGCAAACAGGCAGCGGCCGCGGGCGCGTTACCCGCGGCCGCGAGGTCTTTAGCTGCGTGCCACCTGAATCTGCGCGAGCTGCGGCATGATGCGGTGGGCATTGCCCGAATCAATGGCGCGTCGTTCATCGGCACTGAAAATCCTGGCGAGCCCCGCCACATGTTCGTCGGCTCTGCGATAGGGATAGTCGCTGCCAAACACAATCTGGCTGACTGGAACCAGCCCGGTGAGTGCTGCCATCGCCATGGGGTTCGCGGCTTGCGCGGTATCGTAATAAAAGCTGCGAAGCTCTTTCAGCACGCGCTCACTGGTGAAGCCTCGCTGCTTGTAATTGGGCATGGAAACGATTTGCACCAGGAACCGATCGGTGAGTGCGGCGATGGTGCCACCCGCGTGCGAAAAGATGAAATTGATGTCGGGGCAGCGCTGCGCCGTGCCCGAAAAAATGAGGCTGGCAATGGTGCGAGTGGTGTCAGTGCCGTATTCAATAATGACTGGAGGCACGCCGCTCGCCACATTCTCGCAACACGCCGGGTTGTCGGGGTGCGTGTAGGCGGTGACTTTCCGGCGATGCAGTTCATCCATGACGGGCGCGAAGGCCTTGTCGCCGAGATAGCGCCCCTGGTAACTGGTCATGAAGGCGACGCCGTCGGCTTTCAGCACATCGAGCGCATAGGCGATTTCGCGCAGTGTTTCGTCAACGTGCGGCATGGGAAGGAGCGCAAACATGCGAAAGCGCCCCTTGGAACTGTCCACGAGCTTGCGCGTCCATTCGTTCGATTCACGTGCCACGCGCGCGGCTTCCGCAGCGGGCAGAAAGCCCACCGCAGGAAGTGTGGGCGAGGTCATGGATGTGGTGACGCCGCCAGCGTCCATGTCGTCGAGCGACTGCTGCACCGTCCACTTCACAACCGGGGGCGAATCAAGCTTGGCGCGCCTGAGCGACTCGAGCCAGGCGGGGGGCACGATATGGTGATGAACGTCAATCCGCGCTGCGGCTGCGCCACCTGTGCCTGAGGTGGCACACCCCCCGGCCAGGGACAAACCGCCCATGGAGGCAAGGCCACCCAGCACGCGGCGACGCCCGGCGTGGGGTTCGCCACAGGCACAGCGTAGTCGATGGGAAAGCCGTGCAGACGAGTGTTCCTGGGCAAGCATGTCAGTCTCCTGTTGGGGTTGTTGATTCTACGAAGCCTGCCCCGAGTATGCATGCTGTTGCCGCGGCTGCACAGAGCGCCGCCGTGACTGCGGTTTCACCTTTCTGATGGCTGACGGCTACGCATGCGGATGTTGAGAAGCTCGACCACCACCGAGAAGGCCATCGCAAAGTAGATGTAGCCCTTGGGCACGTGGTGATCGAAGCCTTCCGCAATCAGCACCATGCCGACCACCACCAGAAAGCTGAGCGCGAGCATCTTCACCGTTGGGTGGCGCGACACAAACTCTCCGATTGGCCTTGCAAATACCATCATGAGTGCGACCGAGGCCACCACTGCGGCGATCATCACCTCTACCCGGTCCACCATACCGACTGCCGTGATGATTGAGTCGAGCGAGAACACCAGATCGATGATCATGATCTGGGCGATGATGGCCGCAAAACCGGCGGCAGCGCTGGCGCGTGCCTGATCACCGCCCTCCATCGCATGATGGATCTCGCTGGTGCTTTTCCAGATCAGGAACAGGCCCCCGCCGATCAGGATCAGATCACGCCCCGAAATCGGTTGGCTGAAAATCGAGAACAGGGGCTCGACCAGCCCGATGATCCAGGAGAGCACCAGCAAGAGCCCGATTCGCATGAACATGGCCGCGAACAGGCCAATGCGGCGGGCGAGCTCGCGCTGATGAGCGGGAAGCCGGTCTACCAGGATGGAAATGAAAATGATGTTGTCGATGCCGAGGACCAGTTCAAGTGCGGTGAGCGTTGCAAATGCAATCCAGGCTTCGGGGGACAGCAGCAGATCCATGACGGGCTCCAGATCAGGGCAGGGAGGCTGGAGCATACGGCGACAGCGGCGAATACCTTGGTGATGGTCTGACTCGTACCTGGCTTTTACGGGCTCCTTAAATTCTCCTTGTGACGGCAATCGTTGTGCTGTGTCAGAGGCAGTGCTGAGGGCTGCTGGTGTCGGCTTCCAGGGGCTGTGCGCGGGCGAGGGCCAGCCAGGTGGGCAATGCGACAGGGCGAGCCTCGCGCGCGGGAGCCGGGCGTGCAACGCAGAGCGTATCGCCACGGGAGATCAGCACGCCGCACTCGGGCGGGATGTCATCGGGATCGCCAATCGGCGTGTCCTGGCTGTCGGAACCGAGCACGTACCACACGCGCTGTGCCAGGCCGAGGTAGGCGCCGCGCTTGCCCGGTTGCCGGAGATCGCCCAGCAGGTCGGCGCGGCTTACCTTGATCTCGTGAATGGCGGGTTCAAGCGCGTGCTCCAGGCTGGAGTGGCGCAGCGAAAACACATCCGGGCGGCAGGGCCCCCAGCTGCCGGCCGATGTGTCCGGTGACAGCAGCGATAGCCCGGTCCAGACGAGCCGGCCCTGGGCGACCAGCCACTGGGCGGTGAGTTGGACCAGAGCCTCGTGTGCGCTCAGCGCCTGTCGGTTTTGTGCCTGCGCGAGTGCAAGTGCCTGGACGCCTGCATCGGTGACGCGAATCGTATCAGGGCGCAGCCCCGGATCACCTGATGCAATGCGTTCGATCAGGCCTGCAGCCAGGAGGTCGACTTCAATGGGATCCTGGCAGGGCCAGCCGGATGAGCGGAACATCTGGCGAAGGCGCCGCAGGTGAGAGCGGCGGAGCGTGGAAGCAGACAAGGCGCGATTCCGAACGAATGACGCCCGATGATGCAGGTTGCCGAGGCTCACTGGATGAGCCTCGGACCATCTGGCTCGAGTCAGCGTTCGACGCTCCCTGTCCGAAGTTGGGGCGCCGCTGGCGCTCCGCCGGATTGCAGGGGTCAGCGCAGCCTGCGGGCAAACCAGGGGATGATCACCTGCTCGAAGATTTGCCCATCCGACCACTCGCGGTTGCGGCCAATATGGCCGCCCGTCGGGTTCACCCACGCTTCCTTGGCGGTGGTGCCCGATTTCAGCACCACGTAAAGATCATCAATCGGCACCTGGGTGTCGCGTTCGCCGTTGACCAGGAGCTGGGGCGCTGATGGCTTGGCGAGCGCACCGCTGTCCTTGAGCGACATCCGGGGTCCATAGGCGAGAAACTCCTCCAGCGTCTCACTGCCATAGACCGCAGCCCGCGCGGGGAACAGGTCGAACAGGTATTCACGCGTGCCGAGCGCCTTCAGCTGCCAGTCGCGCTGGAAGTAGCCGTGAACCGGCCCCGCCCAATTAACGACCGCCTTCAGACGCCTGGGCTCGGCAATGGCCATGCGGGCGGCCCAGTGGCCACCCCAGGACACGCCCTGAAAGCCCATGCGGGCGGGGTCGACATCGGCGCGTGTTTCCATGGCATCGATCACGCGCGAGTAGATGCGCTCGGCCCCGACGTCAATCTTGAGGGGAGACTCGCCGGTGCCTGGCATGTCGAGTGCCACATAGGCGAGTCCTGCTTTCAGATAGCCTGGACCGTACTGCTCGACGACGAATTCCTTGTAGCTGTCCAGGCCACCGACTGACAGCACCACCGGGGGGCGCGCCACGCCGGCGGGCTTCTGAAGGTAAGCGGTGATTTCCCGACCCTCGAATGGGATCCGGAGGACCTCGATGGGTGGGTCGGCGATTCGCGCATAGGCCCGGAACGCTTCAGTGGCCCGGGCATGGGCGGTTTTCTTGTCGTTTGAGTTCTGGGTGGGCCAGGCTCCAAAGCCGTGGTAACGCCAGGCCGCCAGATAGGCCTCCCGCGCCTTGGTGCGGTCGCCCGATTTTTCAGCAGCCTCTCCGGCCGCGAAGTGGCGGGCGCCATTCAACATCCAGGACCGCGCCCATTCGTCGCGATCCAGCGAACCAATGCGAGCCAGGATCTCGGCCACCTCTTTCTCATCGAATCCGGTGAGGGGGTAGCGCTGCGCCTTGACGCGCTCGGTGACCGCCTCCTTCAGTTCGGGCCAGGTCCGACCCGGCGCAATCTGGCCAAGCGCGTGGCCGGCGAAGCTGAGCGCGAACGCGGCGGAGGCCGCAAGGCGGATGAATCGTTTCATGGCGTTCCCGATCTGGTCTGAAGAGTGTGGCATCAGGATTGCAGACTCGGGCACCCGGCTCAAGAAGGTGAACGATTCTTTGGACCGGAAGGCTTGAGCGGTCCGCGATTTCATGAGCCGTGCCGCTTGCCGGGGCCTTTTGAGGCGTGTGCTTCGCCGAGCGAATACACTTGAGGCTTCCCCGACACTTCCCGGCATAAATTCCGATGCATGCATTCGAATATCGTCGCGCCGCGAGCCTGAACGACGCGGTCGGCACGCTTGCAACCGACGGTGATGCGCGTCCTCTGGCTGGAGGCATGACGCTCATTCCGTCTCTCAAACACCGCCTCAATCAGGTTTCGCAGCTGATCGACATCGGCGGCCTGGCTGATCTGCAGGGTATTTCGGTTCAGGCCGACCACCTCTGGATTGGGGCCGCCATGCGGCATCAACAGGTGGCTGATTCTGCCGAAGTGGCCAGGGCGGCGCCGGGGCTGGCACAGCTTGCGGGCCTGATCGGCGACCCGCAGGTCCGGGCGCGCGGGACTATCGGGGGGTCGGTGGCCAACAACGACCCGGCTGCTGACTACCCCGCGGCCGTGCTGGCGCTGGATGCGGTGGTGGTTACCGAGCGTCGCGAACTCGCTGCCGCCGACTTCTTTCAGGGCTTCTTCATGACTGCGCTCGAGCCTGGCGAGCTCATCACCGGCATCCGCTTCAAGCTGCCGCGCCGCAGTGCCTACGCCAAATTCAAGCACCCCGCTTCGGGCTACGCCATGGCCGGTGTATTTGCGGCTGATCTGGGCGCCGCCGGTCTGAGGGTCACGGTCACGGGTGCGGGGGGTGGAGTGTTTCGCTGGACGGCGGCCGAGCAGGCCTGGGCGGGTGGTTCAAGCGTGCCCACGCTCGAGCACCCCGATCTGCTCGAAGACATCCACGCTCCCGCTCGGTACCGCGCGCACCTTGCCAAGGTGATGTGTGAGCAGGCCCTGCGTCAGCTCGCCTGAGTCCCTTCTGATTTTTCTGGAACCGGAATGAAGATCTCCATTGAAGTTAACGGCAAGGCGCAAAGCCTTGAAGTCGAGGGTCGCACTCTGCTGGTCGAGGTTCTTCGCGAACATCTCGGACTGACCGGCACTCACGTGGGTTGCGATACCAGCCAGTGCGGCTGCTGCACCGTGCTGGTCGATGGTCAGGGCGTCAAGTCCTGCACCATGCTGGCGGGCCAGGCGGACGGATGCCGCATCACGACCATCGAGGGGCTGGGGGGCCAGTCACTGCACCCGGTGCAGGTGGCCTTCACCGAGTGCCATGCGCTGCAGTGCGGGTTCTGCACGCCCGGGATGATCATGTCGGTCACGTCGCTGCTCGCCAAACACCCCAACCCCACCGACGAACAAATCATTGAAGGACTTGCCGGCAATCTCTGCCGCTGCACGGGTTACGCCAACATCATCGCTGCTGTTCGTCAGGCTGCGAGCGCCATGGCCGGGAGTGCTGCATGAGCGCCGTGCCTGCCTCTGAAACCAGCCTGCCGGGCGTGCGCTATGCCCGTCGAGAAGATCACCGCCTCATCACCGGCACAGGTGCGTTTACCGATGATTTGCGACCCGAGCAGATGCTGCACGGGCATGTGATTCGCTCGCCGCATGCTCGAGCCAGAATCGTCCGTATTGACATGACAGCGGTGAAGGCTGCGCCCGGCGTGCGCTGGGTATTGACCGCCGAGGAAGTGGTTCAGCAGGGAGCTGGCAGCCTGCCCAATGCCTTCACCTTCCCGGGCCGCGGTGGTACCACCCAGCAGGTGGCCACCATGCCGGTGCTCGCGCGCGAGCAGGTGCTGTTTGTGGGTCAGCCGGTTGCGATGGTGGTGGCAGACACCGCAGCGCAGGCCCAGGATGCTGCAGATCTGGCCGACATCGAGTACGAAGAACTCGATCCCCTGGTCACCACCGATCAGGCGCTCGAGCCGGGAGCGTCACAGCTCCATCCGAATGTGCCGGGCAATCTGTCGCTTCATTTCGAGTCGGGCGATGAACAGGCGGTGGCCGAGGCATTTGCCCGGGCGCCGCTCATCAGCCGGCATCGCGTCCATACCCAGCGCCTGGTCGGCTTTCCAATGGAGCCACGCGCGGTCATTGCCTCGCACGACGCATCAACGGGCATCACCCGTCTGTTCACGCCCTCGCAGGGTGTGACCGGGATGCTCAAGTCGGTTTCTGCTGCAAGCGGCATTCCGGCCGATCAGATCGAGGTGCTCACCTACGATGTCGGCGGTTCGTTTGGTTTGCGCTCCAACCCGTACAGCGAGCATGTGCTGGTGGTGCTGGCGGCCCGGCACCTGGGGCGCCCGGTCGGCTGGACTGGCACGCGCTCCGAGGTGATCGTGAGCGAGTACCAGGGGCGTGCCCTGACCCTGAGCGGCTCGGTTGCGCTCGACCGCGATGGCCGCATTCTCGCGCTCCGCTTTGATGACATCATCGATCTGGGCGCTTTCAGTGCCGGGCCCAGTTCGCTCATTGGCGCGCGCAACCTGTCGGTCACGATGGGGGGCTCTTATCGAATCCCGGCGCTCTACATGAATTCGAAGCTGGTCTATACCAACGCAGTGCCCATGGCTGCGTATCGGGGGGCGGGCCGGCCCGACATCGCTTTTGCGATCGAAACCCTGCTCGATCATGCGGCGCACGAGCATGGCTTTGATCCGGTTCAGCTGCGTCGTATCAACTTCATCCCGCCCGAGGCGTTTCCCTACAAGACTGCCAACGGCACGCTCTACGACCTGTGCGAGTTTCATCGCACCCTCGATCGGGCGCTCGAATTGTCAGACTGGGCCGGGTTTGAAGCGCGCCGCGAGGCGGCTGCCCGGCAGGGCAAGCTGCGCGGCATCGGGCTCGCCTGCTATCTCGAAGCATCGGGTGCCGGCGCTGTGCCCGCCGACACCGTTCAGGGCGACTTTGACGAGCAGGGGCAACTCACCATCTACGGCGTTACCGGTGCGTCGGGTCAGGGACATGAAACCTCGTTTGCCACCATCGTGGAACAGGAGCTGGGACTGCCCGCCCATCGCGTGCGTTATGCGGCTGGCTATCACGGTCGCGCACTGATGGGCAACGGTACCGGCGGCTCGCGCACACTCTACGGAGCGGGTAGCGCCATCGTCGAGCTCTGCGCGCGAATCCGTGAGCAGGCGCAGGCGCTCTGGACCGAGCTTGGCGGTGCGGCAGGCTCGGTCCCGGAGCTTGCCAGCTGGATTCCGAAGCTTGATGCTGCGCGGCGCGCGCGGCTCTCGGCTGAAGGCAAGGCGCAGTCGGGCTCCACCTTTCCGAACGGCACGCATGTGGCGGAAATCGAAATCGATCCGGCGACTGGCATCACCGACGTCGTCCGCTATGTGGCGGTTGACGATCTGGGGCGTGTCATCTCCCCGCAACTCGTTCTTGGTCAGCTTCAGGGGGGCGTGGTGCAGGGCTGGGGGCAGGTGTTCTGCGAGCACGCCATCTATGACGAGCGCGGCCAGCTGAGCACAGGTTCGCTCATGGACTATGCCCTCCCCAAGGCGGGCTGCCTGCCCGCTGTCGAAGCCGAGCAGATCCAGGCGCGCACCGAACTCAATCGCGTGGGTGCCAAGGGCGTGGGCGAGGCGGGCTGTACCGGCTCTATCCCGGCGCTCACCAACGCCATGATGAACGTCCTGCGGCGCCAGGGCGTGGCGGCAATGGACACACCCTTTACGCCCGCCCGCGTATGGGAGGCCTTGAACCCCGCCGCCTGAGCGCGTCGCAGGCCGGGCGGCGGCTTACTCCGCCCGGATATCGGCCGACGCAACTACCCGACGCCATTTGGCAATATCGGATGACACCAGTGCCCGGAATTCTGCAGCGCTGCTGCCCACGGGTTCGCCGCCCAGGGTGTCGATCAGCTTCCTGACCTCGGTATCGGTGAGCGTGCGTGAAACCGCCTGCTGAATGGTCTGGATGAGCGGGGCGGGCGTTCCTGAGGGTGCAAACAGACCGAACCAGGCTACGGTCTCAAAGCCCTTGAGCCCGGCCTCATCAAGCGTGGGCGCTTCCGGCAACATGGGAGAGCGGCTGAGCGTGGTGACGCCCAATGCGCGTACCCGGCCGTTTCTGATGTGACCGATTGCTGGGGGGAGATTGCCGAGGAAGAGAGCGACTTCGCCCGACATCACGGCATTCAGCGCTCCCACCGCGCCCTTGTACGGCACGTGCAGAAGGTCGACGCCCGCCATCAGCTTGAAGAGTTCTGCCGACAGGTGCGCCGAACTGCCTACGCCGCCCGAACCGTAGGCGAATTTTCCGGGTTGCGCTTTCAGCAGCCGAATGAGATCAGGAACCGACTGAACGCCCAGTTGCGGACTGACCACCAGGACGTTGGGGGCTCGCATGA
>Ga0172372_10006923_pt1 | contig 15346 bp, 13 predicted proteins | sample LakKiv5m_2_FD_114544 | JGI IMG/M metagenome (GOLD analysis project Ga0172372, IMG submission 114544) | Freshwater microbial communities from Kabuno Bay, South-Kivu, Congo - kab_092012_9.5m | ecosystem: Environmental > Aquatic > Freshwater > Lake | place: Democratic Republic of the Congo...
GGGTCAAGTGGCGCGAACAGGGAATAGGAGCTCGGGATGCCGTCCGCGTGGTCGAGCCCCGGGTCTTGTTTTCGAGCGGTGAGGAGAAGCTCGAACGGGCGCTGGATGTCCTGCTCAGCCGCGCCTGACTGCCTGATATCGCGTGGTGCGGCCCGCTCCGATTTTTTTGATCCAACCGCGCTCGGTCCAGTTCTGGAGCACGACTTGCGACATTCGGGGAGAGAGGATGTAGGCCGCGGCAAGATCCTGGGAGGCAAAAGGCGCGGTAGTTCGTTGCTCAAGCCAGGTGGGTATCCTACCCGGATGGGGATCGACGCTGATTTTATTTCTTTGGTCGGGCTTTAGTTTCAGGCACTCGCGCTCGCGGAACACTTCGATTGCGTGCTCGTGCCGCAACCTGCGCACCAATTGGTTCAATCTGCCCTCCAGTTGGAAAAACAAGGGCAGCGAGTCGGGCCACAGCCAGCACTTGAGGAGGTTCTGGTGGATACCGAGCTCCCCTGACAGGGCGAGGCCCGCGGAGAGTTTCCACTCGAGCGGGATTCCCAGACGCCAGTCTCGCTCGAGTCTCCACTCCGAGGCGGACAGTCTGAAATGTATATCAGTGGCCGCCGGGTTCCATGCGCCTTCGGTCCGATGTCTGCAGAGAGGTGGCTTGAGGGGGTAGCAATCAAAGGCTTGGGTCTCCTCGGGAGTGAGGAGTCCGTGGGTCTTCATGGCGTCCATCACTAGCAGGCTCCGCCAGGGCTGGATGTCCTGCATGCCGGTCCGGTAATGCGCGAGACCTTCGTCAAAGGCCGCTCGTGCCTGCCCGGGTTTTCCTGTCAATGCGAGCAGCTCTCCCTTCCAGGTGCGGCTATAGCCATACCAGTGCGGTGCGAACTCGGCGAGATCGGGCACACGCTGCTCGGCGACCAAAAACTCCTGCAGCGCCCGCGTGGGGCTGCCCCGGAGAGCGATTGCGCGCGCCCTGAGGCATTCGAGCACCCAGCGGTCCGGATCGGTCTTGATGACTTCGAGCCCGCGGTTGGTCCAGTCGAGTGCCCGCGCGCCCTCACCGAGCTCGAGCCAGGAGCGGGCGAAGGTCGTGATGATATGCCAACGCACCTCCCGGTCGATCGGACTTGCGACTTTTTCAAGGGTCTCGATCACGTGCAGGTGCTGGCCGAGTGCAAAGTGATCCATCGCAAGGAGGATGCGCCCGCGGGTGGATCGGGGCTTGAGGTGGGCAAGCAGGCTGCGCCCGAACGGCCACGCTCCCACGGATATCAAGAATCTCGATGCCCAGAGCAGCTGCTCCTCGGGGAGTTCGAGGAGTTCGGACTGGGATGATATGGTTTTTCCGGTCTCCGGTCGCGTCAGTGCGCACCGCACGCCTTCGACATGCAAGCCCGCCCGCCAGTACCAGTCGAGCGCCCTCAGTCTGACCTGCGGTGATCCGCGCGCTGCCTTGAGGAGTGCGGGAATTTCCGTGAGCAGGCGCTCCCTATCGCGGTTTTTGCAAGCCTCTTCGAGGATCGGGAGCTGCAGTTTGGGGTCGGTCGACATCGAGAATGTTTTGCGTCCGGCCATCCAAGGGTTCCTCTTTACTCCCAGTGTACTGGAGGCGCCGATCAAATGACAGTCGGTAGATATCGCTTTGGAGTCCGGGTGCGAATGCCAAATCATTGGCGGAGTGGCATCAGGCAGGCGAGGGAGGGTCTCGACCGAGGAGTTCATGGACACCATTCTTCACGTCCATTATTCTCAAGGCACGATGAAGTCCCCCCTTCGGCACTCGAATCCGTTCCGGCGCTGGAAATCAGCGATTGGATTTTTTGCAGCGATGCTTGTCGCATCGTGTGCCGGTGCGAATCTTGCCAAGTTCGCCGAAGAGTCCGAGCTGCCTCCCGAGCTGTCCGCCGAGTTCAAGGATCAGTTCACGGTGCGGGATGGCGGCAAAGCTGCTCCATCACCGTCTCCTTCTCCTGAACCGTCGGTGGACTCGCCCCCCGGAGTCAATCTGCCGGTCCCGCGAGGTTTTGTCGGTAAAGCCGGTGCCACGTCCCCGGGAGGAGGATCGCCGTCTCCATCCCAAGGTGCCTCGGCGGGCAAGGTTGCCGGAAAAGCGGGCAAAGGTTCCAAGGGGCAGGCGCCCGCGTTGTCCGGGGAGCCGACCCGGGAGTCGTCCCTGTATCCCAGCCGGCGGCCCGCAAGTGATCCCCTCTGGCTGGGCGAGAAACACCACTTCAACGTCGAGTATCTTGGGGTCAAGGTGGGGGATTGCAACCTGGAAGTCATGCCCCCCAAGATCATCTCCAATCGCAAAGCATATCATGTCAAGGGGCACGGCTGGAGCACCAAGATGTTCAGTCTCGTGTATCGGATCGATGATCGGATGGAGACTTTTTTTGATTTCGACTCTTTTGTCTCGCACAAATTCCGCCTGATCCTCGACGAGAGCAAACAGACGCGCGACTCGCAGGAACTCAACGATCCGGTCAAGAAGAAGACCTTTTTTTGGAATCGCATGAACACTCCCGGCAAGGGCTTCGTCGAGAAAAAGATTTTCACCGATATTCCCTCGCTCTCCCAGGACAGTCTTTCGCAGCTTTACTTTCTGCGGACGCTGCCGCTCAAGGACGGTGACAAGTATACGTTTCCGGTCGTGACGGAGGGAAAGATCCTCGATGCGACCGCCGTCGTGCTCGGACGCGAGGATTTTGATTCACCCATGGGACGGGTGCGCGCCATCAAGATCAAACCCGAAGTTAGATATCATGGAATCCTCAAGAAAGCCGGAGACAGCTTTCTGTGGCTCACCGACGATGACCGGCGGTTCATCCTGCGCATGGAGGCCCGGGTACGGATCGGTACCGTGAGTGTCGAGCTGAACCGGCTCGAGCCGGGAAGCGCACCAATATCACCCGAGGCTGCCGCCGCGCTCGAGGCGCCGTCCCGCGAGCTTTTTCCGTCGCCGGTCCGCAAGGCCGCATCCCTGCAGGAATACTACCGATGAAACGGGTTCTCGTGTTGTCGCCCGAGGGCGCGGATGAGCACTTGGCGGCACTTCCGTTTTTTCTCGAACTGCGTGCGACTCAAGCTGACTCCCGGATCACGCTCGCCTGTCCCTCGTCCGTCCGGATGTTTCACTTCAAGGGCTTGGTCGACGAGGTCCTCGCCATTCCCGCCGCACCCGGGCCGGATGCCTCGCTCTGGGAGGTGTTTCTCGCCGCTCACGAGCTCGGCGCGCGACTCGGGGCCGGGGGCCCCTGGGACAGTTGCATTTCACTGTCCGGGCGTCCGCTCCTGACCTGGACGGCTTGGCGTGCCGGCATCCGTGAAATCCGTCGTTCCGCGCCGGGGGATCCGCTCGTCGTGGGGGGGGCGGGGTTCTGGAGCCTGCCGCCCGAGAATCCGCTCGATGAGCCGATGGTCGGGCGATATGCGTCCGTCGATTGGAAACAAGTCTGGGGCGATATCAGACAGGCTGCCGTGCCCGCGGGGCCCTACTGGGTGCTTGCTCCCGGTGCGGTCAGCGAGACCCGGCAGTGGCCGGTCGAGCGTCATATGGAACTCGCGCGGCTCATTCATGCGCGGACCGGTCTTCCGGGCTTTGTGCTCGGGTTGCCGCGGGATGCTCCGATTGCGGTTCGCATCTGTGCGGATCCGGAAACCGGTTTGCAGGACCTGACCGCCCGGCATGATCTGACCCAGCTCACGGAACTGCTTTCCGGTTCGGAGTTCGTGGTCTCGAATGATTCCGAGGTTGCGACGCTTGCGCTCCTCTGCGGAGCGCAGACTCACGTGATCTGGGGCGGACGCGACCAGAGTGTATATCACCCCAGGGGGCCCGGGCGTCTCCAGTTGATCCTCGAACCCGTGAACTGCTGGCCGTGCGATGCCGTCCATTGCGCCGTGAGCGGCGAGCAAAAATTGCAGTGTCTGCGGCGCATCGATCCCGGAAAGGTGGCGGAAGCCGTGCTCGCCGTCCATGCCAAATACAAGGATACGAGGCGGCCAGGTCATCCGGAGGGTCGCCATGGCTGATGCGAACACCGACTTGCGGCAACGCAATCCGCGGACGCTCGAGCGTCTGGTTGTTGATATCACCGTGGATCAGGCGCCGCTCCTTGCCTGCCTTTCGGCTTCCTGGGGGGGGGGCGAGCAGCTGGCCGCCAACGACGCGATCGAAATGGCCCAAGTGGGACTCAAGTTCGGCTTTCTCTGTCTCAAGGACAGTCCTATTTCGCAGAACCTCCGGGGCATGGCCAATATCACCCTCCACGAACTGCGCTCCCCCCCGGGGGGACTGCTGGATTTTGGATTCCGTCGCGAATTCCGTGCTCTCGTGGAGCGCGAGGGGTTCAAGCTGATCCACACCCACCAGACGTCCACGTTGGTGCCCATGGTCCTGGCGCTCCGGGGGATGGATCAAGTGACCCTGCTTGCCTCCCGGCATGTGCCGCTCCAGCGGGGCGGAGCCGGGCCGATTCAACGGCTGCTTTTTCGCCGCGTCGATCAGATGCTCGCCAACAGCGAGGCCATCCGCCGTTCCTTGGTCGACCAGAAATATGCCAACGCCGAGCGCACCCGGACGATCCCGCTCGGACTCGACTTCGAACGGCTTGACCCCGAGAAGGTGGATCCGGGTTCGATGCGCGCCTCCTGGGGGGCCGACGCCTCCACGGTCGTGATTGGCATGGTGGGCCGCCTGGCCCGGTCCAAAGGTCAGGGGACCTTCATCCGTTCTGCCGCAGCCCTCCTCAAGGACCGGTTGCCCTCGGGCGTGCGGGTCAAGTTCGTGCTGGTGGGGGAGGAGGCCCTGTCCGAGGGGGGATCCCCCTACCTGGACGAGCTTCAGGCCATGGTGAGGCAGTTTCACCTCGAGGAGCACGTCGACTTCGCGGGGTTCCAGCAGGACATTCCGGCCGTCATGAGTGCGTTTGATATCTTCGTCATGCCGGCCCGAACCGAAACCATGGGCTTTCTTGCGGTCGAGGCCATGGCCATGGAGTGCCCGATCCTGGTTTCCCGGGGAGGGGGAGCTGCGGGTCTTTTTGGTCCGGATGATGGTTTTGAGGAGTTTGGCCTCCTCGTGAGGCCTTCGGATGCCTTTGATCTTTCCCGGCAGATCCGGGTGCTGCTCGCGGACCCGGATCGGCGACTCGCAATGGGGCGCAGGGCCCGGGAGCTCGCTCGCCAGCGTTATGACCGCCGGATCCGCGTGCAAACCCTGCTCGAGGTCTATTCCCAGGTCCGGCACCTGTGAAACGGAGGGCGATATGCCCCAAACTCCCTGCATTTGAAGCGGTTTTTGCCTTTGACTTGCTGAGTCCGGCTTTCTATACCCCTCCCTAGGCTCCGAGTGCTCTCATGAGTGCTGCCTTGCGGTACGAGACACCGTGGCCTGCCAATCCTTGAAACCGGTATCCCGGTGGAAGGAGGCGGCGAATTCAGAAAGGCAATCAATCCTCATTATGACCGTAAAACAAACCACCGGAAGCGCACCTTCCGCAAAAAAAACCGTCCTTCCCAAGAATCAAAGCTGGATGGACGAATTCCTGGGCGACGACGAGAACGCGAACCTCAATGCAGGTATGGACGACAGCGAAGAAACCTTTGCTGAACTCTTCGAAGCTTCTCAGCGTCAACAGGAGATCAAGGAAGGCGAAGTCGTTGACGGCACCGTGATCAATGTCGGCGACGAGTACGTGACCGTTGATATCGGCTACAAGTGCGAAGGCCTTGTTCCGACCCACGAATTCAAAGATGCCCAGGGCGTCGCTCATGTGGCGGCCGGCGATGTCGTCGCCGTCTACCTCGAGCGCATGGAAATGGAAAACGGCTTCATGCTCCTGTCCAAGGACAAAGCCGAGATCATCCGCGCTTGGGACGAAATCTCCCAGGCTTGCGAAGCCGATCAGCTCGTCGAAGGAACCGTCATCGCCAAAGTCAAAGGCGGTCTCTCGGTTGATATCGGCGTCAAGGCCTTCCTCCCGGGAAGCCAGATCGACACCAAGCCGGTCAAGAACCTCGATAAATTCGTCGGCAAGAAACTCAAGTTCAAGATCATCAAGTTCAACAAGAAGCGCGGCAACATCGTTCTCTCCCGCCGTGCGGTCGTCGCACAAGAGCGCGAAGCGCAGCGTGCCGAGACCCTGTCCAACCTCCAGGAAGGAATGGTCGTTTCCGGAACGGTGAAGAATATCACCGAGTACGGCGCGTTCATCGACCTCGGCGGCATGGACGGACTCCTCCACATCACGGACATGAGCTGGGGCCGCATCAAGCACCCAAGCGAACTGTTCGCTGTCGGCGACGAAGTCAAAGTCAAGATCCTCAAGTACGACCGCGAGAAAGAGCGCGTTTCGCTCGGTCTCAAGCAAGTCACCGCCAACCCCTGGGACGATGTCGAATTCAAGTTCCCTGTGGGCGTCAAAGTCAAAGGCAAGATCGTCAGCCTCAAGGACTACGGCGCATTTGTTGAGCTCGAAGAAGGCATCGAAGGCCTGATTCACGTCAGCGAAATGTCCTGGACCGAGCGCGTGAAGCACCCCTCCAAAGTCGTCAACGTCGGCGACGAAGTGGAGTGCAAAGTGCTGGAAGTCGATTCCAAGCAGAAGCGCATCAGCCTCGGCCTCAAGCAACTCCAGGCCAACCCCTGGGATGAGCTCGAGCTCAAGCATCCGGTCGGCACCCGCGTCGACGGCGAAGTCAAGTCGGTCACCGACTTCGGTGTCTTCGTCGATATCGGTCTCGGCATCGACGGCCTCGTGCACGTCTCCGATCTCGCTTGGACCAAGAAGTTCAACCATCCTTCCGAGAAGTACAAAAAAGGCGACAAGATCACCGCAGTTGTCCTCGGTATCGACAAGGCGAACGAGAAGTTCTCCCTCGGCATCAAGCAACTCGAGCGCGATCCTTGGGAATCGATCAAGGCCCGCTACAAAGTGGGAACCGCGATCGAAGGCCTCGTGACCAAGCTCACGGACTTCGGTGCCTTCGTTGAAATCGAAGAAGGCGTGGAAGGCCTGATCTACGTCTCCGAGATCGCCGATCATCGCATCGAGAAGCCAGCGGATGTTCTCAAAGTGGGCGACAAAGTCCGCGCTGAGATCCTCTCGATCGAGCCAAAAGAGCGTCGCATCGGCCTCTCGATCAAGCAACTCGGCCGCTCCGAAGAGCGCGCCAACTACGAAGGCTACATGGGCGAGCGTTCGAAGAAAGCCTCGATGGGCGATCTCTTCGGCGACAAGCTCAAAGCCGCTCTCAAGGACAAGAAAGACGAGTGATCGTCGCTCAGTCCTGAGTTGCTTCGCTTGAAGTGACTGAAAAGTCCCGGTGGGAATCTCCCATCGGGACTTTTCCTTTTTATGGGTTCGATATCAAATCAGGATACCGGCAGGCTCGAAGGTGCGTTTCTTTCAGAGCAGGGAGCGGTACAGGTCCTGATATTTGCCAGCCGTATTCGACCACGCAAACCGTTTGGAGGACTCGAGAGCCTGCGCGCTCATGCGTGCGCGAAGGAGCGAATCCTCGATCAGGCGATCCATGGCTTCCGCAAGCGAGTCCACGTCGTTGGGCTTGGAAAGCAGTCCATTTTCTCCAGGAATCACAAAGTCCCTGGCGCCTCCTGCGGCCGCACAGATTGCGGGCACGCCCGACGCCATGGCTTCGACCGTGACATTGCCAAACGTCTCGGTGACCGAGGGCATGACAAACACGTCACTCGACGCGTAAGCGGTCTGGAGTTCCTTGCCGCGCAGGAATCCGGTGAAATAGGCATCCTGAAATTGTTGGCGGAAACCATCGAGCGCCGGACCGTCTCCCACGATCACAAAACGGGCCTTATCCTTGTTTCGAATTTTTTTGTGAGCCTCGCTCAGGATTTTGAGGTTCTTTTCCCAGACCAGCCTGCTCACAAAAGAAATCAGGACTTTGCCGTCGGCGCCCACTTGGGTGCGCCACTCCGCGCTCCGATGTGCCGGCGAAAAGCTCGACGTATCCACTCCGTGGGGGATGTGCACCAAATTGGGAATGCCCTTGGCTTTGAGGTCCTCAAGGGTGGCGACCGATGGGACGATCACACGGTCACACCGGCTGTAGAGTTTCTTCATGATTTTCCAGACGGTTCCGTCCAGAAACTGAATCCCATAGTACTTGAGGTAGGTCGGAAAATGGGTGTGGTACGTGGCTACGACCGGGATCCCGCGCTTTTTCGCGAGTCTGACGGCTGCGTGCCCGAGCGTGCAGGGCGAATGAATGTGAATCAGCTTGGGCGAGAAAGTTCCCAGGGTGTCCTCGAGCTGGCGGACTGAAGCAGTCGATAGTTGGTAGTCAGGATGCAGCAGAAAGGTGACAGAGGGGACCTTTTTGACGTCTGGATAGCCTTCTTCGTCGGGGATGATGGCCGACAGATAGAGACTTTCGAAAGGACTGCCTTTGAACTCCTCTCGCAACCGGTAGGTGACGCGGGTGACGCCATCATGATCGGGACGCATGGTCCCGAGAAACTGCGCCACCGGTATCGGAGCTTGGAGGCTCGAGTCGGATGGATTGTTCATCAGGTGAAAAGGAGTAAACCAGTTCGGTCGGAAAAGCCACCCTTCCGGCAGGCCGCCCGTCGTGCCGGGGTTATATCTGAGAAAGCCAGATGATGATCCGGGTTTTGCCCGGGGGAAGCGGGTTTTTCGAAGCCACTCGGTACCATTTCAGCGGCTCGGCTGCGGCCAGGGGGTTTTGCGTACGAGCCTGGTTGCGGTCGTCCCCGCTCACCGGGCCATTGATGTCCCGGAGCGTGCCCCGGATTTCGCCCAGCCATTTGCGATCGACCACCAGATTGAACTGAATGCCTCCGGGCGCCTCGACTCCGCCGAACCCGGGAGTGTCCTCGCTGGTGGCGCCGAGGTCGGAAAGTTTTTTGATGATGCGGGCCCGCGCCTCACGTGGGCTCGGGGTCCGTAAGGAGAAGCGCCAGACCTCGCTGGGGCCCGCACCCGACCCGGGCGCGTCGGTCGTTGCGGAGGAGGCGGTGGGTTCATCCAGATCGGAGTCCCCTTCAGCGGCCATGGGGGCGAGTTCTTCGCTGGAGGTGAGTTCTTCCTCGCTAAAGTCACCTTGTCCGGCCGTCGCCGATCCGATATCGGCGCGTCGGGCGGGAGGGGGTGAGACGCCGGACTCTTCGGAGTTGTTTGCGATCAGGGCATCCAGACGCTGATTCATCGAGGATTCATAGAGTCTTTGAATCCGCGGAACGAGGGCGACGGCAAGCAGGATGGCGAGCGTGATCAGCAGGCTCTCCGCTCCGGTCCGGAAAAAAAAGGGAATCTCCGAAAGGGCGAGCGTTCGCGTGCGCAAATCCCTCTGCAGGGGTTCGAGCGCGATGCGATGTCCACGCACCTCGGCCGGCAGCAATAGGCGCGGGTGGTTTTGCATGCACTCCCGAAGTTTTCCGATCCTTCGGAAGGATTCGCGGCAGAGCCCGCACTCGTTGATATGTTTCTCGATGGCTTCCCGCTCCCCGGGGTTCAGGGTTCCGTCCCAGTAGGCGGCGTTCAGCGACTGCTGGTGGAAGCAGATCTTCTCGCGGGTGATATCTGTTTTTTCCCAGACCCAGTCGGCGATCGTCTCGTAAGCCTGGCTTCTCTGCAGGGCCAGCGTGGGCTCCGGCACTCCCAGGGTGGCTGATATCTCCGAAGGAGGCAGTCCGAGCTTGTCCCGCATGAGCAGCAGGATCTGGTCGTCGAGCGAGAGGCGGTGCAGGTAGGAGTCGAACTGCTTGAGGCGGGCCTCCTCGGACGGAGTTGCATCCAGCATCCGCTGTTCGGCAGTCGTGAGTTTGCGGGTGTATCGCCAGCGGGCTTCCCGGATCAGCTGAATGAGTTCCCGGAAAACTGCAGCCCGTTCGATCTTCGAGCCCCGGAGTCGGACGAGTTCGGGGCTTTTTCCGGAGAGGTAGAGTTTCTTCAGGATGAGTTTGCCATTGGGCTGGCTCCACAGCACCGAGCTCGCCAGGTCATACGCGAGATCCCCATAGCGATTCAGCCAGTGCTCCGGCGAGGAAGCGGGGCCGGAGGGCTCGGGGGCGCGCTGCGGATTGAAAATCCCCCTGAAACGGAAGAAGGATTTTTCCTGAGTGGTTTCAGTGGATGGACTCATCGGTCATTCGGGTCGTCTTCGGGCGACTCCGTCTCCCAGCGGAAGTAAACTTTCCACCGTTCCGGAGTCGCTGCAACTCCCAACTTGAGCGAAGTCGAGGGCAGCCATTGGGGGGCTCGGGGTTTCTTCAGAAGCTTCATGTTGGCTTCGGTCGGAGTCCGTCCCCCCTTGCGTTGGTTGCAGCTCAAACAAGCGGTCACGATGTTTTCCCAGCTTTTTCTTCCGCCCTGCACGACCGGAATCACGTGGTCGAGCGTGAGCTGTCCCTTGTTGAACTTCTTGAGGCAGTAGGCGCAGGTGTGGTCATCGCGCAAAAACACGTTGGTCCGCGAAAACCTCACGACATTCTTCTTTCTTCCAAGAGGGACGTAGCTCAGGAGCCGGAGCACGGCCGGGACCCGGACGGTGATCCGGACCGTGCGAACTTCGTGGTCGGATTCCTCGATGACCTCCACTTTGCCCTGGAAAAGCAGCTGCAAAGCCTTCTGCCAGGAAACGATATGGAGGGGTTCATAGGTCGCGTTCAAGATGAGCGCGTTCGTCATGTCTCAAGTATGAGCAAGTTTCCCGCAAGGCGCAACAGCGGCGCTATATGGGATGTTCTCGAAATCTCAGCCGTTTTTTCGAGGTAAGTGTTGAAAGTTTGACGGTGGGTCCCGCCTTGGGTACTCCTGAGGCCTGCATGAGCCTCTCGAAACGCGGTGGTTTTCAACCTTGGATGGTTCCCTTTTTCTTCCTGATGGCGGGCGTGATCGCCTGGGGCGTCTGGTCCGAAGGGTTTCTCCCGGGGGGAGGGGGGGCTGCCGGTGATCGCCACCTGCAGGATATGCCCGAGTTCGTGCTGGCGGACGCAGCCGGAAAAGAACTCACCCGGGATGATATAAAAGGCAAAGTGGCCGTCATTCATTTCTGGGCTGCCTGGTGCGCCCCGTGCATTGATGAGATTCCCAAGTGGACGGCTTTCGCGAAGAGATATCAGGATGGAAAAGGTGACGTGCGATTCCTGGCGGTCAGTCTGGATCCCTCCTGGCAGGAGGCCCACAAAATCCTTCCACCCGAGCGCCTTCCGCCAGGCGTCTTGTCGGTGCTTGATCCCGAGCAAAAAGTTTCCGAGTCGTTCGGCAGTTTTCAATTCCCCGAGACTTATCTGGTCAGCCGCGGAGGAAAGATCCTGATGAAGTGGGTGGGGCCCCAAAACTGGGAGGCGCCCGCGCTCGCGTCGGCAATCCAACTTGCGCTGAATTCCGGAAAGTGAAGCGGGCTCGCATTTTGGAGAATAGAAGTTGTGGGGTCTGCTTCCGCCGGCGATACTCCCTCCATGTCTGAATCGCTTTCTGCACAAAAGACGGGCCATGAAATCCGCTCCAAGCTTCTTGCGCCGGCACTGAGCGCTGCCGAGGCGAGCGCGTGGCGCTCGGAGTCGCTGTTGGCCACGGATCGCTTGACACTCGCGGCTTACTCGCAGGATCTCTGGCCCCGCAAGCTCCTCGAACTCAGGGAGGAGGGGCCGGCGCCCGAGCCCACTGTCGATGCGGTCCTGTGGCCGGATACCACCGAGCGGCTGGTTGCGATGCTCAAGTGGGCGCGCGAGCAGAATTGCATGCTTGTGCCCTATGGTGCGGGCAGCGGTGTTTGCGGGGCCACGGTCCCACCGGCGAGCGAGGGGCGGCCGCGGATTCTCGTTGATCTCAAGAAGATGCGTAAAATCCGGAATTTCGATCGGGTCTCGATGACAGTGACGGCCGAGGCCGGCTGGATCGGTGAGAATCTCGAGCGCTGGCTCAATCAGGAGGGATATACCCTCGGGCATTTTCCGTCCTCCATTTATTGCAGCTCGCTCGGAGGATATCTTGCCACGCGATCAGCCGGTCAGCTCTCCACCAAGTACGGGAAGATCGAGGATCTGGTGATATCCCTCGAGTGCGTGCTGGCCGACGGCACGGTGCTCGAGACCGGGCGGGCTCCCCGCAGTGCCATGGGACCGGATTGGACGCAGCTCCTGCTCGGGAGCGAGGGTACGCTTTGCTTCTTCACGGCAGCACGCCTGCAGGTTTCCAAGCTTCCTGAAAAACGCGTCATGCTGGGCTTTTCAGCTCCTGACGTGGAGAGGGCGGTCGAGTTTTCGCGCACTTTGCTTCAGGGGGGGCTCAGGCCTTCCGTGCTGCGGATCTACGACCCGCTGGAGACCTCGCTTGCGCTCAACTCCCAAGTGCTCAAAGAGTGCGGTTTCCCCGGGGGGGCTGCGATTGTCGCGGTTTTCGAGGGCCGGGCCGCCATCGCGGACGCGGAGTCCCGCGAGGCGCTCCAAGTCGCAGGTGATATCGGCCTCACGCACCTCGGTCCGCGCCTGGGCGAGCACTGGTGGGAACACCGCTACGATGTCAGTTATAAACAGCAGTTGATCCTGAGTCATTCGCGCATGATTCTGGATACTTTTGAATTGGCCTGCACCTGGGATCGGATTTTGGAAGTGTATCGGGCGGTCAAGGACTGCAGGCCTTTGCTCGGACTGGTGATGGCCCACTTCAGTCATTTCTACCACACGGGTGCCAATATCTATTTCACTCTCGTGAGTCACGCTGGAGTGACCGGCACTTCCGCCGAGAAATATGACGCTGTTTGGAACGAATTCCTCGGTGCTGCCGAGGCGGCGGGCGCAACACTCAGTCACCACCACGGCTCCGGCACGCTCAAGAACGAGTGGATCCGGAAGGAAAAGGGCGACTGGATCAAGATTTTTGAAAAGGTGAAACATGGCTTCGATCCGGAAAACCGTCTTAACGCCGGTAAAATGGGCCTCACGTAAGGTCCTGCATCACACGCTGCTGACTTTTCCGGGCGGTGATCCGCACGATCCGATTGCGTGCACGTACTGCCCTGAGATGTGCCGGTTTGCATGTCCGAGCGCGGTCGTGAGCGCAAGCGATGCAGTCACGCCTTGCAACAAGATGTCGCTCCTCCACAAAGAAGAGCGCTGGCCCGGACGGGCGGCGGCAGGCGGTGAGCTTTGGCCGCTCTATGACTGCACCGGTTGCGGGCGCTGCACCGAGCATTGCGTGCACGGGGTGACGGTGGCCGATCAGCTTTTCGAAGCGCGGGCGCAGCACTCCTGGAGTCCGGGCCGGGAGATCCTGTTGAGTGACATCGATGATCCTTACGGTGATATCGCCGAGGAAATCGGAGACGAGGCTTCGGCTTCGAGACGCTTTGAACGGATCCGTGCAAAAACCCGCGATGTCTTTGAGTGCGACGAAGCGCGCGTGGTGTATTTCCTGGGCAAGCGCGGGGTTTCCGCGGCGCTTGCCTGGCAGTGGGTTTTTCTGCTCGAGGAGCGGCATGCCTTCTGGGATTTTGTGCGCACGCGCCTCGCCGGGCGTACCTGGCTACTGTACGAGTCCTCTTGGCTCAACCGGCGGCTCGGGCGGTCGGCTCAGACCGATCTTCTCCATGCACGTTTGAGTGGCGCCTCCGCGCTCCGGGTGCTGCGTGCTTTTGCGCATGGCAAGGATTGCATCGATTGCGGGGGCGAAACCCCAGGTTATATCAGACTGTTTCCGCACCAGGCCAGGCAGATGGCGCGTGAGTGGTGGGAGCGTGACGCCCATCGGGCGCAAGGTGTGCTCTCTCTCAGTCCGCGTGCCGCCCGGCATTTATCCAGCACCCTTCCCGGGCTCGAGTTGGTGGATTTCGCCGCGCTTTGCACCGAGTTCCAAAAATCCCGGCAGAAAGGGGATTTGTGATGGCCGAGCGCGAGGATGTCTTTGTCGTCGTCAACCCGGAGTCCCATGCCGGCGCACTACAGCGGCAGTGGCCCGTCATGGAACGGAGCCTCCGGGCAAAGCTGGCATCCGCATCCATCCGTGTGCATTTCACGACTCCGATGGATCATGGCTCCGGCATGGTGCGGGCGGCCCTCCGGCAAGGCGTCAAGCGCATCGTGGCGGTCGGAGGGGACGGTACTTTTTCCGAAGTCGCGCAGGGTTTTTTTCAAGGCGGGGAGCCACTTGCTCCCGATGCCGAGCTGCTCTTGATTCCGGGGGGGCGCGGGAATGATTTCTTCCGGATGATATCACCTGAGAGTCCGGGTGCCGCATGGGAGCGGGCAGTGGCGCTCGCAGGCCGTGGGAGCGCCCGGCCGACCGATATCGTCCGCGTGCGGCTTCACGCCCGCGATGGCGGGATGACCACGCGCTACGGCCTCAATCTGACGAGTTTTGGTTTTGGCGGGCACGTGGTGAGCCGCGTCCACCTCAAGGAGGGGCTGATCGGAAAGTCCTTTCTCTCGCGGACATCACTCTCCTACATGCTCCACTCCGCAGCTACTTTTCTCGAGTACGACTCCGTGCGCTTGCGGGTGCGGGTGGATGGAACGGATTTTTTCGAGGGCCGCCTCATGATGGGAGCGGTTTTGAATGGAGCCTATAATGCCGGCGGGCTTTGTTGGTCCCGGGAAGCCCGCATCGACGATGGTTTGCTTCATCTGGTTTTGGTGCCCCCTCTCGAAGGGCTGAACCGGGCTCGGCTGCTTCCGGCGCTTGCCGGTGGAGATGTTGCCGGAGTGCCGGGCGCCCGTTCCGCAAGCGCGCGCCACGTGGAGATCGTCGATCTGGATCCCGCGCTTCATCGGCACAAATTGTTCGAGGTGGATGGCGACCTCCCCGAGCCGCCGGGGCTGGTTCGCGCCGAGTTTGATCTCATGCCCGGAGTGCTCAAGCTGGTGAGGTGAGGGGACTCAAAGGTAAGAGCGCCTGGTGATGAGCTGGATCTCAGGGTGTATATCAATTAAGCAGGGCATCCATTTTTCCTGAAGAGAGTTGAACTTCGATTTCGATATCGTGTGCAGGATCCAGAAAACGACTGACCAGTGCAAAGGCAGGGTCTGTTACGAAGGCCATGCCAGTGTCGATTGGTACCCTCTTTCCCTTCGGTTCTTTCCGGAAAAGAACGAGCACGAATTTTGTCGCTTTTCCCGGGATCAGTGGCTCGGAGAAGAGCTGGCTTTTGAACTCGCCATTCTGGCCCGGAAGCCCATCTGTAATCTTGAATTCCATTCGAATGTCAGATTCTTGAGTGAAAAAAGCCGTTTGCTGAAAGTTTTTTGGCTCATCGGGTTTTCGAGTGGGTAGATCCGGGTCTTTTTGGCAGGGGCTCGAGCATGCAGGTCAACACCTTGAGCCGCAGGTACTCCTCATCGCGTAGTCCGTAA
>Ga0172372_10006924_pt1 | contig 15346 bp, 17 predicted proteins | sample LakKiv5m_2_FD_114544 | JGI IMG/M metagenome (GOLD analysis project Ga0172372, IMG submission 114544) | Freshwater microbial communities from Kabuno Bay, South-Kivu, Congo - kab_092012_9.5m | ecosystem: Environmental > Aquatic > Freshwater > Lake | place: Democratic Republic of the Congo...
AGACTTCGCATTTACCCTGCGAGGCACTCGCAGCACCTCCTGCTCACCCCCCATCAGCCCAGCCCAAACCCCTCTGGGGACGGCTTGGGGATGGGTGAAAACTGGGTTGAAATCCCTATATTCCGATCACACTATCCGGGACTGAGTCACTCTACCTGCTCGGTCTTTAAGGTTCCTATCCCTTAAAGTGAATACCCATACCCGCGCGCCATGAGTGCCGCGAACGTCGGGATTGCAATAAAGAAAATGAGCTCAAGAACGACCCACTTTCGCATGGCCGCGAAGTCTTCAATGGAGGGCAGTGCCTCCGCTTTGCGCCATTTCAGATATTGCAGGGTGGGGATGACGGAGATCGCGCCGACGATTCCCCAAGCACCCATCTTCACCCAGAAAAGGGGATTGTTGATATAGTAGGCGGCAGGTTTGATTCCCCAAGTTAAACGAGCAAGCCCCGCCCCTAACGATCCAAGCGCCGCAAGACCGTAGCCGGTGTCGACGAGGGCAAGTCGCTGAACCACGGAGCGCTCGGGATTGCAGAGCAAGAGCCCCCATTCAGCGGCTAGACAAGCGAGTAAACCAAAGGCGAAAAAATGATGAATGATAGCAAGTAAGGCGTCGTTAAACATCGTGGTCTCCTGGTCTTACGATGGGCTCAGGGCCCGGGTTTTTAATTCGTTCAAAGCTTGAGTGACACTTTCGGGGGCTTCCAGGGGCGCGAGATGTCCGCACTCGGGGATAATATCAATCCTAGAATTCGGAGCAAGTTGCGCGATGGGGCGCATCTTGTCTACAGGGTAAAGCTGGTCCTCCGCACCCATCAGAATCGTCGTGGGAACCGTGAGTTGAGGGAGCACGGCTTCAAGTCCGGCAAAACGAGTGAGCACGGTGCGCGCCGTCTGTGTAGCTGCCCCGCGATTGAAGGATGGAAAACCCTGCACAAAATCCCGAACGCGCTCGGGATATTTCTTGCGAGTTGCTTGGGAGAAAAACGAACGCGCAACTCCGTTGCCCCAGAATAGGTTGGGGCCAAACCAGCGTGTGCCGAAGAGTTCGAGATGATGCCCACCCCTGCTTGGACCTAATGGGGAGTTCATGATGAGTGCGCCCAGGACTCGTGTGGATGCCTTCGCACCTACGTGTGCTGCTATTTGTCCACCCCAGGAGCATCCTGCGATGAAGGCCTTCTCGATTTTAAGGGCGTTTAGGACTTCAAGAACGGTATCGGCATAGATTTCGGTTTGGATTTCTCCTTGCGGTGGATCACTTTCTCCGAAGCCCGGTCCGTCGATGCGTAAGCTTCGCCAGTTGTTTCCCAGAAGGCCCACGACGTGGTCGTAAAGCCTGTGGTCCGAAAAGAGGGAGGGCCAGAAAACAATTGGGGTGCCCGCGCCGTTTTCGAAGACAGCGATCGAGCCCACGCGGGTTTTGATTCTGTGTTGACGAGAAGAAGGTGTGTCGGTCATAGGGGGCTCCTTCAGTTGCTGATGCTCGGAGTTTTGCGAAGGAACTCCGATGCGGTGACTTGGTTGAGTAAAAACTTCGCAGCCGAAGAGGCCGTGATCGACAAGCCGATGCCTTTGCCGTCCGCGCTCACTCGCAGGGGCTTCTCAGGGCCTTCGATAATATTGGGTAAACGCACTGATATCCAATCAAGAGCGCTCTCGTGCAGGGCAGATTCCATGCGGTTTTTGTCTTCAATGATCGGAATGAGCCAGCGGAGAAAAAAAGGAATCACGATGCGGTTGGCAAACCAGGTGCCGCTGCCCCCAGCGCCGACGTTGGACATACAGACCAGGCGATGGATTCCTTGTTTTTTCATTCCAGCGATCACGATTTTGACTGAGTCCGAAATGAGGGTGGTAGGTTTACCATCCCCTTTGCCACCGATCCCTAGGCAGTGAATGACGGCGTCTGCTCCATTGAGACACGACTCGATATTTTGAGGTGATATCGGACTCCCTGCGAGCGCCTTGAGTCCAGGGTGCTTAAGGGTGATCTTTGCAGGGTCGCGGACCAGTGCGACTACTTCATGGCCCTGTCCAAGAGCCTGCTTCAGGACCAGGTCGTCGGTCAGGCCGGTGCTGCCAAAGATTACAATTTTCATAGGTTTCTCCGAACTTTGTGAGCCTCGTTGTATTCTCTCAACATCAGGTTGAACTCTCCCTTGGGGAGATGCTTAAAGATCGACTTTAGTGCCTCACGCGAGAGGAGAGATAAGTGCTTGCGAGTGAACCTAAGTACGGCTGCGCGATCCGCTTCCGCGAGCTCCCGGAGTAGCCAGCCGACTCCGGTTTGGGCAAAACGCTCGGGACTGCAAACTGTAATCGCACAAGTTTGTAGCATTCGATGGGTGAATCCTTCGAAGTTTACGTCACCCCGCTTGGCTAGATTGACAAAAGCCACGTTCGAAGCCCGGCGCTGCCAGAGAGATTGTGCGGTTCTCCAATCGAGAATTGCGTCAGTGAATTCGGGCGACGGAAGATCACGGGCTGCAAGGTTTCCCAGTACTTTTACACAAAACCAATCGCAAGTGTTCCAGTCGGTAATCAGGCCGCGTTCAAAGAGCGCACCGAATGAATTGATATCGTCCTTTGTTAGGTCGTTCAGGAGAATTTCTTCAAGAACGAGGGTACCAGCGAGCTTGTCCTCGCATGGAGTTCCTTCGAAGAGTTGCAGTGCAAGTGACTTCTGGTGCCTGAGAGTAAGCTCAGAAGGTCCGTCCTCGCGCCACCAAGAATGCACGGATTTCCGAATGCTCCCCATGGGGACGCCTCGAAACGGAATCGCTCCTTTAAGGTATCGCTCCCAGAAGAGACGACTCTTCTCATTCGCGAGAGAGTTCAATCGGTTCTCCAGCGACCTGATGAGATGCCGGTGGGAAGTGCTCATGAATTCAAGAATGGGAGTATGATATGCATGGATATCGTCCTGACTCGTCTCTGTTTCAAAGACCGGCTTCGATGGCATCTTTCAAGCTTGAGAGCCCTTTTTCGTAATCAGCTCCCAGTTGTTGAGGGAGCATGAAATAACCAAAGAGTCGCCCGATCGGGTATGCCAATTCTCCCTCGCTCCTCCAGGTCACCCGCGTTGCGCCCGATTCGGAAGCCTCAAGATTCCAGGTGTCCTTGGAAACCGAAGTGATCGGTCGCGTGAACTCGATCTTTGATTGAATGGACGTCCCCGGAATCACTTCCAAGAGAGTCATTCTTCCAGCTCCCACGATCTCGCCATCCCAACTCATCGCGTGCCCAGGTTTTCCTGGTGTTCCTTCAACCGTATATCGAGCGGCTGGGTCTTGGGGTGCCCACGGACTAAAATTCTTCCACCAGCTAAAGTCAGAGAGCTTGGGGGTGATCGCTTCTGCTGGACTTTGGATTTTAATCGATCGCTCTACTTGATAATTGGAAGGCAGAAGGGCTGCTCCGAGCAAAACGATGACAATCAGGGTAGCAAGTCCCACTCCCATTCTTTTTAGTGTTTTCATTGTGATATTTCCTTTCGAATCGTTCGCAATTGCTCCAAATGAATCCGAGTGTGAAGGGCGAAAACCCCCATCCACTCGTTTGCGCGCATTGGCCCAAACCAAGGGTGATTGAAAAGCGCTTGGGATTCCCGGTCTTTAACGCCGGAACGTAAGCGCTCGGTCAGCGTGTCGCCGAATGTGATATACTCTTCGATGCTGGAGGCGTCATTGCGTTCAAGCTCAGGCTTGACAGCCCCCGTGTCGGCGACGCCCGGGATAAGCTCGTTGCGGCTGAGCTTGATGACGAGCTCCTCCATTTGTTTTCCGGTGATGGTCAAGTGGCGCGCGATCATGGCAGCCGACCAGTAACGCGAGCTATCCTCCAAGAAACGTTGCGGAGGAATGAGAACACGCTCGGTCAGTGCTTCGGCAGGAAACTGCGCGAGTTCTCGTTTGAGCTTTTCGTGTAGGCGCTTGAATCGCTCTTCAGAAACGGTCCATGGGGTTCGGCGCAAAACCCACGGTTTCGCGAAATAACGTCCCATCCAGCGATCCCAGAACGGAATGCCGGCGCCCGGGGGCGCTAGACTTGCTTGGATTTCTTGGGGTGTTCTTTTCATTGGGTTGCCGTCGATGGGTTGAGGTGCCGATCCACGAGTTTGCTTCCGATTTGTCCGGTACCAAAGACGACGTGTAATTCCGCGGATGCCATTCGAATGTCTCCTGTACAGAGACTTTGACATCGCATGTAGACGACGTCAACATTGGGATATGGCTTCGGCTCGTGAATCCTATCATCATGGAAATCTTCGAAACGACTTGGTTTCGGCTGCAGTTCGGCTCATCGAGGAAATGGGCGAATCTTCTTTCAGTCTTCGTGAAGCTGCGCGTGAAGTGGGGGTTTCGGCAAATGCGGCTTATCGCCACTTCGAAGATAAGTCTGCTTTGATGACCGCGGCGGCGGCGGATGGATTTGCGCAGTTGGCAGAGCAGATGATCGCAGCGATGGAACGCGCCTCAAAGCAGCGCGCGCAGGAGCGACTTTCAATCGCGCGATTCAAAGCGGTGGGGCGCGCCTATATCGAATTCGCGGCTGAGCACCCCGAGTTGTTTCGGGTGATGTTTGGGGAGTGCGGGAGTAAATGCCTGCGCACTCCTCCTGGGGATGAAGCCTCCATTATGCGGGATACCCCCTGGACCCTGCTCGGGAAATCCCTCGATGCGCTGGTCGAGGACGGGTTCTTGTCTGCCCAGCGACGGGATGGCGCCGAGCTCAAGGCTTGGACGGTCGTTCACGGGTTTGCTTCCCTCGCACTGGACGGACACGCGGCGGTCTCTGAGGGGAGGGCTCGCCAAGCTGCGATCGAAAGTGTTTTAGATTTTGCGGTCATCGGGCTTTGCGGGACTCTATCCGGGAAGGTTGCGAAAAAAAACGGTGAGTGATATGGAATCGAAGATTCAACTCGAAGTAAAATTGCCGATTACAGTTCAGGCCATTCACGAGAAATTTGAGGGGACGGACCGAGTTTTTGTTTTGCTTCATGGCTACGGGGAAACGAAAGAACGGATCAAGCGCAAGCTACTTGAAACCGTCAAGCCCTTTGGAAATGAAGTGATTACCGTGAATGCGCCGTTCCCGATCCCGATCCTGACGGAAAAAGGTCCGAAAGAGGCTTATTCTGGGTTTTTTCGGTCCCGTCGGCATGGGGTCACGCTCGTGGATCCTTCCGTGAATCAAGTGGTGTTTTCTGCCTTGGTCAATCGGCTTTCTTTGCAGGATCGAAAGTGCGTTTTGATTGGTTTTTCTCAAGGCGGGATGGTTCTTCCCGTTCTTGCATCCGATCTCCCTCAGGTCGAAGCGATGATTGCGATATCCATTGGAGTCAGTGAGTCCGATTTGGGGCAGTCTCCGCGCGTTCCTCTCCATGTCATTCACGGGAACACGGATTCGCAGTCGGACCTGAATTTTGCACGAGAAGAATTCGCTAAGCTCCGGGCTAAGCACGCGCAGAGTTCCTTCGTCGAAGTCGAGGGCGGCCATGATATCGATCAGGTTAAGCTGGATGCTTTGCGCTCGATTCTGGCACGTCTGGATCATGAAGTGCTTCCTTGACTGAAGGGTCCCAGGTCTGGGCAAAGCCCTGAAACGCGCGAAAGACTTCGCATTTACCCTGCGAGGCACTCGCAGCACCTCCAGCTCACCCCCCATCAGCCCAGTCCCAACCCCTCTGGGGACGGCTTGGGGATGGGTGAAAACTGGGTTGAAATCCCTGTATTCGAAGTCTCCTGCCCGACCAAGTATTTTCCGGAAGCGTCCTCGATCAACTTCATCCGCTCCTCGCAGTATGGGCTCGGATGTCTCTGGAACTCCTTGCTATGCCGGCTCGCTCGGATGGGGCTCGCATCGCCTCGGTTTCTCAGTCGGCAGGGGGCGAGATTGCCGTCGGCAACGGCGGTGCTGCCCCAATAGGGACTTCGAATGAAGCGATGCTTCAGGACTTATCGGTCTGCAGTTGATGCAGCTATTGGGGGCACTTGGTTGAATTTATCGGTAGACGAAGAAGAACCCAACCGCCAGTCGACTGGGTGAATTCTTCATTCTGCACAAGGGTGTCTTTTGAAATGCCATAAGTACGGAGCACGGATGGGTCCCGGGCTTGGGCAGGCGATAGTAGCATTTTTTTCGCCCCCAAGTGCTCATGAATGCAGGCGATCTCTTCCGGTCCATCGCCTCGGACGAGGTCATGGAATCCCACATTGCCGGACCACGGGGCAAGGAGTTTGCCCATGCCCGGCATCACTATGAGAGGAGCTCCCTCGGAGTGCAACGCTACTTGTCTCCCTAAAGTTGATATATCTTCAGCGACCTTCGGGATTTTGATCGCAGAGTGGTCGTGTCTCTCGATGGTGAGCAGAAATGTCACGAGGAGCAGACTCTTAGCTGCGGTCCTTAGCCATCCATGCGAATGGACCAGCATGGACCATCCAAGCATGAATGCAAAAATCACGGTCATACCTTGCCGGGTATTGAAAGACCACTCCGCCCATAGCTGCTTGTGTAGTGTGTGGATCGATAGCCAGCCTGCGGTCGCGAATATGACAAAGAAAGTAAAGGGTCTACTCTCAAGAATGATCTCCAGACTTTCCGAGTTGAATTTTTTCCGACGCAGGAGCCTTGAAGCTGCCACCATAATGGGCAGCGGTAATGCGGCCGCTGCCACTGAGTAGGATTTGAAGTAGGTATGTGGTCCAGTTGGACTGAAGGCCACAAGGAATCCATTTAGACGATCCAGAGTCCAATCGGCGACACCATTGGTGGGCCACATGGGGCGAAGTCGTGGGAGCCACTGTGTGACCTGAAACTGATCGAATCTGAGATATGTCCAGAATGGATTGTGGAGCGATACTTCTGAAATGAAATGGATTTCAGGGTATATCACAATTGAAAATGCGGTAGTTCCCAGTAATCCGAAAATGAAGGTCTCTCGCAATCCTGACCGCTTTTTAATGAAAGCCATGGACAACTGGAGCGATATCCAAGCAAAGAAAGCCAGAGCTACTAGAAGAAACTGGGCGCGGGCAAGAAACAAGAGTCCCATCCAAATGCCGAATTCGATTCCTCCAGCTGGGGTTAGCCTTTCGAGAAGACGTACCGACCTCAGTAAGAAGACCATCATGATCAGCCACGATAGTCCTTCCGAGTAAGGGGTGATAGTTGTCGCCAGATATCCGGGTTGCACCATGAACAGCAGGGCTAGGAAGTGACCGGCATTGATGCCTGTATCCGCATTTTCCTGAGGTACACGCAGCTTTGCCGGGACTACCTCCCGTCCGAAGCGGTAAGCGAGTACAATGATCAGAATCGAGAAAATTGCAGGTAAAAAATGCCCGAGTAAATGAATATCAAAGAGACGCCCAGTGAGTCCGAGCAGGATCGGCCACAGCGGGTAGATTGGGGAAGGGTGTGGAAACTCCGGGATTCCATGGTGAAAGGGGGAGTCGTAGGTTACCAGGCCCAAGCTATCCCGAACGTTCATCGCGACATGGAGATAGTAACCACCGTCGTACCCGGTTAGTTTTTTCTCATAAGCCGACCAAGCTGCTCTCATCTTGAAAATGGAGTGGAATAAAAAAACTCCAAGCGTGATCAGCTTCAACAAGTTGGATTCGATCACGTTGCTGAGGCGCTTCAGTAGCGTTAAATCCATATGTCAAAGGAACCGAATGTAGCCCGCGAGATCCTGCCAGTGCTTCAAAAGTCCTCGAGGCCCTTGCTGAATGCGGCCTTCTTTGTCCATGTAAATACCCCGATCGAGGTCAAACTCTTTACCATAGACATGGATAGAGAAGACTTGGTCACTGGGTTCTTCGACTCGCACTTCGTGCCAATCCGACACGGGGGGGGAAAAGCAGCTTCCACTTCCTCTGGTGATGAGACTTTGGGTGACGACACGAGTTGGTCGGTTCTCCGCATCTGTCTCCCAGTTCAGTACACGTAAGCGTCCTCGCAAGACCCAGAAGGCGCCCCAAGTTTCGTGGGCGTGCGCAAGTCCCTGATAATTCTTCGAGAATACATCGAGTTGTATATTATAATTTCCGCTTGGGTCCGCGTGGATCAGATAGCGTCCGTAAGGGACCGGCTGGTCGGTAGCAACGGGCTCGATAACGGGACATTTGCTAATACCCTCGGCGACAAAATCTGCGAGGAAATCCAGTGGGGCACTCATTCCCAAATCCCGTACCCTTTGATCACTCCATTCGATTAATCGATCCCAGCTTGCATCTTTTCTCATCGATTGTGCCCCTCTTTGAGAAGTCCGGTCACGGCATCAAGCGCCAAAGTTAAATCCCGACTTGTCAGTTGTCTTCCCAAGCTCCAGCGCAGGGCTGAGAAGGGAGTTCCATCAGCAAGACTCTTCTTGATGCATTTGATATGGATCCCTGCCTCATTCAGCTTCGAATAAAACGGGTAGGGATCCCAAGCATCCGGGGAATCAGATCGGAACACCATGCTAAAACTTCGGGATACCGCCTCGCCACTGATTGCCATTCGAATACCCGCGTCCTCGAACAAGGTCCCCAAGCGCACTTCGAAGTTCTTCCGGTCCTCCTTGGAAGTGCGATCCTCGCCCGTTGTTTCGAGTAGTCGACGAAATAGAGAATGGATCCCCGCGTACTTTGCGAAATCCTGTGCACCCGTGGGCTCAAGAAGGGCCGTTGGAGACTCGGGATCAAAACAAGCATCAGGACTTCTTGGATGATCCTTGAGCCAGGTGAGAGCCGCCTGATTGCAAAGTGTCGCGCTCGTTCCCCAGGGGCCCTGTAACCACTTGGCGAGGCTAAAACATTCAAAAATTGGGAATGAGTATTTTGTGATATCCGTCAAAGAGTCCAAGTTTCCAGCCGATTGCGCCGCATCGAGCAGGAAGATTCCCCGATACCCTCGCTCCTCGAGCCTATCCAGCAGTGACCGCATAGCAATCCGCCTGCAATTGTCATAAAGGATCTCCGAGAGCAGGATGACGTGGGGCTTCGTTTCGGTGACCAGTTCCGCGGTCTTCAAGGCATCATATACCAATGAATCAGGGATGTAGCGTATCTCGAAGCTTGGGTTACCTGTGAATGGCACCCGAGCACCCTCGTGCTCGTGGAGGCTCATCAAGACTCGCGGTCTGGTTGTTTGCTTGGACAAAAAATGGTCTTGAATGAGCCAGGAAAGCCGCAGGTAGGCTTCGCTCCCTCCAGCTGAAGAAGAGATCGCAGCCCCATCCGAGTTCCAGATTTTCTTGGCGAGCTCGGATGCCTTTCTCTTGAGGATTCTGCCTTGCGTGTATGCGGCAAGAGGGAATTGGGCGTGCTCCGGCTGATCTTCAAAATCCCGGACTGCCTGCCTTACACCCGGATCCATTGTACCGAATGTGGCTGAATTCAGATTGACCGAGTATTTTTCATCCGGCGGTGTCACTGATATCACCAAGGGCGAGCAGGAGCCAGTACTTCGCTCTTGATCCGGCCCTTTAGATCCTTGACGACGCCTAGCGTTTCCCGGATGACTTGGTCGAGCGGGGTTTTCTTGAACCCCTGAGTCGTGAGCCAAGGTGTTTCGATCAAGTAGGATTCTTTAGCTGGAGTCTGTTCGGTTCTGGGATCACTTTCCCCGCAGGAAACTCGGACCTCGAGTCCTTGAGAGATTGCCACTTTCGAGACTGCATCTGCAATATCACGGATGCAGAGATCGGTTTCTCCGACATGGTTGATGATTCGATGCTGCCCAAGTTGCATCTTGTCGGTCGCCATTGAGGCCAACGAGACCACTGCATCCTCAAGGGCCATGAGGCCGGTCCTCTGCCATCCCGTGCCATAGACCGTGAGTGGGAGCGAGAGTGCCGCCTGGACCGTGAATCGGTTCATCACCGTTCCATAGTTGGTGTCGTAATCAAACCGGGTCGCCAGAGTGGGGGACTTTCGAATTTCTTCCGTCATGAGTCCGAAGACTGTGGACTGCATGACCTCCGTGACCTTCAATCCCCATTTACGACAGGCCATGGAGATATAGTTGGAGTCATTGATTTTGGAGACATGGTAGATATCATCGGCCGCACGTGGGTAGGGCGCGGGACGTGGAGCTTTCTTGCTGTTGTAGGTAGGTTCGAAGAACCCTTCCGCGATATCGAGTCCGAAATGGCAATACTCTCCAAAAGAACCTAATTTAACCAAGTGGCACTCGGGGACATGGCGGCGAATGGCCCAAAGCAGCCTCAGATTCGCTGTCTCATTGTTGACTGCCGTTGTTATCGATTGCTCCGGCCCTGACATGGAGTACCCAGCCGAGGCCTGCTGTGACAGGTGATAAATGAGATCGGGCTTTCGGCGTCTCACAAGGTCGTCAATGGAAGGCTCGGATACGTCCAGTTCAACGAATTGCAGGTTTGTCACTCCGAGGATGGCCCTGGCCTGCTCGACTCTGTCGAGCGGCAAACCTATTGGAGTGAGGGAGTCACTGTCGGATTCCGCCACCCACTTTCTTCTGCTTAGATTGTCGACAATGGTGATTTCGCTCTTGGGGTGGAGGCGTGCCAGCCGCATTGCAAGTGGCCAGCCGATATATCCATCGCCACCGAGTACGAGGATAGTGTTGATTTCCTGGTTTCTGATCGTGGTCATAGGCCCCCCCCCGGGTATCAAAAAAATTTATTTTTTATGGTTCTATCTATCGGACTTCTCGCAAGGATCAAGGTCTATCTGAATGTTGATTCGGTCAGCGTATGGGTGGCTGGAATTGAAGGCGACCGGACAGAGTTGCCACGTGGAAAGAAGAACAGGCCCGGGAGACTCCAAGTGATCCGGATGGTATGCCAAATCATGGAGATGCCGAGGTAGGAGGGGAGCTCCCGTTGGGTCCTCGCCATCAGATGGATCCAACTGATGTCCTGAGTGCCAAAGCTGTTAAAGCCAATCGGCAACAGGGTCGCAAGTCCAACGGAGGGGCCGACCCACATGAGTTTAAAGAAGGATCCGTCGACTTTGGCTCCTCGACAAAGGCACCACAGTAGCAATGAGTTGGAAGTCAGGAGTGCTGCCGAGATTCCCAAGCCCTTGGCCCAAGTCAGGCTATCCGGCCTGCAATCCTCCAGTGTCTCACGCATTTTGTAAGCGAGTCGAACAGCCCGGTTCTTTGGAGTGGTTGGCGCCTCCTTGCGGCGTTGATGGGGGGCGATCGGTTTATCCGGCTTCGAGAGTGCCACTAAGCGGAGGATGCCGAGGGTAGCGAGGCTCCCGCCCAAGCCGAACGGAAGGGCCCACTTCCAGTGGAGAGCGGAAGATTCAGGATCCAAGAGGACTCCAGTCGCAATCATCGAGGGCACGATGAGCAACCCTTGAACTCGCGAGAGCATGAGCGATGCTAGAACCTTGGATTTTGAGATCCGAGAGTGGTGTTGGATGAGCCACCATCCGCGTGTGGCATCGCTTCCGATACTTGTCGGCACAAGATTACCTGAAAAAGTACCCCAGAATTTTGCTCGAAGGGCATCCGATAAGCGTATATCGCTTTTCAAAAGGATTTGATGGCGGACTGTATCTAGAACTAGCGTCATCCCGTGAAAGAGGAACGCTGCAGCAATGAACTTCATGCTGGTTTCTCGGATAGCAGTAAGCAATTCTCCGACCGGGACTTTGGCCGCCATCCAGGCAAGGCAGAAGCCGATGAACCCGACCTTGATGATCTTGACCTTCATGGTGGACATGCTAACGGCAGAAGCAGTTGGTTCGTCAAGGCGGGTCGACATTCTCATTCGTTTATTTTAGGAGGAGTTAAATGGAAAAGCTCAATTTGACTCAGGCCGACCGACAGTCGTTGCAGGATTGTGTTCGTCGACTTCGCGAGCATCTTGTCCGGCGTGGGCTAACAGAAAAAGGCAATTGGATCCTACTGGGAGTGCCGGCATGGAACGAGGCGGGAGCCCTGCCGACTTGGCTTGCTGAAGTCCCCGCGTCCGTCAGTGGATTCACCGTGATGCCGGTGCTTGTTGACGACGGTTCAACGGACGGAACCGGGGCAATTGCTGGTGATGCCGGCTGGACCGTTCTAAGCAAGGAGATGAACCAGGGGTTGGCCCACAGTATTTTCATGCTTTTCGAGCTCGCGAGGAGCGTGAAAGCCCCTGCTCTTTTGACCATGGATGGAGATGGGCAGCATGCGTGCTCGGAGCTGCAAGGGTTTATTTCCTCATGGCAGTCCGGTGAGCAAGTGGTGACTGGCTCTCGTTATTTGGGAAGGACTCAGGGACAAAGTGTTTTGCGCACGCGTGGGCTCCAAGTAATCAGTCTGATACTAGCCGCTCTCGTGGGTAGGCGAATTTTGGATCCTGCGTGCGGTTTCCGGCTCTACTCAGGTCCAGCTCTTGAGTACCTCACTGTGTCTCATCGCCGGCATTATGCAGCCGAGACACTGATTCGTGCCGTGCTTGCAGGTGCCCGGGTTAGTGAAATCCCTGTGACAATCCAGCGCAGAACGGCCGGAGCCAGTAAGCAGGGGATGACGCTCCTCTATGGGGCGCGATTTACGTGGGTCCTCCTGCAAACGTGGTGGTCTGCGCGGAAAGAGTTGAGGGCGCGTCCGAAACGGCTCGCGGTGATGCATGGCGCCTGAAAAGTGGCTTGTTACGGGTGGGTTGGGTTTCATTGGGGTCAATCTGGTTGAAAGGATAGTGGATCGCGCCCAGTTTCCTGCGTTCGCCAAGGAGTGCGGCCTCCCTGCCGAGGCACTCGATCAAGTAGAAATTCGAGTTTTTGATAATGGTGTTACAGCAGTGCGGGATAATTTCTCCGAACTCGTGAGTTCTCGAGTTGAAGTGGTTCGGGGGGATATCCGGGATATTGAGGCGTTGGGGCGCGCTATCGACGGCGTAACTCGGGTGATCCACCTAGCGGCTCATGCCGGCGTTGTTCCCTCGATCGAGAACCCGGAATATGACTTCGAGGTCAATTCGCGCGGTACCTTTAATTTGTTGGACCTAGCCCGGCGTGAAAAAGTCCGAAGTTTGGTCTTCGCTTCTTCGGGGGCGGTGGTCGGTACGACTAGTCCTCCCATCTTGCCTGATGATCCGCTTAGGCCATTGTCCCCCTATGGAGCGAGCAAAGCTGCGGGGGAGGCTATGATTCATGCCTTTCGTGCAGCTTATGGGCTGAACTGCGCTGCTCTGAGGTTTGGAAACATTTATGGTCCCAAATCGCAAGCCAAGGGGAGTGTCGTGCCTTTGTTTATTCGCAAGGCAATCGCTGGCGAGAACCTTGAAGTGTTTGGCGACGGAGCCCAAAAGAGAGACTTCCTTTTTGTAGGCGACCTTTGTGAGGCAATCACCCGTGCGGTCGTTCGAGAAAGTCTGCCCGACCCGGTCTACCAGTTAGCCAGAGGCGAAGGAGTCTCTTTGGCTGAGTTGCTCGATCACCTCAGGACTTCGTTGAAAGCGCGTGGAAGGAGTATGCCGGAAGTCCGATATTCGCCTGCTCGAGCCGGCGAGGTGGCTTCGAGCTTTTACGACCTTGAGCTTACGGTCCGCGATTTGGACTGGAGGGCCCGAAGCACCTTTCGGGACGGGGTTCAAAATACCTTGGATTGGTACCTAGATCGAATGTAGCCATGAGTATCACGCCATAAACTTGTGGACATGACGATCTGTCGTGATCAAAGTAGAGGTATGCAGAAAAACTTTATTTTTCCCTCACTGGCAATCTGTATTTTTGTCGGAACGACGATTTGTTTAAGTGGGTTTTTTGCATCGAGCCTCTCGGCTCACGCAAGCGGAACGGTGTTGATGTTTCCGCCAAAAAAGAAAAAACCTTCGAGTCCTCCAACACCACCCGACTGCAAGAAGGACGATCCGCGTCCGGCCTGCAAGTGAGACATGGGTAATTAACCCTCTTTTTCGACCTCAAAATAATCAATAGTTTCAAAAGCAAGGGGACATCGCATGTTAAACAAATTGGCCTTCGCCATTTCATTCGGGCTTTCCTTTGTTGTGTTAGTGGTGTCGCCCCAAGTCTCTCAAGCTGTATCACTCGATAAGGGGCAGCTCTCCGTGAGGCAGGAGTTTCATCTCCATCAGTTCTCAGGTTACTGGAACGACACAAAGACATCCGCACTTGGATCTTCGGTCGCGATCTATGGGACCACCTTCAATGGTTCATGGGGGTTCGCGGAGGGGTGGCAAGGAGATTTCCGCTTGGGCTTTTCTGCTTCAAGTTTTGGTAATGATTCGCGTAGCGCTTTCAGTGAACTGGGCGGACGAGTTTATAAAAATCTAGTCTCGGCCGAAGGTGAAGGTGAACTTGGTCTGGATGTGAGCCTTGGACTGCGTCTGCCCGGCACCGAGTTCAATCAAGGGAATCGAGTCAATGCTTTGACTGACGGAGTTGCGCGGGTCGAGGCGGGGGCGCATTTGGCATCGGGTTATTCGTCCTGGGCCTGGGGAGTGGACTTCCGTTACGCGTACAGACTAGGAGATCCGGACGATCAGATCGGGGCGAATGGTTATATTGGCTATGCCTTATCCGAACGTCTCTCTTTGGGTCCTGTTGCCAGTATTCTTACGACACTGGGGGGAATATCAGTAAGCGAGGCTTCAGCTCAGGGCGGTTTGTTTTCGGACCTTGCGGAACAACATCTGGGGCTGGGGGCGTTTGCTAATATTGGCTTATTGGAAACCGTTGGGGTGAGCGCAAATGTGATTTCTAAAGTGGTCGGTCAGAATACCGACCAAGGAATATCTCTGGGTTTGGCAGTTAATATCTCATTTTGATTCAAGCTCTAGGTTCAGCGTTGGTGTCTGTTGAGCGGGAACCGTTTACCCCAGCACTTCGAGCACGAGCTTGGCCTGGGCCTTGCGGCTTGAAGTGATATCCGTTGCGGCAAGCAGGCTCTGCTCGATTTCCTGGATGTGCGCGGCGCTCTCGCCTTCGCGGAAAAACACGGTGTAGAGCGGTGTTTCGGGCGTGACTTTTGCGCCGAGCTTGAGGTGCAGAATGATCCCCACGCGCGGATCGATGGCGTCGCTGACCTGCCGGCGGCCCGCGCCCATCTCGACCAAGGCCCAGCCCAGCGCTTCGGTATCAAAGCGGCTCAGAACCCCGCGTCTTCCCGCACGCACGACCCTGCGATTGCTCGAGACAGGCAGACTTTTCTCGGGGGTTTCGAGGTTCTTGGCGCGACCACCTTGTGCGACGATCATTTCGACAAACTTTTTCCAAGCGGATCCATCGGCAAGTCGGCTATTAGCGAGTTTGGGCAAAGCCCTGAAACGCGCGAAAGACTTCGCATTTACCCTGCGAGGCACTCGCAGCACCTCCAGCTCACCCCCCATCAGCCCAGTCCCAACCCCTCTG
>Ga0172372_10006925_pt1 | contig 15346 bp, 12 predicted proteins | sample LakKiv5m_2_FD_114544 | JGI IMG/M metagenome (GOLD analysis project Ga0172372, IMG submission 114544) | Freshwater microbial communities from Kabuno Bay, South-Kivu, Congo - kab_092012_9.5m | ecosystem: Environmental > Aquatic > Freshwater > Lake | place: Democratic Republic of the Congo...
GCCCTCGTCGTCACGGGTGAAGACCCGTGACCCGGCACGCACCTGCGTCAGGTCGTGCAGCGCCCCGTCGACGCCGCCGGCCTGGACGTGCCCAGCCAGGAACGTCGCTCCCCCGTCGGCCGGCAACGGCGCGGTCTGCTCGTCCCGACCGACGACGGCAGGATCGGAGGGGATCTGCAACGCTCCCGCCACGACGCCCACCGGCACGACCGGGGCGTAGGCGCCGATCTCGGGCACGAACACGCTGCCGGGCGCCATGTCGGTGACCTGCATCTCCGGCGTCCCGGTGGGACCCTGCGGCGTCGCATCGGGTGCCGAGAACGGTGCGACCGACGTGGGCACGCTGCTCGACCCGGGAAGCTGCACGAGACTGACCATCATGAGCACCGCCCCGGCGAGCGTCGCGACCAGCGCGACGCCCACCGGGAGGTTCGACCGTCGTGTCATCGCTCGGTCAGCCCTCAGCCCTCAGCACGGCGCCGACGGACCTGCCAGACGGTCGTTCCGGCACCGCCGAGCGTCAGCACGACGCCAGCGAGCAGCCAGACCGGGACGCCCGCGACCGACGGCTCGCCCGCCGACACCGTCGGCGTGTCAGGCGTGAACAGGATCGTCTCGGCGACGAGCCCAGGCGGGTCCGCGACGGCCGCGTCGACCAGCAGCTCGTGGCCCGGGGTCCACGTCGCGGCGAACGTCGCGCACACCGCCCCGACGCCGTCGATGACGGTCGCGTCCGACGTGACGGTGCCGTCGCCCGTCATGGCGATGGGCGTGATGGTCCCGATCTCCGTGCCGTCCGCCTCCCAGTCGACGTCGGTGCAGGCACCACTGACCGGCGGAGCGGTCATGATGCGAGCCGTGACGGTACCGGGCAGGCCCTGCGTCCCGGTCACGGTGATGACGTCGCTGAACTCGCCACCCAGCGTCGTCGTGGTCGCTTGGGCGACCGTCTGGATCGCGGGCGCCGCGACCAGCCCGGTCTCGGTCTCGAGTCCTGGCGGCGACTCGAGGCCGGTCCCCGGTGCTCCGTCGAAGTCGAACAGCGCCGACCACGTGTAGCAGCCCAGCTCGGTGACCGGCACGTCCGAGGTCACGACGTCACCGTCACCGGAGAACGCCAACGTCTCGGAGTGCCGCGCCTGCGCCTCACCACCGGCGATCAGCTCCCGCCACCGCTCCGTACCGATCCAGCACGCGTCGACGGGGTCCGGCGCGACCGGTCCCCAGAGCACGGCCTCGAACGTGCCGCTCGTGCCCGCCGTGCCGGAGATCGAGACGGTGTCGCTGAAGGTCTCGCCCGGGGCGACGACGGTCGCGTTGATCTGCGTGACGGCCTGGGGCTCCTGAGCGAGCGTGGTCTGCTCGGTGCGTCCGCCCTCGTGCTCGACGCGGAAGATCTCCTCGCCCTGGCTGTTGGTCGCGACGAGCGTCTCGCCGTAGGAGTAGCAACCCCGCACCGTCGGCACGAACTCGCCGACGCCCACGAGCTCCTGCTGCTCGCTCGTGACGGTGATCGGCCCGAACTCGTGGGCGATCGGCGCGTTCGTCCAGTCGAGGCCGTCGCACGTGGTCCCGAGCGGGTCGACCGGATCGAGCGGTCCGTAGAGGCGCCCCGTCAGGACCGTGCCGATCGGTCCGAGGCCGTCACGGCCGTACAGGGTCCCGTCGATCGTCACGGTGTCGCTGACAGGTTGACCCACGAGCACCTGCTGGCGGCTGACCTGGGTGCGGACGTCCGGTGGCGGCGCGACGAGCGAGGTCTCGGAGCCAACCCCGTACGGTCCGCGGAAGCCGAGGTTGCGCGGGCTGGGCACGTCGTCGGGATCGCCGTCGATCTCCTCCTGCCAGACGTAGTAGCCGGCCTCCGGCAGCGTCAGTGCGGTGGTCTCGACGGTGGCGGATCCGTCCTGGTCGGTCGTGACCTCGTACTCGGCCGTGCCGACGACGGGCGTGCCGGCCGGCGCCTCGGCCTCCTCGACGGGTTGGACGGACAGCGGGCCGTAGAGGGTCGAACGGCCGGTGAGGGTCGAGTGCGGGCGCGCCCCCGTGATGGTGATGCGGTCGCGGACCTCGACGCCCGGACCCGACGCCGTCACGACGGTCGTCTGCGTGACGGCCGAGGGCCGGAAGTCGACGACAGCCAACTCGGCTCCCGTCTCGCCCGACAGCGGCTCGTCGCCGACGCGGGTCGTGATGCGCTGGTAGCCCGCACCCTGCTCCGGGTGTGCGATGACGTAGTTCGACGGCACGGTCGTCTCGGCTGCCACCGTGAACGGGCCGTTGCCCGTGCTGCGGAGCGCGAGCGTCTGCGGGGCGGTGGTCGTCGTGACCGTCACGGTGTCGGTGCCACTGGCCTCGAACACGGCGGGCCCACGGGCCTGGAGCGTCATGGTGCGACCCGGCATCCAGCCCCCGGGCGCCTGGATGCCGACACCGCTCACCTGCCAGGTCAGGCCGGGCGGGGTCGAGGTGCTGCTCAGGCTCAGCGGCACCGACCGCGCGCCACCGTAGGCAGCAGCCGCGGAACGGATCTGGGCGACCTGGGCCCCCACGCCGACGTCCGGCGTGGGGCCGCGGTGGTTGTTGGGCACCGCGGGATCGTTCTTGACCACCGTCGCGACGGCGGCGCCCCACACGCGGTCGAGGTTCGATCCGTCCGCCGAGGTGACGCTGTTCAGGGCCCACGCCGAGGTCGGGGCGTAGATCCGGGTGCCCGGGGTCAGGACGGTCGGTGACGCACCGCCGTTGCCGGTGCAGACCCCGATCGCGCCGTGCACCGACTCCACGCCCACGTACGTCGACGGGTGCGCGATACCCGCGATGCGCACGACGGCGGCCGAGGCCGAACCGATCGAGGTGAACGCCGCTCCGAGCACGAGACACACCACCAGGCTGCGCGCCAGGATCTGGCGTCTCCTCGGCGGCGGCGCGGCGTGCCGCCTGCGTCGGCTGGTCCAGAGTCCGGTCATCGTGTCCCCCGTCGAGTCCGTCGGGGACCCGTGCGGCCCCCGTGACTCGGACGCTAGGAGCGGCCGGGGGTGCTACGCGCCGGGCAATCGGCCACCTGTGGACGACCGAGCACCTCATGTCGGCTGTGGACAAACTCCGCTCACGCCGGCGGCGGCTCCGAGGGCACTAGGCGCGAGGTGGCACCTCGACGACCGGGTCGCCGCAGGAGTCGACCTGCTGACTCAGGGCGTTGCGTTCTGCGGAGTCGACGCTCAGGCCCCAGCGGTGCTTCACGCGGATCCAGGCCACGACGTAGTCGCAGCGGTACGCCGACCGGGGCGGCATCCACTGCGCGGGGTCCTGGTCGCCCTTGGACCGGTTGACCGAGGCGGTGACGGCGAACAAGGCATCGGGGATCGCGAGGTCGTTGGCGAACGCCCGGCGCCTCGCGGTGTCCCACTGCCGTGCGCCTGAGTCCCACGCCTCGGCCAGCGGCACCATGTGGTCGATGTCGAGCGTGGTGGGGTCGGTCGCCGTGACGCCGTCGTACAGCGAGTACCACCGCCCTGCTGTGACGGTGCAGGTGCCCGTCCTGGTGACGGCCACCTGCGACTCCGCGATCAGCACCTCGCGGCGTGTGTCACAGCCGTTGCCGTCGGCGTCGATCCAGTGCGGGAAGAGCGAACGGTCGTACCCGGTCCGCACCTCCGTCGTCACCGTCAGCTGACCCAGCAGCGTGCCGGCCCGTGCCGTGGCCGCCTGCGCGGCCTGGACCGGCACCAGCAGCGCGAGGACCAGGATCAGCGTGACCCCGATCGTGATCCGTGTCGTCGTTCCCCCGAGTGTCTTCATGGCCCCGAGGCAAACACGACGGCGTCGGCGAAGGCCATAGTCTTCACCCAGACTTCACACCCTGTGCAGGCCCTTCCCTCCTGCCGACGACAACGGCCGGGTCCAGCACCGTGCTGGACCCGACCTCCCCTGTCGTCCGTCAGACGAGCGCGTCGAACCGGAACAGGAACGCGGCGACCTGCTCGCGCAGGACCGGCTCGCTCCCCCGGAACGTACCGTCGGCGTAACCGGTCGTGATGCCGCTCTGGCTCAGCCACACGATCTCGCGGTAGAACGCGTGCGACTCCGGCACGTCGGAGAACGGCGACGCCTCCGGCAGGTCGACGTCGGGCGAGCCCGCCGTGCGGTACAGGAACGCGGCGACCTGCTCACGCAGGACCGGCTCACCCCCGCGGAACGTGCCATCGGCGTACCCGGTGGTGACGCCAGCCTCGCTGAACCAGACGATCGCGTCGTAGAAGGTGTGCGACGTCGAGACGTCCGAGAACGGCGATGCCTCCGGGCTCTCGACGTCGGGTGATCCCGCATACCGGTGCAGGAACGCCGCGAGCTGCTCGCGCAGCACCGCGTCAGCGCCCCGGAAGGTGCCGTCGGCGTAGCCCGTCGTGATGCCCTGTGCCGCGAGCCACCCGATCTCGGTCGCGAACACGTGCGTGCCCGGCACGTCGCCGAAGCGGTCCGACACCGTCACGGTCACGGCGTGCGACGTGACCTGACCGGCTGAGTTCGCGACGACCACGCGGTAGGAGCCGGCGTCGCCCGGAGCCGCGGCCGGGAGCGAGAGCGTCGGACCACTCTCCCCCTCGACCGTGAACCAGAACGAGCCGAACTGCTTCTGCCAGCGGTACGTCAGCGCGTCGCCCGTGGCGGCGACCGTGAGGCCGGCCGCGGCACCGCGGTCGACGCTGACCGACGTCGGCTGGGTCGTGATGACGGGAGCCGTCAGCTCGACCTCCCCCTCGGCCTTGACCGTGAGGGTCACGACGTCGCTGCGCACCGACGCGTCGGCGTTGGTCACGACGGCGCGGAACCGGGTGCCGGTCTGCGCGACCGCGGTCTCGACGACCAGCAGGCGGTTGTCGATCACGACGAAGTTCTGGTCGTCTGCGGCGACCGGCTCCCAGAAGCCGTTGATCTCGCGCTCCCACGTGACGGTCGGCGCGGGGTAGCCGGAGAACCCGGTCGTGAACGTGGCGACCTCGCCCTCCGTGACCGTGACGGACTGCGGCTGGGTGTCGACGCTGGGCTCGATCCTGAGGCCCACCGTGGCGACCTGCGAGACGACCTTGCCGACCGTGTTCGTCGCCGTCACGCGGTACTGCGAGCCCGCGTCGTCGGGGCCGAAGCCGGTGATCTCGAGCTCGTCGCCCGTGGCACCCTCGACGTCGACGAAGCGCGTGCCTCCCGGGGCCTTGCGCTGCCACTGCAGCGTGCCCGTGGATCCCTCGGCGAGCGCCGTGGTGAGCACGACACGTCCTTCGGTCGATCCGGCGGGGAGCGACAGCGTCGTGTTGCTCGGGTCGGTCGCGAGCTCCGGTGTGGCGCCGGACAGCTGCAGACGGTGCACGTAGCGGTTGCCCGAGAGGACCCACACGGTGCCGTCGTGCACGACGTTCGACGTGATCGTCGTGCCGAAGCCGCGCACCTTGCTGGGCTCGCCGTCGACGAACATCCGCAGCTCGCGGCGGTTGGTGCTGACACCCGTGAACAGGCTCGCGTCACCGTTGAAGCTCGACTGGCCGGCGCCCACGTCGGGCGCCGAGCCGAACGGGACGATCGGGTCGGCGGCGACGTACTGGCCGTCGACCAGGTTCCAGCGGCTCACGCCCGTCGTGACGACGGGGTAGTCGGTGTAGTCGGACGCCGCCTGCACCAGCGTGCCGTCGTCGAGGAGGCCGAAGCCCGTGCCCGCGACGATGCCCGGGACGGGCTGGAGCGTCTCGGCCCCGGCCTCACCGACGATGCGGAACGCGCCGACCTCGGAGTACTGGTAGGTCACGCCGACGACGACGCCGTGGCCGTTGGCCGAGAAGTACACCGAGCCGGGCACGGAGCTCTCGGGGTACGCGATGTCGCGGTAGGTGTGCTCACCGTCGGTTCCGAGGGAGAAGACCCGGATGACGCCGGTGGGGTTCTGCCACGAGAGCCAGACCTCGCCGGTCTGCGGATGCACCGTGATGTCGTTGCTCGCGCCGCCACCGGGCACGTCGAGCGTCTCGAGCACGGCCCACTCGCCGGCCTGGTTCTGGCCCAGCACCGTGACCTTGCTGTCGACGACGTAGGCGCGGTCGTGCTGCGGCGAGTAGACGACCTTGCGGGGGTTCTGCCCGGGGATCGTGACGTTGACGGTCTTGGCGAGCGTCTCCGCGTCGAACGCGACGACCTGGCCGGTGTTGTAGTTCGACGTCCACAGCCAGTCGTGGTCGGTGTCGTAGACCAGGCCGGAGCCCTGGAAGTCGCTGTGCAGCACGCTGGTGTTGGCCCAGAACGTCTGGCCTTGGGGGTCGAAGGTCTCGTCGATCGCGACGGGCTTGCCCCCGGGGCCGGCGTAGCTGAACGCGACCGGGTCGAGGGCGGTGCCGGCGGCGTAGAAGCCGGCGAAGGCGGGAGCACCGGCGGCGGAGAGCGTCGAGGGGATCGCGCTCCAGGTGGAGGTGCCGTTCGCGGCGGCGTACGTGCCGCTGTCGGAGTCGAGGTTGGCGACGACAACGTTGTCGTAGCTCTTCACCTCACCCGTGGTCATGTCCTTGCTGACCATCGTGGCGCGCACGACGCTCTGCGTGCCGTTCAGCTCGACGCGAGGGTTGGAGAGATCGAAGTCGAGGGCCCCGTCGTGGCCGTCGAAGCTGACGGTGCCGGCGAACGTGATCGCGGTCAGGTTGCCCGCGTCGTCGAACGTGCCGGTGCCCGCCGTGAAACGGAACGTGCCGTCGGCGTTCTGGCTCGCACCGTTCGACGTGCTGACCGTGCCGTGCGCGATCGGACCGACGACGTAGTTGCGGAACGACTCCTTGACGCCCCAGTCGAGCGTCGCGCCCGAGATCGGGGTCTGCGCGGCGTGGGCCGTACCCGTGGTGGCGACGAGGAGGCTGAGCACCATCAGCAGGGCCCCGACGAGGGCGACGGGCCGGAACGGTGCCGGGCCGGGTGCAGTCAGACCTGGTGGACTCACGCGGGTGTGGGGAAGGCGTGCGGACATGCGGCAGTGACTCCTGTTCGAGGGGACAGCAGGGCGACGCCACGCGAGCCGGTCCCCGAGAACCTGAGGGCTCAAACTATGGCAAGGCTGACCTTACTGAAGGGACGCCCGTGCTGACGATCCGTCATCTCACCAGATGGGCGCTGCAACCATTCGGAGCTGAGGTTCCACCCCGTCGCGGGCGATGTGCAGGGAGAATGTCGCCATGGCCCAGTCGACGAAGAAGCAACGACGACTGCTGATGGATTCGCTGGAGAGCCGCACGCCCGTCCGGGTCCTGCGCCAGGACCTGGACGACTCCCGCGTCGAAGGCCTGGTGATCGGGCTCACCGACACCTGGGTCGTCCTCGAGGAGCTCATCGACGGCATCTTTCTCGACGGGGTGGAGATGCTGCGGCTCGACCTCGTGACCAAGGTCGAGGTCAGCCAGAAGACCGACTACATCACTCGGGCACACGCCGACCTCGGAGTCGTGCCGCGACAGTTCCCCTGTCGTCCGCAGGACGCGGCCCGCGAGCTGCTCGAGATCGTCGACAGCACCGCCACGCTCATGAGCATCCACCTCGAGCTGTGGAACGACGAGGCCTGCTACATCGGTGCGGCCCGCCGGTTCGGCCCGAAGCGACTGGACCTGCAGTTCATCAACCCCGATGGAACGTGGGACGACTTCTCCGACCGGTGGCGCTTCGACCGCATCACCCGGATCGAGTACGGCTCCCGCTACATCGAGGCGCTCGAGCGCTGGGGCGACCCCGTTCCCGACGACGTGCCGACCGAACGCGTCAAGCGGTAGGCGAATGAGCAGACCACTGACCGATCGCGAACGCGCCGCCGTCGAGGTGATGCTGTCGGTGGAATTCGACGGCGCCCAGATGTACCGCGACCAGATCGACACGCTCCGCGTGGCAGGCACGTGCGGGTGCGGGTGCCTCACGATCGACTTCGCCCGCGCCGAGAAGGGCCAGGGCGAGGAGATGCTGACCGAGGCCTACACCGAGAACGCGCTCGTCATGCTCTTCGCGCACAGTGGACGACTCTCGTGCCTGGAGTACGCGCCGGTCAGCGATGAGCTCCCGATGCCCTCGGAGTTCCCGCTGCCGCCTGATCTCCGAGGTCTCACGGCCGGCGTGGACTGAGACCGCCTCACTCTCCCAGCTCGTCCCTCCGGCGGGTGAGGTAGGCGCGCTCGGCGGGGTTCTCGGTCGCGGTGATCGCGGCGTCGTAGGCCTCGCGCGCGTCCGCGCTGCGGCCGAGGCGGCGCAGCAGGTCGGCGCGGGTCGCGTGCCATGCGTGGTACGCGTCCAGGTCGAGGCGGTCGACGATCGCGAGCGCCACCTCGGGGCCGTCGAGCTCGGCGATCGCGACGGCCCGGTTCAGGGCGACGACCGGAGTCGGTGTCACGGTGTGGAGCCGGTCGTAGAGCGTGGCGATCTGCGACCAGTCGGTGTCGCGGGCGTCACGCGCGTCGGTGTGCACGGCGTTGATCGCGGCCATCAGCTGGTACTGGCCCGGCGCCGCTCCCCCACCGGCGACACGCGCCAGGCACTCACGGACGAGGGCGTGCCCCTCGTCGATCTGCGTCCGATCCCACGCGCCCCGGTCCTGCTGGTCGAGCGTCACCAGCTCACCGCCGGCCAGGCGGGCCGGGCGCCGCGCCTCGATCAGCAGCATCAGCGCGAGCAGCCCGGCGACCTCGCCGTCGTCAGGCAGCAGCTCGCGCAGCAGTCGACCAAGGCGGATGGCCTCGGCGGTCAGGTCGGCGCGGATGGGGTCGTCGCCCGCGCCGGCGAGGTACCCCTCGTTGAACACCAGGTGCACGACGTCGAGCACCACGGCCACGCGCGCCGCGACGACCTTCTCGTCCGGCACCCGGAACGGGATGTTTGCCGCGGCGATCTTGGCCTTCGCCCGGGTGATGCGCCGCGCCATCGTGGTCTCGGGCACGAGGAAGGCACGGGCGATCTCGGCCACGGTCAGCCCGCCGAGCATCCGCAGCGTCAGGGCGACGCGGGCCTCGGCCGGCAGGGCGGGATGGCAGCACGTGAACATCAGCCGCAACCGGTCGTCCTCCACGGTTCCGGTCGGCTCGTGCGGGGTGTCGTCGGTGATCATCAGGGCCGCCTGGTGCTTGGCGTCGCGCTGCGACTCGCGGCGGATGCGGTCGATCGCGCGGTGCATCGCGGTCGTCGTCAGCCAACCGCCGGGACTGGCCGGCACGCCGGCCGTAGGCCACTGCTCGAGCGCCACGACGAGCGCCTCGGCGGCCATGTCCTCGGCCAGGCCGAGGTCGCCGAACCGTCGCGTCAACGCCGCGACGACCCGGCCGTGCTCCTCGCGGAAGATCCGGTCGACCTCCGCGAGGAGCGCAGGCTCGGGACTCATGGGGTGGGGATCATGGAGCGGGGTCACTCGCCGTGGAACGGGCGCACGACGATCGGGTCACCGCACGCCTTCGACGCCCGGGCACCCAGCTCGAGCGCCTCGTCGAGGTCGGCGGCCTCGACGACCCAGAAGCCCGCGAGGTACTCCTTGGTCTCGGTAAAGGCACCGTCGACGACCAGCACCTCCCCGCCGCGACCGTCGACCTTGGTCGCGGTGTCGAGCGGCTCGAGCCCGCCGACGAAGACCCACTGGCCCGACGCCTGGATCTCCTCGGTGAAAGCGCCGGTGGCAGCCATCATGGCCCGGGCCTCCGGGGTGTCCATCGGCTTGTAGGGGCCGGTCGCGTGGACGGAAAGCAGGTAGCGCGTCATGGTCGTGACCTCTCGGTGTGCGGCAACCCCGTGGCTGCCTCTCACTGTGTCATCGAACGGGTCGGACCGGATACGACAGCTTCGCGAGAAAAACTTCCTGCAGCGCCACGATGCCGGCCGACACCGTGGTGTCCATGACCCTTCCGGCGAGGACGTGCTGCGACGCCACCCGGTGCTACCTCACCAGGGTGAGCCGCGGTCCACGAGGAACACCACGGCCGACGTCACCGCGAACGCCAGGAGCGTGGCTCCCATGACCGGGCCGACGTGGCGGCTCGTCGGGTGGCTCACGATCCTCAGTCGCGGTACGAGCACCGCGAGCGCGACGAGCTGCACGACGGCGAGCACCGCGAGCGAGCCGTCCTCCAGGAAGAACGCCAGCGGCACGAAGTGCAGGGCCACGACCACCGCGACCCACCACGCCATCCACCGCTCGCGTCCGGAACGCCACAGGTACAGGCAGCCGAGACCGGCCGCGACGACCTCGATCGCCACGATCACGCCGAACCACTCGTAGCGGCCCTCGAGCGCACTGCCCTCGTCCCACCGGATCGCGACCGCATACCCGAACACCCCGGCGAGGGCGATGCCCGCGACAGAACCCACTCCGAGGCGCCACCGCCACGACTCCGGCGGATCCTCCTGACCCCAACCGAACCAGACCATCGTCATCAGTCCGAACCAGGCGATCGTGAACGCGTGGTCGCGGACGACGTCGGTCAGCACGTCGCCCAGCCTAGGCAGGTTCGTACCTGGGTGCTCAGGCGTGCAGGAGCACCCAGTCGGCGAGGCGGTCGGCGACGCGCTCCCAGCCGTCGTCGAGCATCAGGTCGTGGCCGATGCCGTCGACCATGTGCGCGTCCACGCCCCACGCGCGGGCCGTGTCGGCCACGTCCTGAGGGCTGAAGATCGCGTCCTCTCCCGCGCCGAGCACCAGCAACGGCACGTCGACCGGACGCGGCCTGGGACGGTCCAGCAGCAGCATGTCCAGGAAGGCCCGGTACGACTCCGACTGCACGTGAGCCGTCGCGTGGTCGACGATCTTCCGGCTGGTCCCGGGCCGGAAGAACATCTCCCGCACGTGCTCCGGTTCGCGGACCAACCGCCCGAGGTCCTGCGTCAGGTTGCTGACCACGAACGTGCCCGGTCGGGTCCGAGCCGTGTGCTGCGTGACGCCGATGACGCCGCGCGGGGGCATCGACGCGAGCAGCGCGGCACCGCGCACGGGTGGACGATCCGAGCGCGCCAGGAAACCCTGAACCACGCCGCCGCCCATCGAGTGCCCGGCGACGAAGGGCGCGTCGAGGGCACCGACGACCTGGCACACGTCGTCGACGTAGTCGCGCATGCGCAGGCGGTTGAGCCGGACGCCGTCGGCCGAGCCGGCGTGGCCGCGCAGGCTGACCGAGATCGAGCTGATGCCCCGCGCGGCGAGGTGGTCGACGAATCCCTGCTGCCAGCACCAGGCGCCGTGCCACGCACCGTGCACCAGCACGATCTCCGCGCGGGCGCCGGGGGCGTCGACGCGGATCGTCTCCAGGTCGCTCACGCGCTGAGCATGACAGTCCGGGAGCGCCGTGTCCGGAAGTTGTCAGAGCTCGTCGGCTGCTCGCAGACGCACCGCGACGATCGCGACGTCGTCACTGGGCCGGTCCGACAGCAACCTGGCCAGGACCTCGTCACAGGTGTGCTCGAGGTCGGCCCCCTCGACGACGAGGTCGCGCAGCACCGAGGCCAGTCGGGAGATGCCCTGGTCGAGGCCCTCCGCGCGTCGCTCGACGAGCCCGTCGGTGTACAGCAGCACGGTGGCGCCGGCGGGCACGTCGACGACCGACTCCGAGCGTGTCGTGTCGGGGAACATCCCGAGCAGCAGGTCGGTGTCCTCGCCGTGCAGCTCGCGCACCTGGACGCCGTCGCCGGCGTCCCAGGCCATGAGCGGCGGCGGGTGCCCGGCGTTCGACCAGCGCAGGCGGACGCCGGTCGCAGCATCACCCGTCGCCCCGGGCTCGAAGCGTGCGACCACGACGCTGGCGGTCGTCTCGACACGCAGCCCGTCGATGACGGCGTCGACCCGGTGCAGCACGTCGGCCGGACCCTCGTCCGTCGTCATCGCGATGCCGCGCAGCAGCGACCGCACCTGCCCCATCGCCGCCGCGGCCGCGGTGTCGTGTCCGACGACGTCGCCGATCACGATGGTGGTGCCACTCGGCTGGACGAACGAGTCGTACCAGTCGCCGCCGACCTGGGCCACGTGGCGGGCCGGCTCGTACCGGACGGCGACATCGAGGTGGTCGCTCTCCGGCGGTGCGGTCAGCAGACTGCGCTGCAGCCCTTCGGCGAGGTCGCGCTGCTCGGCGAACGCGCGCGCGTTGCCCAGCGCCATGCCGGCTCGCACCCCGACGTCGCGCAGCACCTCGAGGTCGTCGGACGTGAAGACCGACCGCTCGGTCGACCGGAACAGCGTCAGCAGTCCGTGGGTCTGGGCGTGTCCGCGCAGCGGCATGATCACGGCGGACTCCGGTGCCAGACCCTGGAAACGGTCGAACGCGAGGCCCGGAGCCAGCACGGCGCTGATCGCGGCTGTCGCGTCCGTCTCGATCAGGATCGGCTCGGTGCTGCGCAGGGCACGGAAGAGGAAGGCGTCGTCACGCAGGGCCTCGAGACGGTGGCGCGCGTACTCGTCGACCTGCGGACGGAGATCGGCGTCGGCGTGCCAGGCGCCGATGTCGCGCAGCTCGCGCCGTCCCGTCGCGCGGGCGGGGTCGCCGACAACGATCGTCACGATGCACCAGTCGGCCACCTCCGGCACCAACAGCTCCGCGAGGCGCGAGACCGCCTCGACCGGGTCGAGCGTCTCGCTCAGCGCCCCGGTGACGGCCGCCAGCATCGCCTCGCGACGCGACTGTCGTTCGAGCGCTTCGCGATCGGCGCGGCGTTCGGTGATGTCGAGGAAGTAGACCGAGACGCCGTCTGGCGTCGGCCACGCCCGCACCTCGTACCAGTTGTCCAGCGGAGGCGGGTAGTACGCCTCGAACGAGACCGGCTCCTGCGTCTCGGCGGCGCGACGGTAGCTCTCCTCGAAGATCGTGCCGACCGCGTCGGGAAAGAGGTCCCACACGACGTGACCGACGGGATCGGTGCTCACGGCTCCCAGCAGACGTTGGGCGACGGGGTTGACGTAGGTGAAGCGCCAGTCGCGGTTGAGGTGGAAGAAGGCGGTCGGCATGGCCTCGAGCACCCGGGAGGCGCGGGCCTCCTCATCGGACCCGACGCCACTGTCGATCGCCGCGCCGACCACCCGGTGGGCCGTGCCGTCCGGGCCCGGCAGCGCGAGCCCCCGGGCGCGGATCCAGCGGGTGCGTCCGCTCGGCAGCACGATGCGGTACTCGGACTCGTACTCCCCCAGCGTCTCGATCGCCTGGGTGAGCGCGCGGGAGACGCGGTCGCGGTCATCGGCGTGCACGTAGCTGTCGAACGCCGCGATCGTCCCGGCGAAGGAGGCGCGGTCGCGGCCGAACAGCGTCAGCAGGCGGTCGTCCCAGCGAAGCTGTCCCGTCTGCAGGTCCCAGTCGAAGACGCCCACCCCGGCGGACTCCACGGCCAGCTGCCAGAGGGCGTTGTCGACCTCGGGGTCGGACTCGCCGAACGGGCTGGGTCGTGATCCCGCCATGGCGTGCTCCACCTCGATGTCGTCCGGTCGTCAGGACGGCCTGGGCACCGGTCCTCGCGTTCCCTCCCAGGACCGCACGGTCGAATCCTAACGGCCGCAGCACCGATTCGTTCGACCTGGAGGCGCGGCCTGCCCCGAGAGGCCGATGGCACCGTGCGGCCCTATCGTGTTCGCCGATGACTGCGGTGCCGAGGGCTGCGGGGCGAGGAGCGGGGTTGAGCACGACCGACATGCTGCAGCTGCCCTTCGCCGGGCCGTCGCCGAGCATCGCCCGCCGTCGCCTCCTGACGTTCCTCCGGGCGCACGGCATCGACCGGGCCCTGACCGACGACGCCCTGCTCGTGCTCGCCGAGATGGTCGCCAACGCCGTCGCCCACGGCGCGCCGCGACCCGACGGGACCGTCGAGGTGCGGTGGACGCTCGGCGCGCAGGAGCTCGTGCTCAGCGTCGAGGACGGTGGACACCCCGGGCCCCTCTACGCGCACCACGTCGACGTCACGGCCGTGTCCGGCCGTGGACTTGCGATCATCGAGCGGCTCGCCGACCGCTGGTGGGTCGAGAGCGACGGCGGTACGCGCGTGTGCGCGTCGCTCGCGCGGTCCCCGGTCGACGTGTAGCGGGTCTCGACCCACCGTCAGGCAGCCGGTGGCGGCGTGGCCGGGCCGAAGCCGGCGCCGGCGGCCTTCGGGTTGGGGCCGTGCTGGTTGTCGGCGTGGGAGTCCTCGAGGAACCAGAGGATCAGGATGATCCAGCCGACGACCGGGATCAGGCCGAGCAGCTGCAGCCACCCGCTGCGGCCGGTGTCGTGCAGACGACGCGCGCCGACCGCGAGGGTCGGAACGATCGTGGCCAGTGCGACCACGAACTCCAGCAGCTTGATGCCGATGATGGCGTCGATGATCGAGGCGACGACCGAGGCGATCACGGTCGCGAGGATCCAGAACCAGAACTCGGACCGGCGGGCCCGTCCGGTGAACGTGGCGTACTGGTTGAGCACACTGGTGACGGCTTGCTGGAGGTTCACGACTCGCCCCTTCTCGACGATGGATTCGCGGAACAAGGTAGTGATAACTGACGTCTGGGCTGGCCGTACGTCTGATCCTCGACGAGTTGTCCAGCTTCGAGCCGCTGCTGGCGTACCAGCCACTGTGCTGTGGGCGTGTCGAAAGGGTCGCCGGACTCGCTAGTGCGATCCAGAGGGAAGGTGGGCCAGCGGTTCAGTGGGACATCGGCCTAGCGGCGAGGACACTTGGAGCAGTTCTGAACGTCGAGTCACTTGCAGAGCAAGGATTCGCAGACCTCGGGGTATCAGTACGACGACGCCGGTACGTCGACGCTGGACGAGCACGGTCAACCAGATCAATTGCGGACTGAGTGCGGACCGCTGGGCCCCTACAAGTCTCTGACCTGCGGAAACGCGCTCATTCACACGTTGAAGCGGAACTCCACCACGTCGCCGTCGGCCATGACGTAGTCCTTGCCCTCCATACGCACCTTGCCCGCGGACTTCGCCTCGTTCATGGTGCCGTGGGCGACGAGGTCGTCGAAGGAGACGATCTCGGCCTTGATGAACCCCTTCGGGAAGTCCGTGTGGATCACGCCGGCAGCCTCCGGAGCGGTGGCGCCCTGGCGGATCGTCCAGGCGCGCGACTCCTTGGGGCCCGCAGTCAGGTAGGTCTGCAGCCCGAGGGTGTCGAAGCCGACGCGCGCGAGCTGGTCGAGGCCCGGCTCGGTGATGCCGAGGTCGGTGAGCATCTCGGCGCGCATCTGCTCGGCCTCCTCGTCGTCGCCCAGCTCGACCAGCTCGGCCTCGCCCTTGGCGTCGAGGAAGATCGCCTCGGACGGCGCCACCAGCTCGCGCATCTGCGCCTTGAGGGCGTCGTCCTTGAGCTCCTCGGCGTCGCAGTTGAAGACGTAGATGAA
>Ga0172372_10006927_pt1 | contig 15342 bp, 14 predicted proteins | sample LakKiv5m_2_FD_114544 | JGI IMG/M metagenome (GOLD analysis project Ga0172372, IMG submission 114544) | Freshwater microbial communities from Kabuno Bay, South-Kivu, Congo - kab_092012_9.5m | ecosystem: Environmental > Aquatic > Freshwater > Lake | place: Democratic Republic of the Congo...
ATCTCGTAACGCGCTTAATAAATCGGGGGCGGCGGCAATCAACCGAGCGTTAGCCATTTGTTCTTCCGGCGGTATGGTCGCACGAACCGGGATGTTAGCAATTACCGCAGAGTGAACCCCACGCTTACGCGCACTGATGCTAAACGGGTGTGTTTTCCAATTAAAGTTTTCGTTGTACTGCCATTTTTCTTTCGTGTGTAATGTGTTCATTTGTTCTTCTCCTTGATTATCGCTCATTGTTTCCTCTGAAAGTTCTCAATTGGATACACCATGCGATCCCTGCTCTTGAGGTAAAGCACATGCACCATTCCGTCCACAATCGTCCAGCAGGCCTGTTGATGCGCGCTTGCTGGGCTCCAGGTGTAAGCCTCTCTAAGCCCGTCTACTGTCTCGCCGTTTATCACGCACGGGCGGGCGGTAAGTGTTATCTCGCCCCCGCCTTTGTTGGGCATCACGAAAATTTGTGTCCGTGCAGGACTGGCGCACCCAATAAGTGCAGATGCGGCTATGGTAAGTAGGACCTTGTTCATATTCTCCTCTGACATGTAAAGGCCTGTGAATCGACGCGGAAAGCGCCTGCGTACTTGCAGTCGTTGATGATGGACCCGGTAGTAGCGAGCACGCCAATGAGAACGCCAAGCAGTAAAGCAAACAGGGGCCAAAAAGCTGACGCCCAGATGCGCTTGCAGGTTTCTTTAATACGTTTGGTTTCGGCTTCATTTAGAAACATTCCTTTCTCCTTTCTAATCATTAAAAAATACTCGCAAAATTATTTCTTGTCAACAAACTCTCTGCACCAAATGCCAATCAACATTGCATCCACCGCAACTTTGCGGGCCGTGTTCCGTGCTGCAACAAAATTGCTCTCACGCAACTCGCGCTGAAGCTGCTTGTGCAACTGCTGAATGCGAATCATTGCTTCAGAATAGTCCTGGTCCAAGATGCTCGATTCGTCTGTAGTCATTTTGTCTTCGCTCCTTTTCTTCCTGAAGTTTTTTTCTCCACCCTGAAGTCCGGGTAGTGGAGGTAGACTGGGTTTTCGGCCCCCACGTGGGCTCCCAGGATGTTGTACTCGAAGTATTCGATGGCTTCTTCACGCGTCATTCCCTCCCTTTCCATTTGGGTAAGCATTTTTTCAACATCCAGTACGGCCAATGGCGGCCCTCCGAATCTTTCTCCCACCCCCACAATGCAATCCTCAAAGCCAGACGGGTAAACGATGACTTCAAAGTTCTCATCGATCCACTTCAGGATCTGGTTTCCGCATGAGAAACGGGTTCCGTGGTCCTTGGTTCGGGGTTCGACGTTCGGGGTCTTTTTGGATTTGGCCGGGCTCGGCCTGGGCTTGACGGTCAAAATGCCACCTCCATTCTTTTTCAACAAGTTCAGTCAATATGCTGGCAATCGCCCGGCGGTCCCGCTTGGCGACTTCCTTCAATAGCTCGTAAGCGTCTACCCGAAGCATTACGGATTTCCATTTTGCGGCGTCGGTCATAACTCTCTCCTGTATTTACAGGAGAATACCACAAAAAGGGGGCGGTGCAGAGACCGCCCCAAAAGGCTTGAAGAAGCAGACATGAGGAAGGAGGTCCTCACGCCGCATCCCCCCAAGACGGACCCGTTTCCACGTCAATCTTGGAGGGCACCTCCAGCTTAACGCAATCCATCATGGCTTGAGCATATTTCTGAGCCTCCTCTACGGACTCTACCGATAAACAAAGTTCGTCATGCACCTGCAGTAGGGGCAACTTGCCCGCCGCAACGCAAGCCAGCATGGACTTCTTGGTCTGGTCAGCCGCAGAACCCTGAATCAGGCGATTTAGGCCTTTGTAAGTGTATGCTCGCTTAAGCCGTGGGCCATATTCCAAGACCGCCTGTTCGCGAGGCAAGGGCTTATGTAAGCCAAACTCGACAGGCTCCCAAAGATTAAAGCGGCATCTGCGCCCTAAAAGGGTACGAATGGACCCATTTGAGGCAGGATGGTCCACCCGCTGCTGAACCGCAGTCACGAGGCCCTTCATAAATGGCACAAGATCGTGGAATTTTGTGATCAGTTCGCCCGCTTCCTCGTTGGATAGGTCCAACTCGCCTGCCATCTTGGCCTTGCCCATGCCGTAAAGTAGCCCCAGGCCAATTGTTTTGGCCTGCTTACGGCCAATGCCTGCCATATCCGCCACGGTCTGGTGAAAGTCCGTATCCGGGTCGGTGATGTAAGCCTGCGCCGCTTTATCTGACCCCTCTAATTTTAAGATTTTGGCATAATGAACCGCGAGCCGTGGCTCCTGCTGGGAGAAGTCCAGGGAAGCCCAAATCTGGCCATCCTCCGGGATGAAGAGCTTCCTGATGGCAGGACCAATCTCCCAGTGGCGCGCCGGAATCTGCTGGAGGTTGGGGTTGGCCATGGACAGTCGTCCTGAGACCGTGCCGCCTTCATCCGAGCGAAGCTGGTTAATGTGCCCGTGGATGCGGCCGTCGTAGCGGGCGTAGTTCAAAAGGGCCTCGATAAAGGTGCCGTTGGCCTTGTTGTACTCCCGTGCGTCCACGATCGCCTTGGCAATGGGATGGCCGTGGTAGGCAAGAAAGCTCTTGGTAAATGAGGGAGCACCCTTCTCAGTCTTGGGGTACTCAATACCTAATTTGTCAAAAGCCTTGGCAATGCTGGCGGCCGCCCAAATATCTATGGAAAACCCTGAGAGGCTCTTTATTTGAGCCAGTGCCTCCTGCTCCCGCAGGCGAAACTGCTCATGCGTGGTCTCGGCTTTGGCTTTATCAAACCGCACGCCCCGAAGCGTCATGTCAATTAGGTGCGGGCAAAGTTCGGACTCAAGGGCAAAGATGTCGGTGAGTTCTTGTTTGATAATTTCAATTTTGAAGTACTGCCAAAGCTTTAACGTGAGCATGGCATCTTGCTCGGCGTACTCACCCACGTACATCGCCGGGAGCTTATAAAGTTCGCCCTTGGGATCCACGCCAAACTCCTTGGCCGCATCACGTAGGCCCTGCTCGGACTTGGTTTCCTGTAAGTAGTCAAAGCCCAGGGCATTTAGGCTATAGCTGAATCGATTCTCGTCAATTAATGCTGCCGCGATCATCGCATCGATGATCCGCCCGTTGATCCGAAAGCCCTCGGCCTTTAGCCAACCCACGTCGTAGGCGGCGTTAAAGAAAATCTTCTCGCAGGCAAGATCCAGCACAGTTTGGACAAATGTACGAACTCTCTTCTCGTCCAGGTTTCCGCCCCCTTCGTGGCGGATCGGAAAGTAGCCCTTCCAGCCGTCTACCGCTAACGCAAAACCTACGATGTAGCCGTTCTTTGTTGGCCAGCCAGGGCCGCTGGTTTTCATTCCCGGGTCGCATGTTTCTAGGTCAATGGCAATTGCTTCGGCAGCCGAGAGATCCGGAAAAACTTCCGGGGCCATCCACTCGGTCTTTAGTTGTGGAAATAGTGTGATGGTCATAGACGAAAGGCCTTGTACTGGTCCTGCGGATAGATGATGTGTAGTGTCTTGCGCGTGCGGGTTAAGCCCACGTAATACAGCCGATTGATATCGTCGGGGTTAATCTCTTGCTCGCGCGTAAACTGTGTTGATAGGTCCGTGATGATAATAACGTGATCCGCCTCGCCGCCTTTTGCTCCGTGGATCGTGGACAGTCGTATTCGGGGCGTGCCGCGCAGGGACTGCCCCCGACGTAACGCGGCGCGTATATACACCCGGTTTGCATCTGATAGCCTGGCAAGTGCCTCGTACCAGGGTTTGTCTTGCGCAATCAGTCCGCCCTCGTTGCGTAGGCGCTCCATGCTGTAGGTTTCCTCTGGGTCACCAACAAACTTTTTAAAGCCACGGGCAATGCCGTCTGAACCCAAATACGAATACAGTGCCTTGATTTCTTTACTTCCAATCTCTTTGCCCTTACGCAAGTCTTCCCATGCGTAAACGGCCTCAACCGTACCTTCGCCAATCGATCGGATGCCGTTGCGCTCAAAGAGTATGCCCATGCTTTTTAGGTAGTCATGCACGCCACTTAACACATAATTGGTAGGCGCCAGAATCAGCCAGGTGCCGTCAATTAGGTTCACGTCGGTATAGCGTTGATAGAAGTGCAACTCGCCTTCTTCCTGGCGCGGGTTCCATGTTTTAGGAACCCTGTACTTCACACGGTTAATGATTTTATTGCTATAGTCATGAACGATCTTTGGTATGCGGTAGGACTGATCAAGCACTATTTGATCACCCGGATACGTTAATAGGTGTCTTACATCAGCACCTGCCCAGCCAAAGATCGCCTGATCGTCGTCTCCTGCCACATAAGCTTTGTTGGCTCGTTTAATGAGCCTGTCCGCAATGCGCCACTGCAGCGGGCTCAAATCCTGAGCCTCGTCAATAATCACTACATCCAATATCGGGTAGTAGGTATCGTCTACATCTGCAAACATTTCCAGTAAGTCGGTGAAGTCAAGTAGACCCTTCTCGTTCATGTACTTGCGGTACATCTGATAGACGTAGTAAAAGTGCTGCCACTCAATTGTTAGCCTGCTTCGGTTGTATTCTGCTCTGAGGTCTGCGCCTCGGATGCGGGCGAGGTTAATGACATTGAGTATTGGATGGTCAGCGCGAATCTCCCACGACTCGTCTCCTCGATCGATGCTGAGATCAATCTTGGCCAAAGTTGCAAATTCTTTATAATTCTCCGCCGTTGCGATGCGGGAAGCTTGGATACCCAATCGCGCATAAGCGAGGCTATGCAGGGTCCTAAAATTGGCAAGATCTCGTTTAAAGTCGAGTTGCTGAAAGCGAGCGTAGGCTCGTTCTTTGGCTTCATGCGCAGCCTTTCTGGTGAAAGCAAAGTATCCGATGCTGGCAGCGGGCGTACCGTTTTGCAAAAGGTTGTCAACAACGTTTAGCAAATACGTAGTCTTGCCAGTGCCGGGTGGGCCGAATACCTTGGTGACGTTCAAAATGGTGACCCTGACTGCGGCAAGGTTGCCTCAAACGGTGCGTCCTGCTTCTCATACGAAGGAATGCGCCATGTGCGTACCGTACGGTTTTTCACGGCAATCGAATGCGGGTTGCCTTGAAGGTTACGCAGACGCTGTGCAATCTTGACTGTTGACATAATGAACTTATTACGTAGCAGGAAATTCTCCAGGTCTTTGAGCCTGAAGTAGGTTAGTCGTTCTTCTTCGTTCGTCCAAGGACGGCCCATAAGAATTTCTTCACGATCCATGGCTGTTTGGAGGTGAGTGCAAAATTCTTCCAAAAGGTCATAGAATCGCCCGTCGCTCGAAGTATCGTCGGGCGCCTCGGTGATGGCTTGCGTCTCCACCATCTGCTTAAGAAGTCCATTTAATAATCCTTCCCACTCTGGTCGTTTCAACGTCGGTGGCATGACATTGACTTTGCTCATACATACAGCTTGAAACTTAGCCTGTTGCTGGAGTTCTTCTGTCGTAAGTTCCAAGCGATGCCCATCGACATCAATAAACCAAAGCGGGGGATCAGAAGCATACTTAGAGAGGGCCGAGATACTTGGCATATCATTAGACTGACCAATGCCAAATTTCCGAGTTTTACATACCGATGAGTTGCAGTGGCCGTTAATCGGCGAATCTTTGCACTTATAACCATAGTCTTTCTTTTTAAGTTGTTTGCTAATTAACGATAATTCGCTAAGCGGAAGGGGCGGAGACATGAACTTCTGGTTGTAAACCATGAGTTCGTTCTCCCATGTATCAGGATAAGCCTTGCGAAGAAACACTCCGATATTGAAAAGACCATTATTGCGTGTGCCTTCAGGAAAGCCCTGTGAGCACAAAACCTGTAGACACGGAGGACCATCGCGTAGCGCTGGATCTCCTGCCTCTTGAACAGGTTCTTTGATGACGGTTTCCGAAGTGATGGCATGTTCTTCGTAAAGCGCATAAAACTCTTCAAGTGTGGCTGCAGCGCCGTCGTCTTTGTACGCATAACGTGTGCCATTGTCTCCCCCAAAGTACGGAAGATTTAAAAAATTGCCCGTGTCGCCACGTTCAACGAGTATTTCTGTTTGCTTGGGAAAAATCTCCGAGCCGGAGTAACCTAAATACGCAGCAAACAGTTTTAGATTCTTTTGCATGTAGGCAGCACTAACTGGTTCACGTGAGAACATGAACACGTGCATGCCGCCGGACTTTGAACGAAAACCAATTAGTGGAAGTTCGAGCCGCCTGATTTTCTTGATAATAGATACGTGATCGATGGGGTACATATCAATGTCGATACATCCCCAGGTGCAGGTGTTGTCGGCGCGAATCGGTATGATCCCGAGGCTGGGTTCAACTCCTGCGAGATGCTTAACCCAAAGGTCATCCGTAGGAGGTTGCCTGACAATGGAGGCCTTCCCGTTTTGCTTTCCATCTTGCCGCTCCTTTTCAATCTTGTACGTCCCGTACGCAATATCAAGACCCGCAAAAATTTGTTTAAATTGCGTTATATCTACCTCTGACATGAGCCTTCTCTGAGTTCTGTATAGGTGACAAAGCCGCCCCGAAGGGCGGCCCTGCATCGCTCAATTTAGAAGGGTGCTTCTGAAGTTGCTTTCGATCCCTCCTCCTGGTCGTGCTTCACATTTACCTCACCCTGCTTAACAGACAGGCAGAATGCCTTGGCAGTGTGGTAAAGGGCAGCATCTTCCACAGGACCGACCCGCTCGACTTCCCACCCAAACCAAGAGCCCTTGTCATTGGACTCTTTGACCGTGGTCAATCGATAAACGTAGCTGTACGACGGCGGCGTGAATGGACCTTTTTCACCGACCATTTTGGCCGTCATCATCATGCTGTTCCACTTCTTACTCTTTTTCAATTGTGTGGACTTCATCACAATCAAAGCAGGCGAGCTATTGCCGTCCTCATCCAACACCATGACGTAATGTTGGGCACTGTTCTCAATGTAGTTACCGTTATCGAGATAGTCCCGGCTGTCGCCTGGCTTACGGAAGGTCTTGCTCATGATATCGCTGGTCGCAGCGTGGATTGCAGCCGGAGCACCGGTGCCCTGACCGCGCGGTGACCATTCAATGTACTTCCGCTCAAAGTGACACGGCACAACATGAATTCCTTTGATGCCATCGTACAGTTGGCCCGTTACAGTGTTAAACACCATACCGGCTTTCGCACCAGAGTTCCCGTCAACAACCTCGGGAGACAAAGGCGAGAGCACCTTAAGAAATGGTAGGGCAACGTCCTCCGATGAGATGTTGTCCATGCCATCATGCGCGTCTTGCTCAAACACCGAACTACTGATAAGAGCCACTGCTGTTTCTTTTTTCTTAGCTACTTGGTTCATGGTTAATTTTCCTTTAAGTTATTTCGCACGCTTGATCTTTGCTTTAAAGCCTGTATAAGCGCCAAAAAGCTCCGTGGGGAATTCCGTGCCTTTTTCCACCATTTCGCGAACCCAAGCTTTAAGGGTTTGGGATTCGATCTTCTCTGCCTGTTCAGGCAAGAGCCCTTGCTTGCGAATGACGTTAATCAAATCGCCAGCGGCATCGTCTTCGCCACGACCAAACTGAACGGAGACGGTGTTTTTAATAATGTCATCGTACCCGTGAGCACGAAGCCATTCATACGCTTCACCACGACGGTCGACAGGAATGCTGGCTGAGTAAAACGGCTTTACCTCAATCTCAGATCCGTCAATCATCTCAAACTTCGCCATACCAATTTCTTTCAAAGCATCGGGGATGCGCTCATCAGTCAAGTTACGCAAAGCTTCTTTCTTCTCTGATAACGTGGCTTCGAGATCCTCGATATCTTTTTCCAACAAAATGGCTTGACGTCCTAATTCAGCAACTGTTGATAACGAATTGTTCTCAACGGAAATTGCTTGTGCATCTGCTTCAAAATCAATACTCATAACTTTCTCCTTTCTGGTTTAAGTCAACTGCTATGGGATAGTACTTCATTTCCCGTTTGTCCCACTTCAAGAAGCGGAACTTGCCGTTATTGTATTCCGATGCAAGTGCAGCGGCAATACTCATGGCGGCAGGATCTCCAATAAGTAACAGATAATCCTCATCGGTGAACTTCTGTAGAGCCCTTTTCATCTTGTTAACCATGGGCCCAGGTGAAAATCCAATTTGTACCTGAGGGGGCAGTAAGAATTGCAATTCGCCAAACTGTTGCGCGGACAACACGTTATGACGCATTGTTTCTTGAACAACAAAAACTTTTGCCATTACCTCTTTCTCCTTTCTGACAATTCGTGTATCCTAATACCAAAGATTTTGTTTGTCAAGAAAGAGAGAAAGTATGTTGGACTATCGATTCCGCAATAAGCCCTATGCTCATCAATCGGCGTATCTGGCGCGCTTTTGGGATAAACCCGTAGCCGCTTTATTTGCCGACATGGGGACGGGCAAAAGCTTCATGCTCATCAACAACATGTGCATGCTATACGACAACGGCCATATCAACGGGGCCCTGATCGTTGCGCCGAAGGGCGTGTACCGCAATTGGGCGGAACTGGAAATCCCCAAGCATACGCCGGATCACGTGATGCACCGCATCGCACTGTGGTCACCAAACCCCAATAAGGCTCAGGAAGCTGCATTAGACTCCATGTTTATCCCAGACGATGTTTTACATATCCTGGTGATGAATGTGGAGGCTTTTTCCACGCCAAAGGGTGTGCGTTTTGCCGAGAAGTTTTTGCTATCGCACAACGCTATCATGGCCGTGGACGAAAGCACCACGATCAAGTCCCCCACGGCGCAAAGGACTAAGAGCATGTATAAATTAAGCACCTTTGCCAAATATAGGCGCATCCTAACTGGTTCGCCTGTGACCAAAAGCCCGCTAGATTTGTACACCCAATGCGCTTTCTTATCTCCAAACTTACTGGGGTTTTCAAGCTATTTTGCTTTTCAGATGCGCTACGCAATCACGGTCAAGATGAGCATGGGTCCGAGGTCCTTTAATCAAGTTGTAGGGTACAGGCGTTTAGATGAGTTAAACGAAAAGCTAAAGCCCTTTGCCTTCCGGGTAACCAAGGAAGAATGCGTGGACTTGCCACCCAAGGTTTACGTCAGGCGGGAGGTGCCCTTAACCGATGAGCAGGCCGAGCACTATAACTCGATGAAAAAAATGGCCCTAGCCCTGCTGGATGGCGGTCAGATGACCACCACGGCCACGGCTTTGACCCAACTTTTGCGCCTGCACCAGATATGCTGTGGGCACTTAAAAACCGATGACGGAGTGGTCCATGAGATTAAGAACAATCGAATCAATGCCCTTTTGGACTGCATCGAAGAGACGTCGGGTAAGGTCATTATTTGGGCAAACTACACTCACGACATCCTTGCGATTGAACGGGCGCTATCTAAGGCGTTTGGGGGTGGGTGTGCAGCCACTTATTACGGTGCCACCGAGGGGGAAGAGCGCCAAAAAATCGTGACCCGCTTTCAGGACCCAGAAAGCGAGTTGCGCTTTTTTATTGGGCAGCCCAAAACGGGCGGCTACGGGTTAACCCTAACGCAAGCCAGCACAGTAATTTATTACTCCAACAGCTACGACCTAGAAGTGCGGCTGCAGTCTGAGGACCGTGCGCACCGCATCGGGCAGGACAAGTCAGTGACCTATATTGACTTGATTACGCCCAAATCTGTGGACGAAAAGATTGTTGGAGCCCTGAGAAACAAGATAGATATTGCCACTCAGGTGATGGGGGAGGAGCTAAAACAATGGCTGATATGATGCTCAACATCATGCGGCGATACCGCTACGAAACCCTGACCCGGCAGGACCTGCCGGAGGGGCGCCGATACGTCAACGAACACGGGGAAAAGCTGCCCAGCGTAACGACGATATTGGAAAAAACTAAGGATAGGACGAAATTGATAGATTGGATCAATCGGGTGGGCGAGGAGGAAGCCGAGCGAATCAAGCGGCATGCCGCCCGGGTGGGAACCTGCATGCACGCCTACATCGAGTCTCACGTCAAGGAAAGGCCGCTACGCCCTGCTAGATACAAGTGGCAGTTCATGGCCTACAGGATGGCTGCGGGCCTGATGGAGGCTTATTTTCCGGATCTAGACGAGATCTGGGGCAACGAAGTCATGGTCTACAAGCGAGGGGTCTATGCCGGGACCACCGATCTGGTAGGGGTGTTTCGTGGTCAACCATCCATTGTAGATTTTAAGCAGTCCAACAAGATGAAAAAACGGGAGTGGATTGACGATTATTTCGTGCAATTGACAGCATATGCTGCGGCGCATAACGAAATGTATGGCACGGAAATTCGCCAGGGCGTGATACTCATGGCCTCGCAAGATGGGCTCCTAAAGGATTTTATCGTTTGCGGCCGGGAGTTTGACAGCTACCTTGACCTATGGAATGTCAAGGTCAAGGATTTCTACGCTACTGCACAGGAGGTTGCTGCTGCCGTGCCTGCATCAGGGGCGCCAGAGGATCGTTCGGGAACAGTGTCTGATACATCTGGTAGTTCGGACCTCCCTGGGTCGGCATCGCCGGAACCGCTCGCCCAGGGGCGCTTTGCGAAAGACTAGGCGAGGAAGCTGGGGCAGCCGCACCTCTACGCAAGGTTTGCATTAACTCTTCTGCCGGTGTCATTGGCGCACGTCTTTGCTCCGGCATTCTGGGCACTGGCGGTCTTGCAGGAGCAGGCATTCCTGGCACACCAGGAGCGGCTTGTGGTGGGGCAGCCTGTGTGGGCGCTGTGTATTCTGGGGCGCGAGAATAGGGAAGTGCCTCTTGTGCAGCAAACTCATCTGTAGTCAAAACTGCTGTGGTTGGAACGTTACGGATGAGGTAGGGTAAAAATCCGCCAACTTTATAGACAAGATTGCTGGCCTGCTTAAATCCTTTTGGCGTCTCTATCGAGGAACTGGCATCAATAAACTCTTTGGCGTATTTGTCATCGACTAGAGCATTTAAGAGAATCCGCTCGGCCACGCCTTGCTGCTGACGAGCAACAAAACGAGTCAGAAGAGAAACACCTGCGTGAATGGGACTGATGATTCGGATAGCGGCAGCACGAGCAGTGGATTCCAGCGTACCCACACCAGCGCCCACAAACTCACGTAGTTTTTCTTCAAACGTTTTAAATGGACTGCGATCGCCTTGAGGACGAGCCACCGCAAGAATTCTTTCTTGAAGATTGGCGACCATATCTAAGTTGCGTTGTTCCGCCTGAGTTGGGTAGAGGATGTTTAGTGCCTTACCATATTTCTTTTTAAAGTTTGCCAACAGGATAGGATCATCCGGATCCAACATTTTGGATACCATGTCCTGCCAGACGCCGCGCTTTAGAGCTTGAAGTTTTTCAGGGTCTTTGCCCACCGTATCAACGAGCTTGCGCATATCAGCCGGACGACTTAAAGCATTTTTCACAAGTTCTGCTGGATCAGCATCAGGACGAATAGTTTCTTTAACTATTTTGTCCAACTGTAAATCTTGCATTGCTTGTTTTTCTGCCAACAAAGCAGCCTTTTGTTCTGCAAAGGCTTGCCCCATCTTCAATTCGTCCCGCAATACTGCCTGCACTGAATCAGGAAGTTCTGCAATAACGCTTTTGTTATCCCTTAAAAAACGAGTAAAAGCTCTTTCGTCGAACAAACCATCTTTAAATACCCCAGCTTTTTGTGCTTTTAATAAAATGGCATTTTGAAGAGCGGCAGTGTAATTTGGACCATTTCCAAATAAAGCATTTAATGAACGTAAATTTTCTCTACTCCTCAATGCTTCATTAGCAATCGTCTCATCGTTCATCTCAAAATCGCCACTAGGTTTGCGACGAGTGATCAGCATTGGAAACAGTTTATCAAAGCCATTGTCAAAACTGTCTCTATAAATTTCCTTAGCTTCCTTTATTCCAGGAACGTCAGAAAATCCTTTCCATCCTTTAGCACCAAAAATAAAGTCTTCAACATCTTTTAATACTTGTTCACCTAAGCGTTTTGTTTGATCCGCATCAATGGAAGTTGCGCCAAAGCGTACGTCATTTTGCCCTTTGGAAAACATGTAGCTACGAAACCGTTGCGCATTTACTAAAAGATCCAAAGACTCTGGAAGAGTGATTTGTACGTCGGCGTATTTTGCCGCTATGTCTTCCGCTTGTTTAAGCATGGCTTTTTCAACGGAGGTATCCATGCCTGGAACACCACGCAATATGGCATTAACTGCCGTATCCACCATGTTTTTGCGGTTCTCCGGGCTTTCTGCGCGATACAATGGATTTTTTTCCGTAAGCCTTTTATCAACAAGTTCAGACAACGCTTTAGGCAGAGCTTCATCTTGCTGCCGCTTTACGCGACTCATGATGCGCATAATGTCCTTGGCAGGCCCCGGAACTTCGCCTCCGAACCAACGATTATCTGGAGTCAAATTGTACTTATTGGTAAAGCCAACAGCAAAATTTTGAAACGGGATTGAAGGAATTACTTCAATGGGCAAACCCTCAACACGTGTTGCTGCACGAACTCCAAACGGACGAGCAGTTAATTCATCTGCCTTTGTCCTAAAACGACTTATTAAAGCTTCTCTTCCCGCAAAAATGTTAACGCGAAGACTGTTGCCTATGTCCGCAAGACTAGTTTCTTTATCAAAAGCATCAGAAATTCGATTTCTCTCTGCCTCTTCCAGTCCTTGAATTTTTTTAAGTATGTCATCAATTGCCTTGGTTCGTTCTGCACTGTTTAATACCAAGGCTTCTTGAAGGCCAAGCTGAGATTCAGGAGTCAATTTTGTAATTAACTCAATAAAAGCATTGTCTCTATCGGTATTGCGTTGAGAGAGCGTTTTAAAAAGACCGGGGGTCACACCCTTTTTAATGGCGTCATCGTAGGCTTGACGTATGTATGGGTTAAGCGTGGACTCTGCCAAATTAAATGTAAATCGACCATCAAACCCGTTTTCAGAGGCAAATTTAAGAATGTCTTCCGTGAGTTTTAATTGTGTTTGGGTCGGGTTCTCGCCAATTACGTCTAATGCTTGACCAATTTTTTTGCTAATGTCTTTTGCGGCAAAGGAACCGTAAATGTCACCAATAAAATTCATTGGCCCTTTGATAAGGGGAATGTTTAGCGTCGTGTCTCTAACCGCACGAGCAACATCCTCAGTAGGAATGACTCTGCCTTCAAGCCCACCAAGTTGTTCTTTGGCTTTGCGAACAGCAAAAGCGGTGGGGCTAAGTTTAAGGGCAAGTCCAATTAGCTTATTTGCAGCAAGCGGCACTCCGGCCACCGCTGCAAACGGAACCGTGGCTTTAAGAATGTCCTGCGGAACGCCAGGCGTTGTGGTCTCTTCGACAGCTTGTTCTGCCGCACCAAACGCACCACCAAACCCAAGATCCAAGGCAACAGCCGCCTTTGGGTTTTTTCTAATGAAGTCCAAAGTTTCTTTAGCAATTTGTTTCGTGATTGCTGAATCAGGAGACAAGGGCCCAGTCAAGGCTTTTGTTTTTGCAATCGCACCAAATATGCCTGTCATTGGTAAAGCTGTTCCCAAACCAGTGCCGATGGCACGGGCATAACGTTCCACTGCATTTTTAGGAGCAACTTCTCCGCGATTAAAAAACTTTGTGAAGGTGGGAATATCTTCTTCTGCCACGCCTCTAGCTTTACCAACCTCCTTTATTACGTAGTCCGGCATTGCAAATAGCGCACTATTAAGCGTCCAACTTCCTTGTTGAAGCGCATCCATGGCAGTTCTTCCAAAATCCCCAGGGTACTGCTCAAGCTTTTGTTGGGTAGCTTCTTTTGGAGTAACAACCTCGGATTTACCTTGGCCAACAATTTGACCACTAGTCAGATCTATTTGTGTACCGTCCGCCGCCGTATAGATCATTGAGGTGCCCCTTGTTGTTTATTTTTTTCCGCCATATAACGACCGCCTTCAATAACTATTTTATTTGTCTTGTTTGGATCGTTTGGATCAACAGCCAAAACATACAAAGAAGTTCTTGGTCCTTTTACTCGGAAATAATCGTCCAAAAGAAGTTGAGCTCCCGGCAGTCTTAAATCAATCGGAGAGTCTGCCTCGCCCGTTCCAAACGGAACTGCTCTACGGATAGGTGTCCCGTAAAGTTGAGAATCATAGGTAGAAATCTCATTAGCCATTTGACGGCGGACGTTATTGAGCACCCCAAACACTTTGGATGAAGAGTTAAAGAAGTTATTTGGGTCTTCAAACAAATTACCGATCAACTGCTGCGCATACACAGACTCTCGGCTTTCGTTTCTGCGATAGCCTGACATCACCTTTTCAAAAATTAGTTTAATTTCCTGCCGCATAGAATCACGTTGAGTATCCGTAAAGCCTACCGCACTTGGACCAAACAGTGTGGTGTAGCCCCTAGACAAGACGCTACTGAAAGTAGCTAAAGGACCGATAATTTTTTCCAAGTCCCTCATTCCATCTTCAGCGGTTTTTAAAGCTTCTGCCGCCGCTGATCTGCGCTTAAGCAAATCAGATTGCTGTTCCGGAGTTGCTCTTGGCATATATGTATTAGTTACTTCCACATCCGGACGTTGCGGGTCAAGATAACCTATGTCACCTACTTGGATTGGGCCATCTCTTCTTCCATACTGTTTTCCAAGTCGGTCTACAAGAATACCATTTTCTAATTTTAAGTCGCCATTACGAGTCAGAATTGCAATGTTAAAAGCTTCCCTCGGATCGGTAATGCCATGAGACTTCATGATGAAGTTAGCAAATGTTTGTATGCTCGCCAAATCTTTTGAGTTACGCAACAGTTGCAATTGTTGCTGGCCAAGGATCTTTCTCTCATCGGCAATTTCAGATTCTACAGAAGACAATGCAGCCGCTGCCACTGCGCGACGGTTTCTTTCAGCCTCTGCCCCAAGTGCTCCCAGGCCAGAAGGTAGGCCTTTAACTCCTTTTGTCACACGTTCACCAATGCTGCGTCCTGTAGCTCCGGCCACATTTAAGCTAGCTTCGGCCAGTAGAAACAGTGCTTGGGCTTGACGAGCATTTTCATCATCTCCCAAAACATCTTTGTAAATGGCCAACTTGTCCTGCACTCTTTCTTTTAGAGTTTTCTCTTTAGGTTCGCCTTCTTTTAACCGAGACGATTCTGCCAAAAATTCCGGTGATATGACGCTTGATATATTGATTGGGCTAAACCCGCCTTCTGCTCCGAAAGGGGGAGGGGGAGGAACACTTGAGGATTCGGCAGCGGTTGAAGGTCCTGCGTCTGTTAAAGGCACCACCGTAGACGAATCGATGTACTCATAAGGCGACGCACCACGTGTTACAGGAATCGTGATTGCACGTCCAGGTCTATCTGCTGCCCCGGCGCCGGTCTCAAGATCAAACATGCTGCC
>Ga0172372_10006928_pt1 | contig 15342 bp, 15 predicted proteins | sample LakKiv5m_2_FD_114544 | JGI IMG/M metagenome (GOLD analysis project Ga0172372, IMG submission 114544) | Freshwater microbial communities from Kabuno Bay, South-Kivu, Congo - kab_092012_9.5m | ecosystem: Environmental > Aquatic > Freshwater > Lake | place: Democratic Republic of the Congo...
GCGGGTGGGGGATCGTGAGCCCCGACGTCGCCATGACGCGTCAAAACCATTTGGGTGGTTGTGGATGTGGTCCTATCCTGATAAATTTCAGGCATGACAAAATGTGTGTACATCGAAACCTATGGGTGTCAGATGAACGAGTATGATACCGAATTGGTGCGGTCAATTTTAAAGGGGGCCGATTATCACATGGTCAACCAAGCATCCCAGGCGGATGTGGTGATGCTCAATACCTGTTCGGTTCGTGACAATGCCAACCGCAAGGTTCACCTTCGCATCCAAGAAATTCGTCGCACCCGTGGTGCGCAACCCGTTGCCATTGGTATTTTAGGGTGTATGGCCACCAATTTTAAAACGGCCTTGCTCGAAGACCCCGCGTTGGGTATTGATTTTATTGCCGGGCCTGATAGTTACAAACAATTACCCACACTAATTGAGCAGGTATGGGAAGGGCAGGGATCGGCGTTTGATGTGACCTTATCCGAATTTGAAACCTATTCAGATGTGATGCCCATTCGACAACAGGGGGTGAATGCATGGGTTGCCATCATGCGGGGATGCAACAACTTTTGTACCTTTTGTGTGGTGCCCTACACACGGGGACGTGAGCGATCTCGGACACCTGAATCGGTGGTAGAAGAAGTCAAGCGATTGGTTGATGCCGGGCACCAACAAGTGACGTTATTGGGCCAAAATGTGAATTCATATCGTGCGGGTGAATCAGACTTCACCGAGTTGATGGACCAAGTGAGTCAAGTGCCCGGTGTTCGTCGGGTGCGGTTTACATCCCCCCATCCCAAAGATTTTCCTGATCGGTTACTCACCCTCATGGCCGAACGAGACACCATTTGCAAACAAATTCATTTGCCCCTGCAGGCAGGCAATGACCGGGTGTTGCACAAAATGAACCGTACGTATACCAAGGCAGACTATGTGGCCTTGGTCGATCGCATTCGCTCCCTCGTGCCGGGCGTGGCCTTGTCTACCGATATTATTGTGGGGTTTCCAACCGAAACCCACGAAGAATTTTTGGATACCCTCGATGTGATGCAAACCGTGCAATTTGACAGTGCGTATATTTTTAAATATTCAGAAAGGCCCCAAACCGTGGCCGCCCGTCGGTTTAAGGATGATGTGTCCGAAGCCGATAAAACCCATCGCATTGTATGCCTTAATGAGTTGCAACGGGCACATTCTCGACAAAAAAACGAGGCGTGTATGGGCCGCGATGAATGGGTCTTGATTGAGGCATTGTCGACCAAAAAAAGTGACACCGATTGCCAAGGCCGTACCGATGCCAATCGGTTGGTGATTTTGCCACCCAAGCCAGGGGTGGCCATTGGCGATTGGGCCAAGGTTCGCATCGTAGGGGCCACGCCCAACGTATTAAAGGGTGAGTGGGTATGACCCGTCTTCGATTGATCTGTGGAGATATTACGGCCATGCCAGCGGATGCCTTGATCAATCCCACCGACACCACCTTGTCCGGACGTGGACAGGGGATTGATGCCCAGGTACACCGAATGGCAGGGTCTGACCTTACCCGTGCGTGTGCCCAGATTGGGACGTGTCAACTGGGCGACGCCCACTTAACCCCTGGGTATGGCTTGCCCGTTCGGTATGTGGTGCATGTGGTGGGGCCCCAATGGCAAGGGGGGCAGCATGACGAAGCCAATTGGTTGCGACAATCATATGGCGCAGCCTTGGCCCAGGCGGCCTCAATGGGCTGTCGCACCTTGACGGTGCCTGCCATTTCAACGGGTGCGTTGGGCTACCCCATTGAACTGGCAGCCCCCATCGCCATTGGGGCCATTTCGGAATGCGTGGCGGCCCATCCAGACTGGTTTGATGAGATTGTGTTGGTGGTCTATTCACAGGAAGGAATGGCAGCGTATGCGCCCTTTATCGGATCGCATTCTTGAGGCGTTAACCGCTGTTCAAGACCCTGATTTAAATCGGGATATTGTGGCGTTGGGGTTTGTTAAAGACTTAACCATTCACCAGGGTCGGGTGTCATTAACCCTCGAATTGACCAGTCCCGCTTGCCCCGTCAAAGACGACCTAAAACAGCAGGTGAGTCAGATTGTGGCGGCGTTTCCAGAAGTCACCGATGTGGCGGTTCGCTTGTCCGCCCGGCCCCTAAAAGGCATGCAACCATTGGCCAAAGGCCTTGTGGATGTGGGGGCGGTCATTGCCGTATCCAGCTGCAAGGGTGGGGTGGGTAAATCCATGACGGCGGTGAATTTGGCCTTTGCCCTTTCTGAACAAGGTGCCTCGGTGGGGTTGTTTGATGCCGATGTGTATGGTCCCAGTTTACCGACCATGGTGGCCTTGCCTGACACATCGCTGGTGTTTGATGGGCAGTGGATTAAACCCTTGCAATACAAAGGGGTTAAATTGATGTCGTTTGGCTACACCCAATCCGAAGCCGATGCCCGAACCCCGGCATTGATGCGGGGGCCAATGGTGAGTCAGGTGATCAACCAATTGGTCACCCAAACCCAGTGGGGGGCTTTGGATTATTTGGTCATTGACATGCCACCGGGCACCGGTGACATTCAATTAACCTTGTCCCAAATTATTCCCATGACCGCTGCGGTGATTGTGACCACCCCCCAGCAGTTGAGTTTTGTGGATGTCATCAAGGGCATTGAATGGTTGACCACCATGAAAGTGCCCCCCATCGCAGTGGTTGAAAACATGGCCTATTTTGACACAGGGCCAGGGGAGACCCGGCATTACCCGTTTGGGCGGGGGGTATTGCCACGCCTGATTCGGGAGTTTGGGTTTCAGCATGCGTTTTCGTTTCCCATCGATCCGGTGGTGTCACACACCAGTGATGCTGGCGACCCCCTTGTGTTGGCCCATCCCGCGTCACCGGTGGCACAGCAAGTGATGGCCCTATCGGAAGCCGTTGTCCGCGAGGTCAGTCGGTTGCGCTACAATGCCACCCCCGTGCCGGAGGTGTCGTTTATACCGGCCCTGGGGGTGCAGGTAACCCAAGGGGTGCAAACGGCGACCATTCCTTGCCTTACCCTGCGGTTGGCCTGTCGGTGTGCCCGGTGTCGCGATGAATGGACCGATCGGGTATTGGTCACCCCCGACCAGCTACCCAACGACGTGGGCCCCGAGGGGATCGGACCCGTGGGGAATTATGCGGTGGGCATCAATTGGAGCGATGGGCATTCATCGATTTATCCGTATGATGTATTGTGGGAATTGGCATCTCAAGCACAGGAGGCAACACATGGCTGATCATTCATTTGATATTGCGTCGACCATCGACATGGCAGAGGTGACCAATGCAGTGGCCCAAACCACCAAAGAAATTAGCCAGCGCTACGACCTCAAAGATGACCAGTGTGAGGTGCAGTTGCGGTCATCGGATCACCTGATTGTGTTGCATGCACCGGATGAGTTTAAGGTGGGGGCCATTGCTGATATTTTAAAACAAAAACTCGCCAAACGATCGATTTCGCTTAAATCATTGTCGTTTGGTGGGTTGCAGGCCGCATTGGGGGGGCGTGCCAAACAAGACATTACCATTCAAAATGGCATTTCATCTGACCAAGCCAAGCAAATTGTAAAAGACATTAAAGACATGAAAACCAAGGTGCAGGCCCAAATTCAGGGGGATCAGGTCCGCGTATCCGCCAAGTCCATCGATGACTTGCAACGGGTGATTCAGATGGTGCGGGAGCGTGACTATGGGTTTCATGTGTCATGTCAGAATTTTCGATGATGCGGGTTGCCATTGTGGGCGCAGGGCCCAGCGGTATGTATGTGGCCGACGCCTTGTTAAAGGCCACCCCCACTTGTGAGGTAACCCTCATCGAACGGTTGGTCAGTCCGTATGGCTTATTGCGGGGTGGGGTGGCCCCCGATCACCAAAAAATGAAAAGTGTGGCCACCTATTATGAGCGTGTCATGACCCAATTTGAGTCGCGGTGTCATTACATGGGCAACGTGTCGGTGGGACAGGCGGTCACCTTAGCGGACCTGAGGGAATGGTTTGATGCCGTGGTGGTGGCCACCGGGGCCAGCGAAGACCGGCCCTTGGGTATTGAGGGTGAATACATGCCGGGGATATGGCCGGCCACGCGCTTTGTATCGTGGGTGAATGGGCATCCTGATGGCAATGACACGGTGTTTGATTGGTCGGCCCGTCACGTGGTGGTCATTGGTCAGGGCAATGTGGCGGTGGATGTGGTGCGGTTATTGGCCAAACCTGTCGCCACGTTGCGGGGTACCGATATTCCCGAAGACCGCTTGGCGGCCTTGTCGGGCAGTGGTATTACCACCTTGTCACTCATCGGGCGCCGTGGGCCGGTGCAAGCGGCGTTTACCGAATTGGAATTGCAAGAATTGGGGCATATTCCGGGGGTTGCCCTGCGGTTTCATGAGCCTGATTTTGAATTGGGCCGGGCGTGTTTAGACGAATTGGATCATCCCGACGCCAACAAAGCACGCAAAAATTGGGCGGCACTTCAGGCCCTCAGACAGGCGCCCCCTGTCGAAGACCCCCAACGCACCTTATCCATTCGGTTTTTTGAATCCCCGGTGGCATTTGTGGGCACCGATCGGGTGACCGGGGTGGTGGTAGAACGCAATCGCTTAGATGGTCCCCCGGGTCAACAAAAAGCCATCGGAACAGGGGTTCAACAGGTGATACCAGCGGACATGGTCTTTAAAAGTGTGGGGTATCGCAGTGTGCCCTTGCCGGGGTGCCCATTTAGCACCACCACCCACACGGTGCCCCATCACCAAGGCCAAGTGCTCGACCTTGAGGGCCGGGTGGTACCGGGGTTATTTGTGGCGGGGTGGGCCAAGCGGGGTCCATCCGGCGTGTTGGGCACCAACAAACCCTGCGGGGCCGAAACGGCCCGCACGGTGTTGGCTGCATCATTGCCCAGCGTGGGTCGTCAGACGGATGCCTTTAAAGAATGGGTAACCCAGCAAGGCATTCGATGGGTTAGTTTCGAGGAATGGAAACGGGTGGATGAGAAAGAAGTGGCCCGTGGGAAGGCCTTGGGCAAACCACGCGAAAAATGGGTGGAGGCGGGCGACATGATCAAGGCCTTGTCATGAGACCTCGCCACCGACGTCGGCGACTGTGGGTGGGCATCGGGTTGCTGCTGGTTGTATTGGGGGGGGGCGGGTGGTGGTGGTGGTCACACGAGCACCAAGGACCGGCATTGGTGACGGTGGATGTATCCCGGTATCCAGCCAAAATCACCATGGCCAATGGGCTTCGGCTGACCATTCGTCCGGTTTCGGTGTCAAACCGAGCGGTAGCGTTTAAGGTGAAAATGGAATCGTATCAAAACACGGACCCGATTCGAGCCAATCCCCTGGATATTATGTTATTAACCATCCAAGATGACATCCCCTTTCGAGAGGCAGTGTGGGCTTCGCACTCGCAGCAATCCTATTCAAGAGAAGGCACCATTACATTTGAGGTGGATCGATTGCCATCTTTGATTCGGTTGTCGATTTTTGAAATGGAAGAACGGTTGTTCGAATGGGACATTGCCCCCCCAATCCGGCCTCGTTCGTGATGCGTCATGGGGTATTAAAGGGGGTATGGGTGGTGGGGCTGATCATGGGGTGGGTAACGGGTGTGGGGATGGCAGGGGATTTTTCAGAAGTGGTGGTGCATGCCAAAAACCGTGCCTTGATGTATGTGCCCGATCAGATCGCATTGCACGAACCGGTTCGTGTATTGGTGGCACTACACGGCATGCAACAGGGTCCCCAATGGATTTGTCGGGCCTTGCAATCAACCGCCGATGCATTAAATGCGGTGATGGTATGCCCCTCTGCCAATCAATTTGACACCGGGTTTTCTCGGGCCCCGCTGGATGAACGGCAACATGTGGTGGCCTTGTGGCAACACATTCAACAACGGGCACCCTTCACCCCCAAATCAACGGTGTTGCTGGGGTTTTCACGGGGGGGGACGTATGCGGTTGAAACGGGGGCCTTGTTTCCGGATGTCTTTCCCCATGTGGTGTCATTATTTGGCTTTTATGGTCAGGCGTTACCCCCCATCTTAACCGCAACCCCTCCCGCTTCCTATGCCAACGCTAGTGCGCTATTGGTCACGGGCAAAAACGACCCCACCGAACCGTATCAGACCACATTGGCCACGTTATTAAGTCAGCATGGCGTGGCGACCACGTTAAAAGTGTACCCATCACTTCGCCATGCGATTCCGTCTGATATTAAGGCCGTATTGGCCGCCATTTATACCCGTGTGGAATCGGCGGACGACACCCCAATTGACGGGGGGGATGCGGGTGAGAGGGGGCGTCCATGAGGCGAGAGCCCACCATTTGGTTGCATGAGCAGTTGGCGGTGTGGGTCAAAGAATCGCTGATTTCAGAGTATCAACGTCAGGCCATTCAAGCCCGTTATCCTGTTCGGTGGCAACGGCAACAACTGACACGTTGGGTATGGATGGGGGTGGGTCTCTTTTTTTTGGGATTGGCGGGCCTTTTAGGGGGCATGTCGATATGGTCTGGCTTGCCAGTATGGGGGCAATACCTGGTGGTGGGGGGAGGGCTATTGGTCACATGGGGGGGGATCTGGGGTGCCACGCAAACGGGGCGATGGACCCGATGGGTGAGGGAAGGCTCGGTGGTCATGAACGGACTGGTCCTTTTGGCCGGGGTAATGGTAATGGGGGGATGGGGATGGCCCGAGGCCATGGTCGTGGCCCTCACGTTGTCGTGGCCGTTGGCCTGGGGGCAACGGTCGTGGGCATGGCCATGGGTGGCCATGGGATTGTTACACATCGGGTGGATGCATCAGCCCGTGCCATGGGTGCAAACCCTGATGCTGATGCATGCCATTGGATTGACGTGGTTTCCGGTGATGGTGATCCCCAAAGGGCGGCTGCGTCAGGTGATGGCATGGGCGGTATCGTTGTCGGTATTTCCTGCCTTGTTATCGGTATCACACTTGCTTCATCCCGATGCCTTTATGGTGTTGCCCGCCATGGTGTATGCCGCCGTGGTGGGGGGGGGATGGTCGATGAAGCGCCAGCATGTCATGGCCACGGCTTTCACGGGGGTGGGCATGGCCGTGGTGATGGTGACGTTGTTTTGCGGGTCATTTCAAGTGGTATGGGCCGACTGGACGGCCCAAGGGGTATGGGGGTATCCCATCATGCTGGGCTGTATGACGGTGGTAATGGGGATTCATATGGGGGCCTTGCTTAGCATGGGGGTAAGGCCATGGGTGTGGGTGTCACTGGCCCCGTCAGTGGCGTTGTTTTTGGGGGTATTGGGCCATGCGTTGATGCCGGGTTGGGTGTTGCCGCTGGTTTTTTTGGTGGGGTCATTGGCCTTGTCGGGTGGGATGATGGCGGTGGGGATTACCCAATTCAAACGGGCCTGGTTCAGTGGGGGGGTGGCGGGGTTGTTAATGATTTCAGTGGCCCATTGGTTGGCGATTGATTGGCCATTGATGGCACGGGTGATGGGCTTTTTAATGATGGGGGTGGTGATAGTGGGGGTGGCCCGATGGTTCAACCGATGGCAGGCGTGATGCACCGAATGCTGTCATGGGCACGTCGGCACGCCAACACAGCCCTTGTGGTTGGCATGCTGGTGCAATGTGGGGTGTTGGCAGGATGGCTGGGGTATCGGGAGTGGGTGGTGAGGGGAGGGGGCACATTGATACGGTTGCAAGTGGAACCGTTGGAACCCTATGGGGTGGTGCAGGGGCAACGCATTCGGTTTGTGCCCACGGTGTTTCAGCACTCGTTTGAATCAACGGGGTTGTTGCAGCCGGGGCAATGGGTGGTGGTGCAACCCATTGATGCGGGGGCCCAACAGTGGGGCTTGCGGGTGACACCACAACCCGGTAGACCTTATTTATGGGTACAAATTAAAACCGCCAATCAAGGCCATTATTTTGTCACACCGCCGTTTCAATCCATCCGTGTGTCGGCAGCGGATGCCAAGGCAGTGGCCCGCCGTTTCGATGACACCATAAAAGGGAATACACCAGATAAGGTTTCCATGAGTGTGGCGGTTCGACAGTCAGGGTCCACCTGGGTCGTGGCGGGTATTTGGGTGTCGGGGAGGTTTTACAGGAGGTATTAACATGTTGGTATTGGATACCAGTGTTTTGGTCCATAATCCCAATGCATTGTACTCGTTTCCCGATCAAACCGTGGTGATTCCGATTACGGTGATTGAAGAATTGGATCGTTTTAAAGGGTTAACCGACAAAAAAGGGGTGCATGCCCGAAAAGTGTTGCGTGAATTGGATGGGTTGGTCCAAAAAGGGGCCTTAAAATCAGGGGCACGATTACGTAACAATGGGCACCTCAAAATTGAGGTGTCGATGCCCAGCGGGTCGTTGCCTTATCCCATTTCAAGTGTTAATCATGCGGATCATCGCATTGTGGCGGTGGCCTGGGATTTGCGTCATCGGGGGCATTCGGTGACGTTTGTGTCCAAAGATTTTAGTGCCCGCATCAAGGCGGAATCACTGGGTATTCCCACCCAAGATTATCAAAAAGACACGGTTGATTACAGCGAATTATACCGGGGATGGCGTGAGATGACGGTGACGCCAACGGCATTGGAGCAACTGTATCGTGAGGGGGCCATCGAGACCAAATCCCGTTTGTTTGATAACGAGATGGTGAAGGTGCAAGCGGGTAGCCACAGTGCCCTGGCCAAATACGACAAGCCCCACAAGCAATTGCTACGCTTGGTGACCGATCAAGATGCCATGGGCATTCGGGCGTTAAACATGGAGCAACAGTTTGCCATGGCCTTGCTATTGAATGATGACATTAAATTGGTGACCTTGGTCGGACAAGCGGGCACGGGTAAAACCCTGATTGCATTGGCGTGTGGGTTGCAACGGGTGGTGGGACGAAACCCACGATATGAAAAATTATTGGTGGCCCGGCCCGTGGTGCCCTTGGGCAATGACATTGGGTATTTACCCGGCTCCAAAGATCAAAAATTAAATTTTTGGATGCAACCTATTTTTGATAATTTGCGGTTTATTCTTCACAAAGAAGACAAAGAACCCAAAGACCGAGGGTTTCGCACCTCTAAGGCGGCAGACAAAATTGATTATTTGATTGATTCTGAATTAATTGAAATCGAAGCGATTACGTATATTCGAGGGCGTAGTATTCCCAACCAATACATTGTGATTGACGAGGCCCAAAACCTCACCCCTCACGAGGTGAAAACCATTGTGTCCAGGGTAGGCAAGGGGACTAAAATTGTGTTAACGGGCGATCCCGAGCAGATTGACAGCCCGTATTTGGATGCCAATTCCAATGGGTTAACGTATACCGCAGAACGATTAAAGGGCCATCCGTTGACGGGACACATGATGCTAAGCAAAAGCGAACGGTCTGAAATCGCATCATTGGCAGCCGACATGTTATGACGTCGCGTGTCATCTTGATTTGTCAATTGGCGTATCCCGAGTTGGTGTCGACGGGGTTGACCATTACCGAATTGGCCGAAGGCTTGGTTCGTGAGGGGGTCGAGGTCACGGTGATTGCAGGGCCCATGACGGTGATGCGGGGGATGGCACGTCCCCCCCGTGAGATTCGGCATGCGGGGGTGGTGATTAAACGGGTGGGGGGCACCACGTTTTCGAAGCGATCGATGCCGGGGCGTATCCTCAACCATCTCACGTTCGTGACGGCGGTGGGGTGGTATTTAATGACCCATTCGATCAAGGCCCCACTGTTGTGTTGGTCCAATCCCCCCGTGTTGCCATGGGTGGTGGCAGTGGTGGCCTGGATCAAACGGTTGCGATGGGGGGTGGTCATTTTTGATGTGTATCCCGATGCGGTGGTTGAAGCGGGGTTGTTATCCAATACCCATGTGCTGATTCGATGGTGGCGATGCCTCAACCGATGGGCGTTGAATCGGGCCCATCGGGTGGTGGTGATTGGCCGGTGTATGGCCGATCGGGTGCGGGCCCTTTATGACCCCCGGCGCTGGTCGTCATTGGTGACCATTCATGTGTGGGCCGATAACCAAGGCATTCAAGCGGGGGAGGGGGATTATCGAACCAAATGGGGAGTGGCGGACGCCTTTGTGGTGGGGTATGCGGGTAACATGGCCCGGTTTCATGATTTGATGACCATGATGAACGCGGCGGATGCGTTGCGTGACCACCCTCGGATTCGGTTTGTGATGGTGGGGGATGGGCATCAAAAAAACGAGTTGATGGCGTATGCCACCGATCGGTTGTTACCCAATGTGCAATTTCATGCGTATGTGCCACGCGAGCAACGGGGTGCCATGCTTCGAACCTTCGATGTGGGGGTGGTGTCGCTGAATGACGCCTTTGCGGGGGTGTCGGTGCCCTCCAAGTCATTTGGGTTGATGGCGGCCGGGGTGCCCATGGTGGGGTTGTTGCCAGCCCACTCTGAAATGGCCTATGTGATTCAAGAAGAAGGGTGCGGATGGGTGGTGGCCCCTGGGGATACCCAAGGGTTTATTCAGGCGGTGTGTCATGCCTGTGAGCGGCCTGATCAATGCCAAGAAAAGGGCATGAGAGGACAAAAAGCCATCGAATCCACCTATTCGTTGCAACAAGCGGTGTGGCAATACCGGGCGGTTATTGAGGGTTTGGGTGGGACCTCTCAGATAGGCAACGTGTAGCCCACGTACGGCTCGGCATCCAACCCACGCACTTTTCGCATCCACGTATTAAGGGGATGGGTGACGGGATTCTGGGATTTGATGTGGGTACGGGGGGTGATGACATCACTTTTTACCCATAGGGTGTGGGCCTCATTTGATCGGGCATAGAGTTTGATGTACCCATCTTGGGGGATATGATTGTTGATGACCCATTCAGAGGTATATGTTTTCTCTCGGGTGGTGGTGGTGACCTGTACATAGGGGAGTTCGGTGAGAGATTCATTGCCCTTATTCCAAAATTGCGTGAAAGCGGCCCCGATATCCATGATTTCTAGGTCCCCATATGACAGGCAGGTGACGCTAACGGGGTCTTGGTGATGAATCTGTTTTAAGGTGGTGTAATTGTGGGCGTGATAGGTATCCTTGCCAGGCGACGCGTTTGCGTTGATGGGGGGTGGTAGAGAAGGGCGGGATGTCGGTCGCACAACGCGGGCCGATCGAGGGCGAGGGGTGATAGCCCGTGGGGAAGGTGGGGGTTCAGGCGAAGGGGGGGATGTGGAGGCCTGTGATGCGGCATCGGATTCCCCTTGGGGCATGGGGGGGTTGCCGAGGGGGCGACGGGTTGATTTGGATGACCCGGGTGATGGCGTTTTGAAGCGGTCAGAAAAACGGGGCAATGGAGATAGGGTGTTGTTCTTGGTCTGACGACCTGGGTCATCGGGTAACGCAACGGGTGAGGCAGGTAATGCGAGTGGCGGGGACAATGGTAATGGCATATCTGAGGCTATCCAATGGGTCACAGGGGCTGATTTGGCGTCAGGGCCGTTCCCATTTTTAGAGGGGGTGGTGGATACATACGGTTGTGTCGGCATGCCGAACCCGGTGGGAGTGAACGCATCCTTAAGGTGGCGAGGGGTGAGTGGGGGCGACGGGTCGGGAGGGGAGGTAAGGAAGGGAGGTGCCCCTACTGTGCCTGCTGCCCGTGGTGGGGGTGCTGGTTGATTTGCGGGCGGTGCCACTGCTGTGCCTATTGCCCATGTTGGTGTTGCTACTGGTCTTGCTGCCCGTGGGGTTGTTGCTGTGTTTGCTGCTGTGTTTGCTGCTGGGGCTGCTGCTGGGGCTGCTGCCTGTGCTGCTGCTGGGGTTGCTACTGGTCTTGCTGCCCGTGGGGTTGTTGCTGTGTTTGCTGCTGTGTTTGTTGCCCGTGGGTTTGCTGCCCGTGGGGTTGCTGGGCTTGCTGCCTGTTCTGCTGGGCTTGCTGCCTGTGCTGCTGGGCTTGCTGCCTGTGCTGCTGCTGGGGCTGCTGCTGTGCCTGCTGCCCGTGGGTTTGCTGCTGGGCTTGCTGCCGGGGCTGCTGCCTGTGCTGCTGCTGGGCTTGCTGCCGGGGCTGCTGCCTGTGCTGCTGCTGGGGTTGTTGCCCGTGGGGTTTGCGGGCTGGAGGGGCGTGTGCCAGCGCCGGAAGCGGTTGATGATGTTGGGTTATCTGGGCGTGGACTCGACGCCAGGGCTTCTTCTTGGGGAGAAGCGGGTTCAATGTCGGGGGGTATGGCATCAGATGGCTGGGATGGAGTGGTCTCTGGAACTGACACGTTCTGATGAGATGCTAAATAATAACAAAGGGCCATCCACAAAATGGACTGTTTTAGTTCACCGGATTCGTCCAATGAAAGATTCGATGTTAAAAACGTTTGTCCTTCTTTACTCTCAAAAAAGTTATGGGCCATGGCCTGGCCAACCCTAACCAATGACTCGATTTGAGCCAATAACAGGGTGGGATCGGTGAGCTTTAATCGATCGGTTTCAAGTTGGGCACAGACGGTCTCAAACAGACGCCCAGACGAGAGATGTTGTGGGATTAGTTGTGGGATTAACGGTAACACGCGCGACAATTGGCTCGGGTGGGCATGTCGTAGGATTTTCACCCATTGATCAGGGGCCACGTGCGATAGATGGGTTGTGATGGTCTCAGGGATCATGGGGATTGTTGACGCTGATAATAATGGGCACGAAAAATACCCGGCCACGATCTCACCCCATGCGGGGCATAAATCGGTTAAAAAGGATGTAAAGTGGTGTTGAACCGTGGCCCATTTTGGGTGGGCCATCAGTACGCCGATTTTAAAAGGGGTGAGGGTGATAGGGTCGGATTGGGTGATAGGGTCGGGTGGGGTGATGATGCACACACTACCGGGTGGCGCACTGACGGGGTCATTGCCTGACGGTGGCGTAACCGTTGCTTGGCGAGTGGTGAGTGCTAAAAAGGCCTGATGCTCGATAGGCTCTGATGGGTACTGTGGGGGGGTACCAATGGTGATGCCAATCGAATTCCACGACGCCACATCAGGGATACCCTTGTGGGAAGCCCTTTCCTTGGCTTGTGAGAGAAGGTCGTCACCCAGTGATACCCGCTGCGTGGCCCGATGGGGCGGGGAGGCCGGTAATATGGGCAGTAAGGGGGTCGGTAATGGGGGGAGTAAATGTGAGGATATAGCGGAGGGAAACAAGTTGCGTGGTGACACAGGGGGCAAAGGTGAGGCGGGCGAAGGGGATTCCGTGGACTGTGTCGGGGGTGAGATCGTGATAAGAGTGGGGTGAGCCCCGAGCAAGGCCCAATCCAACCAATCAGTTATGGAGGATGGGACCGTGAAGCAATTTCGCCTCCCTGAGGGTTTCGTCAGCGGGGACGATACGGTGTCTTTAAACCGATCGGTTAGGTAGGCCTGTATTGATTTGGGGTAGTGCTTACCCAAGGTTTGTAATTTGGTTGCGATGATGTGGTGGTCTTGCCCATGATGGCGATAAAAGGAGCACCCATACGCGTCTCGCAATGCGTTTAAAATGGACCGAATGGGGTCTTGAGAATCCGGTTCATCCTTTCCCAGATAACCCGCCAATGTATCGTGATGCGACAGGTCACAATGTGCCCAGTAAGTATGATATGCGTTGGTATCAATAGGGGGTGATGTGGCGATACTCGAAGACGGCAGCTTCTGGGATTCGAGCGGGGCAAGCAAATCTAAAACGAATTTGGGGATCTCGCCTTTTTTGGGTTGGGATAAATACCCGATGAGCAGGGGCAGATGATGGGCATTATATTCGATAGCCGTTTGAACCTCGGTCGGGACATACTCAGGGTCAGTGGCCAACAAGATACCGATTTGGTAAGGGGTAATCATGGCCTGAGGGGATGGGGGGGCGGTCGATTGAGACGAGGGTGTCAGCACATAGTCATTGGATGGTGGCGGTAGATCATCCGAAGGGGATTTGGCCTTGGCACATGCGACGACCATGTGGCGTTGTATGGTGTAGGGCGTAAAAGCCCCAGCATCAGGCGGTGATGGGGGATTTAACGCCGGGTTGAACTGAAGGAGGGTATCAGTAGCTTGTTTAATCAGCACTTGGATGGGCAGCACTTGGATGGGTGTGGCTGGGGGCAGGTCAGTTGCATCGCCAAATTGAGAGCCACACACCCAAACCTGATGGGAGCCACCACCCGGGGATGCTTGGGAGAATAGGGGTGAATGGACAATTGTAGCCGACAGGCTGGGGTGTTGCGATACTGGTTCCCCAGGTGTTAAGACGCCGATTGCACGACCCATGCGTGTGAGCATGCGGGTGAAGAAACGGGGCACCAAGCTGACCCTTCGGCTTGCCATTGGGGAGGGGGTGGGTGCTGAGGGCTGAGCGTGTGGGGGTGATGAACCAAACAGGGGCATGGGTCGTCCTTTCGTGGGGGATAGCGTGATGTGTTAAACCACACAATGCACGCACAGGGGTGAGGGTGGTCACAATAAAAATGTAATACTTGGTAAATGCTATATAGATTATCGTTATTTTCAACGTAAAAGTTGCATCTAAAAAATGCGATGGATGCCTTTGGTGGGGTGTGGGGGGGTGAGACAATGAAGAAGGGGTTTGCCAAGGGTGCTTGGGGATGATATTAGTGAGTCAGAATCATGCACTGATTCGGTTAGATTGTAGTTGGGAGGATCATTAAAATGACAAAGCAAACAGTGAAGTGGGCAAGCGTGATGATGGCGTTGGTGGCATCGCTAACGCTCGCGGGGTGTCAAGAAGAAAGTGTCAGCAGCAGCAAATTATCAGCCGGGGTTGCGAAAGTGGCCATTAAAGAAGGTGAAACGACGCAAGCGGATGTGTTGCGATTGTTTGGGGCCCCCAATTTGGTGACCCGGTCTTCAGAAGGTGAGGAAGTGTGGAATTACAACCGCATGTCATTTGATAATTCATCATCTGGGTTTGGTTTTTTGGTGGGCTCTAAGGCCATTTCCTCATCGGCGTCACGATCGATTGATGTGATCATTGTGTTTAACAAAGCGGATGTGGTGAAGTCTTATAAGGTGATTCAAGCCAGTTATTAACTGACGAGGGGGGGTGCGTGGGGGGGATATTTTACCCCTCCCTAACCCTCCCCTAAAGGGGAGGGAATAGACATTATATTTTGGGGACCTTCGGTCCCCGAACCCCAGACCAGGGGCAAAGCCCCTGGACCCCAACGAAGGAAAAAATAATTTGTTCTGGGGATCTAAAGGGGTGAAACCCCTTTGCTGGGGTCTGGGGATAAAGTGAAACCTAGCAACTGCCGGTCGTGCATCGGAATAAACCGTCGTGTCCACAAGGCATGTTGGGGCTTAAAACCGGAGCGTACTTGGACGTACGTGAGGATTTTAAGCCCCAACATAAC
>Ga0172372_10006931_pt1 | contig 15339 bp, 11 predicted proteins | sample LakKiv5m_2_FD_114544 | JGI IMG/M metagenome (GOLD analysis project Ga0172372, IMG submission 114544) | Freshwater microbial communities from Kabuno Bay, South-Kivu, Congo - kab_092012_9.5m | ecosystem: Environmental > Aquatic > Freshwater > Lake | place: Democratic Republic of the Congo...
ACGAGCACGTTCATCGCGTCGTGCTCGACGCCCTGGTGCGCCGAGTAGGTGTCGCTGCAGTTGCCCGCGCGCACCCCCGGAATCTTGTTCGCGGCAACGCTCGCGCCGATCCCGCTTCCGCAGAAGAGGATGCCGCGGTCGATCTCACCACTCACGACCGCAAGGCCGAGCCGCTCGGCGAAATCCGGATAGTCGACGGGATCGGTCGAGTTCGTGCCGAGGTCGACGACCTCGTGGCCGAGCGCCTCGACCTCTCTTTTCATCGATTCTTTCAGCGCAAAACCCGCGTGGTCCGACGCAACCGCGATTCTCACCGGACACCTCCACCGCGCACGCGCGCAAGCGACTGCCGCGCCGCGTCGGCAACGCGCTCGGGCGTGAAGCCGAAGTGCTTCGCCACATCCTTCGCGGGCGCACTCGCGCCGAACGTCGTCATGCCGATCGTCTCGCCGTCAAGGCCGGCGTAGCGATCCCAGCCCATCGTGCTCGCAGCCTCACAGGTCACGCGTGCGCGCACCGCCGTCGGCAGCACCGACTCGCGGTAGGCCGCATCCTGCGACTCGAAAAGCGCGGTGCACGGGATCGACACCACGCGCGCCTTCACGCCTTCCTTCGCCAGAATCTCCTGCGCGCCCAGCGCGAGGTGCACTTCGCTGCCCGAGCCGACGAGCAGCACGTCAGGCGTGCCGCCCTCGGCCTCCGACAGCACGTAGCCACCCTTCAGGCAGCCGTCCTCCGACGCATAGCGCGAGCGGTCGAGCGTCGGGAGGTTCTGGCGCGTCAGCGCGAACGCAGCCGGATGGTGCGTCAACTGCATCGCCGCACGCCAGCAGGCGATCACCTCGTTGCCGTCGCACGGACGGAAGACATGCATGCCGGGAACCGCGCGCAGTCCGACCAGTTGTTCGATCGGCTGGTGCGTGGGGCCGTCTTCGCCGACGTAGATCGAGTCGTGCGTGAAGATGTGCAGCGCCGGGATCTCCATGATCGAGCTCAGACGGATGCCCCCGCGCGCATAGTCGCTGAAGATGAGGAAGCCGGATCCGTAGGCGCGCAGACCCGACAGCGTCAGGCCGTTCACGATCGCCGCCATCGCGTGCTCGCGGATGCCGAAGTGGAGATTGCGCCCGGCGAACGCGCCCTTCTGGAACGTGCCCGCTCCATCGAAGGTCAGCAGCGTCTTCGTGCTGGGCGCGAGGTCGGCGCTTCCGCCGATCATCCACGGGATGTTCTTCGCGATCTGGTTGAGTACCTGTCCAGAGGTGTTGCGCGTGGCGTTGCCCTTCGCATCCGCGGGGAAGGCCTTGAGATCCTTGTCCCAGCCATCGGGCAGCCCGCGCGAAAGCATCGTCTCGACTTCTTTCGCAAGCCACGGATACGCCTTCGCATACGCCTCGAAACGCGCGCGCCACTCGGCGCTCGATGCGGCGCCGCGCGCACCGATCTTCTCGGCGAAGCGCTCCCTCACACCGTCCGGCACGAGGAACTTCGCATCCTCCGGCCAGCCGTAGCCGCGCTTCGTCGCCGCGATCTCCGCATCGCCGAGCGGTTCGCCGTGCGCGCTCGCGGTGTCCTGCTTCTTCGGCGAGCCGTAGCCGATGTGACTGTCGACGATGACCAGCGTCGGCCTGTCCGCCGAGCGTTCCGCCGTGCGGTACGCACGCAGCAGCGACGGGATGTCGTTCGCATCGCCAACGCGAAGCACGTTCCACCCGTATCCCATGAAGCGGGTCGCGACGTCCTCCGAGAACGCAAGGTCGGTCGAACCCTCGATCGTGATGCGGTTGAAGTCGTAGATCCAGCAGAGGTTCGACAGGCCGAGGTGGCCCGCAAGGCTCGCGGCCTCGCCCGAGATCCCCTCCATCATGCAACCGTCGCCGCAGATGGTCCACACGCGGTAGTCGAAGAGCGGATAGCCCGGGCGGTTATAGCGGGCGCCAAGCCACTTCGAGGCCATCGCCATGCCGACGCTTGTCGCAAGGCCCTGGCCGAGCGGACCGGTCGTCGTCTCGACGCCGGTCGTCAGATGCGACTCGGGGTGACCCGGACAACGCGAGTCGAGCTGACGGAAGCGCTTGAGGTCGTCGAGCGCGAGCGTCGGTTCGCCGGTGAGATGACCGTGGTGATCCGCGCGCTGCACGTTCGCGAGATAGAGCAGCGAGTAGACGAGCATCGATGCGTGACCGTTCGACAGGACGAAGCGGTCGCGGTTCGCCCACAACGGATCGGCGGGGTCGTAGCGCAAGATGTCCTGCCAAAGCGCATACGCGACGGGCGCAAGCGCCATCGGCGTGCCGGGGTGGCCCGAGTCGGCGGCCTGCACGCCGTCCATCGAAAGCGTGCGGATCGTGTTGATCGCGAGATTGTCGATCTCGGGAGTCCCGATCGGGGTGCCGGCGTTCTGGACCGGAAAGGCAGTTGCGGTCGCGGTGGTCACTCGTGATCCCTTCGGAGAGCGCTCGATGTGGGGTGCCGCCGGCCCAGGCGCGCGGTCCGGTCCGGCGGGCGGGATGGTACGGCCCGCCGCACGGATGCGGATTGGGCCACCCGGTTGGAAGCGGCTCGAGGCGGCTTTCTTTCACCACCCGGCGGCGCTCTGGCCGATTTCCCAAGCATGAATCGGTCGCTCCTCGGCCTTGCGCCCTGCCTCGTTGTTCTCGCCGCCTGCACCTCCGGCCCCCAATCGACCGCGCCTGGCGCCTCGCGCGTCGCGATGGGCATGGTCGGCTCCGCTCAGGATCAGGACTCCGACTCCTCGTTCAAGGGAAAGCCGGGCGACATGCAGGACTCGTCGTTCGTCGGCAAGCCCGGCCAGGGCGATCCGAATGCGGCGACTCCCGCCGGCACCGGCTACAACCAGCAGCCGGGTGAGCTCCAGCCCCAGATGGGCGGCGGCGATATCCACTACCACAACCACTTCTACGGCGACACCGGCTACGCGGCGCCGGTCTACGGCGCGCCGGTGCAGAACCGGAACCTCGGCCCGTACAACGTCGGCCGGATCCAGGCTCCGCTCGGCACGGGCGGCGGCGGCGCGGGCTGGTACGGACCCAACTACCAGACGGGACCGACCGGACTGCGACAGGGCTACGGTCCCTTCCGCGGTGTGGCCAACGGAAACGGATGGAACGGCTACAACGGCGGCTATAACGGCTGGACCGACTGATCGATCGCCGCGCGGCTCTCCGCTCGATCACAACCTGTCACCTTCGACGCGACCGCGGAATCCGACCCGCGGTCGCGCTCATGTTCCCCACGCGAGCAAGAGCCGCGACAGATCACTCGCTCCGACCACGCCATCGTGATCGAGATCGGCTCGTCGCATCGCGCGCAGCGCGCGATCCGTCGCGCCCCATTCGGCGAGCAGGAGTCCGAGGTCGGATGCCGCGACCTGTCCGTCGGCGTCGAGGTCGGCGGCGGCCGGCGCCGTGATCGTCGCCCGCGTACGCAACGGCACGCCGGTCAGCACCGTCGTCTGCCCGCTCGGCCAGTCGATGCGCACTTCCTCGGCGATCGTGGCGCTCGCGGGAAATCCAAAGTGCACGACCGGTTCGGAGCTCGAGTGGAATCCGCTGCCCGAGTGGACGAACCGCCGCGACGACTCGCCTTCGACCGTGCACGACACCACGGCGCCAATCCCGTGCGTCACCACGCGCGAGGACGCCGTCGCCTTCAGATCGAGCATCAGCCACGACGGTCCCCCTGTCGGCGAGACCGCATCGTTGCGATACAGCTTGAGCGGACCAGCGTTGACAAGCACCACGAGATCGAGGTCGCCGTCGCGGTCGAAGTCGCAGGTCGCCACGCAGCGCGTATCCGCCGCGAGCGCAAACCCTGTCTTCGCCGCCAGTCGCGTGAACTGCCCGCCTCCCGTGTTCCGGTAGATGTACTCGGCCTCGCTCGCCCACTCTCCCGCGTTCCGACCATTCACCTCGACGATGTCCTCCCATCCGTCGTGATCGAGATCGGCGGCCATCGCGCCCCACCCCCAGCCTCCATCGTCGCATCCACGCGCGGCGGCCGCCTGCGTCATGAGGCCGAAGCCGTCGTTCATGTAGAGCGCGTTGCCGTTCAAACCCGCGGGCGGCTGCGTCTGATGGATACTCGTCACGTAGTAGTCGGGCCAGCCGTTGCGATCGAAGTCGCCGATGCATGCGCCCATGCCGTTCATGTCGGTGCCGAGCCGGAACTCGTCGGTCGCCAGTGCGAGCACGCCACCATGCATGTTGCGCCATGCCTGGCTCGTCTCGAAATCCGCCGCGAGCAGCAGTTCGGGCCATCCATCGCCGGTCATGTCCACGAAAGTCGGTTGGAATCCCCAACTCGCCACGACACCAAGCGTCGGCGCCGTGACATCGACAAATGCGCCGCCATCATTGCGGAAGAGGCGATTCCCCACGCCGTTCGAGCTCCAGCCCGCGACCGCGAGATCGAGATCGCCATCGAGGTCATAGTCACCCCACGCGGCACTGTCTCCGACCGAACTCGTCGGCGAGGTGAAGGAGAGGCCAACCGATGCCGAAACCTCGACAAACACCGCGCCATCGTTGCGGTAGAGGCGGTTCTTCCCGGCCTGTCCGAGGTTGTCGTTGCCGAGGCCATAGCTCGTCATGTAGATGTCGATGTCGCCGTCGCGGTCGTAATCCGCGCACGACACACCATTCCCGGCATGCACCGCCGCCACACCCATCGTCGATGCGATGTTCGTGAAGGTGCCGTTGCCGTTGTTCCGGTAGAGCCGATCGGCGCCGACACCACCCTTCGGTACGAAGATGTCCGGCCAGCCGTCACCGGTGAAGTCGGCAACGCCGATCCCGCCGAGGATCCACTCGTTCAGCCCAGGCACCGCGAGGTGGTTCGGCGTCTGCGTGTAGGACTCGAGCCCGCTGCCGACCGTCACGTCGGTGAACGCGATCGACGACTGCGCGTGTGCGGCGCCGCTCGTGCACACACAGAGAACGCCGACCACCCGCACGAACTCCCGCCGAACGAGCACCGACGGCCACGTCCATCGTGGCCTCGCGTTCGATCGAACCTCGGAAGGCGCTTCCTTCATCCCTCCGAAGGTAGCGCCGGTTCAGCGACGGTCGAGCGTCTCCCGGCAAAGTCCGACCGTATCGCCGCTCACGCCCACTCCGGGAGCCCCCGAACCCCCGTAGGACGCAACGCCAGCTGCAGCGCCTGGTGCCATGTCGGGACCGATCTTCCCGGAAGTACACACCAGATCGTCGTCGAAGAGGACGCGCTCGGGCGGGGAATCGAGATCCTCGAACTGGTCGGTCCGCGCCGCCCAGACGAACGCCGCGAGCGCCGTACCCCCCACGAGAAGCGCCACCGGGAGCGCCACGAAGACGAGTTCCATCAGTTGTTCCTCTCCACCCGATCGGGCAGTTCGAAGGACGGAAGGCGCAACGCGAGGACGAGCACCGTCAGTCCGCTCAGCGGCATGATGATCGCGGCGACCAGTGGATTGATGAGGCCCGCGAACGCAAGCGCGCCGCCGAACGCGTTGTACGCGACCGACACCGCGAGATTGGTCTTGATTGCACCCATCGAAGTGCGCGATCCCTCAAGGAATCGTGCGAGCGGCCGCATACCCGGCGCTGCCAGACAGACATCGGCCACGTGATGCGACGCCTGCGCGCCGTTGCGTACCGCAACGCCTACGTCCGCCGCAGCAAGCGCCGCGAGATCGTTGACGCCGTCGCCCACCATCACCACCGGTCGCGCGAGATCGCCACGCCGCACGAAGTCAAGCTTCTCCTCGGGCGACAGCCCACCGACCGCATCGCTCGGCGCAAGACCGATCGCGCGACCAACGCCCGCTGCGACGACCGAATCATCGCCCGACGCGAGCATGACCCGCCAACCGCGCGCGCGAAGAAGCCGGATCGTCTCGGCGGCATCGGATCGAATCGGATCGCCGATCCCGAGGATCGCCTCGACGCGTCCCTGCACGGAGAGAAGCACCGGCGCCAGACCCTCCGACGCGTACTCGCGCGCACGATCGCGGAATCGATCGGGCACGATCACGTTCCGTTCCTGCATCAGGCGCATGTTTCCGATGCGCACGAACTTCCCGCAGATTCGCCCCTCGATACCCATGCCCGGCGTCTCGTGGATGTCGTGGGCGTCGCCGCATGGTGGCTCAAAGGCGCGCTGGATCGCGAATGCGAGCGGATGCGTGCTGTGAAGTTCGATCGCGGATGCGAACGCCATCGCCTCGGCCGAGCCGTCCGACCACACCACCTGCGACTTCGCTTCGGTGACGGTGCCAGTCTTGTCGAGGACGAGCGTTCCAGGCGTCGCCGCGCGCTCGAGGACGTCGCCACCCTTGATCAGTACGCCGCGACGTGCACCCTTCCCAAGCCCCGCGACAACCGCAAGCGGCGTGGCGAGGCCCAGTGCGCACGGACACGTCACGACGAGCATCGCGATCGCGCGCTCGATCGACTCCTCCGCGCCAAGCGTCGGCCACCACCACGCAAGCGTCGCGGCCGCCGAGACAACCACTCCGACGAGAAACCACCCCGCCATGCGGTTCGCAAGCTCCTCGACCGGAGCGCGACGCTGCGATGCATCGCGCACAAGTTCGAGGAGGCGCGCCGCACGCGTCTCTGCACCCGCGACCACGACCTCGATTTCGACGGGGCCCGTCGTGAAACGCGCGCCCGCGTAGACGGGCGCACCGCGCTCGACCCGCACCGGCGCGCTCTCGCCCGTGAGGTGCGAGAGATCCACGTGCACCGACGGAGAAAGCAGTCGTCCATCGGCCGGACAGGTCTCTCCCGCCGTCACCTCGAGATGATCGCCCGGTCGCAGCGCATCGATCGAGACCTCCTGCACCGCGCCTCCGGCGTCGATCCGCCGCGCGATCGAGGGAACGATCGCGAGGAGGAGCTCCACCTGCTCGCGCGCCTTCCGCTGCCGGCCGTACTGCACGTATCGACCCACGAGAAGCAGGAAGACGAGCATCGACGCGCTCTCGCAGTAGATCGAGCCCGCGCCGCGCACGGTCGCGACGATGCCCGCACCGATCGCGGCCACAAGCCCGAACGCGACCGGAAGGTCCATGTGGGGCGTGCGTGTCCGAATCGAGGCGAGCGCGTTCGCAAGGAAGACGCGACCCGGGAATGCGAGCGCCACGATGGCGAGCGCGACCGACACCCATTGGAAGAGCAGCCGATAGGTCGTCGCCATCTCGGCGAAGAGACCGCCATACAGGGCGAACGCCACGGCCATCGCGTTGCTCGCGATGGCTCCCGAGACGCCGATTCGCACAAGCCACGCGCGATGGACGACGCGCTCGCGCTCGACGGCCGCCGGATCGGCGAACGCGACGAGCTGGTAGCCGAGCGAGTCGAATCGTCGCGCGATCTCCGAGAGATGGACGTGCTCGGGGCGCCATGCGATCCGCACGGTTCCGCGCGCCGGATCGACGCGCACTGCATCCACGCCACCCACGATGCGGGGCATCGCCTCGAGAAGCCACACGCAGGCCCCGCAGCGGATGCCGTCGAGCCGAAACTCACCCGACTGCGCTCCCGATGGGCTCGTGCGCGCATGACGCGCGAGGAACACGGGCTCGTCGAACGATTCGAATCCGCGCCCGCTCACACGTGCCGGCGCGCTATCCGTTCCGGCCACGGCCGATTCGCCGCGCTCCGCAAGCCGTCGACGGAGGTCGTAGTAGCCCTCGAGTCCGCACGCATGAATCGACGCGTGCACCGCCCGACAACCGCTGCAGCAGAACTGGAACGCTTCGCCCTCACGCTGCTCGGCCCGAGGCACCGGTTGCGTGCAGTGCGCGCACGTCGTGGCGCCGATCGCCGTTCGCTCGGAAGGCGCGTCGTTCCCACTTCGATTGCCGTTCATGGTTCGCCTCCTCCAACGACCTCGGTCGCGCGCGCGCGACAGCACGGTGGGACTTCATTCGCCAATCCCTCCGCCTGCGTGATGAGGTCGCCGCAATCCGCGGACGCAGCCTCCGGCGAGACGGCTGTGCGCGAGGAAATCCGCACGAGTTCGACGCCGCGCGCCGCATCCTCCGCGACACTCGATCGCCACACCGCCGCGTGGATGCCGACCACAACCATGGCGATTCCGGCGATCACAGGCGCGGCGCGCCCGAGTCGCGCGAAAGCGATGCGTGCGCCATTCGAAGCGATCACGACCGCCGGTACCGTGCCGAGCCAGAACGATGCCATCACGAGCGCTCCGAGTACAGGCGACGCGCTACCTGCGGCGATCGCCGCGAATGCGTAGAGCCAGCCGCACGGGAGGAGCGGAGTCGCAAGTCCGAGCGGCACTCCGCGCCAGGCGCTCGGAAGTCGCATCGCCCGTCCATGCGCGCGCTGCGCAAGTGCGACAAGCGGCGCCGGGACACCGGCACTCGGCACGCGCGCGCCTAGCGCTCGCAGGATCGCGACGACGCCGAAGAGCGCGATCGTGACCCCCGCCGCGATCGCGGCCACACGCTGGAGCCCGACGAGCGCCCCTGCATCATCGACCGCGCTTCCCACAAGTCCACTGACCGCGCCGACGAGCGCGTAGGACGCGAGTCGGCCCGCGTGATAGCCGACTTGCCGCGCAAGATGCGATCGACCGTCCGAGCCGATCGCAATCATGGCGACGCCACCGCACATGCCCGCACAGTGCGCGCTGCCGAGAAGGCTCGAGGCGAGCACCGTGGCCGCGAGCGAGAGGATCGCAAGCGAGGGCGCAGCGGCGCCCGCTGCAAGCTGGATCGAGGCGTCAGCCACGCGTGGCCTCCGTCGCATCCGTCGCCGACGTCGTCGGACGCACATGCGGCAGCTGCCGACGGAACGTGTCGGTATAGCGCCCGTTCGCTGCGTCGACGGTCACGCGGAACTCCCACTGTCCACCGATCCCACAGTCGAACGAACCTTCGAAGACACCGGTTTCGCCTGGCGCCGCCGCGAGGACGACCGCTCGACGCGATTCACCGCGCAGCACCGGGATGCACTCGACCGAAACGTGCTCGGCGGCCACGCGGGCGGCGTGCTTGTCCTCCACGCGCAGCCGGAGACTCCGGTGCGCACCTTCGCTCGCCAGTTCCGGCGTGACCACCCAGCGCAGGCGGTCGTTCTGCGCGCGCTGCTCGCGCTCGGCATCCCACGATGCGGCCTTCACGTCGTACGAGGGCTCCATGCCAAGCGGATGGCCGACCACGGCCGAGAGGACCGTTGCGGTCGTGATCACGACGCTCGCACCAAGCAGGAGCACAGGAACAAGCATCCACCGGTTCTCGATCAGCTTCATCGCGTCGCTTCCTTTCCAACCGCAAGCGGAGCAAGGACCAGCGGGCCGAGCGCATGGGTCCGAAGGCTTCCAGTCCACGTTCCTGTCTCTTCGCGCACCACGAGTTTGACCTCGCGACGTCCGCGCAAAAAGTCCGACCGGGCACTCACGACGACGACATCCGTCTCGCCGCTCGAGTCGCCAGCGACATCGATGCGGGCGCCTTGCGCCAGCACCACGCCTTCGGCGCCTTCGACCAGATACGTCCGCGTCGCGCGCGTTCGGTTGTCGATCCGGAGTCGCACCACGCTCTCGATGTGGCCATCGCGCTCCGCATACGGGATCCCCTGCGCGCGCATCACCGCCAGCGCCGCTGGTTCGCGCGTCACAAGCAGCCAGGCGGTCCCGGCGAGAGCGAGCGCGAGGAGCGACGGATAGACGACGAGGCGCGCCCGGAATCCACCGCGCGACTTTCCCTGCGGCGTCACGGCCAGTGCGCGCTGCGACGAATAGCGGATCAAGCCCGTCGGTCGTCCGAGCTTCGTCATCACCGCATCGCATGCGTCGATGCACTGGGTGCACTGCACGCACTCAAGCTGCAGTCCGTCACGAATGTCGATCCCGGCCGGGCAGGTCTGCACGCAGAGCGTGCAATCGATGCAGTCGCCGCGGCGCACCGACGTCTGCCGATCAACGGGGTCGGCCGTCCCGTGAGTTCGACAGCTCTCCGCCGACGAGGCATGACGGGCGCCGTCGCAGCCGCCGCCCGAACCACATCCTCCCTTTCCGTCGCAGCCGCACGCGCCGCCGCATCCGGTGGACGCGCGGGTACGCCGCGATGCCCCGCTGCGTCCGCGTGGCTCACCCCGCTCCGCGTCGTAGCCGACGATCAACGAATCGCGATCGAGGAGCGCCGACTGAAAGCGCCCGTACGGACAGACGAGCGAGCACAGCTGCTCTCGGAAGAACGCGAAGTCGAAGAGCATCAGGAGCGTGATGCCCGCGAAGATGGCGAAGGCCACCGGGTGCGTGAACGGCGTCGAGGTGAAGATCCATTGCGTCAGCCGGTCGGCGCCGACGAACCACGCGAGGAAGGTGTTCGCGAGATGCGCCGAAACGAGAACGTACGCCGCGTACATCGCGACGCGGCGCCACGTGGGCGCCCCGGACTTCGCACCGCCCACAGCCTTCCCGAGGAAGAGTCGCTCCAGCGGTCGATAGACAAACTCCATGTACACCGTCTGCGGACACGCCCAGCCGCACCAGACACGACCGAAGAGCGCCGTCAGCAGGAACACTCCGACGAACAATGCGATGAACGCCAGTGCAAAGAGCAGCGTCTCGGTCGGGCGAAACACCGCTCCAAAGAAGACGAACTTACGGTCAACCACGTCGAGAAGCACCGTGGGCAGTCCGTCGAAGGTGGTCCAGGGGACGAGTGCAAAGACGACGATGAGCGCCCACGCGACCGCACGACGGCGGCGCCACCACTTGCCCGGCGACAGCTTGGGACGCAGCCATCGCCGGCGTCCATCCTCCTCGAGGGTCGCGAGCACGCGGCCCTCGGGCTTGAGGAATGGATCGGACGTTGCCGCGACGGTGGCAGGTGTCTCCTGCCGAAGCACGGGAAGATGGAGATCAGCGGGCATCGGTGTCGTCGCTCACTGTCCGGCAGCGGAGGCCGTCGTCGCATTCGTCGGCTGCGCGGCACTTGCGGCGGCGGTCGCGTTCCACGGAGCAATGCGTTCGCCTTGTGGATCACGGGGCGCGCTCGCGTGCGATCCGCGGAGGCTCGCGACATAGGCCGAGAGCAGCACCAGCTGCGGTTCGCTGAATCGGCTGGCCCACTCAGGCATGCCCTTCGACTTCACGCCGTCATGCACGACGCGATAGATGTCCTCGGGCTTCCGGATGTTGATGTAGTGGTCGTCCGTCAGGTTCGGCCCGGTCTGTCCACCGCCATCGGGACCGTGGCACGTCGCGCAGTTCGCGCGGAACATGTTTCGGCCGGCCAGCATCTTCTGGCTGTCTGACGCGAGAGCGAGGATCGTCGGCTCGTCTGGCTTCAGGTCGCCGAGTTTCGCCGCCTGCATCTCGTAGAAGGCACCGACCTCCGTCTCGTAGTCGTCCGTCATGGTCGTTCCGACGCCACCGAGGTGGTAGAAGACGAAGTACGGGATCGCGAAGAAGATCGAGACCCAGAAGATGCTCGTCCACCAGGCCGGCATGGGGTTGTCGTACTCGCGGATCCCATCGCAGTCGTGATCGAGGAGCTTCGGTTCCTGAGGCACATCCGTCGATGCGGAAGTGTTCGTGGTCGCGTCACGGGATGTCATGGCGGGCTCCTCCTGCGTTTCCGGCGCGATCGTCGTACGTGGCCGGCATGTCTTCGAGCGGGATGCGGGCGTCCTTCCTCCAGCGCTCGGCGCGGGAGAACACAAGCCGCACCACGATCGCCGCGAAGAGGACCATGAAGAAGATGAGTGAGAACTCGACGAAGCCGATGGACTGGTTCACTGCCCACCTCCCGTCGTCGTCGCCGCGTCCGTCGCGAGATCAGCGTCGGCGACCTCGGTGGATGGTGTCACGGATGTCTCGGTCGGCATCGGCTTATCGAGGTCGGTGCCGAGGCGCATGAGGTAGGCGATCAGCGCGATCGCCTTGCGATCCTCCGCGCCGGCTGGACCGCTCTCCGCCACGATCTGGGCCGCGATGGTCTTCGCCTGGCTGCGAGCCGCCTCCTCCGCACCCGTCACGCTTTGATCGGAGTACGGGACGCCGAGCGCCTTCATCGCGGCAACCGAATCGCGAATCGAGGCGAAATCGAGAGGTTGCTCCGCAAGATGCGGATAGGCGGGCATGATCGAGCCCTTACTCGTATCGGTCGGCTGGATCAGGTGACGGAGATGCCAGTGCGGCGAGGGGAGCCGCTTGCCCGTGCGCGCGAGGTCGGGACCGATGCGGCGGGAGCCCCAGAGGAACGGGTGGTCGAAGACGAACTCGCCCGGCTTGGAGTATTCGCCGTAACGCTCGGTCTCCGCGCGCAAGGGCCGGATCATCTGCGAGTGGCAGTTGACGCATCCCTCGGAGATGTAGATGTCGCGGCCCGCGAGTTCGAGCGGCGTGTATGGCTCGACGCTCGCGATGCGTGCGACGTCGGCCTTCCGGGTGAAGAGCGGGATGATCTCGCCCAGACTTGCCACCACCACGCCGAGCGCGACCAAGATCGTGAAGACGATCGGGAGTCCCTCGAAGCGGCGGTGCCAGCGGAGTTGCGCGAACACGTCGAGCACGCGACCCACCCCAAGCACCGAGGTCTTCGGATAGCTCGAACCGGGGACGGGATGCTCCGTGTAGCCGGCGGTGAGCGCGGGTGCCTCGTAGACGGGCACCGCGTACTCGCGGGGGCGCTTCGACCAGGTCATCACCAGATTGACCGCCATCAACACGGTTCCGGCGAGGTACAGCGTGCCGCCCACGACGCGGATCCAGTAGTACGGAACCAGCACCGTCACCGTCGACAGGAAGTCGGGGAACTGGAGCATGCCGTCCGCGTCGAACGCACGCCACATCAGGCCTTGCGTCAGACCCGCCCAGTAGATCGCGCCGATGTAGAGCAGGATGCCGATCGTGGCGGTCCAGAAGTGGAGCGACACCCAACCCGGACGAGCGATCGGCGTCTGGAAGAGCCGCGGCGCAAGCCAGTAGAACATGCCGAAGCACATGAAGCCGACCCAGCCGAGCGCACCTGCGTGAACGTGCGCGATCGTCCAGTCGGTGTAGTGGCTCAGGGCGTTCACGCTCTTCACCGAGAGAAGCGGTCCCTCGAAGGTCGACATGCCATAGAAGGTGATGGCGACGACGAAGAACTTGAGCACCGGATCGGTCGCGACGCGGTTCCACGCGCCGCGCAGCGTGAGCAGCCCGTTCAGCATGCCGCCCCATGAGGGCATCCACAGCATCACGCTGAACAGCATTCCCAGGGTCGACGCCCACTCCGGAAGTGCCGTGTAGTGGAGGTGGTGCGGACCCGCCCAAATGTAGAGAAACACCAAGCTCCAGAAGTGCACGATCGAAAGTCGGTACGAGAAGACCGGACGCTCGGCTGCTTTCGGGAGGAAGTAGTACATCAGCCCCAGGAATGGCGTCGTCAGGAAGAAGGCAACCGCGTTGTGGCCGTACCACCACTGCATGAACGCGTCCTGCGAACCCGCGTACACCGAGTACGAGCGCAGCCAGTCGGCCGGCATCACGAGGTTGTTGAAGATGTAGAGAACGGCGATCGCGATGACCGTCGCGATGTAGAACCAGATCGCGACGTAGAGATGTCGCTCACGCCGGCGGATCAGCGTCCCCATGAAGTTGACGGCGAAGACTACCCAGACCGCAACGACGGCGAGATCGATGGGCCATTCGAGCTCCGCGTACTCCTTCGCCTGCGTGTAACCGAGCGGCAGGGTCAGGGCAGCGGCGACGATGATCGCCTGCCATCCCCAGAACTGCACCCACGAGAGCAGGTCGCTGAACATCCGTGCCTTGAGCAGGCGTTGCGACGAGTAGTAGACGGCCGCGAAGATCGCGTTGCCCGCGAACGCGAAGATGACCGCGTTCGTGTGGAGCGGCCGGATGCGACCGAAGCTCACCCACTCGAGACCGAGGTTGAAGCGCGGATCAGCCAGCTGCAGCGCGGCGAGGACGCCGACCAGCATGCCAACGATGCCCCAGAACACCGAGGCCATCATGAACCAGCGAACGACGGCGTCGTCGTACGAGAATCGCTCCAGCCGACCGTTGGCCACACCTGCACCGGCGACTGCGTGATTCGCTTGCGGCCCGGCCTCGACGTCCAACTTCTTCGCTGTTGTTGCCATCGCTGTCCTCGCTATGACTGAAATACGGATCGCCTTCTCCTGAGAGAGGCCGTGAACCGACGCTCCGTTTCACTCCGCAGGGTGGTGATCGACCAAAACCCCACAATCCGGATATCTTTATCTCTGTTTCGCGTCACCGCAAGCCCGTGGACGGAAAACCGGGAGGCTGGAAACCAAAATTGCCAGAATTGCGCCGTCGCCGCGCAGAACACCCCATGCGCAGCGCTCTTCTCGGTCGACAGGACCGTTGCGGGCTGGACACCCGCAGCACGCGCCGAAAGGCGCAGGGAACGTTCCCGGGCTGGACACCCGGGAACATGTTGGAGTGTGGAAGCTACTGGTCTGGACAACCACGGCTGACCCCCCGACTTCGACGGCGGAAAGGCCAGTCGAATAGCTCAAGGCTCCCGCGAGGGCGCCTTGAGCTTCTTTTCTTCAACGTGACCGCATGGCCAACGTGTGCCAACGTGATCGGCATCGATCCGGCGTTGGCCCGTTCGGGCTCGGGCTCAATCCAGGTCGAGAGCGGCCGAGGACGGTCGGAAGCGAAGTCGCGGCGCGATTCCCGCGCGTGGAGTATCCCCCGACGCGTCAGCAGGAACGAGGACAGAAGTGCGGAGCAAAAGCACAACGACCCCGCCGAAAGGCAGGGTCGTTGCGTTGTATATCAAGCAGCAGTTGGAGCCTTCACCAATCGTTACCGAATGGCTATCCCCGGAGCCGGGGACGAGGTTGTCTTGACGGATTCGTGATCAGGATTGCTCCAGATACACGTCTAAGTACATTCCCTTAGAAAGGAGGTGATCCAGCCGCAGGTTCCCCTACGGCTACCTTGTTACGACTTAGTCCCAGTCACCAGCCTTGCCGTGGACACGCATGAGTTTGCGCGGCTTCGGGCACTGCCAGCTCCCATGACTTGACGGGCGGTGTGTACAAGGCTCAGGAACATATTCACCGCGGCGTAGCTGATCCGCGATTACTAGCGATTCCGACTTCAAGCAGGCGGGTTGCAGCCTGCTATCTGAACTGGGGTGAACTTTAAGCGATTTGCTCCACCTCGCGGTCTTGCATCGTTCTGTATTCACCATTGTAGCACGTGTGCAGCCCCAGGCATAAGGGCCATGAGGACTTGACGTCATCCCCACCTTCCTCCGGTTTGACACCGGCAGTCTCGCTAGAGTCCTCAGCATTACCTGTTAGCAACTAA
>Ga0172372_10006935_pt1 | contig 15334 bp, 13 predicted proteins | sample LakKiv5m_2_FD_114544 | JGI IMG/M metagenome (GOLD analysis project Ga0172372, IMG submission 114544) | Freshwater microbial communities from Kabuno Bay, South-Kivu, Congo - kab_092012_9.5m | ecosystem: Environmental > Aquatic > Freshwater > Lake | place: Democratic Republic of the Congo...
CAGAACGCGCTGCGGCTGGTGGGGGTGGCGCGGGACAATATGGCGGCGCTGCAGCGCGGGGGGCGCGCGCCGTCGACGCGGGAGCTGGCGGCGCGGGCGCTCGCGCATCTGGAGCTGGTCTCGGCGGCGCTGCAGCCGGTGCAAACCGAGCAGGAGCTGCGGGGGCTGGAGGGGCGGCTGGCGCAGTTGGAGGGGGTGCTGGGGGCGCTGGTGGGGGGGGTGGCGCGATTGGAGGGCCAGCTGGCCACGGAGCGTCGGGCGGTGGGGGAGTTGTACGCGGAGCGGATCGCCGCCTCCAAGCGCACGGCGCTGGTAATGGTGCCGCTCGCCCTAGCGGCCGCGTTGCTGGGCGGTTACTTGTTTTACCGGCTGGTGGTGGCGCCGTTGCAGGAATTGGGGCGGGCGACGACGATGGCGCTGCAGCCGGAGGGCACGTTCCGACTGGATCCGGCGGCGCCGGGCTGCCGGGAAATCCGGCAGGTGCGGGCGGGGGCCTTCCAGCTCTTCCGGCAATTGGGGAGCCTGGTGCAGGAGCGAACCGCGCGGCTGGAGGAGGCCTTGCGTCAGAGCGCCGAGCGGCAGCGGCAGCTGGCGGCAGCGGAGCGCGAGGCGCGCAGCAACGAGGCGCGCTTCACCGAGGTGTTCCGCACCACGAGTTCGGGCCTGCTCCTCACCGACGGTACCGGCCGAGTGCTCCTCGCCAACCCGGCGGCGGAGTTGATCCTACATTCGGGACAGGAGCACGCGGTGGGTCGGCATCTGATCGATCTCCTGGTGGACGCTGGCTTCGCCTCGGACCGACCGGCGCTCAGCCGATTCCTAGCCGCGGCGGATCCCGAGGCGGTCTTTCGGCTGGAGCGGCGCGGGGACGGCGGGGAGTTCTTCGGCGAGCTGCAGCTCCATGCGTTCTCGATGGGCGAGGTCCGCGGCCAGCTGGCGCAGATTACCGACATCACCCAGCGCGAGACGATGCTGCAGGCCGAGTTCCGGGCCCAGCGGATGGAGAGCATCGGCGCCCTTTCGAGCGGCATCGCTCACGATCTGAATAATTCCCTCGCCCCGATCACGATGGCGACGGAGATGCTTCGCCTGCGCTACCCGGACGAGAATGCGCTCCTCAGCGTCATTGAGCAGAGCTCGCACCGGAGTTCCGCGATGGTGAAGCAGCTGGTCTCCTTCGCCAAAGGCACCGCGGGCGAGCGGCGCACTGTCTCCTCCGGGCGGCTCATCTCGGAGCTGGCGGCGATGATCCGTAGCACCTTCCCGGGTAACATCGCCGTGGAGACCGAGGTGGCGGCGGACTTGCCAGACGTGATCGGCGAGCCGACGCAGCTCTTCCAGGTGCTCCTGAACCTAAGCGTGAACGCGCGCGACGCGATGCCCCAGGGCGGCTGTCTGCGCATTACGGCACGCCCGCGCCAGATCGTGCCGGGGGAACAGGTTGGTACCGCGAGTCCCAAGCCAGGCTCGTATGTCGAATGGGCCGTGGCTGACACCGGGGTGGGAATGACCCGCGAGGTGATGGCGCGCATCTTCGATCCGTTCTTCACCACCAAAGGCCCCGACCGCGGCACGGGCCTCGGACTGGTGACCTCCCTCGGCATCATCCGTCGGGCGGGAGGAGTGATCGGCGTCGCCTCCGCCCCGGCGCAGGGGACCACGTTCCGCGTCCTGCTGCCCGTGGCCTCGCCGGCCGCGACGTCGCTGGCGTCCCCCGTGCCGGGCGAGATCGGGACCGGGGAGACCGTGCTGGTGGTCGACGACGAGGCAGCCCTGCGCGAGACGACCCAGCTGCTCCTCGCAGGGGCCAATTACCGCGTGGTCGTGGCCGCCGACGGGGCGGAGGCGCTGCGCCGGGTGGAGGAGCTGGGCGACCGGCTGGCCGTCATCATTACGGATCTAAATATGCCCGTCCTCGACGGCTTGGGCCTGGTGACAGAGCTGCGGCGCAGGGGCCGACGGACGCCGGTCATCGTGGCGGGGGGCTTGCTGGGTGAAGCGGAGACGCGGGCGCTGCAGGGGGTCGAGGTGAACCTGTTCCTCCACAAACCCTTCTCGCGGTCGGAATTGTTTTCCGTCCTGCGCCGGGCCTTGGCCGGCGCGGGGCCCCGCGCCTGACGGTTCGGCTTCAGGCCGCGAAGAGTCGCTTCATCTCGGCGAGGAGCCGGGGCACGGCCGTGGCCGGGTCCTCCTTCGCCTCGTACTCGAGGGCCACCCAGCCCTGGTACCCACCGTCGCGCAGCAGCTTGGTCAAGCGCCCGAGGTCCGCTGCGACCCGCTGGCCGCCGATCTGGATCTCCGTCTTGAATTGGACGTTCACCGCGTGGGGGACGCAGGCCGCGAAGTCGCGGTAGGGGTCGGCGGACTTGAAATTTCCGGAATCAAGGTTGATCCCCACCCACGGGTTACCGACGGCGCGGACCATTTCCAGCAGGGCGGCGGAGGTGCTGATCGAATCGTGGTTCTCCAGCCCGAGGAAGATGCCCTTGCGGCCCGCGTATTCCCCGCACTCCGCGAGCGCGCTGATCACGAGCTGGTCGGCCTCGGCGCGCGGGATCTCCTTGGTGACCCCGGCGAAGACCCGGATGTGGGGGGCGCCGAGGACGGCGGCGCGGTCGATCCATTGCTTGGTCAGCCGGATCTCCGCGTCGCGTTTCTCCCCGCGGGGATGGGAGAAGTTGTTGCCGATGGCGGTGCCGCTGATGGCGACCCCGCGGAGGAAGGCGTGGCGCCGCAGGCGGAGCAGGTAGGCGTCCGTTTCCTCGGCGAAGAAATAGGTCGTCGGTTCGGCATCGACCCCGTGGGCGGCGCAGAAGTCGAGGAAGCGGAACATATCCGTGGCCTTACCGGCGGGGACCTTCGGGTTGGCCTTGCCGCGCATCACCGGGAAGGTGTCGCGGAACGAGTAGGCGGCGAGCGCGGGGCGGAGGACGGGGCGGCCGGTGCGGCCGAGGGGGGAGGTGGCGGCGCGGGCGGGGGCCGCAGTGGCGGCGAGGGCGAGGCTGGCAGCGGAGGCGCGGAGGAAGTCGCGGCGGGGCAGGGAGTTCATCGGGGGGTGGGGGAAACGGATACGCAAGGAAGGGGACGGGCAATGGTTTTCCGGGCGGGTTCAGCTGGTGAGCGCCAGATGGCCGGAGACGGCCTTGATCGCCACGACGCCGAGGTTTTTGGCCGCGTGGGCGGCGAAGCAGGGCAGGAGGGAGCGCTGGGGGTTCCAGGGGGCGAAGCGGGCGGTGTAGAACCAGAGCGAGGAGAGGAAGAGGACGGTGGTGCTGAACCAGCCCTTGAGCGTGAGGGTCAGCCGGAAGCCGGCGTCGTCCCAGGCCCAAAGGAACGGGTGCAGGAGGGCGAAGAGCACCGAGGCGGCGACGATCCCGGCCCAGCGGACCGCCGGGCCGTGGCGATCGAGCACCAGCCAGCCGCGGAAGATGATTTCCTCGATGATGGGCGCGGCGAGGACGGAATAGGCGGCGAAGGCGAGGTTCATCCGCGTCTGCTCCGCGGCGATGCCCAGCGTAAGTTCCCCGACGGTTTCGAGCGCCAGCAGAACCAGCGCCCCGGCGATCGCTAAGCCGACGGCGCGGGGCGGGGCGGGCACCGCCCCGGGGAAGCCCCCGCGCACGGTGCGCCCGGCCTCGGCGGCGCGCAGGTCATCGCGCCAGAGCTTGGCGCAGTAGAGCCCGACGAGGGTCAGCGCGAGGAGGACCAGGGGCGAGGGCATCTCGTGGGCGGAAGGGGAACCAGCGGTTTGATTGGTCATTTCCGAAAACCCGCCTAGGGTCCAGTCGCCAATGAGTTCCGCCGCTGTCCTTTCTGATTCGACGGTCCCAATCGCCCCCGCGGCAGCGCCCGTGGTCGCCCCCTCCCGGGTGTTCGCGCGGCTGGCGGTGCATCAGGCGGCGCTGGACGCCTTCCTGCGGGAGCAGTTGGCGGAGTTTGAGCCCGAGATTCGGGACCTGGCGGCTTATGCGCTGGAAGCTTCAGGCAAGCGCCTCCGCCCCGCGCTGGTGTTCCTGTCCGGTTGGAAAGGGGCGGGTGCGCCTGCGGCCGAATTGGTGCGGGTGGCGGCGGTGGTCGAGATGGTGCATCTGGCCACGTTGGTGCACGATGACATTATGGATGGCGCCGAGGTCCGGCGGAGCCGGCCGACGGTCGCGCGCCGGTACGGTTCGGCGGCGGCGGTGCTGCTCGGGGACGCCCTGTTCGCGCACGCCCTCCACCTGACGACCCAATTCCCGACCACCGCGGTGTGCGCGGCCGTCTCGGTCGCGATGCGCCGGGTCTGCGCCGGGGAGATCGTTCAAACCCTGCGGCGGGGTTCGTTGCGGGTGGACCGGGCGGATTATACGCGGATTGTAGACCTTAAGACGGCGGAGCTTTTCCGGGTATCGTGCCAGCTGGGCGCGGAGGTGGCCGGTCATCCTGCGGGGTTCGTGGCGGCGGCGGACCGCTTTGGCCGGCACTTGGGCATCGGGTATCAGATTTACGACGACCTCGTGGATTTCTTCGGGGAGGAGACACGAATCGGGAAAACCCTCGGGACGGACCTCATGAGCGGCAAGTTGACCCTGCCCCTGCTCGTATTGCGCGAGCGGCTTGAGCCGGTTGACCAGGAGCGTCTGGCCGAGGAATTGGCCGGGCGCCGCTCGCCCGACCTCGCCGCCCGGCTGGAGCAGATGCGGCGTCTGGGCGTCTTCGCCCGCGTCGCTGGGGAAGTCGCGGTGGAGCTGGCGGACGCCCGGGCGGCGCTGGCCCCGTGGCAGCAGCTTGCCCCCGCGCCGCGGCTGGGCGAACTCGCGGACCTGCTCGAGGCCCAGGTGAGCGCCCTCGCACCGTCGTCCTGAGTCCGGGCGGGTGCGGTGGTTTTTCGGTTTGCAGCGCGCGGCACCGCGGCCTTCGCTGCGGGCGTGATTCCGGCGGCCAAAGTCCTCCCTCAGGCGCTGATCGCCTCGCCGGAGCGTCGGCAGGAGGCAGACGCGGACCGCGAGATCGTGCTTCGCGTGCAAGCCGGGGAAGTCGCGGCGTTTGACGCCCTAGTCCTCCGCTACCGGGAGCGCGTTTACGGGGTCATCTACAACCTCATTGGCAATCGCGAGGACGCAGCGGACCTTACCCAGGATTGCTTCATCAAGGCTTTCCGCTCGATCCATCGTTTCCAGGCGCAGGCGGCCTTCTTCACTTGGCTCTACCGTATCGCGGTCAACTCCACCCTGAGCCAGCTCCGGCGGCAGCGCCTGCGGTCCTTCCTCAGCCTCGACCAGCTCGATACCGAAGCCCCGGTAGCTAAGGAAGTAATTGATGCCCTTACAGATAAGTCAGGCGCGGACCGGGCGACCTTTGCGCACGAGCTCCAAGAAAAATTGAACGACGCGCTGCAAAGATTGTCTATCAAGCATCGCACCGTGGTCACCTTGTTCGAAATCGACGGCCTGAATCATCAGGAAATTGCCGAGGTGATGGAGTGCTCGGAGGGGACGGTGCGTTCTCGCCTGCACTACGCGAAGCAGCAGCTGCAGGCCGAGCTGGCCCCCTATTTGCGCCGATGAAGCGTCCTTCCCAGCGCTCCGTTTCCCTGGAGGATCTCCTGCGCCTGAAGCGCGCGGAGCGTCCGCCGGAGGCCTTCTGGGCGGACTTTGACCGCGGGCTGCGCGAGAAGCAGCTGGCGGCGTTGCTGCGGAGCCGTCCGTGGTGGCAGCGTTGGGCGGAGGGCGGGTTCTGGCCCGCCGTGGGGCGCTTGGCCCTGCCCGTGGGCGCCATCGGCCTGATCGCCGGACTTTTCCTCGTGCCGCGCCCGCATGGCGAAGAGGCCGCGGCACCGGCGCTGGCCGTGTCGTCCACGGAGAATGTCCCGGGCGCCACCTGGGCGGCTCCGGTGGCGGCGGAAGGGGTCGCGGTGGCGGCCGTGCCCGCGCCCGCGCTGGAGGTGGCCGCGGTGGTCGAGCGACGCGCTCCGGTGGAAGCCTTGGTGGTGGCGGCCGCGGAGGCGGTGAGCCCGGCGATTTCGGTCGGGGCGCCGGCGGCAGCGCCCGCGCGGGTGGCGATGGATTCCCTGCCGGTGGCGTGGGCGGTCGGGGGGCAAACGGAGACTTTGGTGGCGGCTTCACTGTTGGGCGGGACCAAGCGCTTCGAGCCGCGGGCGTCCAATCCGCGTTCCGTGGTGGAGCCGTTGCAGCAAATGGTTCCGCCGGGGGAACGCCGCGGGACGCGCATCCTCACCGCGATGGTGGCCGCCGGGGCCGGGGAAAGCGGGCCGCGCGCGTCCGAACGTTTCGCGAGCCGGCTCTCCGAGGAGCGGCTCTACGACCAGATCGAGCGTTTCGGCGCCCGGGGCGCGGGCGTGAACGTCCGGTTCTGATCCGGGCGGGCTGGGGGGCGAAGCGCGGGACAGATTCGCCGCCCTCCCGCAGAGTCAATGTTTGGCCGGGAGGCAGGCGCCGCAGCCGCTGGCGAAGAAATCGTTGCCCTTGTTATCGACGAGAATGAACGCCGGGAAGTCTTCCACTTCGATGCGCCAGATGGCCTCCATCCCGAGCTCGGGGTATTCGAGAACCTCGACGCGGCGAATGTTCTCCTTGGCGAGGATCGCGGCGGGTCCGCCGATGCTTCCGAGATAGAAACCGCCGTGCTGGCGGCAGGCGGCCGTCACCGCCGCGCTGCGGTTACCCTTGGCCAGCATCACCATCGAGCCGCCGAGCGACTGGAACAGGTCGACGTAGCTGTCCATCCGGCCGGCCGTGGTGGGGCCGAAGGACCCGGAGGCGAAGCCGGTGGGGGTCTTGGCGGGGCCGGCGTAATAGACGGGATGGTTCTTGAAGTATTGGGGCAGGCCCTGGCCGGCATCGACGCGCTCCTTGAGCTTCGCGTGGGCGATGTCGCGGGCGACGATGAGCGGGCCGGAGAGCGAGACGCGGGTGGTGACCGGGTGTTGGGAGAGTTGGGCGAGGATCTCAGGCATCGGGCGCCGGAGGTCGACCTGGACAATCGATTCGTCCTTCCAGAGGCGGCTGGCGGCGGGGATGTAGCGGCCCGGGTTGGTCTCCATCTTCTCCAAGAAGATTCCCTCGGCGGTGATCTTGCCCCGGATGTTGCGGTCGGCGCTGCAGGAGACGCCCATCGCGACGGGGCAACTGGCGCCGTGGCGGGGGAGGCGGATGACGCGGACGTCGAGGGCGAAGTACTTGCCCCCGAACTGGGCGCCGATGCCGGTGGCGCGGGAGAGCTGGAGGACTTTCTCCTCCATCGCGAGGTCGCGGAAAGCGCGGCCGTGCTCGTTGCCGGTCGTGGGGAGGGCGTCGAGGTACTTGGCGGAGGCGAGCTTCAGCGTCTTCATGCAGGCCTCGGCGCTGGTGCCGCCGATGACGAACACGAGGTGGTACGGCGGGCAGGCGGAGGTGCCGAGGAGGGGGAGCTTGTCGGTGACCCACTTCTCAAAGCTCTTCGGGTTCAGGAGCGCCTTGGTCTCCTGGAAGAGGTACATTTTGTTGGCGGAGCCGCCGCCCTTGGCGATGAAGAGGAACTCGTACTTCGCGCCCTCGGTGGCCGCGAGGTCGATCTGGGCGGGCAGGTTGGTGCCCGTGTTGACCTCGCGCCAGAGGTCGAGCGGGGCGGTCTGGGAATAACGGAGGTTCTCGGTGGTGTAGCACTCGTAAACGCCGCGCGAGAGCCACTCCGCGTCGTTGGCGCCGGTCCAGACCTGCTGGCCCTTCTTGCCGGTGATGGCGGCGGTGCCAGTGTCTTGGCACATCGGGAGAATGCCCTCGGCGGCGATCTCGGCGTTCTTGAGCAGCGTGAGGGCGACGTAGCGGTCGTTGGGCGAGGCCTCCGGGTCTTCGAGGATCGCGGCCACCTGACGCAGGTGGGCGGGGCGGAGCAGAAACGAGGTGTCGTGGAAGGCCTGGCGCGTCAGGAAGGCGAGTGCCTCCGGGGCGACCTTGAGGATCTCGCGGCCCTCGAACGTCGTCGTGCTTACGCCCTCGCGGGAGAGCAGGCGGTACTCGGTCTCGTCGGGGCCGAGCGGGAGCGGATCCTGGTAAACGAAGGGCGGCGTCGGCATGGCGGCCGGATCCTCGCCGTTAACCAGGTTCCTGTAAAGGGCGCGCCAAACTCAGACCAGCTTCAGCTTGGGCAGGTCCTGGCTGTCGACCAGCCCAACGGGTCGGCCGCGGCGGTCGACCACGATGAGGTCGTCGATCCGATCCTCCTCGAAGCGCCGCAGGGCCTCGGCGCCGAGGGCCTCGGGCGCGATGACCTTAGGCTGGCGGGTCATGAAGGTCGCGACGGGCTGGCGGAGGAAGTCGGGGCCGGTGAGGGCAGCGCGGCGGAAATCCCCGTCGGTGAGGATGCCGCGGAGGCGTCCGGTGCGCGGCTGGATGAGGGCGATGCTGCCGCTGCGGGCGCGCGTCATCGCGAGGATGGCGTCCTGGGTGGAGACCGTTTCCGGGGCGACGGGGAACCGTTCCCCGGTGCGCATGATGTCGCGGACGCGGAGGAGCAGAATGCGCCCGAGGTTTCCCGCAGGGTGGAAGCGGGCGAACTCCTCGCGGGTGAAGCCGCGTTCGGCGAGGAGCACCATCGCGAGAGCGTCACCGAGGGCGAGCGCGGCGGTGGTGCTGGCGGTAGGGGCGAGGCGAAGGGGGCAAGCTTCGCGGGGCGCGTGGTAAAGGAGCTGCAAATCGGCGGCGCGGGCGAGGTCGGAGCCGGGGTGGCCGGTGAAGGCGACAACCCGGACGCCCTCGCGCTTGAGCAACGGGACGAGGCGGAGGATTTCCTCCGATTGGCCGCTGTTGCTGAGGAGGAAAGCGACGTCTCCGGCGGTGGCGAGGCCGAGGTCGCCGTGGAGGGCTTGGGTGGCGTCGAGGCCGCAGGCGGGGAGGCCGGTACTGTTGAAGGTGGCGGCGAGCTTGGCCGCGATGGGGGCATTCTTGCCCACCCCGGTGAACAGCAGCTTGCGTCCCGCTCGGGCGGAGGCGGCGACGGCCCGAGCGGTGGCGACGAACTCGGGCCCGAGCCGGCGCGAGGTGGCGGTAAGCGCCTCGCGCTCGAGGCGGAGGCAGGCGCGGGCGCGCCGGAGGAGGGTTTGCGGGGCCAACGCCATTTCTGGTTTGAGTCGCGGGTGAGTCGGCGGAACGTAGGTCGCCGGCGTCGCGCCGCAATCCCTTTTGCCCTCCTTGCCGAGAGTCCACCGTTTCCTTTCCGCCCTCACCGGGCTGCTGCTGGCCCTGCTGGCTGGCGGCTGCGGGGAGCGGGAACGGTTGCCCCTGCCGCCGGAGATCGAGGATCCCTTCTACGTGCAGGGGAAGCAGCTGCAGAAGCAGGGTCGGCCTTCGGAGGCCCTGAACGCCTTCCTGAAGGTCATCGACCGGCGCGGCGAGAGCCCCTCGCCGGAGTCGCATCTCGAGGCGGGGCTGATCTGCCTCTACCACACGAAGGATTTCCCTGCCGCCTATTACCACCTGCGGCGCTATCACAAGGCGCAGCCCAATTCGAAGGAGGCCCCGCTCGTGCTGGGCAAGATCGAGGAGGCCAAACGCGAGTTCGCCCGCACCCTGCCGGGTCGCCCGCTCGATGACCAATCCCTGCGGCTGGCGATGGAAGACGAGGTCCACAAGCTGCGCCGTGAAAACGAAGAGCTGCGGGCCGAGCTATCCGTGATCCGCGGCGGGGGCGTGACCCCGACCGCCCGCGGTCCGCGGATGATCGCCTTGCCCGACGAGGTGCGGGTCGGCCCGGTCCGTCCGCCCGCGGTGGCCGTTGCCCTGGAGGAGGAGCCCGCGGCCCCGACGGGGCAGGAGCGGCCGCCGCTCGTCACGCCTGCGCCCGCGCTGGTGTTGCCTGCGCCCACGTTGACCGCGGCCCCTCCGCGGCCGGCGCCTGAGGCCGCCCGTCCCGCGGCCCGCGCCGCGGGGCGCACTCACACCGTGGCGCCGAAGGACACCCTCTACAGTATCTCCCGCCGCTATCAGGTCCGCGTCGAGGATATCGTGGCCGCGAACCCGGCCCTGCTGCCTCGGGCCAGCACCCCATTGCGTGTCGGCACGACCCTGCGCATCCCCTGAACCGCCCGATGCCCCGCACCTCCCGCCGCACGGCCCGTTTTTCCGAGTCCGTCATCCGCGAGATGTCGCGCGTCGCCGCCCGGTACGGCGCGATCAATCTGGCGCAGGGCTTTCCCGACTGGGATCCGCCGGCGGAGCTCGTCGCCGCGGGGCGGGCCGCGATGGACGCGGGCCGGCACCAGTATGCGGTGACGTGGGGTGCCCCGGAGCTGCGGGAGGCGCTGGCGGCGAAGGTAGGCCGGTGCACGGGGCGGCCGGTGGACCCGGCGACGGAGCTGGTCGTCACCTGCGGGGCGACCGAGGCGATGATGGTGGCGATGATGACGGTGTGCGATCCGGGTGATCGGGTGGGCCTGTTCTCGCCGTTTTACGAGAACTACGGGGCGGATGCGCTGCTGGCTGGGGCGGAGCCGGTACACGTGCCGCTGCATCCGCCTGAGTACCGCTTTGACCCCGCGGAGCTGCGGCGGGCGTTCGCGGGCGGGCTGAAGGCTTTCGTGCTCTGCAATCCCTCGAACCCTTGCGGCCGCGTCTTCACCCCGGAGGAGCTGGGGCAGCTGGCGGCGCTGGCGGAGGAGTTCGACGTGTGGGTCCTGACCGACGAGGTGTACGAGCACATCGTCTTCCCTCCGCACCGGCACACCTACTTCTCGACCCTGCCGGGGATGGCGGAGCGCACCCTGATGTGCTCCTCGCTCTCGAAGACCTTCGCCATCACGGGCTGGCGCTTGGGCTACGTGCAGGCGGCGCCGGCGGTCATTGCGCAGGCGCGGAAGGTGCACGATTTCCTGACCGTTGGGGCGGCCGCCCCGCTGCAGCACGCGGTGGTGACGGCGCTGCGGTTCCCCGAGTCGTATTACGCGGGCCTCGCGGCGGAGTACGCCGCGGGACGGGAGATTCTGCTCGGCTACTTGGAGCGTACCGGCCTCGCGTACTCGCGACCCGAGGGGGCGTATTTTGTGATGGTGGACATCTCCCCGTTTGGCCACGCGAGCGACGTCGAGTTCGCCCATTGGATGACGCGGGAGATCGGCGTGGCACCGGTGCCGGGGTCGAGTTTCTTCGCCACCCCGGAGCACCGCTACGTGCGCCTCAATTTCGCCAAGCGCCCCGCGACCCTGCACGCGGCGGGCGAGCGCCTGTTGGCCCTGCGGCGCTGAGCCGCGGCCGCGGGCTCAATGCGCGGCGGGACCACCCTTGGTCTTGCCGCCGGCGTGCGCGAGGTTCCCGGTCATCATCATCAATCGGTCCGTGTAGGCCAGAGCGATGGCGGAGAGGACGAACACGCAGTGGATCACGATCTGCCACATCACGTCGTCGTTCTTGTACGTGGTGGTCGGCAGCCGGACCTCAATGAACGTCTTCAGCAGGTGGATCGAGGAGATGCTGATCAGGGCGGTGGCGAGCTTCACCTTGAGGGCGCCCGCGTTGACGTGGCTGAGCCACTCAGGCTGGTCGTCGTGGCCCTCGAGGTTGAGCTTTGAGACGAAGGTCTCGTAGCCCCCGATGATCACCATGATCAGCAGGTTCGCGATCATCACCACGTCGATCAGCCCCAGCACGTAGAGCATGATCGTGGTCGAGGTGTCCGGGCCGCCCTTGGGCGCGCCGTGGACCGCCACGCCCACGAGGTGCCAGAGTTCGACGAAGAACTGGTACACGTAGACCCCCTGCGCCACGATCAGGCCCACGTACAGGGGAGCCTGCAGCCAGCGGCTGGCAAAGATCGTGCGTTCGAGGACGGATTCCGAAAAGCCGTTGCCCTTGGACATAAGGGAGGCAGCAAAGAGCGCCGGGGGTCGCGGCCGCAAGCTCAAGCTGGCCGCCGGGCCTACTCGCCGCGGCGGACGGGCCGGCCCGGCCGGGCGGCGGTGAGCGTGCCCCCACGAATCACCGGCGTGCCGTTGACGAGCACCTCGCTGAAACCGACCGCGTAATGGTGCGGATCGGAGAACGTGGACGGATCGGATACCTTCGCCGGGTCGAACACCACGAGATCGGCCACGGCGCCGGGGCGCAGCTCGCCGCGGTCCCGCAGGTTGAAGGCGCGGGCGGGCAGCTGCGTCATCCGGCGTACGGCCTCCTCGAGGGGGATCAGGCCGAGTTCGCGAACATAGCGGCCGAGCACGCGGGCGTTGTTCCCGTAGCCGCGGGGATGCGGCACCGCCTGACCGAGGCGGCGGGGACCCGCGTCGGAGGCGAACATCGTTTCCGGCTGCACGAGGAAGCGGCGGAGGTCGCCCTCGTGCATCCCGTGGAAGATGCCGGAGGCGGTGCCGCTGGCGGAGATCTCCAGCACGGTCTCGATCTGGTCCTCCAGGGAGCGGGTCCGGCCGAGAAGTTCGGCCGCCTCGGGGATGGTCTTGCCGTTGAGGGCCGGGTTGCGAGGGTAACTGGCGATCACCGCGTAGGTGTAGTCGCCGCGTTTGCCGTTCTCGAGCGTGCGGCGCATCTCGGCGATGATCGCCGCCTTGCGCGCGGGGTCCGCTAGGCGTTGCCGGAAGGCCTCCGTGCCGCCCTCGCGGGCCTCGTTGGGGACCAGGGTGGCGATGGAGGTCGACGATGCGGTGTAGACGTACTGGTCCTGGCCGATATCGAGGCCGGAGGCGCGAGCGGCGGCGAGCTTCGCTAGGACCTCGTCCGTACGGCCCCACGCCGCGGGGCCGGAGAGCTTCAGGTGTGAGACCTGCGCACGAATGCCGGCCTCGCGGGCGATACGGATCAGTTCATCTAGGGCATCGAAAATCTTTACCGTCTCGGCCCGCATATGGCTCACGTAGAGCCCGCCGTGGCGGGCGGCCACCCGGGCGAGGTCGATCAACTCCTCCGTTTTGGTGAAGGTCCCCGGCAGGTAGATCAGTCCGGTGCTCAGGCCAAGGGCGCCGTCCTTCATCCCTTGCTCGACCAGGCCCTTCATCCGGCCCAGTTCCTCCGCAGTGGGCGGGCGCAGGAAGCTGCCGCCCATCACCTGCCCGCGGAGTGAACCCTGGCCGAGCAGCGTCGCGACGTTTACGCCGGTGCGGGCCTGGGCCACCGAGTCGAGGAACGTGGCCACGTCCACCCGCGAGGTGCCGCAGTTGCCGGTGACAATAGTGGTCACACCCATCCGCAGGAAGTTCTCCGCCACCGGGATGCTGGTGATATCCTCCGAGTGGGTGTGCACGTCGATGAAACCGGGCGCGATGACCTGCCCACTGACGTCAATCTCATCCCGTCCGCGGCCGGTCACCACGCCCACCGCGACGATGCGGTCCCCGCGCAGTGCGACGTCCCCCGTCCGCGCGGGGGCGCCGCTGCCATCGACGAGGCGGCCACCGCGCAGCACGAGGTCGAATTCTTGGGCGGGCAACGGCAGGGCGATTGCGGCCGCAAGGAGGAGTAGACGAAGCGCGGGGCGCGGACGGCGGAGGAGGGTGGGGCGAAGCATGGCGGGAGCGTGGGGGGGCGAAGGCCCGCTGTCGACGCCGTGACGCGCGCGGGCAGGTTTGCATTTGCACGCGCCGAGTTGCCGGTCTATGCCATCGGTTGGGCGAGCGCCCTGCACCCAATGATCAAGGCCATCCTCAAAACCGTCGCGTTCCTCGCGCTTCTCTTCGTGATGCTGTACGTGGGGATGAACAACCCGCAGTCGATCGACTTCCATTTCCCCGTCGCCGGGACCACCGCGAAGACCCCGCTGCGCGCCTCGGCAGCCCTGATCTACTTCGGCGTTTTCGCCGTGGGGGTACTGGGCGGCACGATCCTCGCCGCCGGCTCGGGCGGCAAGCGTGGCGCGGCGGCCGGCAAGGCGAAGTAAGGCGGGATGCCGGTATCAGGTCTGGCGGGTGAGGCGGGGCCGGGCGGCCCGGTGGCGGTCCGGGGTCGGCCGGGATGGTTCCGGCTGGAACGTGGGGCGGGCGGATGCTGGCGGTTGCTGGATCCCGCGGGAGAGCGGGTTTTCCTCCGCGCGGTGCACCACGTGGAGCCCAGTCCGCCGCCGGGCGATGGCCCGTTGCCGCCGGATGCGGCCGCGCGGCTGCGGGGTTGGGGTTTCAATGCCCTCGGCCTCGGAGCGGAGGCGGTCCGCGCGGACGGGTTTCCCCATGTCGCCGCGGTGGATTTTTGCCGCGCGGGACCCGTGCTCACCGGCCCGGGCCTGCGCCTGCCGGACGTTTTCGACCAGGCGTGGCCGGCGCGGGCGGCCGCGTGGGCGGCGGAGGTGTGCGGACCGGCGGCCGACCAGACTGAATTGGTGGGGTGGGTAACGGACGCTGGCCTCGCGTGGTGCCAACTGCCCAGGGCCGGCCGGCCCACGCTGTTGCAACTCTGCCTGGCGCAGGAGCCTTCCGCGGCGGCCTACCACGCGGCGTGGGAATTTGTCCTCGCGCTGCACGGCGGGCGCCTCGAGGCGGTAGCCCGGGCGTGGGGGCAGGATTGGGCCCACCGGGAGCGCGTGCGCGAACTCACCCGCGCCGAGCAGGGGATGGCCACGCGGGGTTACCTGCGGGATGCCGAGCGCTGGGCGCGGGAGTTCGCGCGGCGCTACTTCACCGCCGCGGCCGCCGCGATCCGCGCGGCGGATCCCAATCACTTGATCCTGGGCTGCCCGTTGGGCGAAGGTGTGGGTCCGGAGGTGGCCGCGGAGTGCGCTTATCCCGCGGTGGATCTGCCGCTCCTGGGCTGGCGCGCGGCCCCGCCGCTGGACTCAGCGCATCCCTTTCTGGCGGATGGCGTGGGCTGGTCGGCGCCGGAGTTCCGCGCGGCCGGCCCGGGCGGGGGACGAGACCGCGCGACCGGGGTGGAACGGATGCTGCGCCGGGCGCGCACGGCGTTAGACCGGCTGGCGGCCCATCCGGCGGCGGTGGGCTATTGCTGGGGACGTTGGCGGGATGACCCGGCGGAGCGGCCGCCCTTCGGCTCCGGTCTACTGCACCACGACGGGTCGGAGGCGCCGGAGCATCTGGAGTTGATCGCCGCATTCAACGCGCGGCTGGCCCGGGCGGAACGCGAGCGCTGAAACGGTCCGCGCAGAGCGAGGGGCGCTGGGCTCAGCGGGCGATGCTCACGCGTGCCGTCTCGGTGGGGTCGAAGGCGGGGTTGACGTCGAGCTTCGCCGTCTCCGCGGGCGCGGCGGGTGCCGGGCGGGCGCGGCCGAGGACCTGATCGCAGACCTGCACCAGCAGCGCGGCCGGGGTCAGGAAGATGATCCTGAGGTCGAGCCAGAGGCTGCGGCGGCGGCCGTACTCGCAGTCGAGAGCGATCATCTGCTCGAAAGTGGTACGGTTCTTCCCGGAAACCTG
>Ga0172372_10006936_pt1 | contig 15334 bp, 11 predicted proteins | sample LakKiv5m_2_FD_114544 | JGI IMG/M metagenome (GOLD analysis project Ga0172372, IMG submission 114544) | Freshwater microbial communities from Kabuno Bay, South-Kivu, Congo - kab_092012_9.5m | ecosystem: Environmental > Aquatic > Freshwater > Lake | place: Democratic Republic of the Congo...
ACTCGGTGAAGGTCGTCTGGTTGATGCCGTCCGAGGTGATGGTGTTCAGCGCCTGCCACTTGAGGAGGTTGTTGAAGTACTCGACGACCAGCTGCTCGCCCGACTCGACGCCGGTGCGCTGCACGAAGTAGCCGACCGTGGCGGTCGACTGCCCGCCGAGCAGCATGAAGTTCGAGCGGATCTCGTCGTCGCCGTACTGGTTGGCGTTCGCGCTGTTGAGGTAGAGCGACCGCGTGGGGCTCGGCTCGTTCTGGGCGGCCGTCGAGATGGATCCGCCCTTGTTGAAGATCCAGTTGTTGGTGTTGACCGAGAGCGTCTCGAAGTTCTCCGAGAACGGAAGCGGGAGCGGCGCGGGCAACGCCACGTCGCAGGTGACGGCGTTGCGGTAGGCGATGATCTGGTTCTGCTCGGTCGTAGAGAACTTCAGGTTGACGCCGGTCGAGCCCTGGCAGCTGTTGACCGCCGAGCACATGATGTTGCAGGGATTCGTCGCGTCGCAGTGCTGCGCGTTCCAGTTGTGGCCGAGCTCGTGCGCCGACAGCGTGGTGCGGAAGTCCGCGAGCGTCGTGAAGCGGCTCTCGACCGTCGAGTACGCGAGGTTTCCGAAGCCGCTGCAGTCGTTTCCGTTCTGGTTGCAGACGACGCCGAGCCACGCGAGGCCGATGACGCTGCCCTGGATGGTCTTGCCGGTGAAGAGCTGCGCGACATCGCGCGAGATCTCGTTCTCCGGCGTCGTGTTCCACTTGGTGCGGAACTCGCAGAGCAGGGCCGTCATCACGTTCGTCGTGTACGGGTCCGCGGAGGTCGCGCGCACCACGATCGTCGTGTACTCGTAGCTGATGTTGACGTCGCGGTCGTAGACGAACGTGACGTTGTTCATCACCGTCTCGATGTCGTTCACGGTCGCCGGGACATTCGAGCCGTTCTTCTGATAGAACTCGAAGTCGGCGTCGAAGGCGATCTTGGTGAGGAACGGGGACGCGCCCGCCACGCCTCCGTCGCCGCCGCCAGCGCCGCTCTCGCCGCCGCCGAGGGGCATTCCCGACGCGCCGCCGCCGAAGACGGCGCCGTTCGACTCGGCGGGATCGTTCGGGATGCCGTTCATCCAGTCGGGGAGCGCAAGGCCGGAGTCATCGATTCCGCAGCGTCCGTCCATCGGAGCGAGATCCGAGCGTCGGTAGACGACGTGCTCGTTCGCGGGGCGCCCGGCGAAGAAGTCCGAGCTCGGCTGCACCCAGATGATGTCGCCGCCGGCGGGGATCATCGCGGTCAGCTTGCCGTCGACGATGCTGGCCGCGACGGGCGTTCCGTCCGACAGGACCGAGCCGCGGTAGGTGCGGTGGGGCGGCGCCGCCTCCTCGACGAGCTCGCCTCCGCCGCGGTCGACGAGGACCTTGAAGCCGGCGCTGCGCATCGAGGTGCGGAAGAGACGGATCGTCTCGATCCGACCCTCGAAGGGGATCTGGATCTCGACCTCCTCGGGAATGCCGGTCGGGACAGCGATGGCAGCGTTGGTGTAGACGGTCAGGCCGGGGATCACCGGAGCGAAGTCGACGCCCTTCTGTGCGGCCTGCTCGACCTGGCGGATCGAGAACTGCGTCCCGCCCTTCGGCGCGGCCGCGGCCTTCTGCTGCGCGGGCCTGGTGGCGGCGACGGACGCCCCCTTCGTCTCTGCAGACGACGACAGGGCGGTCTTCACGACCGCGGCATCGGCAGCGACGCTCGCCGCCGCGAGAGACTCCTTGCAGCCGTCATGGCCAAGGGCCACTGAGGCGAAACCCTGGGAAAGCGCGAGTCCGACCGCGAGTCCAGCGGCAAGTCCGGGTGCGAGGATGGCGCGGGCGCCGTTTGCGAGCGAGCGGTTCGTTGGCTTCATCGTTGGATCCTTCATCCTTTCGGTCTCGACGCTTCGCAGCGGGGCGTGCGTGGGTTCGGCCCACGTCTCCCGATTGCGTCACTTGGCCCTCCGCGCCTGCCCCGTGCGGCGAGGCCTTGCGGCAGGATTCCTGCGTCATTCAAATGAATCGGGGGCGAAGACCGTTGGGTCCTCGCCCCCGTGTGTCAGGGGAGCGCGCCGGTGGACAAACGACCCGTCCCGGCGATCGGTTCCGTCAGTTCCAGTTTCCGAGCAGCACGGCCATGTCGGCGGCGTCGGTGGTGCCGTCGCCGTTGAGGTCGCCGGCCGCGGTGCCCCAGCCGTTCAGCAGGACCGCGAGGTCGCTCGAGTTGACGGAGCCGTCGCCATTGAGGTCACCCACGATGACCGGAGTGCTCGGCACGACCGCCGTCGAGGTGATGGAGGTCGCCGGGCTGTTCGCGGTCGGTGCCTTCCAGATGCCGACGGTGACGTCGGCGTTGTTCGCGGCGGGGGCGACGTTCGCCGTGAAGCGGAAGCTGTAGAGGGTCGACCAGCGGACGGCGTTCGCGTTCGCCTGCGTGTTGGGCTCGCAGGTCCACGTGATCATGCCGTTGGCGACGGTCGCGGTCCACGGGGCGTTCGAGATGTTCTCGCCGTTCATGTAGACCGGCGCGGAGAACCCGATGTTGGTGACCGTGACGCCGGCCGGGATCGGAACCGAGAAACTGCCGGCCGCGCGGTCGGAGTTCAGGTTCTGGATCGCGTACTCGTAGCGCCAGGTGCCGTCGTTGTTGTTGATCGCGCGGTAGCCGACGAAGATGCGGCCGTCGCCCTGGATGTCGAGCGGCTTGATGCCGACGTCGGAGTGGATCTGCTTCCAGGCGTAGATGGCAGGCTGCTGCTGCACGGTCGGGCCGGTGAGCGTGAGTGGGTAGCCGAGCTGGGTCGACCAGGTCGACCCGATCGTCACGAGACGGTACGACGCGTTGTTGTCGTCGTTGTTGGCGGCGGCGTCCTGCGGGTGGACGTACTGGCACTCGGCGACGTAGGTCGCGCCGGGGTTCTGCGCGGGATCAAGGTCGCTCCTCTTGACCGCGACGCGCTCGCGCAGCGAGTTGGGGAGGGCGGACGGCGGCGTCGGGTCCGCGTAGGTGCCGCTGAAGACGCCGGTCGCCGGATTGATCGGGCCACGGCTCTTCAGGTCGCCCTGGTCGCCGTTGAGGCTCGCGGTGTACGGATCGGAGCAGCCGATGCCAAGCACGGTCGGGCATCCGCTGCCGGCGGGCTGGCAGCTTCCGCAGAGGGTCTGCTGCAACGCGCAGAAGCCGTGCTTCACGTACGACATGCCGATCTGCTCGATCGCACCGTTCTTGATGCGGAACATGTTCTGCGGGATGACGGGGTGGTTCGGATTCGGGTTCGGAATCCACTGCAGCTGCTGGGTGCCGATGTTGCAGCTGGTCGAGCCGAACGCGTAGGACGCGTACTGCACGCCGTTGTAGGTTCCGGGGGTGTAGCGGGCCGTGTCGGGAATCGCACCCACGATCACGTCGGGACCGGCGTTCGCAACGCCGCCATCGCCGCCGCCGGGGACGGCGGTCGCCTCAAACTGGCCGAGGAAGACGGCGACGCCGCCGAGGAGCAAGCCGCCGAGGGTCAGACATGTCTTCACGATGTTCTCCTGCTCATTGAGTTTCCGAGGGACACGAGAGCTTCACGGGCACCCGACCGCCTGCCGACCGCACGCAGGCTTCTTGAACCGCATGCTTCAAGATACACTCAACTTCGGCGGATACGAGGTGGAAACGCACATTTCCGACGGAGTCTTGAGCCGGGTCACCCGACACGGTTAGTGGACATTTCCGTCCTGTGCGGGTCGGTGGATGCGGGTTCTCGCGGTTGCAGACAAAAAGACACCCGCCGCGGTTGGCCCGCGGCGGGTGCAGGAAGCTGTTGGCTGAATGCCGAAGGCGGGTTCAGCGACGACGGCGGCCAGCGAGGCCGGCGAGGCCGAGGAGGGCCATGGCGCCCGGAGCCGGAAGGGCGAAGGTCGACTCAGCGAACTGCACGGGCGCTCCCGCGACGCCGCTGTTGTAGCCGATCTTGAGGTTCCACGTGCCGCCGTCGGCGCCGGCATCGACGACGAACTGGCCGAGGCGGACCGAGTCGATCAGGTTGCCGGGCTGGCCGACGCGACCCTGGAGATTCGGGGGGTTCGAGTTGAACCAGCCCACGTTGAGACCGTTCGGGACGTCGGGACGGTTCCACGAGCCGCCAGCGGCCGGCCACGAGGGGTCAGCGTTGGTCGAGTTCGTGGAGGTGGGGAGACCACCGATGACGAGGTAGGAATCGAACGGACGGTTCGCGGTGGCGGAACCGGTCTGGCTCGGATTCCAGGTACCCGCGGACTTGGTCAGCGGATACGGAGCCGTCGTGCCGGTCGAGAGATCCTTGTGATAGAACAGGTTGGTCGCCGAACCATCGACGCGGTTGAAGTTGAACGCGTTGAGAATGGTGTCGGTGGCGCCGTTGAAGCGCGCGTACAGCACGTAGACGTCGAGGGCGACGCCGGAGTTCGTGGTCGAGGTCTTCACGGTGTAGAACTCGACGAATGCCGCGGACGCAGAGCTCGCAACGGCGGCGGTGAGGGCCAAAGCCATCAGCTTCATGATTCTCTCTCCTAGATGTTGAGGAACAGGGACAGGAACACACACAGGCAGGCCTTCGTTCAAACTGATGAATGAAGACCGAGGAACCGAACGCAGCCGCGACTGGAGACAGGACTCGGCCGCGCCGAGCCCGCCTGCAACAGCGGTCCCTCATTCCCGGAATGTTCCCAGCAGTGTCGGGCAAGGCCCGACTGCGGGTTCATCGCACCGCCCTCCAGCGGCGCATCGAACAAGCAGACTTTGCCTCGAAATCGGGGGGGGTCAAGCAACGCAGGCGCTGAATCCGCAAAATTCAGATGGCGTTGTAGAACTCGGACCCAACCGGGGTACGGGGCGCGGCGGGGGCTCGCGCCAGAGGTCGGGGAAAGCGGGAGACAAAAACAATCCCGCCCGCGGTTTGTGCCGCGGGCGGGATGAAGAGTGCAATCTCAAGTCAGCTGAGCGGATCAGCGGCGGCGACGACCGGCGAGACCAGCGAGGCCGAGGAGCGCCATGGCGCCCGGAGCCGGGAGGCTGAAGTTGCCCGAGCCGAACTGCACGGCGGTGCCGGGGACGCCATCGTTGAAGCCGATGGTCAGCGAGTAGGTGCGACCATTCGTGTCGCCCTGCGAGAGGACGAACTGGCCGAGGCGGACCTGGGTGGCGGTGTTGGCGCCGACGCCAACGCGGCCCTGGAGATTCGGCGGGTTCGAGTTGAACCAGCCGATGGTGCCGTTGCCCGGCAGGTCAACGCGGTTCCACGACGCGGGGGCCGGCCACGAGGGGTCAGCGTTCGTCGAGTTGGTGTTGACGGCCTGGTTGCCGATGGTCAGGTAGGAGTCGAACGGACGGTTGTTCGTCGCGCTGCCCGTCTGGGTCGGATTCCAAGTTCCAGACGTCTGCGAAAGAACGCCGGGAGCGCTCGAATCAGCGAGGTCCTTGTGCCAGAAGCCACCGAGGTTCGAGCCGCCAACCGCAGCGAGGTTGAACGCGTTGAGGACGGTGTCGGTCGGGCCGTTGAAGGTCGCCCAGAGCGTGTAGACCGTGAGGTTCTGACCGCTGTTGGTGACGTTCGTGGAGGTGACCTGGTAGCCGGTGAAGGCGGCCGAAGCCATCGAAGAAACAACGAGGCCAGCGACGGCCGCAGCAATTCCAGTCTTCATTTGCAAATACTCCCTAATCCAAATATGCGTGCCCGTCGAGGATAAGCACTGCACTCTCCCTCAGGACGAGCGGCCCTTACCGCTCACCCGACCCTCGATGCCGAAGATAGACCAGGATCGCACCCTGTCAAGCAAACTGCAGTGAAGATCGTGAAAGCCCCTACAGGTAGGAGGATCCGATCAGAGGGCGCGAGCCGAAAAGGCCTCTCCAGACGCTCCAGAGGCAGTTTTTACAGCCCTGCCTTGAAGGATCAGGGCGGCGGCTGACACGATCTGAACGCTCAGAATCGAGCCCGGAGCGGGCGCGGAGCCGCCTTCGGGGAGCGATCCCTCGAGTGGAATCGACACGATGAGGTCGCCTGCCGTGCGGCCTACGAGCTGGCGAGCGGTCTTGGCCTGCGACTGGCGCTTCGACCAACGGGCCGCGCCGCCGCCGGACGGATGTAGCGGCAGGGACAGGTGGGCGGGTTCTTGAGAATTGCCTTGTTTTTCCTGTGTTTCCGCGGTGGCCGCGTCTGCGTCCTCATCCCCGCGGGTGTCCTCGATCAGCACTTCGACAGTCTTTCCGACCCATTGGGCGTGCGCCGTGGCGCTGACCTCGGTCTGGATGTCGAGCAGGAGGTTGTTCCGCAGTTTCTTCACCTCGGTCGGGACATCGTCCTCGAAGCGGGTGATGGCGGCGGTTCCGGGTCGCGGCGAGTACTTGAATATGAAGTTGTTCTTGAAGGGCACCGCCCGCACCAGCGACACGGTTTCCTCGAAATCGGCGTCGGTTTCGGTTGGGAATCCGACGATGATGTCGCCGGCGATCGTGCAGTCGGGCAGCTTCTCCGTCACCCGGGCGATGAACTCGAGGTATTCGCCACGGGTGTAGCCTCGGTTCATCAGCTTGAGGATGCGGTCGGACCCCGATTGCGCGGGTGCGTGGATGTAGCGGCAGATGCGCGGGCAGGCGGCCATCACGTCGAGGATGTCGTCGCCGAAGTCGCGCGGGTAGCTCGTCACGAAGCGCAGGCGGCGCAGGGCGGGAACCTCGTCGTGGATCCGTCGGAGCAGCTCGGCGAAGGTTGTCACCCGTTCGTGCGATGGAATCGGACTTCGGAAGGCCGAGAGCCCCGGACCCACCTGCGGCTGCTCCGATCCGTCGGGGCCGATGGCCTTCCCGTGGGTGTAGCGGTAGTGGTTGACGGTCTGCCCGAGGAGGGTGATCTCGACGACGCCGGCGTCGACGAGCCGCTTGCACTCGTCGACGATCGAGTCGGGTGGACGGTGCACCTCGGCGCCGCGGGTGTTCGGAACCACGCAGTAGGTGCAGAACTTGTTGCAGCCGCGGGTGATGCGCACGTAGGCGGACCGGTGTTCGGCGCCCGGGGACGACGGGTCGAACGCCCGCGAGAGGTCGAGGAGCTCGAGGTGGTCCTCGGCGGCGGCGAGCGTGGTCGAGCGCCGCGACTTGTTGCCGGCGAGGGCGATCCGCTCCTCGCGGGCGGCGCCTTCGGTGCGGCGCACGTTGTCGATCAGGGCGGGCAGGCGGTCGAGCTCGCCTGGTCCGCACAGGAGGTCGACCTGCGGGAAGCGCCGCAGCATGTCGGCGCCGTCGCGCTCGGCCATGCAGCCGAGGACCCCGAGGATCACGCTTTCGCCCGCCTTCTTGCGGAGTCCGACGAGGCCGAGGCGCGAATAGGCCTTGTTTTCGGCCTGTTCACGCACCGAGCAGGTGTTGTAGAGGACGACGTCCGCGCGCGCGGCGTCGGCCACGAAGCGGTATCCGAGGCTGCGGAGGTGTCCGCGGACAAGCTCGCTGTCGAGCTCGTTCATCTGGCACCCGAAGGTCTCGAGGTAGACGGTCGGTCCGTTCGACATCGGGAGGACAGGGTAGCCGAGGTTCGCGCGCGCGGACTTCTCCAACGGAGCGCGGGGAAAAGCCGATAATCGCACCCATGCTCCGGATGTCGCATGGCGTGATCCTCTGCGCGTTGACGCTCCTCGTGATCGGGGTCGTCATGGTGAACTCGGCGGGCCTTTCGGTGCCGCCGGACCCGGCGCTTGTCCAGAGCGGCGCGATGACCGAGGCGCAGTTCGACAAGCTCCAGTCGTCGTACCGGCCGATCTCGTTCGACCAGGTCTTCTTCGGAAGGACGACGATCCTGGCCGCGCTCTCGCTTCTCGCGATGTTCATCGCGTCGCGCATCGACGTCGAGTGGCTCTACCGTCTTCGCGGCGTGCTTTCGCCGGTGCCTTGGATCCTCGGGCTCTCGGTTCTCACGCTGATCCTCGTGCACGTCCCGGGCATCGGCCGCGAGGTGAACAACAGCGCGCGGTGGATCGGCCCGCCGAGCTACGGCTTCCAGCCGAGCGAGCTTGCGAAGTGGGGCATGCTGATCGTCGCCGCGTGGTTCTGCGTGCGGCACGCCGACCGGCTGCGGTCGTTCAAGCGCGGATTCGTGCCCGCGCTCGGCGTCGTCATCCTCATCTGCGCGCTGATCGGAAAGGAAGACCTCGGAACGGCCGTCCTCGTGTTCGGAAGCTGCACGCTCGTCCTCCTGATCGGCGGCCTGCGCTGGACCTACGTGGCGATGCTCGTCCCTGTCGGCGCGCTCCTTGCGTGGGTCGCGATCCAGACGAGCCCGTACCGCGTCAACCGCCTGCTCGCGTGGCGCGATCCGTGGCAGGACCCAGAGGGAATCGGCTACCACGTCATCCAGTCGATGAGCGCGATCGCCGGCGGCGGCCTGACGGGCCGCGGCCTCGGCAACAGCCTGCAGAAGTTCGGCTATCTCCCCGAGGACACCACCGACTTCATCTATGCGATCATCTGCGAGGAGCAGGGGATCGTCGGTTCGCTGCTCGTCGTGTCTCTCTACGCAGGGCTTCTGCTCTTCGGCCTCGCGATCGTGACGCGCGGCTCCAACCGGCCCGAGGCGGACAGGATCGTGCCGCCGTTCTCGCGGCTCGTCGGGATCGGCGTGCTCCTCACCATCGGACTGCAGGCGCTCATCAACCTCCTCGTCGTCACGGGCCTCGCGCCCACGAAGGGGATCGCGCTGCCGCTCCTCTCGAGCGGCGGCTCGGGCTGGGTGATGATCGGCTTCTCGCTCGGACTCGTCCTTTCGATCGAGCGCTCGGCGATCCGCCGCGAGCGCGAGCTCGGGTTGACCGAGGACGACGACGCGCCCGCGGCGCGCGGGGTGGCGGAGGCAAGCGCGGCGGGGGCAGGCGGGTCGGGAGCAGGACCGGCATGACCGAACGCGCGGAGGGTTCGATCGTCCTCGCGGGCGGCGGGACGGGTGGCCACATTTCCCCGGGCATCGCCATCGCCGAGGAGATCGCGGATCTCGCGCCCGCGATCGGCACCGTCTTCGCGTGCTCGACGCGCGCGGTCGACGCGCGCATGCTCGAGCACGTCGGCGCCGACTTCGTGCCGATCGCCGCGGAGGGACTCTCGCTCAAGCCCGCGCGGCTCTACCGGTTCGCCCGCGCGTTTCTCGCCGGACGCGCCCAGTCGCGCGAACTCCTCGCCGAGCGCGGCGCGCGCGCGATCGTCGCGCTCGGCGGCTACGTCACCGCGCCCGTCGCGTCGGCGGCGCGCGCGATGAAGGTCCCGATCCTCCTCGTCAACCTCGACGCGACGCCCGGGAAGGCGAACCGCGTGGTCGCGCGCGGCGCAGCGCGCATCCTGACGGCGCTTCCGACGCCGACCATGCCGAACTTCGCCGAACGCGTCGTCGGCATGCCGATCCGCAGGGCGGCGATCGGGACGGGCGGCGCCGGCGACGCGCGCGTGCGGCTCGGCGTCGAGGCCGGATTCAAGACGCTTCTCGTCACGGGCGCGTCGCAGGGGGCGACGAGCCTCAACGACCTGATGGCGCTCCTCGTTCGGGAGCAAAGGCCCGCGTTCAGCGGCTGGCAGGTGCTGCACCTCGTCGGCAACGCCGACCGCGCGCCGGTCGAGGCTGCGTACCGGGCCGCGGGCGTGCGCGCGAGCGTGGTGCCGTTCATCCACGAGATGGGCCTTGGGTGGCGCGCGGCGGATCTCGCGCTCTCGCGCGCCGGCGCCAACTCGGTCGCCGAGGCGATCCACAACGCCGTCCCCACCGTGTTCGCGCCGTATCCGTACCACGCCGACCTGCACCAGCGTTGGAACGCGGAGCCGTACGCAAAGGAGGGCGTCGCGATCCTCGCCGACGACCTCATCGACGCGCAGCGCAACCGCGCCACGCTCGGGGCGGCGCTCGTCGCGCTCATGACCGACGACGGCCGCCGCGAGGCGATGCGCGCGGCGCTCGACGCGAGGCCACACGAGCACGCCGCGCGCGAGATCGCGCGGATCGCGATCGAGATGGCGCGTGGCGCGCGGGTCGGCGCGGCAGGGGCCTGACCGCCGTCAGAGCGTCCCGAGCCACTCCGCGAGGAGGTCGATCGTCGCCTCGAGATCGCCCTTGTCGACCATTTCGGTCGTGGTGTGGATGTAGCGCGTGCCCGTCACGATGGCGACGCAGCGCGCACCCGCGCCTGCCCGCTGGATCGCGGCGCCGTCCTGGCCTCCGCGCGGCAGGATCGACTTCTGGAACGGGATCCTGTGCTTCCTGGCGACGGCGACGACGTCCTCGACGAGCCTGTGGTCGGAGATCATCGAGCTGTCCTGGATGAGGATGCCGGCGCCGAGGCCCTGCTTCGAGACGCGCTGGTTGTCGGGAACGCCCGGGGTGTCGCAGGCGAGCGTCACGTCGAGGCCGACGCCGATGTCGGCCTTCACCGCGTAGGCGGCCGTCTGCGCGCCGCGCAGGCCGACTTCCTCCTGCGTCGTGAACGCGCTGACGATCTCGCAGGCATGTCCGCCCTTGCGCTTCGCAAGCTTGCGCACCGCCTCGATCGCGACGAAGCACGCGAGGCGGTTGTCGAGCGCCTTCGAGACGAGCTTCTTGGGCGTCTCGAGGAACGGCTGGTCGAGCACCACGAAGTCGCCGATCTCGACCGACTTCCGCACCTCGTCGGCGTCGCGGCCGAGGTCGATGAAGAACTCCTCGACGCCGGGGACCTTGGTGCGCTCTGCCTCGCTCGAGATGTGGATCGGCTTGCCGCCCGGGTTCATCACGCCCTTGAAGTCGCCCTTCGCGGTGCAGACGAGGACGCGCGAGGCGAAGAGGTTGCGCGTGTCGAAGCCGCCGGCGGGGTTGACCCAGATGCAGCCGTTCTCGTCGATGTGGCGCACGAAGAAACCGATCTCGTCCATGTGCGCGGCGAGCATCACGCGCACGGGCGACGCGCCCTTCGCGCCCTTGCGCGTCGGCTTGCGGACCGCGATCAGCGAGCCCATCGCGTCGGTCGAGGTCGTGTCGTAGAGGCCCTTCGTCTCCTTCGCGATCAGCGCGCGCACGCGCTCCTCGCGACCGGGGATGCCAGGGGTCTCGCACAGGCGGCGGAAGAGTTCGATGTCCATGGTCGTGCTCGCTCTGGATTCGCGCGGTCGCGGAATGCGGCGCGCAGGATCGGCGATGGTATAGGATTCGCCCATGCGATTCGACACGCCGCTCCGTGACTCTCACCGCGCCTTCGCGGCCCAGGACGCCGCCCGCCGCGCCGAGAGGGCCCGCGAGGCGCGTTCCGCGGTCGCGATGCGCCGCGAGGTCGAGATCGAGTACATCCCCTTCGGCCCCGCCGACGAGTCGGGTGCGCCGACCTGCGAGGTCGTCGCCGCCTATGCGGAGGTCGAGCTCGAGTACGCGGCGATCCGCAACGGCTGCGCGCTCGTCGATGCGTGCGAGCGCGGGTCGCTCGTCGTCCGCGGCAAGGACCGCGTCGACTTCGTCAACCGACTGGTGACGCAGGAGCTGAAGAAGCTCGGCGAGGGAAGCGTCGCGCGCGCGTTCCTCACCAGCCGCAAGGGACGCATCGACGCCGACCTCGTGATCGCGCTCCTGCCCGACGCGCTCGTGATCGAGACGCTCGTCCACGACGTCGCCGGCGTGCGCGAGGCGCTCGAGAAGATGGTCTTCTCCGAGGACGTCGCCATCGAGACGCGCACCGCGACGCATGCACGTCTCGCGATCGCGGGACCTCGCGCCGCTGCCGCGCTGAAGGCGCTCGGTCTCGCCGCACCGGCGGGCGCCGCGGCATGGCGCGTCGCATTCGGAAGCGGGCACGCCGAGGTGTTCAGGCTCGACGAGTTCGGCGCCGAGGGCTACGCGATCGTCGTCGCGCGCGACGATGCGCCTGCGCTGTGGCTCTCGCTCACGACCTTCGGCGCGCGGCCCGCGGGCTGGTTCGCGACGAACACGGCGCGGCTTGAGGCGGGAACGCCGTACTTCCGCATCGACTTCGGCCCGACCAGCCTGCCCCAGGAGTCGGGCGTCCTCGAGTCGCGCGTCAGCTTCACGAAGGGCTGCTACCCGGGGCAGGAGGTCGTCGCGCGACTCCAGCACCTCGGCAAGCCGAAGCAGAAGCTCGTCGGGCTTCGCATCGAAGGCGATCTGCTGCCCGTCGCCGATGCGCAGGTCTTCGCCTTCGTCGAGGGGGGATCGATCGGCGAACAGGTGGGCGTCGTCACCTCGAGCGGGCTCGCGCCGATGCTCGGCGCGGTGCCGGCCGCGTTCGCCATGGTGGCGTCGTCCGCGTACGCCGAGGGCACGAAGGTGCTCGTGAACGCGGAGGGCTCGCAGGCGGCCGCGACCGTTTCACCGCTTGCGTTCCTCGAGGCGGCGGCCGGCGAGGGCGGCGCGCCGTGAACCCGCCGCCCGACTCGGTCATCGACATCCGCGTCGCGGAGATCGCGCTCTTCGCGGGCGGCGTCGTCGTCACGCTGATGGTCGTCGCGCTTGCGATCTGGCTGTTCGTGCGCGCCTCTCGCGAGGAGCGCGAGCAGGTCGAGCGCGACCGGCGCGAGGCGGAGCGCCGCCGCGCGTGCGCCGAGGGACGCGACCCCGGCAGCGGGGGTGCGGCGTGACGCAGGATGAAGGCGGCGAAGTCCATCTCTGCGAGGTCGGCCCGCGGGACGGTCTTCAGAACGAGAAGACGATCGTCCCGGTCGCGGACAAGGTCCGCTTCATCGAGCTGCTTGCGCAGGCCGGGCTCCGCGAGATCGAGGTGACCAGCTTCGTCAGCCCGAAGTGGGTCCCGCAGCTGGCGGACGCGGAGGAAGTGCTCGCGGGTGCGATCGCGCGGGCGTCGCGCACGCCGGCGGGCGAGCCGATCGTGCTGTCGGCGCTCGTTCCGAACGAGAAGGGACTCGAGCGCGCGCTTGCGTGCGGAGTGCGCAAGGTCGCCGTCTTCACGGCGGCGAGCGAGGGATTCACCCGAAAGAACATCAACGCCACGATCGCGGAGTCGATCGCGCGCTTCGAACCCGTCGTGCGCGGCGCGCATGCGGCGGGCGCGAGCGTCCGCGGCTACGTGAGCTGCATCGTGCGGTGTCCGTACGACGGAGTCGTCGATCCGGACGCCGTGCGCGAGACATGCGCGAGGCTCGTCGCGATCGGAGTCGACGAACTCGACCTCGGCGAGACGCTCGGCGTCGCGACGCCCGACGAGATCGCGCGCGTGATCGAGCGCTGCGCGCCGGTGCGGCGGCCTTCGGAAATGGTGCTGCATCTCCACGACACGCGTGGCATGGCGGTCGCGTCGGCGCTGCGCGCGCTCGAGCTCGGCGTGCGGCGCTTCGACGCGTCGGCGGGCGGAACCGGAGGTTGTCCGTATGCGCCGGGGGCCGCGGGAAACGTCGCGACCGAGCGGCTCGACGCCGCGTTCCGCGAGCGTGGCTACCGAACGTCGGTCGACGGCGCGGCGCTCGCGGAGGCCGCGTCGTTCATCAGGCGCGCGCTTGGCTCCGCGTAAGCGGGGCGCTGCTCGCCGCGCGGCACGTCCCGCGCGGCTCCGCGCGGCGACTTCGGCTTGACTTCCCACGAGGCGATCGGGCGCTTCGAGAGCGTGAACAGCCGGCGCTCCATGTCGATGCGGTGGACCCGCAGTTCGGTTCCCTCGATGACGACCGCGAGCGGGCGTCCCGGAAACGAGTACGCGCCCGTGTTCACGATGCGGCGACCGCCGATCGTGCGCACGAAGGCGCGATGGCTGTGGCCGACGAGGACGGTGCCCGCGTGCGGCGCATAGCGCTCGACCCAGCCGTGCACGAGGCCCGGGTAGCGCATCCAGTATCCGAGCACGGCGAGCGCGCGGTGCGGGCGCACGGCCATGCCGCCGATCGTCGAGATGTAGGCGCCGTGGCCGAGACCGCGCCATTCCGCCATCGACGCTTCGCGCGCGGCCATCAGGCGGCTCCGGTGCTCGTCGTCGCCGAGGCCCGAGGCCGCGAGGGCAGTCGCGTAGGCGTCGCGCATCGCTGCCGCGTAGGGCGACCACGGAGCGATCGCGGGGTGGAGCGCGTCCCCATGGGTGATGTAGACGGAGCCGCCTGCGAGCTCGAGCGAGCGGACCGGGCTCACGAATGCGTCGTGGTTGCCCGCGACCAGCTCGAGCCGCGCACCCTTCTGCTCGACGAAGTCGCGCAGGCGCGAGAGCTCGAGCTCGGCGCGGTCGCGGAACGCGGCGTGGTGGAGTTCGGCGACGTCACCGTTGACGATCACGCGCTCGAAGCCGGCGGCGAGCTCGGCGAAGCGATGCGCCTGCGCGGTCGCGTTCGGGCGGCCGAGGTGGAGGTCGCTCAGGACGAGGGTCTTTGGTTCGGCTGTGGAACTCATCGCTATCGCTCCCGGGGCGGGACGACCCCGAGCGCCTTCCATCGGCTTGCCATCGTCCGTGCTTGAACCTCTGCTTCCGCATGCCGGACGGAGGAGGAAACTCAGGTGGCCGCGCCCTCCGGCGCGCCTGGCCCGAACGTGATGTGGTTCTTGCCGTTGCGCTTCGACTCGAGCGCGCGTGCATCGGCCTTCCGCAGGAGCGATTCCGGGTCGTGGCCCTCCCACGGGAAGACGGCGACGCCCGCCGAGACGGTGACCGTTCCCGGGCCTTCGCGGCCGATCGACGGGAGCCGCAGGTCGTTGATCGCGCGCTGGAAGCGCCGCGCGATCGACTCGACCGACTCGGGCGCCGTGCCGCCGCCCTTGCGCGGCGCGGAGGTGTCGCAGAAGAGCACGACGAACTCGTCGCCGCCGATCCGGAACACATGGTCGCCGGCCCGCACGCAGATGCGGAGCAGCTCCGCGGTCTCGCGGAGGACCTCGTCGCCCGCGTGGTGGCCGTGGTCGTCGTTGTAGCGCTTGAAGTCGTCGATGTCGAGGCACATCAGGCTGATCGTGCGTCGCTCCTCGAGCGCGTGCGCCATCGTGTCGCGCAGCACCTTCTCGAACGCGCGGCGGTTGCCGGCGCCGGTGAGTTCGTCGGTCCAGGCGAATCGGCGGAGCTCGCGATGCGACTCCTCGAGCCGCAGCCAGTGCGAGAGCCACGTGGCCCACGCCGAGAGCGTCGCCTCGTCGAGCGTCGCAGAAAGGAGCGCGCCGTACGAGCGGCCCTCGCCCGCGACGTCCGCCTGCCTGAGTCCGCGCCGGTCGACGGCGACCGCCTCTTCCTCGCCCGGCCGCGCGGCTGCGACGAAGCGCACGTCGGCGGTCCCGAGGTGATGGCGGAGGACGCGGAGCGCTGCGGCGTGGAGGTCGGAGTTCTCGAGCACGGCGCGCACGAGGTCGATGTCGCCCGGCGGTCCCTCGCGTGGC
>Ga0172372_10006937_pt1 | contig 15333 bp, 14 predicted proteins | sample LakKiv5m_2_FD_114544 | JGI IMG/M metagenome (GOLD analysis project Ga0172372, IMG submission 114544) | Freshwater microbial communities from Kabuno Bay, South-Kivu, Congo - kab_092012_9.5m | ecosystem: Environmental > Aquatic > Freshwater > Lake | place: Democratic Republic of the Congo...
CGACGCCAGGTATTACAGCGTTACTATGTACCGAGTTCGTGGTCGTGTAAAAGATGACGTATTGGTTGTTGTTGAAGGAATTGAAATTTATGTCAATGATGAAATGCCTAACGATCCAGGTCCTGCAGCACTGACCGTCAACGATTTCCCCTGGCCTGCTGCGTTGCCATCACTTACCTGATAAACTGTAATTGCTTAGCGTGCGCTAAGCAATACAACGCCTAGGGTTAAAGGAGTGCCAATGACTGGCAAGACAACTTCATCTGTCACTTCTCGCCCTGTTGTCCAAGGGTTTCCTTCCCCAATTGGGTATTTAGCTGAACTTTCTATAAATTTTGAACACCACTTGGGTCGTATTATTAATGCTGAAATGGTCAAAGAAACAAAAAGAATTAGAAAAGCCCTTATTAGCCGAGAGCCTGAGTGGAAAGACATTGCTAAATATCTTGATGTCTATTGGGACTCTCAAACTTTAAGTTTTTCATATGCTTTAAGGACCAAAGCGGCAAGAGAAAAGTTTAAACAATTGGAATATGGACCGCCTGCCAAGTCTCTTCTTAGACACGAACTATTGGAGTTGAATAAAACCTTTGGCGTTGAAATTAACAAATCTATAGATAAGTTTCTAGGAAACAAATGAAAACTGGGTTTTTACTTGCAGAAGATGAGGCCATTAAACTTAGGTTTTCTAATATTTACGTTACGGATGACCGCAATGCGCAACGACCTGTAAAAGTCTTTTTTAGGTACCCTGAGTCTGAAACAGAAAGAGACTACCCATTTATTACTATTGAATTGATTGACGTTTTGCACGCAACAGACCGCCAACATTCGTATGTGGAATTGTATTCTGGAAACGCAGGTGGGTGGTCTTTGGACAGTCCGGCGTATGTTAATTATTTGCCTAGCCTTACAGATAATATTAACGGTGCGTCTACAACTTCTTTTAAAAAACTTTCAGATTTCATACCAGTGGATCTTCTGTATCAAGTATCTACATATTGCCGTACTGCCCTACATGACCGTCAATTAACAGCTAGGTTTTTGCAAAAAGTTGTTCCTTTTAGATTTAACAGCATTGCAGTAGAAGCAGACCAAACCACCAGACGATTTGACATGCTGGATTGGACCAATGCTGATCTTTTAGATCAAGAGGCTGGTTTTAGAAAACGTATATTTCGTAAGGTTTATACGTTAAAAATGTCGGCAGAAATAAGTGATGCTACCCTAACTAACATCATTTCTGTCAAACCTGTGTCCACAATTAATAGTACAATTAGTGAGCAATTACATGTTTTTAACCCGTAATTCATTGTCCACATACACATAAATAGGAGTTATCATGGCATATGAGCGTCCCGGAGTATATGTTTCCGAATCAACGTTTACTACCAACATTCAAGCAAACACAGGGGTTACGGCTGCAGCATTTGTAGGCACGGCTGAACGCGGACCGACTACACCAGCGTTAATAACAAACTGGTCGCAATACACAAGTTTGTTTGGTGCGTTGGACAATTCTTATGACCTTGGTTATGCGGTTTATCATTTCTTCGCAAATGGTGGTCAAGCAGCCTATGTCACACGTGTAGCTGACGCTTCTGCTGTAGTAGCTACTAGCAATATTCAAGGAACACCTGCTGGAGGCAGTGCTGCTGACATTTGGAGACTTAACGCCAAATCTGTTGGCGTTTGGGGAAACGATTTAACTGTTGATTACACTTTTGATGACACTACATTGGTCACGCCAACAACAACTCCAAAATTTACAAAAGACACGTTGTTTACAGTTACTGTAAAACTTGACGGTGTACAGGTGGAAGAATGGGCAGGACTGTCGGTTGACCCTGAACAAAACAGGTACATTACAACAGTTCTTGATCTGTATTCTTCTTATGTAACAACAGCAAGCGTTGCTACTGTTGCTGCAGGTGCTGAACTTACAATTTCTGGGTTGACATCAGCCGCATATACGGTTACTAAAACTTTTGCATCGGGTAGTGAAGGAGGTGGCTCAATTGATTCATCAGATTGGGCAACGGCATTGAATGCTTATGACGCCACCCCACAATCGCTAATCTTTAACTTAGTTGGTCAAACTTCTTCCACGATTGTAAACAACGGAATTAGCAAAATGGTTTCTAGAGGAAATTCATTTTTGGTTGTGGATACACCGCTAGCAGCAACTACTAAAGCTTCTTTGTCAGCAGCCGTTGCAGGATACACACAGTCAAGTTATGCAGCCGTTTACGGACCCGCCCTTAAAATGTATGACCCAACTAAATCAGGTGCTGCAGCAATTCGCAATACCTTTGCAGGCGGAGCCATTGTTGGTGCAATTATTCGTTCTGAAGTTGCACGAGGCGTTGCTAAAGCCCCGGCTGGTTACGGTCTGGATTTGCGCAACGTATTTGGCCTTGTGGCAACACTTACTGAGGCAGAACAAGGTTCTCTGTACAAGACAGAGCAACTGAACGTGCTTAGTATTGTTCCTGGGGTTGGAGCTATTATTAATGGTTCTCGTACCCAAGCTAAAAACACGGCAGATAAATTTATCACTGTACGTCGTTCTCTTAACTTCCTAAAACAAACACTTAAAGATTCAACTGCATACGCTTTGTTTGAGCCAAATGATCCTCGTTTGTGGGAAGCCCTTACAGTTAAAGTTTCATCAATCCTTACAACATTCTGGGGGTCCGGTGGTTTGAAAGGTAAAACTACTGGCGAGGCTTTTTATGTTGTATGTAACTCAACAAACAATACGCCTAACTCAGTAGAAAACGGACAAGTAAACATTCAAGTTGGTGTAGCTTTGCAAACTCCAGCGGAATTCATTGTAATAAACATCAGCCAGTTTACTGGCGGATCAACAGCAACTTCAATATAGGAGATAAACATGGCAGTTAATTCTGTAAAAACCACAAGAACAGATCCACTTCGTAACTTTAAGTTTACGGTTAAGTTTGTTCCACTTGATACCGAGCTTGAATTACTTACAAAGGGAATTGGCGATTTGGGTTTTGCCCAAATGGGTGGGCTTTCGGTTCAAAACGAATTGATTGCTTATCGTGAAGGTGGCATGAACACTCATCCACACAAGATGGTTGGTCAATCAGACTTCCCGCCAATCTCTTTTGCACGTGGGGCTTTTGCCGAGCAGAGTTCTTTATACCAGTGGCAACGCTTTATGCACGCATGGCTTGGCGGAGGTGTAGAAGGAATTGCTGGAGGTGCTGCAGGTGATGGAACAAACTATCGTTGCAACATTATTGTCAAAGTGTTTGACCACCCGTACACTGCAAGTGGAGTTCAGTACCAATACAACACTGACGGCTCCAATCCAGTTGTTCCAGGAACCCCAAAGCTTGCATTTAAGATTTTTAATGCATGGCCTGGTGCTTACGGCCTCAGCGATCTTAACGCTGGTGACAACGGTATTATGATTCAACAATTGAACATTCACCACGAGGGTTTTCAGATAGCCTGGACTCAAACAGAAATTGATGCAATAGCACCATCGAATTAATAACAAGTACAACATAGGAGCACAAAATGAATACTAAAAATGATGCTGCAGCTATAAACGCGGCTATTGCCGACCCTGTTCCACGCATCCAACCTACACCAAACACTACTGTTGAGTTGTCTCGTGGCGCCTTCAATGACGAAACTAACGAGTGGGAAACCACTACCGTAGTGAAGGAACTTACGGGTGAGGACGAAGAGGCTTTAGCTGCGCTGGATGCTGACGGTGATCTTTTGTATGCTCAATACATGTCAGCTTTGTTAAAGCGAAGCGTTGTATCTATTGGCAACACCAAAGTAGCTGAGAATCAATCAATAATTGATGAGTTAATTTTGGGAGATCGTGACACTTTGTTTTTAGCAACGGTAACTGCTACTTATGGAGATCATCGTGAGTATCAAATAAATTGCCCTCATTGTAAAAAATCAAATGATGTTCTTATTGATTTAAACGCATTCCCAGTAAAAGAAACAAAATTAGATCCAAAATTGCCCATTTCTATAACCCTACGCAACGGCGAAACACAGCAGTTCAGATTGGTAACTGGTGGGGACAGTCAAGCTGTAAGTAAAAAAGCAAATAGTGTTCCTGAACAAAACACAACTTTAATTGCACGATGCGCTTTGTGGGAAGGTAAAGAAAAACCAAAGGACGTTGAGAAGTGGGCTAAGAAACTTGGCATGAAAGATCGTGCCTTGATTATTGACAAGTTACTTGAAGCACAACCCGGCCCAGAAATCAAGGAGGTGGAAGCCCACTGTGCCCATTGCGAGAAACCGTTTCCAATCGCACTAAACTGGGCCTCCCTTTTATTCGGCTAATATAGTAGTTACATATTGGGACTACGATTCAATTGCATCTGTTTACAAGGGCTTTTCGCTCAGTGATATAAAATCGATGACCGTGCGTCAGCGCACCTATTGGTCAGACATGAGTAAATGGAGAAAATCGGGGTAACGATGGCAGAGAAAAACCTAGGTGATTTAAAAGCCAAGTTTAAAGTCGACGTTGACCAAGTTACAAAACTGGTCAAGGGCGTTTCAGACATGCGCAAAGATTTTACCGCCATGGAAACCTCGTTAAAAAAAGTAAACGATCAGTTAAACAACGTATTTAAAAATTTAAATAAAATTAAAGGGGTAGGAGGACTTTCAGGAGGTATTGGAGGAGGACCAACACCAGCGGGTGGTTGGCCCCTTCCTTTAGGTGACCCTAAGGCACAACCTTCATCGGTTACTCAAAACCAGACTGTGAATATTCCCGCCCAGGAAAAACTGTTTTTAGATCCACCGGGTGGTGGCGGTGGAGGCGGTGGTGGAGTTCCATTAGCGAGAATGTCAAGAATGGGAACTGGCATGACTATGGCTGGTCAAGCGATTGCTGCCGCTATTGAAGTGATGAACCGAAGAATGGATTCTAACTATGATCGTTCGTTAGGTGCCGACAAGTTAGGTGTCTACTATCAACAAAACAAAGGCATTTCTCAACAAAGTTATGTTGACACTATGCGACTGCCGTTGGCCAATCAACGACTGGGCTACGGTGGCATTAGCACGATGCTTGCATTGCAGGCATCAACTGGCCTCAAAGCCGACCTTAACGCATCTGGGTTTGCTGCACAAAGAGCGTTATCTGGTTACTCAATAGGAACAGATCAACTTGCGCAACAAGCCGCAACGCTTGCAGGGCCTGCCGCCAACAATCGTATGACCATGATGTTGGGTACTGGTATGTACGGTCTTGGTGGAAAACAAAGATCATCAATGCAGGTAATGCAAGATGTGATTCAACGCACTGGATTAACTGACCCTAATCGTCTTAAAGGCGCTCGTCAACTTGGATCAAACACACGTGCGATGCTTCTTGCTTCGGGAGTTCCAGAAGACATGGTTGACCAATATTTGGACTACGCAGAAGCAAACAGCAATTTCCAAAAAAAGACTGGGTCAAAATCAATGTACGACCCTTCTACATTAAAAGACCGAAAAGTTATGGGCATTGAAGATAACTTTGCCACCCAAGCTGAGGAGACTGCCAGGACAAAAGAACAACGAGACGAAAACTTTTACAATAGACAAAAAGATAATTTAGCTCAGTTTGAGAAAAACATTCAAGCTGTTACTGAAGCGCTTGGCTACCTTGAAGACAGGTTAAGTGGAATTGTTGGCACCAACATATCAACACGAGGAAGTATCTTTAGAAAAGCTGGGGGAGCAGCAATGATGGCAGGTGGCGCAGCACTTGCGTTCTTTGGTTCTCCAACTGGTATTGCTATTCCCGCGGGAGGAGCATTGATGGCAACTGGTGCCGCCATGATGGGTGACCCTGAAAAATCAACAAAAGCTCCAGCTGGTGCAGGCGGAAGCATCCTGTACGGGTATAGCAAACCGCCAGAAAGAAAGAGCATAGGAGAAGTTCAAAACACTGCAGGATTTAGAAACTTAAATGCTACGTTTAAAGATCGTTTGTTAAGAATGTTTGAAGCCAACCCCGCAGTGGGACTTGGGTCAGGACATCGTTCAGAAGCAGAACAAGAACGTTTATTTTTGTCACGTTATTCTGAGGTAACCGACGGGAGCAAAGGCGACGCAACGTACAAGGGCAAACAATACAAACGCCATACTGGTGCAGCGGTTGCCCCACCAGGAAGGTCAATGCACGAAGTAGGTTTAGCTGCAGATTTGGTGGGAGACCTAGACTGGGTTGCCAAGCATGCTAAAGAATTTGGTCTAAAAACAATTGATGGCCTAAACGAACCTTGGCACGTTCAACCAGCCGAACTTCCAAACTCGCGTTACGAATGGGAAAAACAAGGTTCTAAAATGGGTCATCCTTCTGATGCATCTAAAGGAGAAGTAGGTACCGATCCGTCGACAGGTGGTCCAGAAGGTGTAAACGTTGTTGGCGATAAAATCGTTAAAGGATCGTCGCTTGCTGGTGCGGTAGAAACGTTTAACCAAACATCTATTGCAAGCATTGTAGGTGCTGGTGCACAATACGATGCTATGGATGGTGGAGGAACAAGCAGCGTTGCTTCAAAAGCAGCTTTAAATGAAAGCCCTTCATCTACCCCAACCTCTAAAGGGTCTGGTGTGTCTGGAACAATGGACCCAGTAGAGATGGCTCAAATAATGTTGCGCAGAAAATTCCCTAAAGAATCAATTGCAAAAATGTTAGCAATTTCTTACAGAGAATCTCGTTGGCAACCTGGTGCTCGTAAAAATGATGATATTGAAGATTCCTTTGGTTTGTTTCAAATAAATATGAAAGGAAACTTAGGCCCTGTTCGTAGAGGACACTATGGCTTATCCAGCAACGAAGAATTGTTTGATCCAATTATGAACATCAAAGCTGCTCGCATTTTGTTTGGAGACGGTAGGGGTATTAAGCACTGGGGCATTGACGGAGATCCTATGCACAACACTGCAGAGGGCATGCCTAAAGCAATCGCTGCGGCTCAAGCTGTGGGCATAGATAGCATTGGCGACCCTACATTTTCTGAACCAACCCGTGGCGGAGGCAATGTAACTGTTGGTGGAGCAACAACAGTTACTATCGCTCCAAACATCTACATAACATCATCTGGTAGCACTGCATCAGATGCTCAACAAATGGCGCTGGAGTTGGCTAGGTTACTGGACAACAATCTTAAACGAGAGTTGCTGAGGAGCGTGTAATGGCTGTCAATGAAGATGCTGAAAAACGACAAGCAAAAGCTGATGTTCAAGTTAACCTTGAAAAACTTAAACAATACGGAGACGCCTATGGCGCCGCTCTAGGACTACCAACAGCGTCTTCTACTTTTAAAGAACCTTCAGGCAGTTTGCTGGACAATCCACCTTTTATATTTCCCGGACCACTAACAACCATTGCAGTAACTGGCAAACAATATAAACCTAAACGAGGGTATATACGCAGGCTAAACGAGTTCTACGCACGCATGGGTCCAGAAGCAAAATCCATTACAGGTCGTCGTTGCAATTTTCAATTTCAACCAGAGACAATAGTTCGTACTGTTAGTGCGCAAAGCACAGACACTCAATTCTTTTTTAATCAAGACCCAGCACAATTAAGCGTTCCAATTCCAGGACAGTCAAATTACAACATAACATTAATGTTCAACCGAGAAGCAGAGGTTGCTTCTGGAAAATACACAAACAATTCTGGAAAAATGATAAAATCAAAAAACCTTAGAAGCAGTACCGCAGAACTGGATGTAAACCAATTTATTACTGGAGACTATCAACCAGAGTGGGTTTGCAGCATTGGAGTTCTTGCAGACATTATGGTACTAGACGGAGTTATTGGTCAAGGAATTAGCACTGAAACTATTAGAATATTAAACACAATTAGTAACACCCAAGCCGCAACTACGGCAACAGATAGCACCGCAACAGAAGAACAAAAAAAACAAGCTCAAGATATTTTAGAAAAAGAATCTCAAAAAGTTAAATACTGGACACAAGACGCGGCTACTAATCCAAACCTAGGAAACACAGCGTTTTTAGTACCAACCCCTGTACGAATAATGTTGTCCAACATGATGATGATTGAAGGTTTTATTTTAACCAGCTCAGTTAATTTTCACAAATTTTCAAAACACTACATACCAACACAGTGCCGAGTGGATTTAACCGTTCAGGCCTTGTACATTGGTTTTGCCAAAAATCAAACTTTACTAACCCAAGACACCCCTTTGTCCTTAACTAGCGGCGGCTCTGGACCTGATGAAGTAACGGTAAAAGAAACAGATAAAAACATACTTCAAAAAACGCAAAGCGGAATAGATAGTTTTTTTAAAAATTGTTTATTTAACGAAAATCTTATTCCAAAAAACGCTATTTTCCTTACGGGAACACAAGGATTTACCACTGGACTGTTTCAAAGTAATTTCTTAATGTCCATAACTGATACAGGAGAAACGTTCTATTCTGAATATACAAGTGCTAATGGTGGAGAAGTTACTTGGTTTTGGGAAGCAACAATTAAAATGTTCTGGTATTCAATGGCCATTAATCAAGCAAATAATCGTCAGACAGGCGTGGTTGCCGCCCCCGCTGGGACTACTTACCGAAAAGTTACAAAAGACGACTTTTTGCCCAATGGTGAACTATTCCTTTTAAAAGAGTGGGGTACTGAAGAGTCTCCGCTTATTATAACTGCTTCGGGAATAGGTGCTAAAGATATAAACAGTTTTGGGCGACAAGATCGTTGGTGGCTACAAGGTGCCGAAGGTGATCCTAATAACAACAAAGCTAAGTGGACTTTTTCACCTCCAACTTCGCCTACGTACAAAAGACCATTTCATGCAGAAGAATTTAGGTTCCAATTGGAAGTAACAATTTCCGCAAAACGTTACGGTGCAGATTATGTTTCTAAACAAAAATTTAAATTGGATCAAGTTCGCCCTATAGTACAAGAAAAAGCTCTTTCGTCAGCAATGATTCCGACTATTTAATTATGGCTATTTTTTCAACTTCTAGATACACCTTTAGTCAAGAACTAAAAACTGACGGCAAAGTTTTAGCCAAACGAAAACTACCTCAACAACTAACTTATCAAATGTATATTGTGCGACCAGGCGACACTTTTGAAAATTTGGCTGCTAAAATTTATGGAGATAGTTCTCAGCATTGGCGTTTGTTAGATTTAAATCCGGAAATTGAATTTTCGTTAGACTTGGCGCCTAACGATAAAATTAGAATTCCTGTATGATCTTTTCAAATGCGTTTCCTGAAGTTCCGGTTTTAAACGTAACTGTGGTTGGTGGGGAAGTTCCCCCATCTCAAATTGCAATTGTAGACTTAACTTTTTCTGAAAATAAACACGACATTGCAACAATAACTTATGCAGGATTTCCTGGAATAGCAGTTACGTCGTATGTAGGCCTTCCAGTTCAAATTAAATTTGGAAACAACGAATCTAATTTAATAGATTTTGTTGGGTATGTTGCATACGTTGAAATTGAAGCCAACACCAGGATGGGAAGTACAAACGATTCTTTAATCCAAATGGCAAAAGTGGTTTGTTTTGGAAGCAGTTACCAAATGAAACCAATTAGAAGCACTGCCTATACTAATAAAACTATTAAACAAATTGTTGAAATATTTGCAAACAAATATAAGTTTTCTTATGCCGTTCCTAACAACAATTATGTTTTTTCCAATCTAAACCAAAACCAAAAGAGTGATTGGGAAATGCTGGTGGGTGCTTGCGGCAAATTAGGATATTCGGTAACAGCACACGGAACGCACATATCTGTATACGATAATTACTCTTCGTACTATCGTGGGTTGCCTGAAACTGTTTTGTATACTTTAGAAGATAGCAAAGGAACTGAGCGAAGGGCAGGAAACATTTACGAGTTTAAAGGTTTCTTTGGTGACATTACTCCACACGGACAAAGCTCTTCTTTTGTATTTAATTCATTAGACAATCTTGGAAAAGAAAATACATACACTTCAGTTGAAAACAGCACCAGTGGTCTGGGCGCTAAATTGCCTGCAAGATTTACCCATCAAATTACAACAAACACTGTTTCTAAAAACGACTTAGAGCAAGCCTTAAGGCAATACACAAGAAAGACATACCCGATGACAGCTACGGCAAAGGTAATAGGAGTGTCTTCAGCCATGCCTGGTCGCTTAGCAAAAGTTCAATCGTACAATTCCGCATTTGATGGTTACTGGGTTATTGAAGAAGCCCGTCACGAAATTAATTCTAAGCATTACATTACAACACTTAAATTAAAAACAGATTCAACTAATGGCGCCGGACTAGCCCCCAACAAAGGATCTGGATACACACCTCCGCCGTCTTCCCGTTTGTCAAACAATTTATGGCAAACAGAAAGGGAGTTGGCTAATGTTTACTAATTCTCTTATTAATAGAGCTATTGTTTCTTATTCTAACCAAAGCACTGGGGAGATAAAAGTGCGGATACCATCTAAGTTTGAGCCTAACGTTGTTTTAGATGTATCATTTATTGGTAGAAAACAGGTAGGTGGGGTTTGGCCCGTACCAACAGTTGGAACACAAGTGGTTGTAGCAACTGATGGCGACGATTACGCAAATGTTTTTATTCTTAACGTTACCCCAACTACATAGGTACTCATTTATGTCAATGTTAAAAATTCCTTTAGAGATTTCTTCTTCAGGGGGCTTTGCTCGCCTAGACACCATAGAACAAAAAGTAAAACAGAAGATAATAGATTACCTAAGCACATCTACATTTGAACGAGCCATGTCTCCGGCCTACGGTGCAAACACTAACGCTTTAATTTTTGAAAATTATGATGTTTTGTTTTTTGAAGAATTTAAAATAGATGCATTAGACGGTTTAAGAAAACATGTTTCTGGGGTTCAAATCTTAGACGTACGGCTAACACCTACAGAGACAGCTACGGGGTTTAACGCTGTAGCCCTTAGTGTAGATTATGTAATACCAACTTTTGGAAAACAACAAGTAACCCTTGACATATTTACACCAACATCTGTTAGCGAGGACTTTTAATCATGGCCGGATTTGATTACACCAGCAGAGACTACAATTCTATTAGAACTGATTTGTTTGCTCGAGCAGCAGAGGTTTTGCCTGAATGGACCTCTCGTGACAGTTCTGATTTTGGTGTTTTGTTTATTGATCTAGTTTCTTACATGGGCGACATTTTTCATTATTACCTAGACGAAGCAGCTAAAGAATCTTTTTTGGATACTGCAACACGTCGTTCATCCCTTCTGGCTATTGCAAGTCTTTTAGATTATTTGCCTCACGGAAGAACATCAGCTAAAACTAGTATTACATTAAATGCAGCATCGTCTGTTGCAACCAATGCTGTTCCTATTTTAATTCCTGCCAATACTGTGTTTCTTGCTCGCCCACTAATTAGTACTGCGGAACCAGTTGCGTTTACATCAAATACTTCTATTGCATTTAATGCAGATGGCACTCCAATATCTGGATATACAACTTATGCTAAAGCAAGTTCTGCAACCCTTCAACTAACTGAAGGGGAGTTGTTTACAGAAACGTTTACTAGCAACGGCGCCCTTTCTCAAAAGTTTACGTTGTCTAAATTAGGAGTGGTTATAGATTCAATCACGGTAAACGTTGCTGAAGGTCTTAACGGAGCAAACGTTTCTTACGCAAGAATTGATCGCTTAATAGAAAGTACCAGTTCTGATTTGGTTTTTACCACACGAATACTTGCCACTGATGAAGTAGAACTTAGTTTTGGTAATGCAATTCATGGAAAAATTCCAACAACCAATGCCGTAGTGACTATTAACTACCGAAGAAGTCGTGGGTCGGCTGGAAACGTTGAAGCAAACTCTGTTAATCAATTTGCTTCATTAACTAATCCATTTGGACCTGCATATGACGGAATAGTAATTACTCCAAATGCTTCAAGAGCTTTTGGCGGATCAGATTCTGAAAGCATTGCATCGTTAAAAAACAACATTCCAACGTCGTTTAGATCACAAGATAGGGCCGTGTCTTTATCTGACTATGAAGAACTTACTTTGCGAGTTCCAGGAATTGTTAAAGCAAAAGCCGAAGTGGTGTCTGGTGCTGTAGCAAAACAGGGTGTGATAACCAACAAAGCTAAATCAGCAACTGTAGCTACGTTAACAACAAGCTCAGCGCATGGGCTAACCACTAACGAATACGTAGGTGTGTTTGGTGTCGATGACACATTTAATGGTACGTACGTAGTAACAAGTACTCCTACTTCTACAACGTTTACTTATGCTCTTGTTTCGGCAAGCGTAGCGTCTGCAAGTGTGGCGTCAACCGCAACATACAAAAATGCCCAGGTTAAAGTTTATGCACTAATTAGTCCCGACGTTTACGATGGCTTACTGCCTTCTAACCCAACCACCAGTCCCCTTCTGTTAGACACACATGCAAGAGATCTTGTATACGACTACATTTCTCCACGAGAAATTGTTGGTGTTAATTCTTTAGTAATGCCTTCTGTGGCGTTGTCTTCTGTAAAGATTACTTGTTCAATTTCCGCATTGTCCAACTTTGTACAAAATTCAGTACAAGATAGTGCTGAAGACGCAATTAAAGAATTGTTTGTTTTTGACGACTTGTCTTTTGAACAAACTTTAACATTGGGCGTTTTATATAGAACGATTTTGGCTGTTCCCGGTGTGGACTATGTAAACATCACACGATTTACTACTGGAAATTCAAACGTCATAGATACCGCAAGCCTTATTCCCAATGTTCAAGGAGTTCAAGCAGCTGCAAACTCGTTGTTATTGTTAACCGACCTAGCAGTTACCGTTACTGGCGGAATTGCCGCTGTCTAATGGCTTTTAAATCTTTTAGAGTTCGTAGGGTTGACCTAGTCGGAAGTCCCGACATCAACCCGTTTGGCTCCTATGTTCGTGGAACAGACACAGATGCTCCTGCAGGTTTATCACGTTCAGACGCCGATAGTGCGCTGCGAGCAGATGGATTTATTGCAGCTATTCCGGCCTTTGTAAACGCAGAATTTAGTGCAACATCAACAACGTATTCTTCCGTTAATTTATTCTGGTCACCTTTTGTGTTAGTCGATCCCGCCACAAATGGAGTTGGTGTTTCAAACATTCAAGCGGTAGTAGTCGTTTATTCATCTACTGGTGCACCAGAAACTGTTGCCGATGGGACTATTATTAAAACCCAATCGTACAATGACACAACGTACGCTGTGACTCATACAGACATTCCGACTGGTAAATGGGCGTATTACTCTTTGTTTTTATATTACAACCAAAGTGGAGTTGGAGCATCTGGAGTTAACTGGTACGAAAGAGTTGCAACATTGCAAGAATTAGTGCCCAGAGATTATGGATTAACAGAACAACTTTGGAATCGCATCCCTTCTTATTACCGGATAAACGACACTTTAGGCGCAGCAACTGACCCGCTTGGTTTGTCTCGTGGATACCTGTATCGGTTCTTAGATGTTTTTGGTTTTGAATTTAATAAAATGCGAACTTTATTACAATCTGTTATTTCTCAATATGATCCTGAAGAAACAGAAACCGAAAGCATTGAACAGCTATCTAAATTAGTAGGTTTAGAAGTAACGCCGCAGGACATTGGCACAGCACGAATTAGAACAATTATTAAGGATATTACTTACTACAGACAACGTAAAGGAACGTTAGATGCGTTTAAACAGTATCTTGTTGCGCTTACGGGTTCTCAAGTTGACGTTGCGGAGTCAACAAGTAATCCTCGTTATTCTTTTAAGGTCCACGCCGAACGAGCAAACCTGGTAGCATATTCGTTATTTGTAGTTGAGTCAGGAACTAAGAAATGGGATTTAACAACGCAAACTGCCTCTGTTGCTTACACCAAATCGGGCAAGTACATTACGGTTACCAATTCAGGAAGTTCATCAGCACAATTTGCTTTGATGTCCACCGTTGCTGTTCCAGTAAAAGACAATACCAACTACTGGTCCTCTGTTGAAATTACAACAGCTTCCGCCGGAAGTGTTTGGGGCGCTCAGTGGGCCTCCGCGTCAGCATCGTGGGCAGATTGGTCAACGGCTGGCCAAAATAGTCAAATCGTTCCTGCAAATTTAAGTCCAAACAATAGAAAAGTAATATTAAAACCGACACAAAGCACCACGGCTATGTTGTATCCGGTTCTTATTTTTAGTTTAGAAGCTGGTAAATCCACCACAATAGCTAAATGGATGGTTGAACCAAACACGTATGGAAGTTTTTTTAACGGGGACACAGACTTTGGTGGATTCGTGTATCAAAACAATAAATCAGATTATGGGTGGAACGGTTCCCCATATGCTTCGTACTCAACGTACTCAACCAACCGAACAAAAATTCAAGAAACTATTGAACTGTTGTTGCCAAAATTATTACCTGTTACTATGCTCATAGATATAGCAACAACTTTAGGACAAACTTCTTTTGATTGGATACCAGGGAAAACATGAACTACATAATTTGTGCACTAGCCGTTTACAAACTGTTGCAAGTAATTGATTTGCTTTTGCCCAAGGAGGCAATGCCTTGGGTTAAGGTTTTAGCGGGAGTCGTAGTTTCTTACGGCGCTTCTTTCATCGTTGGTGTAGACAACCTTTGGTTGGGCGGTTTAATCATTGCAACACTTGCTGGCCTCTGCCACACGGTGCTACGATGTCTGACTTATCTAGGAGATATGGCACATAACAAGTCTTTAAAATAGGAGGACAACATGCAGAAGTCTAGGTACTACCTGATAGCAGGTACAGGTAACGCAAGCGCAAATGTAATTGAAACTGGTTTAAGTGACGTGGCATTGACCACAAAAGAGTTTGTGGTTCTTTGGACAGGCAAACCCACGGATGGTCAGGGTCGTGTTTACGATTGGCTCATAGAACATTCGGCATCATTCACCGTAGTCCATTCTGATAACAAAGTTCATCACCTGGTTGAGGGTGCTGCAAACCGAGTACTAAAAGTAGACAACCTTGTTGAGGACAGTTTGGACAGTTACCCAGAAGCCACAGTGCTTGTTTTGTGGGATGAAGTTGCTACTTTTGATCAACCTACACAGTTTGTAGAAGAAGTTGTTCTTATGGCTAATTCAAAGGGCATGGAGACTTTAGACCTTTGCAACGGTTTAGTCCCACTAACAGTTGGGGAACCAGTAGAAGATAAGCCCGCAGAGGCCTCTGGGAGGCCCCAGGATGCGTCAAAAAAGGATGCCCTTCCCCCTACACAGGATTTGGTTTCTAAGCCCTCTAATGCGCTCTATACGCTTACATACGTCAAAGATGGAAACCTGGCATCTGTTAGCG
>Ga0172372_10006938_pt1 | contig 15333 bp, 18 predicted proteins | sample LakKiv5m_2_FD_114544 | JGI IMG/M metagenome (GOLD analysis project Ga0172372, IMG submission 114544) | Freshwater microbial communities from Kabuno Bay, South-Kivu, Congo - kab_092012_9.5m | ecosystem: Environmental > Aquatic > Freshwater > Lake | place: Democratic Republic of the Congo...
TCGAGATTCGATACGAAGATATTGACGTAACCAATTTGCATGTTGTCTATAGTCCTACCACAGTTGACCTTCACTCGTAACTTGGTCAGTCTTAAAGACTCGTTAACTAATTGGAGCCCGAGGCGGGAATTGGACCCGCGACCTACGCATTACGAGTGCGTGGCTCCCTGATCGATGAGGTTTACCTGCTTTGGATATGTACTTTATGTTTGTTCTGAGCTACGAAATTTTGTTGATAGTGCTCGAGAATTATCTGGGGATTACTTATATCAAATTGACTTTTTCAATGGGGAACACAGGTGGGAATTAGTTGCTCCGCAATTTCTTTCTGATCGGTAATTCTGATTCGAACACACGCTTGACCCCGTCGCCGAATGCAAGTTCAATATTGCGAACATCACGGATAAGACGATTGAGGCCAGCCGGCTCGATACTGGCGGGGTGGTCGGTTCCAAACATTGCTCTATCCAGTGTTATGTGTCGTTCAATAAAGTTTGCTCCCATAGCGACCGCAGCGAGTGTAGTGGCGAGACCTGTTTCATGTCCTGAATAGCCAATTGGAACTAAAAACTTATCCTTTAAAGTGGAGATCATTCGGAGGTTGAGTTCACTTGGCTGGCATGGGTAGGTAGATGTGGCGTGAGCAAGTGCGTAATTCGATGATTTGACCGTGAGTACAGCATTATCAATCTCATTCATTGTGGACATTCCTGTCGATAAAATGAGCGGAGCACCTGACGTGACAAGTTTTTTTAGTAGCACATGATTGGTGAGTGATGCTGATGAAACTTTCATGCACACAGGCTCAAATTTGAGTAAAAAGTCAACAGAGGGTAAATCCCATGGCGAAGCAAACCAGTGGATACCTAATTGCTTAGCGTAGATATCAATTTGCTGATATTCGTGGAGCCCAAATTCAATTCGTTCCTTATATTCGAGGTACGTCATAGTTCCCCACGGGGTCTCTCGCATTTGCGACTTGTATTCTTCAGGTACACACAACTCGGGTGTTCGTTTCTGGAACTTTACGGCATCGCATCCGGCAGAAGCAGCGATCGCCATCAGCTTCTCTGCAATTTCTAAGTCACCGTTGTGATTGATGCCAATCTCGGCAATGATGTAAACGGGTTGACCATCGCCGATTCGGCGAGAACCTATTGAGATTTGAGTAGCCAGGTCAGACTTTCCTATTCGGGAGAAGGTCTTTAGCCATGTCGTCACAATACCATTGGCGAGTTCTCGTATGGCTCCGTGCCCGCCCTTGCATGAAAGGGGCCATTGCGCCGATGCGTGTACAGATTGATGCGCGTCGGACGGGATGACGACGTGCTTGACATACTCAAGGTAATTGATGTCGTTGCAAACCTAAGCGGTGTTATTGGGTTGAACACCGTTTGCATTCATCTATCTAATAAGCTCCAGCAACTTGCCATCACAACATTGAATTACGACGATGTTCAGCTTCTTTGCACGTGCGCTCACAAAAGGGTTTTATTCTTTGGACAAAATCAACATTTTGATACCGGCACTCCTCAAAAGAACAGTACTCATTCCATCACCGCGATCGCAGACGATTAATTCTTCTCATGAGGGATAGACAATGATGCGATTGTCGGCGAATACCCCGTCAAAATCAAAGACCACCTCCTGAATAATTCTCAGGATTGACTTATGCAAAAGCTTGTCTAATTTATTTTTTGCCATAATTCATTTTCCTGCTCACTGTGAACGGAGAAGTAAGTTTGACTTTGTTTGTATAACTATTGACAAAGTAATACACGCGTGTTGCCATTTGATTCAAGAATCCACCACCTAAAGTCGCCATCGCTCAACGGTTTATATAACTTTCCATCTTGTGCAACTACACAGACGATGTTCCATGCTAAATTGTCGCAGTGCAACCTCAACTGGGGCATCATCAAGTACACAAAAATAGGTGATTACAGTCTCGAGAATCATAAGTGAGGTCGCAAAATTACATCTGCTAGTTGAAGGTCAAATTCTGTGTCAATATCAAGGCCTTCGTCTGTGTTTAAAATAAACAGTGATGTTTTGCCAGAGACCCGACAACCAGATTTGCAAAATGCGTCGACAGTTGTGATGTAGATGGTGCCTGTTTCTCGGTACGACAAATCACTTGATACGAATGATTGTCTCATTCGCCGTTGAGTAACGTCGTACTGAGGGATTGCATCATTTGTTGAGCCATGCCATATAAATGGTGAGACTTCTACTACACCCACCAAAGAATCCGAGCTGTCACTCAGCATCTTTTTGATCGCTTGGTCGAGGAGCCCAACTCGCCGAATTGGCGTAGTTGGTTGCAACAAAACTATATGCGAGTAAGAGTCTGCATCGGAAACCACATCTAACGTATGCGCCATCGTCAATTCGGTTTGACTGCTATCAGTTGCGAGTTCGGCGGGACGTGCTACGACAAGTGCACCCGACAAACTTGCTATCTGTGCGATTTCATCATCGTCGGTACTCACAACTACGTTTTTCGAGTGGATAGCTTCTTGTCCCGAGCGTATTGACCATTCGATTAGTGGCCTACCGCCAACGGTGCGCAAATTCTTGCGTGGGATGCCCTTCGATCCTCCGCGTGCTGGTATGACGCACAGGAACTTATAGTTGAAATCAGAATTCATTACGATTAAAGACTAGTTATCTGATGTATTGAGAACGGTCCACAACTCAGATCTTAAGCGCCGACGACCGACTCTCAAGCGACGCCCGAGACCAGAATTGAACTTACGAGCCACCTGTTACGAGTTCATTCCTCTATCACTGTTTTATTCTGCCGCTTCCCGCATTCTACTAAGGAAGATTTTAAGTATCCAGAGCAGTTTTTCATAAATTGAATGCAGAAATATTCTTGACAAGCATCTATGGGTAGATGCTGGTTATTTATATCAAGGTCTAGGTCGTTAACTGAAGGATTTGTGGATCACTAAAAGTTTCAGAAGTTCAGTTCGGTAAGCCAAAAAATTCGGATCTATCAGTAATGTATTCATCTTGACTGTATGGTTCACTCGCGAGTACTCCAAGCACTGCATCGGATGAAAATATGATTAACTCTAGCCAGTGCAGCGGCCTGAGATGAATGATTGAACCTACCGACATGGTGTGGACAACAATTTCGTTTGAAACTGTTGTAATTGTTGCCGTGAGTGACCCCGCTAAACACACAAGTATTTGATGGCACGTTCGATGAGCATGATCTGCTCTCATGGAGTCTCCCTCAATAGCAGACAGCCAAAAAACCGCTTGGGTACAAACGGGAGACCAGCAAATTCAATTAGGCCAAGCAGTCCATTGGCCTCAGAAAATACTCGAGCCCATGGCGAGTCAACTGAATCAAAATTCGTCATTTGGTTTTTCCATAATCCAACATGTCAAGTGAATAGTCGTGTGTGCGCGAATCAAGTGTTGTCATTTTCGCCTGCTTTGCTGCAAAGGCGCGTTCTGAGCTAATAAAGTCAAATTGCTTGTGCCAATTCGGGCTCACTTCATCTGCAAGCGATCTCCACAATTTTTTACCAGGATGCTTGCATCCATAGTTCCATGGTTTTCCAAAAAATGAGCGGTGATAGTGAATCACTGCCGGTTGAGTAATTGCTTCTCCAATTTTCTAATCCGACTCCACTGTGTCTAAATAGCGCAGAGTCTTCAGATGATGATACTGCATCGAGTTATATCGTGGATGCAGTTGGTCAAACACACTCCTTTATGCAAGATTTTACGCATCTTGGTCGACACAGGGCAATTCGTACTTCTCTAAATATTCAAGGGTTCGCTCAGTCAGTTTGTCGGCTCGCCACCGATCTAAATCCAACAACATCAGACCAGTATTCAAATATGGCGTTAGTGGTTCTAGCCCTTCTTCTTTCCACGGTCGCCACATGGATGGCGAGGCCATCCATACAATGTGAGCATCAAGCACTGCGCCAACTGGAGACACCAACTGCTTTTCCCATAAGTGGTGAGAGATCCTCTGTCACCACCATGTCGGCGTCCATATATATGGCTCGAGATTCAGCACCGAGCAAGTACAACGGTGCAAGTAAGTTGTAGGCCGTAGCAAGCGGAAACCCGTTTTTCAACTGCACGTTAGAGAACTGTGTTCCATCGACCCCGCAAAACTCAACCTTCACCAGGTTGGTCTCATGGTCCTTCATCACCGATCGGTCTTTGTCACTCCAGTCATTTCCAAAGACCATCAGCCTGACAGGCGATCGTTGAGTCTTCACCATCGACAACATCCACACTTGTGCTTGCAATGCATAGTTGCCATCGGCACCGGTATAAATCAACATCACAAGCCCTTCATAGACACACCGATACCTGCGCCAGGGTACCAATGGTTAAGTGGCTGTTCGGAAAAATATACAAAACGCCTGCCATGTTCCTGACTATATTTTGCAAGTTCTGTCGTCACGTGGGAGTTGTCAGAAAGCACAATTCCATCTGCCGATAAGCGTGACTGCAATAACTTGAACTCACGAGATTCGTGCTCGGCGCTGTGATCCGAGTCGTGAATAAACAAATCAATGCGATCAATCCTAGAAATCACTTGTAATGAATCTTCAATCACGCGCTCAATTACCCCCCCCATATTCTGGGCCAATCAATAACCCAGAAGACGGTTCGATATCAATGGTAATCAGACTTCCATATTTATTTTTTATTAATGCTTCTGCGAGTACAAGCGAACCTAGACCTTTCTCGGTTCCGGTCTCGACAACAATCTTTGGTTTTGTGGCTCGCACAATTGCATACCAGCCGATTCTCCGACCAAAAAATGCCTCTCTAGAGATTTCGTTGCCACGTCTATGTTGTTGCAATCGATCGTTTATGTATTTTTTGAGACCAACGTTTGATTCCAATTCTTCAAAGTAATCTCTAATTTCCCCATCTGATGTGTCACAAACATTGGCAATGAACCAGGCTAAGTACTCCTTATTAGAAGGCGTCAAATCATAAGTAAAGTTCGCAAATTCTTTACTGCGAAATAGCCATAGGACAGTTTTTTTAAGAGTTCCAAATAGATACCGAATTATGAGACAAAAGCGATAAGGAAATACAATCACGGGAAGAATTTTGGATTCGAGAATTTTTGCTCGTGTGGAAGAAGTCAACATTGGAAACCAATCTATTTCATGTCATACAATCTGAAGGGTGGCTGATAAAACCCCTTTACTTCTGTTGGGTTATAACCGACCGCAACAAATGCGCGGCCTGACTCAAAGCTTGGCCTTTCTCAAACCCAAATTGATTCTCCTTGCAGTAGATGGCCCACGGCGTAATCTGCCAAACGATGCAAATCTCGTGCGCCAAACTCAAGAACTGGTAAGCGAGATCACATGGGATGCTTTAAGCCACACAAGATTCAGAAAGTCGAATCTTGGTCTACGGAGAGCAGTAGTTGACGCCGTGACTTGGGCAAACAATGAATATGCAAGAGTCATCGTGCTCGAAGATGACGTGCGCGCCGGCCCATAACATTTAGAATTTCTCGATTACAACCTCATGGCGTATCAAGAAGACATCAAAGTTGCTCACATTAACGGCTACAACCTTGTGCCCAAAGAGCACCTCACTCATCCCGATAGTGCCTCGCGCCTGAGCATCTATCCAGAGTCATACGCCTGGGCAACATGGGATAGAGCTTGGCAAAAATACGATGACGATATGACCTGGGCCAAGAATGCATCAGTGAAAGATATTCAAAAAATCTGTGGCTCAACAATCGGTGCTCTGCGTTGGAAACAGAACTTTGCTGAGGCAGCCGCCGAACGAATAGACACCTGGGCGTATCGTTGGCTCGCTTCAATGTGGCAACAAAATTGGGCTTCCCAAAAAAGTTTAAAATGAAACTTTCAGAAGTAAAAATTGTTCTCAAAGAGATAGAAGATAGTTGCAACATTAACTCAATTACTGTTAATGGAGTAAAAGCTTGGCCACTTATTAGATCAATCCTTTGGTCTGAACTTACCAGGGCTGATACTCAGAAGAAGTTAGTTATTGGAAGCGGACACAGTCTAATTCAAAAAATCGAATACGTACTTAACAAATTTGGATTGATTTATTTGTTGACAAAAAAAACATCAAGGGCAGTAGATAAAAAGATAGAAGTGCTATTCATTGGTCGCTCTCAACATCGTGTCAGAATCAAAGGCATCCGAAACTCCTTCGATCGAATTATGGATCCCCTAGCTCATTTAACCGAACCGGGCACTGTTAAAAAGATGTTTATTCTGGGTATTCCAAAGCTCAGAAATTCGTACAATTCCACCGAACGCCTCCGAGCTCGCCGCTCGGTTCCAGAGCTAAAGATTCTTGGACTCGAAGAGTCCGGCCTTCCTACATATTTGAGCCAGCTAGATGTTTCAATGGAAAGTCTCTGGTCGGCAATTGGGCTCGGAGTTAAAGTGTTTTCAAAATCATATGTTATGGGATGTGATTTACTGTCTAGGTTCCCAAATACAAGACAGATTTTTATAAGTGTCTGGTATTCGTACGATTTATTAGGAATAATTGCAGCAGCACATCAACGTGACGTAAAAGTAATTGACATTCAGCATGGCGGAGAAGTGCACGGGATGTATGCCGGTTGGAGCTGTATCCCTGAAAATGGTTACGAGCTACTACCCGATATTTTTTGGTGTTGGGGTAATGAAAGTGCGAATCGTATTCAACATGGCATGAAAAAATCCTCAAGACCTAAAACAATTGTTGGTGGATACCCGTGGCAGGAATTTCGGCAAACAAAGTTGGCTGACAACACTGGCAAACGTCGTTTGAAGTTGTCGACAGAATCATCCGCAAAAATTGTCTTATTTTCGCTTCAATCTCCCAGCTTTGATATGCAAAAAAGAATTCCCGACTTTGTTCTAGAATTTTTAAAGTTCGAACACTCAAATATCCACTTCAAATTCAGGCGCCATCCCAACGATCCTGAGGATATAGCAGAGTTAAGACAATTAAGAAAGATGAAATTAAAAACTAAATTTGAAATAGAAGATAGTTCAGCCGATCTAGTTTCAACTATTTCAGGCTCCAATCTCCATATCTCTGCGTTTAGCTCTGTTGCATTTGATTGTTTAGCGCTAGGAGTCCCCAGCCTGCTGTATGGAGAACAATCCAAGGTCCTATATGACAGAGAGATTCAGGAGGGCGTTTTTTCCTGGACCGCTGGTGACGTCAATGATTTATCTAAGTTGTTGGATAGTGAAATTAGGTCTAAAGGCTCCCACAAAAATTACATATCAACTTCTTTGGAATTAGCAAGAAGTACGCTGTTAGAAATTATTCACAATTCCAATTAGTGCGACTATTCCAGAATTGGTGTGGAGAGCAAACGTTAATAGGTTAGATATCTGTAGTCATTTACAATTCTGTTTGGCCAAGTCTCACCGGAAAATCAAATCGTTTTTAGAGTCGGATTGACACCGGAGATTTGGCAAGGCCATTTTCGCAGTTGTCACGGTTTTTTGACTACCGTAGAGCGCTCAAAGAAATTATTTGTTTGGTTGAGTGTGCATTTTTGTGATCTCAACGTAGAGAGAACAAAAAGGAACAGTTTTGTCAAAGTAGTAACCGGTCATTGCTGGAGAAATCGACCCTTGATACTTGGATTCCAAAACAAGATAATTATCAATAGGTAATTCACTAAAAAGCTCGGTAAACTTCTCAATTGACCACCAGGAAATGTGTCTTCCGGGTCTACCTTGATCGTAATCAATTTCTGATGTAATCGCTGTCATACAATCTTCAAAACTTAGATTGCCTAATGTTTGGTGTATCTCATCAAGTTGTGACTTTTCAGAGTGCCCATGAAATCTGGACCAGGAAGCAAGTTCAAATGAAAGGAAATCATATGCATCCGGTAAAGAGGAGACATCTTTCAATTCGCGCGTAAAATCGTCTGAAAGACGCCCCCAATAATTATTTTGAAATGTCGAAATCTTCCATAAAAATTTTGCGTCTGGCGTACAGATTCTTATTACCCCGCCTGGTCTAAGTACTGTAAAGGCGTTTAAAAGCAGATTCTTCACGACTTGATCGGGAAGGTGTTCTACAACATGAGACAGGTATATATTGTCAACTGACTCCGGAGCAAATGGAAGCACATCAGTCACTGCATTAAAAGGAATATAGGAGTTTCGTTTTTGGGCTTTGCCATACCATTCTGATGGCATATCAAGATTGGTAAAGCCTGGAATCGAGTAATCAGATGAGCCGATATTCAAATTAACTGAGGTTATTGAATTGTGGGGTTTCTCGATTCTTGTAATGGATATTCCAAAAACATGCAAAATTCTTCGAAGAAAAAAATATGCGGATGGTACCGCACATACTCGAATTTTCCTCATAAGTATTGACGTATCGAACCAAATAAAGGGTAGTAGTAGTTCGTCATCGCATATCGGGATTTGGATTCATGCAGATTCGCAGCACCTCGATGCAATAGCGAGGTATCAAATAGGAGCAAAGTTCCTGAAGATCCTAACACCGATTTTATGCTGGCAGTTGAGTACAGTTTTTGGATTTCACTTTCGGACCAACGCGTGTTGCTAATTCGACGACCCAATAAAAAAGGGTCTTTAAGAATTCGAAAAATTCGGTTGGAGCGATCGATGTATTGAAATGCACCATCATTGGTTTCATGGACCTCTGATAGATACACCAGTGCCTTGAATTGTGGGAAATTTGCGTCACGATGCCATGAACCGCCCGATCCAAACTCACCAGACATGGGAGGAACTCGATTCACCAAGCAACCTGAATTCCAGGTTGGGAAACCGATGTATGAACTTGCAATTCTATCTAGTAATTGATTATCAAAAAATATATCAAGTTGCTTGATAACGACTTCTGCATGGAACAATCGTATATCTGAATTATGTATCAGGGAAGTCAAATTTTCTGACTCGTAATTGTCAAAACTATGAATTATTGATTCACAATATTTTTTTGTGTAAAAGTTTGGGATTGCTACGAATCCGTTCTTGCGTAGTGTTTTTATGTGACCTATGCGAATTTGGGAAACATTTGAGCGAATAAATGGTAGGAAAACAACAACTGACATAATCGGACTCACCAAGATCTGGCTTAAATGAAAAACACAAAAAACAAAAGCTTCTTTTATCCTTCTCATATCACTTAGTTTAAGTCATGAGACAATTTGAGGTTGCTGGAGGTGTGAAGGTAATCGAATCCGGCTACGACTTCATGGCTAGGCGAGATAACTGGCAAGGAAGTGGCTCACTCAACGACATTGTTCCCAGAGACAAGTTTGGTGATTGGCGTGAAACTTGGTTTACAGACTGCGTTTTGCAGAAAACGCAATACAGCGTCACAGCATTAATAATCTAGTTTTGGTCTAAACGCATGGAAGATAAACCCTCGAAATTAGAAGTCAGTTAAGATCCGCTAAAAATCTTGTTGTCTTTGAAAAAGTAATTCAAATTCTTTGACGTTTTCTTGTATTTGATCAAATGTCCCATTCGCCATGACAGTTCCAGAATCCATGAAGATGATTTCGTCTGCGTACTTAATGCTGGACAATCTATGAGCAATAACGATCACGGCTCTATTTCGCTTTTCAAATTGAAGCATTTCATTAATCTGATTGTCAGACGAGTTATCAAGTGAACTCGTAGCTTCATCTAAGAACAAAATGTCAGGATTTCTGTATAAGGCCCTAAGGAGACAAATTAATTGTTTTTGTCCACCAGAAAGGTTCGTCGCACTATCATTTTCTGATATAAATTCTCGTAAAATGTTTATATTCGAAACTATGTCAAGTGTTTTCGACATAGCAAAAGAGTCAATTGCTTCGTCACTCCACTCAAGTGCGATATTCGACCAAATTTGTCCATCAAACAACTCTGTATCCTGTGGGACATACCCGAAAACAAGTTCTTCACTTGAAGAACAGATTGTCCCGGACGACGGCTTTAGCAACCCAAGGCAAAGATCCATTAATGTTGATTTACCTGAACCCGGAAGACCCGCGATCGCATAAATCTTTCCTCTACAAAAGGAAATCGAAACTGATTCAACAGCGTTAGCGGTTGAATTTGGGTATGAGTAGGAGACATTATCTAATCGAAGCACTTCAAACTCTCCCAATGCTTCAGTCTCAAAGTTTCTGTCAGTAGTCGAATGAAAGATTTTGCCTTTACTCAACACTTTTGATTCGGTATCGAGATAAGCCAATTCACCAATTATTGATACAGACAGTGATTGAACAAATGAAATAATTGGAATGACTCGGAATCCGGCCAAAAGAAACAAAACCAAATTACCTGCTATATCAACTGAATTCGCAACTAATCTTCCTACGAGATATAGCACTATTACACCTAAAACTAAACCAGTTTCTAATGTAAGCCTTGGTGCAAGTTGGATTAGCTTTGTATTCACTAGCGATCTTCCCGTCGCAGTTCGGGAACTTTCGAGTTTTTTGATGAATGAATTTGAATGCATTACTCTCAGCACCTTTGAGAATCGAAATGCTGTGAGGATATCGTTTTGGTATTGTTCAAAAGATTGCTGCTTGAATTCACCGATCTTTGAGCTTGCTCTTGTGAGAATAAAGTGCTGTATCAAGCCGATAACTAAAAAATATGCAACTGTTCCAATCGCAGTACTCTTATCAATTGACCAGAGCAGTGCAAAGATAACAACAATATTCAAGCAATTTATTGCAATAGTCACTGAATTGATGATTAATGTATGAACGGCCACTTGTGGAGACTGTTGCGTAATGTCGTAGTAGTTACTTAGGGGCATTTCCTTTGCTATTTCGAAGGGGATCGATTGTATGGACCTGTAATTATCAAGAGCAAGCCTCACCTCCTCCTTGATCAGCTGCCGAAAACTAAAAAGAGAAATTAAGCCGATCGTTAAACTCCTTGAAATGAGAAGAAAAACGCCAAGAATGGCTTGATTTGCAATATCTTGAGCAGGCGAAGTTGAAGCTCTGTCTAGCCATCCAATTGATGCCCTTGAGATCATCCACAGTCCGGCACCATCGAACAGTATTGAAATGAAAAGAAAGAAAGAATATAGAAATACTGATCTGTGCCCAGATTTCGAAAGAAGACGCCAAGTATCTGTAAATAAATTAACTATCTTGAACATTTATATCGCTTCAAGATCGCAAAATCCCACATTGATTAGATAGTAACTCATTTGAAAGAGTGGTTAATTACAAATTCCTGAGTAATCATTCAATGACGTGATAAAAAACGTCTAAACTGTTCTGCATGGAATTGAATGCTTGGCGGGCGTTCGATCCAAAGTTTGCTAAAAACTATCTCCGATCTGATGAGAGTAGAGAGCAGAGCGCTCGCAACAAGGTGGTTTCACTCATTTCGGATACTTATTCAGATATTCAAACTGACGAAAACGGAACTCGAAGGGCCTTGCGGTTACTCGAGTTTGGGTCAGGGAATGGAGAACGGTTGGATCTAGTTCTGGATACTGAGATAAAAGTTGACTGGACTGGAATTGATATCTCAAGCGCGTTGGTTGAGTCGGCAACTCTCAAACACCCAAATCAAACTTGGATTGTGGGTGACGCTGAAAATCCGGAACTGGTATTGGGGGACGCGTTGGCACGTCCCTATGACATATGCCTATTTTGCCATGTGCTGGAAATGCTCGATTCACCTGAATTGGCACTTAGAAAGGCAAAACTTTTCGGCAAAAAAACAATCATTGAGTTTTTTGAACCGCCAAGTGAAAAGGCGCATAAAACTGAAATTAAATTTTTACCGGAGTCGAATCTTCCTTATCTGCGTCACACAATTGGACGAGAGACATATCTGGAGTGGATTGCAAATGCAGGGTTTAAAAATTTGATTATTCATCAAACCTTCGGAAAATATGAAGTGCATGTTCTTTATTGATTAATCGAGGAGAAGCTTTGGCTTGTATTTTGGTTAAACCAAACGGAAAACACAAAGGTATTTTGAGTGTCACGACATCCGAACTTGATCAGATAACTTATCGCGGTCAATTAATAGAAGATGTTTTAGGAATAAAGGATCTCTATTACTTAGGCCTGCATCATAATTGGCATCCAGTAGATTTTGAAATTTCTGGGGAATTTGATTTTCATTTTCTTGAGTCAAAGGATGCACTTTTCCTAAAAGGAGGTGAGAATCTTCTAGAGATGGATGCCTGCAATTTTACGCCTGCTTACTTTTCAAACAACAGGAATATTCCAGTTTGGGATTTGCTGATAGTCGGGAGAACTGCAAATTTTAAAAGGCCTTTCAAAACAATTGAAACTGTGCGTGAACTATTTGATAGGGGTCATCTTCTCAAAGTTTTGTGGATTTGTCCAATGGATTTAGAAAATACTGACGACAAAGCAGTAGCAGAAGGTTACGAAAAACTCTTTAGTCGAAGCGAAAAAGAATTATTCACATTGCTTAATCCGCAATCTAATTTTCCTTTCACGTTATCTAGGCAAGAATTATCACTGTTTTACCTAAGCTCCCGTTCATATGTGCATTTTGCTGATGTGGAAACTAGATGCAGAGTTGCAGCGTATGCTTTCTGCGCGGGGATACCAGTTATCGGTCACTCAATGATTGCGAATATATTGACAGAAGAACTTGCCATTGAGCCCACGTTCTACGAAGTGAAAAAAGATGATTATGTCACCTCCATACTTAAAGCCGTTTACGAACCGATGAAATCGGACCAGAGCGGTTGTATGAGCATACTTTCTGAAGGAAGTTCACTTAACCGACTTGTTGCAAACTTAAACCATTGTCTAAATCCAAAACAAGAATTCACTACTACTCAGTTCTTCTCAAACAATCTTGACAACAGATTGGGTGCTGCCCACTCCGGCAATGAAACCTCGAATTCCTATGGAATTGATCTGCTTGCTTTCATGAAAGGACTTAAGAATGAGAATGCGGATAATTTATTTAAAAACATACCCATCAATTCACATAGTCCAGAACATGACTTTGCGAGTCTTGCAATTTTAGAGTTAAATAAAACTCATCCTGCTCTTAGTTTTGATCTCAAAAAATATCGTAAATCCGAAATAAAGATTTCTCGCAATGGACGAGTGCGATTTGGTTTATATAGAGTAATCAAATTTATGCATGCACTTCCTTTAATAGGAATTGGCATCCGAAGGTTAATAAAAATTTTGCAGTCAGCTATCAAATCTTGAAAAATTTGACAGCAGCACGAAACGTAGGAATGATTTTACGACGAATTTTAATATCCCCCGCACTTATGTGGTAAATGATGGAAAGTTTTTTTGGATCATCGTCAGAGTGCATTTTTTGATAATAATTCTGGATTACCGAATTCGGCATAATTGAATGACTAGTCTTACGAACCGCAAACAATACATACATTCGCGGAAGATTAGACGTGTGGCGCCTTCCTCCGTTTGATCGATATAGATCACCGGTGTATTTCTCAATTTTTACGTCAACAAGAAGCTTTGTTTCGGTGTCAGATAAACCACCATATAGTAAATCGAAACCTGCAGCTTGATAGTAGTCAGAATATAGCGTTGGACTGATTTGGAAAAAACCATGGTCAAGCATTTTATTTGCTGGGTTGGTATGGAAAATAATGCCATCATTCCTGAGCATCAGGCTTAATGAGTTAAGTGCGTTGGGAAGATTGAAACAATGTTCCAATGACCCGCCATCGACGATTAGATCAAATTTTGAACGCAAATTGCTTGGGCATTCTGACTCGTTTAGATCAAACAAATGGTCGGCACCCTCGTAGCCGTCTAGGTCCAAAACCTTAACATTCTCTATTCCCCAGATTAGGAAAAATTCCTTAAAAGGAACTGATTCGCTGAATTTTGATTTAAGTTGAATTGGCAACGAAAAGTCAAACAAATTGGATGGGTGGTTTTTGGCCAGCCAGGGAAAAAGGGATTCTTGGATCCATTCCCAAGAGAAGTGTGTTTCTGGTGCCCCGACGCAAAGGACGTCTCCTCCAACTGTATTCCTTTTTTGTAAGACAAGTGCCAACACGACTGCGTCAGCTTTCGTCAATCCCACAAAAGCAAGCATAATTTAGTTTCGCTAATGATTACTACAACTATCTATTGAAAAGTTGGTAATTATCTGAATCTGTTTGAGATCTATTGATACAGGGATCGAATCTAGTTTTCAGAATGCCAAGGTGATAGTTCAGATTGAGTAAATTCCAACTTACTTGTCGCCTCAACGTTCGACAACAGAGTTGTAGCGCTCTCAGTTACGGGAGTTCGATGAAAAATAACAAAACTTTTTGCAACGCGACAAGCTTCTTGGACACCTAGTTTCCAGTCGTAAACGTGGAGCAAGACACAACCAGAAACAGCTGTCTCAAAATATTCATCTTCAAAGATGAGATTAGTTGTGTCTCCCACTCTTAGGTCAAAGTCTGGGAATTTTAGTTTTCCAAAGTTAATGAAGCTCTCTGAATAGTCGACGCCAGTGTATTTAATGTCAGGAAATTTTGATTTTAAAACATGACCGTAATAGCCGCTTGAGCAGCCGATTTCGAGCAACGATTGAGGAGAGTTAGCCATTGCAGCGCAGCAAGCATCAATAGCTTTCAAAAATATTAGGAACTCTTGGCACGGCAAACCCTTTTCAAAATCAACAATCTGATGCTCAACAAGTCTCCACTGTCAGGCAGGGAGTGAAGTTGATTTCCAAGCTTGTGAGAGATTGTCTGAGTTTGCTTTATGATTTTTGACAACAGTTTTAAAAGGCGGGGCCATAAAAAGACTGAAGAATTTCTTTAGAATCAAGATAATTTAAATCTAGCAACTAGACTTTTAGACCAGGCAGCTACTGCATGACGATTATCGCTAGATATTTTTTAAGTATTTAATGAGACCACTTGAGTACGTAGAGAGATTGTAAATAGTGGAGCCCGAGGCGGGAATTGGACCCGCGACCTACGCATTACGAGTGCGTTGCTCTACCACTGAGCTACCCGGGCGCACTTCGAAATACTATCGTTTTTGACGTTGTGCGAATGTTTGAATCGCGTAGAAACTCTTAGGGCACGAATCTAGAGACATGGTCTGTTTGCGGAGGATTCCGTTTAAGTATAGAGATCTGTGATTATTCTCAAATATGTAGTCACAAAGTTTTCTGATTCAAGATTATTAAAATAAGAACTGTGAATTCAACTGCTGATTCAATCGATGACCTTTAATCTTGAACAAAAATGAGCGCTGAATAACCGAGTAGCCCAGGATCTGAGAATTGAACTCACGATCTAGACATTATGCGTGCTCTGCAATACCACTGAGCTACCTGTGCTCAA
>Ga0172372_10006940_pt1 | contig 15331 bp, 10 predicted proteins | sample LakKiv5m_2_FD_114544 | JGI IMG/M metagenome (GOLD analysis project Ga0172372, IMG submission 114544) | Freshwater microbial communities from Kabuno Bay, South-Kivu, Congo - kab_092012_9.5m | ecosystem: Environmental > Aquatic > Freshwater > Lake | place: Democratic Republic of the Congo...
GCGTCGCACTCACATCCGATCCGGCGCAACGATGCCGTAGAGCGAGAGACCGTCTGCAAGTACAGCGCGCGTCATAGCGCACAACCTCAAGCGCGCGAGACGCGTTGTTGCATCATCTGCCTTGAGTACAGGGCATGACTGATAGAACGCATTGAAGAGTTCCGCAAGCGTGCGGAGGTAGAGGCCAACGCGATTTGTTTCAAGGGTGCGTCCTACATCAAGCGCCATTTGCGCGTAACGCAAGAGATGGAGCGCAAGTGCCTTTTCTGCGGGCTCCGAGAGAGCGAACGGCGCGGCGACGATCGCTGCATGCGTCTCGCCCGACTTCGCAAGAATCGATGCGATGCGCGCGTGCGCGTATTGGAGATACGGCCCGGTATCGCCTTCGAAGGCAATCATGCGATCGAGATCGAACACATAGTCTTTGGTGAGATCTCCGGAAAGATCTGCATATTTCACGGCCGCAATGCCTACAGCCTCACCGATCTTCGCCAACTCCTCCGCGGGCAAACCATGGGTTGGCGCATTCGGATCGGCCGCGCGTCGAGTGACTTCTGCAGTGCCGCGCTCGCACGCTTCATCGAGGAGATCCTTCAGCGTGAAATTCTCGCCAGACCGCGTTTTCAGCGGCTTTTTGTCTGGTCCAAGCACCGCACCGAAGCCAAGGTGTACGAGTGTCGACTCAGCACCATCGGAAGTTTTGTTCCAGCCGATCATGCGCGCTGCATCGAACACATCACGGAAGTGATCGCGTTGGCGCGCATCGACGACATACACGACAAGACTGCCATCGAGTTCGTAGGTGCGGAATCGAACCGCTGCAAGGTCGGTCGTCGCGTAGAGGAATCCGCCGTCTGACTTCTGAATCAAGAGCGGTCGCTCGCGATCTGCAAACGGAACGACCATCGCGCCACGATCGCTCTTGGCAAGGCCAGACTTCGCGAATGCCTCTACGACACTGCCAAGCCGATCGCGGAAGAAACTCTCGCCACGATTGTTCTCTGGACCAACTTTCACATGCAGCGTGCGCGCCGCTTCATAGACCTGTTCCATCGTGACCTCGATGAGCCGCTCCCATCGTCGCACGATTTCCGTGTCACCCGACTGCAATCGAACAAGCGTCTTCTTTGCGTCTTCCATCGCAACGCGCGCAGGGTCGTACTGCACTTCGAACTCGGCAATTCGATGTGGTCCGCAGTGAAACTCGTACGCAGCGTCGAGATCCGCTGTGGATGTTTCCCGTTGTGCGCCGCGATATGCGTGATTGAGGTCATCGAGCGTAAGCCGCGCGAAGTCGGCCTTCTCGCGCAGCAGTTTCGCAAGCGTCATCGCGATGGGCAAACCCCAGTCGCCAAGGTGATTCTCGCGCCAAACCTTGCGACCGAGTCGCTCGAAGACGCGCGCCAGCGAGTCGCCGATGATGGTCGCGCGCAAATGTCCCACATGCATCTGCTTGGCGACATTCACGCCACAAAGATCCACCACAACCGCGTGCGGATCGGTCGGCGCCGGCACGCCAAGTGTCTCACTCATGGAGAGTTTGGTGAGCGCTCTTTCGATGCACGCGCGCGTGAGAGTGACATTGACGAAGCCTGGTCCGGCGACTTCGCATTTTTCTGCGATGTCAGCAAGATCCGCTGATTGCAGAATCTCTTCTGCAAGTGCGCGTGGATTTGTCCCGCGCTCTTTCGCGAGCGCCATCGCTGCGTTGACCTGGAAATCACCGAACTTCGCGTTACCGCTCGGACGAATCTGAGGATCGACTTCTGTGCCGATGACCGCGCGAATTGCCGCGCGAAATCGCACATCGAGTTCGGTCGCAGGATCGCAGGCAGGGCGCGGAGTTGTGACAGGTTGAGTCATGGTCAGAATCAGCTTTGGTGGGCCGCGAATGGTATCGGAACGCATACAGGTCGCGCACGGACGATGTGCGGTGCGACTACCATCGCGACCCCTGAAGGAGTTCCGATGGCTGCAAAGAAGCGTGCAAAGACGGTCAAGGCTTCGCGAGCAACGCAGAAGAAGGTGTCGAAGCGCCGACCAGTGTCGAGTGGGACGAAGTCCGCGAAGCGCGCGTCGACAACTCCAACGAAGGTCGCGCTTTCAGCGTCATCGCGGCGCATGCGCGAAGCATTTCTTCTCGAAGTGACATCCATTCCAACGGCAGCCGGCCGCGAAGAGCGGGTGATCGGCTTCATCGAAGGTTGGGTGGCATCGCGCGCGGATCGGCTGATTCTCTCGCGCGATCGCATTGGAAATCTCACCATCGCGCGCCACGATTTTCTTGAGGCATGTGCGCGAGGTGTGAAGCCACTCATGATCACAGCGCACCTCGATCACCCAGCCTTCGTGGTGACTGGCTTGCGCGTGGTTGGCAAGGGCAAAACAGCGGGTGTGGAACTCGATCTTGAGTTCCGCGGTGGCGTGAACGATCCGTACTTTGTGGGTTCCGCGCTCGAGGTGTTTGATCGCGCGGGAACTCACGCATGCGACGCGAAGATTCTTTCTCTCGACGCGAAGATCGATCCTGCCACCAAGCCATTCAAGACGGTTGTCGCGCGACTCGCGCGCGCAGCGGATGCCGCAACTGTGGTGACCGGATCAATCGCGCGTTGGAAATTCCCGAAGGCAGAGGTGAAGAATGGGCTTGCGCACACACACGCGTGTGACGACCTCGCAGCGCTTGCTGCAGCGCTTGTGGCATTTGACGAGATTTCGCGCAATGCGGCATGCGCGCATGTGGCATTGCTCTTCACGCGAAGCGAAGAAATTGGATTCATTGGCGCGATCGGTGCCGCGCGCGAAGGCACGGTTCCAAAGGGCGCACGACTTCTTTGTCTTGAGAATTCCCGCAGTTTCCCGCACGATTCGCCGATCGGCGCGGGGCCCATCGTGCGCGTTGGCGACCGACTGAGCGTCTTCACGCCAGAACTCACCAATCGCGTTGGCGAGCTCGCAGCGGCGCATGCGAAAGATAGTCCGCAATTCAAGTACCAACGCAAACTCATGCCAGGCGGCGCGTGTGAAGCAACGGCGTTTGCGAGTTTCGGGCTCACCTCAACCTGCGTCTGCCTGCCGCTTGGCAACTATCACAACATGCAAGATATCGACGGTGTTTCTGCCAAAAAAGTGAAAGCGCGGGTCGGGCGAGAGTTTATCTCGACCGACGACTTCCATTGGCTAGTGGAACTTCTCGAAGTGGTCGCACGCAAGATGGATGACCCATCCGTTGGGCAATCACATCGCGCGTTGATGGATACGCTCTGGTCGCGGCACGCACGCGTTGTTGAAGCGAATGTGAGGGGCGCATGACCGCGTTTGCATCGATTCCAGAGATTCTCGCAGACCTTCGCGCGGGCAAAGCAATCGTCTTGGTGGACGATGAAAACCGCGAAAACGAAGGTGATTTCGTTGTCGCAGCCGAAGCGATGACTGTGGAGATGATTAATTTTCTGACGCGCGTTGGTGGCGGATACCTCTGCGTCGCGCTTGATGCGGAGATATGCGAGCGCCTCGATCTTGGACCACAGACGGGCGTCAATACCAGCGTGCGTGGCACCGCATTCACCGTGACGGTCGACGGTCATCCGAAGCACGGTGTCGGTACGGGCATCAGTGCGCGCGATCGTGCGAAGTCCACTCAGCTTCTCGCGGATGCGCGTTCGGTTCCTGAAGATTTCGTGCGACCTGGTCACATCAATCCACTGCGTGCGCGGCCGGGCGGCGTACTTGTGCGCACTGGTCAAACGGAAGGTTCCGTCGATCTTTGTCGCCTTGGGGGAATGCGACCTGCTGCTGCGATCATCGAAATTGTGCTTGAAAATGGCGAAATGGCGCGGGTTCCCGATCTTGAGAGAATCTGTGCGCAGCATGGGCTCAAGATGTGTTCTGTGGAGCAGATCATCGAGTACCGACTTGCCCGCGAAGCCCTCGTCAAGCGCGTTGAGCCGTTGTGCGGTGCGCGCATCACGACGCCTGAAGGCGAATTCACGCTGTTTGCCTATGAGAGTGCCGTCGATCCCGTGCCGCATCTTGTGTTGTCGCACGGTGGAATCGGTGTGCCCGATGCGCATGGCCGCGTTCTAGAAATCGACGACGCGATACTCGTCCGCATGCATCGGCGCGATCTTCTTGGCGACATTTTCGGCGTCGCCCGTGGAGAGGGTGCGAACGCAAGCGGAGATGATCTGCGCGCAGCAATGCGCGCCATTCACCGCGAGGGGCGTGGAGTGATTGTGTACTTGCGTCCTGAAGGAAGCGGCGAAGATTTCTTTGCGCGACTTCAGCAGATTCGTCGGCCGCAAGACGATGTGAACACACCTGACCTCACGCGTACTGAGGGCGTAGGCATTCGCGCGCAACCGATGGACAGCCGGGAGTTCGGTGTTGGCGGGCAAATTCTGCGAGATCTGGGGCTTTCACGCCTGCGCGTACTGACCAATCACCCGCGCCCAGCAATGCCGGGCCTGCATGGATTCGGCCTCGAAATCGTGGAACAAGTGGCGCTGCGCGGCTGAGTCAAGACTCGCTCTTCGCCAGAGGTTTCACATCGATGGTCCACTCTTTTGGGTCGGGCGTTGGAATCTCAAGCAGCGCGCGATCCTCGTCCTTCACAGCGCCATTCACGACAGGTCCTGTGATCCGAGCAATCGTGCGGTTTCCATTTTTCTCGCGAATGACGACGCCAGTCGGCGCAAGTGAAGTGCGGTCATAGAAGAGTTCAAGCGCGAGAGTTTCTTTGGCCATCGGAGTTCCGTCCTTTGGCGTCAACTTCAGCCCAGCCACATTGCGCATCGATGCGAGCAACGGGATATCGATGGGCACCTCGGTTTCGCGCACATCGAATCGCGCCAGCACATCCGACTTGCGTTGACCAACCGGAAGCGGAATTGGCCCTTCGCCGATCGCTAAGGGATCGAACTTGTCTCCTGGCCGCGCGATTTGGCGTTTGGTAAACGACTTGTTCCGGAAGTCCTGCTCGCACAACCAACCGTCTGCGTAGATCCAATGGTCGCGCGAACGGTCCGAGCGCCCATCACCATCGATGAATTCGTCGAACAGAATCGAGAACCGCCGATTGCCATCTTTCCGATCGAGAACAACCCGTCCGAAGCGACGCTCAATTTGCTCGGTGAAGGCATCGAATTTCTCGAGACTGAGCGTGCCACTCAGTGTCTCAAGCGAAGTACCTGCCTTCTCGAGTTCATCAAGAAAGCGATCCACGCGCGAGGCTTCCGAATTTGGTGCGTTGACAGCCGTGGTTTCGGTTGTCGCAGCGGGAGGTGCCTGCTGCGGAACGGCCGCCTCTTGTGCGTGCGCCGCTGTGAGAAGTGCGGCCATAAGTGCGGCTGAGGGTGCCAATGCGCGTGGAAGGGTGATCGGAATGAGTGGCATGCGAGTGTGATCGGGTCGGGGGTGCGGCGGTGCAGGCGCTGAGACGGTATCCGACCGTGGAGCATTCCGGCAGCGATCGGTGCTTCTGAGTTTGCGTCGGTTCGTTTCTACTCGAGCCAGAGCGTTGCGCTGCTACGCTCTGCGCGTGTCACAGCATTTCTTCCACCGCATTGTCACGCGCGCGATGGCCGCGCTGGCCGCATGCGCTGCTGCCCAAAGCAGCACCGCACAGTCGTTTGTGCCGGAGTCGGTGGCGCCGTCCGCGGCGGTCCTGGAGGCGGCGCAGGCGGAGTATCTCACGCCTGATGAGCGTCGAGATTTTCGCGTGATGCATGGAATTTCGGACGACACAGACCTCGATACGCCTGCGCGTCGCGCTCGCGCCGCATCGGAGCGATTTGATTTCGGTGATCCATCGTTCAATGACCCTACCACGCCGATGACGCTGCGGTTGATAGCGCTTCGTGAAAACGCTGCATTTCAAGCGATTCTCGATGCGACGGCAGAAGAGTCTGACCTCTCTGCGCTTGCGTTTCGTGCAGAGGCGCTGGCAATTCTTGGTCAACGCGAGGAGGCGCTTCTCCTCACTTCGAGTGAGAAGGCTGTTGCGGCGCTTGAAAACGCGCAAACCGTTGAAGATGCGCTCGCAGCGGTCGATCTTGCAGCGCTGCGTATTCGGCTCGATGCGTCGCGTGCGTCAACCTATCGCACGCTGCTTGCAACGCTCGCGCGCGCGCGACAAGATCTCGATCGGCTCGACCCGCGCATTCGAGTTCGAGAAGCAGAACTTCTTGCAGAGCGTCACGCCATGCAAGACGCTGTCCGCGCCACGGGCGAAGCGCTTGGGTTGTCCCCACGATGTGCACGCGCGTGGCGGCTTGCTGGCGACCTCGCACTTGATCAATTCGACTTTGACGGCGCAGCTCGCGCTGTGCGAGCTCTTCGTCGCATCGCGCCCATGCATCCCTTGGCGGCCATACTGGAAGCGCGGAGTGCGTTGATGCAAGACGATCCAACGACCGCGCTTCGTGTGATCGATGCAGCGCTTGCTTTTAGCAACAGCGCGCAGTGCGAGTTGCGCGCGTGGCGCGCCGCTGCGGAGGGTTCGCGCTACGACTTTGCCAAAATGCAGCAGGAATTCGCTCGATTTGACCTTCTTGCGCCAGGAAGTTCGTTGGCGTTGGTTGTCGCTGGGCGCCAGTTGGTGTTCGATCGCCAATACGCCGAGGCGCGTGCAACATTGGCTGCAGCAGCATCACGCGAGCCAGCATGGGCGCTTCCGCGAGCAGAACTTGGTTTGCTTTCGATGCAAGATGGCAACGAAGAGCGTGCTGTCGCAGACTTGAAACAAGCTGTCGCCCTTGATCCACATGATGAGCGCACGGTCTTCACCTTGGCGCTTGCAGAACAATTGCTTGGTTGGCAGCGCATCGAGACCAAGTACTTCACCATTCGACATCCGGAAGGCGATGCAGCATTGGTTGCGGCGCTTTTGACGGAACCTCTTGATCGCATGCATGAAGAGGTCTGTGGGAAACTCGGTCACGAACCAACTCAGAAAACGCTGCTCGATGTGATGCCTGATCACCGAAGTTTCGGGGTTCGAATTACGGGTTTGCCGCGTATTCACACGATCGCCGTTTGCACAGGGCCGACGATTGCCATCGAAATTCCGAAGGATGGACCGCAATCGAAGCACCTTGGCTTGTTCGATCCACTTGCTGTCTTGCGGCATGAGTACACACATACCGTCACGCTTTCGATGACGAAGAATCGCATTCCTCACTGGCTCACCGAGGCAGTTGCGGTGACACTTGAAGAGACGCCGCGCACCTACGACAACTGCCAGTTGCTTGCAGCCGCATGGCATCGCGGGGCACTTTTCAATCTCGACGAAATCAATTGGGCATTCGTGCGGCCGGAGCGGCCAACGGATCGCCCGCAGGCGTACGCACAGGGCCGTTGGATGGTTGAGTACGCAGAAGTGACCTTCGGTTGGGACGCGTTGCGAAAGTTGCTGTTCTCGTACGCGGACGGAATTCGCGAAGATGACGCCATGCGAGGTGCATTCGGTGTGCCTCGCGATGTGTTTTACACAGGCTTTCTCGCGTGGGCGGCGCGCGAAGTGCGCGCGTGGGGGCTCGATCCACAGCCGCCACTTCGAGATCTTCTGCGTGACATTGTGGAGAGTTCTCGCGGCGCCGGCGATTCCGATGCAGCAGCGCGCCTCGATCAACTTGAGCGAGAACGACTGGCCAAGGTTGCTGCGCGGCTGACAGAACCAGTCGGTGCGCCAGGCGCAGAACGACGGAAGCTCTCGCGCCTTGATTGGCCCTCGGAGCCCATGCCCGATGTGACGCTCGATGATGCAACGGTCGAAGCGCTGCTGGCGCAGCATCCAAATCATCCTGATGTGATCGAGATCGCGCTTCGCCGAACGAAGGATGCTGGCGCTACCAATGCTCAGAGCGCGTCCACACTTGATGACGCGACCAGAGTGCTTCTTGAGCGCTACGCACAACTTCGACCGGTGGATCCGCTGCCACACCGCATGTGGGCCAAGCAATCGAAGAGTGTGTCAGCTGCAACCGAGTTCGCCAACGGAGCAACGAACGCGCTTGAGCATTTGCGCGCACTTGATTTGGTTGCGGAGAAAGACAACGCCTTCGCCATCGCGTTGGCGCGAGAGCGGCGCGCTGCGGGTGACCGACGCGAGGCGAGCGCGTACGCAGAGCGAGCCGTGCGCATGAATCCGTTTGATGCCACTGTCCGCGAACTGGCTGCAGCGATTGCAGTCGAGGGCGGCCGACTCGATCGAGCCGAGCGACACATCCAAGCGTTGGTCGTGCTTGAGCCAGACCGAGCGTTACATCGCAGCCGTTTAGAGAAGATTCGTGAACTCTGGGCGAAGTCCGAGAGAACAGTGGAAACGAGCCCGTAAGAGGATTGAGAAGAGCGCATCGCGGAGTCGGATCGGCCGCCGACGGAGTTGAGAATTGTTCCAAAGCGGTTCCGTCGCCTCGCGAACTGTTTGGAAATCCGAGATCTTGGGCTACTCTCAATGCCGGAACCTGCCATGTGGGTTGTTGTTCACTGCGTTGCGTGTGTTCCGAACGCGAAGAGTTGCTCAGACAAATCAGTCAGATTCATACTTCGCGATTCCCTCTTCGCGATTCCCTCTTCGCGATTCCCTCTTCGCGATTCCCTCTTCGCGATTCCTTTTTGAACGGTTTGACTTTCGAATCACTAAAACCTGCGAGTATTCCAACATGCACGCCGCCACACGCTTGATCTCACCGCTTCGTCATGTTGCATTTGTGCATGTTGCAGTGCCGTCCATCGCAACGGCAATGCTTGCGCCAGTCGTATTCGCCGATGAGGTGGTGTTCAACTGCGCATTGGTTCCCGCGACAAGTACGCTCACACAAACGACAGACCTCACCGCGCCGTTCAACGGCACACTCATTGGCGATTATGACGCTGTGAATAATCCCACGGGTACACGAACCTTGCCTGGCTTCTTCGGCGGATCGGGCAACAACGCTATCCCGTACACGGCAAGTTTCGCGCTTGCTGGTGACATTGTGTCGCGCCCAGAGGGCGCACTGGTGCTCGGTGTGGATAGTGAAGGTCTTCAGATTCGAGTGTCCCAACTGGCCGTGGACCTCTTGGGTGCTGTTCCTGCAACGCTTGGCGCGACGGTCAACATCAACTACCAAACATTCCGCACGGTGCAGCCGAGTTCGCTGTATCCGGGCGGCGTCACAGTGCCTATTCCGGTTGGGAACGCGAACATCACGCAATTCACTGCAACGCAAACGGGAAAGTCAGTGTTTGGCGTGTTGGTTCCGCAGAAAGATGGGTCGTTTCAATTCAATGTTGCAGTGCCCGTCGTGTACACGATCGTGGCCACAGCGTTTGGTCAACCTGTTGGCGACGGGGCACCGACGCCAGGCGTGCTTCCGCTGACAGGTCGCTTGGTCGAAGGCACGAATGCTGTGACGCTGACGCTCGATGTGACGAACTCAGAATCGACAACACAGCCGGTCGAAGCAGATCCATTTACGAATATCGCGCTTGATCTGCCAACCGTTCTCCCAACAGGTGGTATCGCGCACTTGCTGTTGTCGGGCGATGTCACTTCTTTGACATTCGCGACAACCCTGAACGCTTCGCTTGATGTTGCGGGTACGCGCCAGCCACGCATCGGTGATCTGGACGGGGATTTCATCGTCAACGCAGCGGATCTGGCCCTGCTTCTTGGGAATTGGGGCGGAACAGGCGTTGGTGATATCGACGGCGACGGTTTTGTCTTGGCCACCGACTTGTCGCTGATGCTCTCAAACTGGGGTTGAGCGACGGCCGCAACAGCATTTCGGGAGGATGCAGTATGCGAGAGCGATTTCATCAGTATGCGCGAGTTCATGCGCAAATTCAGGCGCGATGCATCGCGTGCGCGGTCGTGAGTGTCATTGGTGTTGGTGCATTCGTGGAAGGCGCACGCGCTGGCGAAGTTGAACTTGCGTTCAATGCGCCAAAAACTTTCTATTTCCCCGAGCCATTTTTCCCGACCATGTTTCGCACGCGCGATCTTGACCAAGATGGCTTCGTGGATGTTGTGGTTGCGGGCCGCGATCCGGACGATCGGTTGATTACGCTCAAAGGTGTTGGCGATGGATCGTTCGTACCGTTGCAAACCATGTTGGCCGAAGGGTTCACGGATTGGCTTGAACTTGCCGACCTTGATGGCGACGGTCGCGACGACATTGTGTCTGCGTGGCGTGGCGATGATGCGCGCGTCGTCGCATATCGCGGGTTACCCAGCGGACAGTTCGCTGCGCCAACGGTGCTTGCGAGTGTAGAAACGGGAACGATGCGCGATCCGCAAGGCGTGACAGTCGGCGACTTCGACGGCGACGGCGATATCGATATCGCGATTGCGTCGTACATCGGACACTCTGTGGAAGTGTTCTCGAATGAGCGACCGGCTGGGCAAGTTGCACTGGCGTTTGAACGGACATCGCGTGTGCGAATGTCGCAGTTCTTCGGTGGATACGGCTTTCCGCGCGTGTTGACCTCGGGCGATCTCGATGGTGATGGCGACATAGATCTTGTTGCGAATGAACTCGGCGGAAGCCGCGTTGCCGTGATTCGCAATGAGGGTGGACGATTTGTGCGCGCGGTTGAGTATCGCGCGCCGCTCATCGGAACCGAGCGCCCAGGAATCACCGCAGTCGAACTCTTGGATATCGATAGCGACGGTGATCTCGATGCGTATGCGCCTTCGCTCTTACTTGATGTGACACAGAAAATCGTGTGGTTTCGGAACGACGGGACGGGCCGCTTTGATGCGCGCATTCCAGGCGATTCCACGCTTGTCGGCTACATCTTCGCAGCGAAACTCGCAGACCTTGATTCGGACGGCGACTTGGATTCCATCGCAGGATCTGCGCTGCCTGGCGCGATCACGGTGAGTCGACGCACTGCAGATGGCACATTTAGTTTTGTCGCCGATCGTGTGTTCGAGCTTGGTTCGCTCATTCGTCATGTTGATGCTGTTGACTATGACAACGACTGCGATCTCGACATCATTGTGGTGGATGGTCCAGGTCGATTTCTCCAAACGCGTCGCAACATCACGCCACAAGAAAATCCGCCGTGTGGAGGCGTTGCTGCATCGCGCGCCGCGGGTTCTCGTGATGAACTGTCGGTTGATGACGATGGAAGGAATTTTCGGGGCGAAGTTCGTTTTCCACTTGCACGACTTGATCGAAACGACGACGGCAATTTCGATGCATCCGATGTTGCTGTGTGGCTCGCTGGAATCTCCATGCGAGTCGAGCCATTTGGCGCAACTCCAGCATCATCGCGAACTCAAGTGGGTACTCCAACCGACTCGAAGCGTCGGGCTGGAGGCACGCCATGAGTTACACCATGAGTTACACCATGAGTAACACCATGAGTAACACCATGAGTTACACCATGAGTTCCGCGATGCAACTCATCCCAAAAATCACTGGCGCTCTCGCATGCGTAACCGTTGGATGTGTGCAAATCTCTGCATTCGCGCAGTGTCCAACACCGGGCGATTGCCGCGCGGTTCATGCGACGCCAGGCTGTGAGCAGCCGGAATGCTGTCAACTTGTGTGCGAGTTTGACATGCTGTGTTGCACCGATAGTTGGAACGAAACCTGCGTGAAAGCGGCGTTCGAATTCTGCGAGGGTATCAGTTGTCCTTCTGCGGGCTCATGCACCGCTGCGCATCCAACATCCGGTTGCGACGACTACGAATGCTGCGAGCAAGTGGTCGCGTTTGATTCATGGTGCACCTACGCGGGATGGGACCAGATCTGCGCGCTTGAAGCTGTCGAGTTGTGCGGCGTGACGCCCTGCACGATCAACACAACGGGCGCGATCGATGAGAACGAACCGTGCTATCGCCGCTTGAATGACGGCTGGGGTGTTGGGCAGACCGCAGCGCGCATCGCGGTCACTTGCGGCACACTCATGAAGGGAAAGATTGCTGGCGGCGGCCCGCGCGATTTGGATTGGTTTGCGGTCGATGGCACAACGCGCAAGCGCTATCGCGTGACGGTCGACGCCGAGTTCCCCGCGGAATTGCAATACATGCTTGGGACGGAGGAAGGTCCGAACACTGTGAAGTGGCTTCTCGGTGGGCCGATTTGCGATGGCCCGGTGTCAGTCATCTTTCTCACCGAACTTGGAACCTCCACGATCATCTTGGGTGCTGGGAGCGATGAGCGCGAGTACCGCAGCGCGATCGACTGCGACGAAATCAATCCAGAGAATCCGCCCGGACCAGACGACCCGCCGCGCGTGACGCTTTTCGGACTGCGGTGGAAGACTCGATTCGAATGTCTCGCGCTTGCAGATGTCGATGGCGACGGCGCCGTCGGAGCTGCGGATCTTTCGCTCTTGCTCGCAAACTGGGGCGATGTGGACCCTGGGCTTCCATTTGATCCGTTCGCGCCCGACGCGGATCTCGATGGCGACGGGGCTGTTGGCGCAGCCGACCTCTCGCTCCTCCTCGCGGGTTGGTGAAAAAGTCAGACTGGGGTGACGGAGCCGCCTCCCTCAGGCATCCTGAGCGCTTTCGAAGAGAAGGCGAAGCGGGCGTTCATTTCACCAACGGGCGTATGAGCAAGTTTCCGGATTCCAACATCCACACACCTTCTGATTTGGCTCGGACATCCGACATCGACGGTGCCGACCGAGTTGCCGTGGTTGCGTTGGCCGAGGCGCGGCTTGAGGCGCGTGCAGCAGACGGCGACCGTGAGGCGATCGACTCTGTGTGGCGTCGCAACCGACGATGGCTTGCGTCAGTTCTCGCCGCACACGCACCGCGGGGCGTGGAAGTTGAAGATCTCTTGCAGGAAGTGGCTGCAACCTTTGTGGCGAAAGCGCGCGACATTCGCGACGCAGCGAGTGTGCGCTGTTGGTTGCGTGTTGTTGCTGTGAACACGGCGCGCATGTCTGCGCGGCGGCGTGCTGCAGAGCGGCGCTCGCTTGAACAGTTGTCGGTCGGTTTGAAGTCGCGCGAATCTGGCGGGCGTGCGGATCAGGATGCGCGCGAGACGCTGGCGCTGCTTTCGCAACTTCCCGCGCAGTACGCAGAGCCGCTGTTGTTACAAGCGGGTCAAGGGCTTTCTCAGCGCGAGATTGCGGACATTCTGGAGTTACCTGAAACGACCATCGAAACGCGCCTCGCGCGCGCGCGACGCATGTTGCGAACGCTGGCCGCAGAGAGCGCACTGGATGCTTCAACGGCGAAAATAAAGGAAACATCGACGAAAGAGCGAATGTGCTTCCCGATGATTGGCTTGGAGCAAGCGAGGACGACGCGATGAAGAACGATGAACTTTCCAATACAAACGAGTCATATGAGTCACATGCTGCACACGAGGCACGCGGCGACAACACAGACGCGTCGCAACTCGATGTGTTGCTTTCTCGCGCAGTTGCGGGCGACACGAGTGCGCTTCGAGCTGTGTGCGAACGCGGTGCTGTCGACCCAGCTGTTCTTCGAGAATTGGCGCTTTGGCAAGCAGACGAGTTGCGATTGATGCGTGCCGCGCGTGCGCTTGATGCATGTGCTGACACAATTGAAGCGCCGTCAACTTCGCCATCATCCCGTGTGCGCGAAGGCCTTGGTTGGGCCGTTGCGGCTGTACTCACGGTACTTTTCATTGGCCGCGCGTATCTCCCGAGCGACGCACGCACTTCCACTCCAAATGCGAGCGTTGCTGGCTTTGGAGGATTCTCATCGAGCGATGAAGCATTCGATGCGTATGTTGCGAAGGCGCGCGAGGAAGGTGTGCTGACCGGCGATGTTGCGCCGCCGACCTTGCTTCGCTCGCGCGAACTCGGCAGCGGGCGCGGATTTGAGGTTGTCTTCGTGCGTCAGATCATTGAGCGACGCGTCTCTCCCGAGATCTATCGCGTCGCACCGATCGGAGAGACCGGCCAACTTCGTCAAATTCTCATTCGTCCTCGGACGGATCTCATGCAGTGAACCATCCATCTCACACCACTATGCGCACTTCTACACGCTCTATCGTTCTTCCCGCAGTACTGTTCGGACTCTCATTTTCTTCGCACGCCATGGCGCAGCAGGAGGGCGGGCGCACTCCTGCCGAGCAGCCATCTGGTTCAAGCAATCAGACTTTCGCGTACCAGAGCAGCGAAAGCGACGGTCGTTCGATCGAACTCCGTATCCACAACGGACGCGTGGTGCTGGCCAAGGTCGATGGCAATCCGATCCCCGTCGACCGTGTGAAGAAGGTCGCAGATGGCTACGACCTGCTTGCACAAGATGGTTCGTTGATCAAGCATGTGACCGTGAGCCAATGGCAGGAACCGTCACCGCCTTCGCAAGTCTTTGAAGGGCGCGAACGAAACTCGGGAGGCGGTTCGTCGAGTTCATCATCGAGTTCATCGTCCGGAACATCATCCTCCCGCTCAGGCGGGCGTGCGCGTTCTGAGAGCCGAGCATCAGGCGATGTGCGTGGGAACGGGCGCGCCGAGGCCGGATCATCTGGCGGCGCCAACGGTGAACAAGACGGTCGTCGGAGCGAGGCGCGTTCGCGCGCACGCGTCGAAATCGGACCTGATTCGCGCGAGGTCGAGATTCGCGAAGGTGAAACGGTTGTGGTGCAGGGCTTTCCGATGGGTGTGTCCGGGATGGCTGAGATACCGAAGTCCATGATTGGCGCCGGACTTGGCTCGCCAGACGAAGCACTGGCTCATCACCTGAAGATCGACCGCACAAAGTCCACCATGATCACAAGCCTCGTGGATGGGCTTCCTGCGCAGGCGGCTGGCCTCGAGCAATACGATGTGATTGTGTCCGTCAACGGTGACCGAAACGCCTCGGGCGAAAATCTTCGTCGTGTGCTTCGCGATGCAGAGCCCGGTTCCAAAATCGCCCTTGAGTTTGTCCGCGGCAGCGAGACTCGCAAGATCGAGGTCATTGCGGCAGCGTTTGATATGGAGAAGCTTTCCACAATCGAGCCGATCGGCGTGGAGGGTTTCGCACTCTTACCGGATGGCTCTCGTGTTGAAAGTTTGTTCGGTGGCGATGAAGGCGAAGGCGGCGTGATGTTCTTTGTTGGGCCTGACGGGCAACAGCGTGAGTTCCGAATGCCGGCCATGCCCGCCATGCCCGCTACGCCCAATGGATTCGATCCTGCGCGGATGGAGGAGTTCAACCGTCGCATGGAAGCGTTCAATAGGCGCATGGAGGACTGGGGACGAAGCATGGAGCAGCGCATGCGCGAGCAAGGCGACGAGAGTTCGCGTGCGGGCGACGGCGCCACCGAAGAGCGCACACGACGACTCGAAGAGCAAATGGAGCGACTCATGCGCGAACTTGAGCGCGAGCGCGAAGAGAGAAATCGTGAACGGCAGCGTGGCACCA
>Ga0172372_10006943_pt1 | contig 15323 bp, 20 predicted proteins | sample LakKiv5m_2_FD_114544 | JGI IMG/M metagenome (GOLD analysis project Ga0172372, IMG submission 114544) | Freshwater microbial communities from Kabuno Bay, South-Kivu, Congo - kab_092012_9.5m | ecosystem: Environmental > Aquatic > Freshwater > Lake | place: Democratic Republic of the Congo...
ACAACGAGTATCCACATCAATCTTTAAATGGAAAAAGTCCAAAGAAGTATTTAACTAAATCAAATAATGTGTACTTTTAAACTGTTTGAAGAAAGGGGTGCTTACACCACGAATGATGAATATTTGTGATTCAATTTCCGACTTAATAAGTTTTTGTCCCATAATACAAACCTATTTCAGATATTTGGAAATTGCACTAGCCTTTATATGCAGTTTATATGCTGTTTATTCAAGGAAAGAATGTCTTTCAGACGAATGCTGGAGGCGAATGCTTCGCGAGGGTCTTTGACTATAATTCAAAGGTTAGAGGGGGTTGGAGAGGGTTGGAGAGGGTTGGAGAGGGTTGGAGAGGGAAAGAATGTCTTTCAGACGAATGCCGGAGGCGAATGTCTTCGACGAGGGCTTTGCGAGGGTCTTCGACGAGGGTCTTCGACGAAATTCTCATTCTATTTTGAACATATTTCTGGCCATGCGTTTTAAGCTTTTCGCCTTTCGGGGTTATGTTGCGAATGAAATCTTTAAATAGACCGTTTTAAGTGGCTTGGTAATCTCTTAAAGCTGAAATTTGAGATTTAAATGTTTATTCCTAAATTTGGTTACTTCAACACACCACTATGACAACATCAGCAATAAGGAAACAAGTCGATAGTTATCTACCCCTTCTATCAGCCAGACAACAGTCTTTGGTGTTGGAAATGATTAAAAGTTTCTTGGATGTTGACAATGACACCAAACGAATAACTCGTAAACAATATAATAAGGCGTTAGATGAGGCTGTAGCACGTGTTGAAAATGGAAATTTTGTTTCTCATAAAGACGCTGCTAAAGCATTATCTAAATGGTAAAATCTTCATCATTTAGACTAATTTGGGACAGCAAAGCCCTCGATCAGCTCAAAGAAATTCTTGAGTATCTAAATAAGCAAAGCGAACAGGCACCAAGAATTGTCAAAAAAGCAATCTTTGAAAGATTATCGGATGTACAAAAAAATCCCCTTTCATCGGAGGTCGATAAACTAAAAGAACCGATGAATATAGACTTTCGTGCATTTGTGGTTTTTAGTTACAGAGTTACATATCAAATTGAAAATGTCAAGAGGGAAGTTAGGGTTTTAAGAGTCCGCCATACTAGTAGAGAACCTTTAGGTTATTGATCCGGGCTTTTTTGACGCATAAGAAGAGTTGACAGAATGGAAGAATGTCTTCGACGAAAATGCAAGTCTAACACGACAACGCAACAAATGACGGAACAAGAAAATTATATACAAGACAAAACCTTTGACAAAACCGATTTGCCAACAAAAGGTGAATACGAAATCTGCACGTTCAAAAGTTGCGACTTTTCCGATAAAGCCTTTCTGAATTTAAGTTCACTGACTGCACGTTTAATAGTTGCAATTTGGCAAAAGACGTACTATAAGTTTAGCTAATAACAAGAAAGGCGAACTATGGCAGAATTTTATGTCCAAACGCAGAGAAATTTCAAATAACTTACCATAATTATTTTAAATGGAAATAAAAACTTTCTTCACAAAAAATATTGCAGCATTAGGGTTGCTTCTTTCTATCTGTTTTCTATTTGTTGCAGGTTATTTATATCCGGGAGGTAGCCCCCAAAATGTTAATTCTATAGGTTATAGTTTTTCAGAAAATTACATTAGCAACTTGTTAGAGTATAAAGCTGTCAATGGATTTGATAACATTGGAAGACCCTTTGGTGTTGTTGGAGTTGTTTTGTTAGGACTAGTCTCGGGACTTTCTTTTGTAAGGCTTTCTCAAAAGGTCGAAGCAAAAAAATTCTCTGGTGTAATAAGGTTTTTAGGTATTTTATTGATAATATTTTCTTCTTTAATTACAATCCCTTCTCTACATGATATAATGGTTACATTTAGCAGTGTTGCAACATTATTATTGGTTTTTTATGTTACCATTTTGCTAGTCAAATCTAAACTTCAGTTATTAAAATTTACTTCAATTGTTCTGTTAGTTATTTTTTACGGAGCAGCATATATGTATTTTACTAAAACAGGTTTAGAATCTTTACCTTTAGTCCAGAAAGTAATTCATATTTTACAAATAATTTGGATTTTAGGGCTTGAATATTTCACTACTAAAAACGATTTCAAAAATATCAAGAGCTAATAAACGAAGAACGCCAGCCACTCTCAAGGGTTTTGCGTCAGGCGGGGTGACGTGCATCCCGATAGCTATCGGGACACCACCTTCGCAAAGCACCAAAACATTAACGGTCATAGTAAGACCGACGCAGTTAACAATTACAGAATGACAGAACGGATAACAATACGACAAGAAACACATTACGACTTCAATGAAGTTTTTGAACTTAATCATCTTGCTTTCGGACAAGACAACGAAGCAAAATTGGTGGACGCTTTAAGGAATAATCCGAATGTTTTTGTTCCAGAACTTTCAATTGTAGCGACCGACAACCATAAAATAGTTGGACATATCTTGTTTACTAAAATCAGCGTAAAAGACGACAATGGAAACCTGAACGAAAGTTTAGGACTTGCTCCTATGGCTGTTAGTCCAGAATTTCAAAGAAGTGGAATAGGCGGACAACTAATCAGAAAGGGATTGGAAGTAGCAAAAGATTTAGGTTTCAAATCGGTAATCGTTTTAGGACACGAACATTATTATCCGAAATTTGGATTTCAGCCAGCAGACAAATGGAAAATAAAAGCACCTTTTGACGTTCCTTCAAATCTATTTATGGCAATTGAATTAGTGACCGACGGACTTAAATACATATCGGGGACTGTAGTTTATCCAAGTGAATTTGAAACAGTATAACACACTCCCTCACTACCCAATCCGCTTCATGACCAGGGTTTTGACGTTGTCATAGACTTGATTCGGATGCATGGTGCGCCAACGAACTTCTTGCAGGTTTCCACCCGAAATTAAATACTGATCAATGTGCGCCTTGCTGAAATCTTCCAACACGTGATCTCGGAAATTTAAAAAGGCTATCCAACCGTCGTCATCACTAATATCCTCAAACCATTCTTCGTAGTAACAGTCGTCGCTGCAATGAAAGTTCAATACGTTCTCACCGATAAATATGAATTTGTTTATGCCTTCTTGCATGAGCTCGTCCGCGAATTCACGCTTCAAAAACATGACGTCGTTGTACAACAAATCATTCCATTCGCCAATAAGCTCAATGATAGCATAACCTTCTTCGTAGTTCGCAAACAAGACTTTTAAAAACAGGGTCTGACTTCCGAAATGATCCCACTGCGGATGAATGAAATGGTCGTAAATCTGATTCGAAAATTCAAATTCGCTGTACTCGCGTTCATAAAAAGGCGAGCGCTCATCTTCCGCTGCTACATACAGTCCGCGCCAATTGTAATAAGGTTCTAAATCGTGCATCTTACTTCTTTTCAAACGCGTCAACCGCTTTGCGGACGCTTCCTTCTTTTAACAATAATTCTTTCGCTTCACCTTCCGATAACCCCGTTTGCTCCATCACCATGCGCGTGCCTCGGTCAACCAGTTTCAAATTCGACAACTGCATGTCTATCATTTTATTTCCTTTCACGTGTCCCAACTGAATAAACGTACACGTGGTAAGCATATTCAACACCAACTTCTGCGCAGTGCCGCTTTTCAATCGGGTGCTGCCCGTCACAAACTCCGGTCCCACCACCACTTCAACCGGAAACTGCGCCACCGCCGCTACCGCAGAGTCACTGTTGCATACCACACATCCTGTTGCTATGCCCTTCGCGTTGCATTGTTCCAATGCCCCTATTACATAGGGTGTTCTTCCCGATGCGGCTATGCCCACTACCATGTCGTTCTCGTTGACTCCGTGCGCCTGCAAATCTTCCCAGCCCTGCGTTAAACTGTCCTCAGCAAACTCCACCGCTTTTCTAATGGCGGTATCGCCTCCTGCTATAAGCCCTATGACTCTTCCGTGCTCTACACCGAAGGTGGGCGGACATTCAGATGCGTCAACAATGCCCAATCGTCCACTTGTTCCTGCACCCAGGTAAAACAGTCTTCCACCTCGACGCATGCGCGTCACAATCTGCTCTATCAACCGCTCAATTTGTGGCAGGGCTTCGGCCACAGCAACAGGTACACTGCGATCTTCGTGATTCATGCCCACCAAGAGTTCGTGAATGTTCTTTTGTTCGAGGTTGTTGTGATTGCTTGCCGCTTCGGTCGTACTCATGCCCAATTGTTTTTCACAACGAAGATAAAAAGAGTGTTAGCAACCCATCTAAATTCAGAAAAATTCTGCCTGTCAAATGTTTAATTTCGATTCTTGAAAATTGGCTATTATGAAGAAACTATTGACTTTACTGGTCTTTACCGCTTGGTGGGCTGCGTCAACCGCACAAACCGACACAACAGGGGTAAGTAACCTCGATGCGGCACTAAACGCGACCAAAATGCTGAGCGCCGAGCACGAGTTCATCAAGGGAAACATGCGCGGAGCATTGACCCTGTATCGCGAAATTCTTTCTACCGATGCGATGAATTTTAAAGCGCAATTGGGAGAGGCAGAATGTTATTACAATTTGAAGAAGTATGCCGATTCATTCCACTCGCTAGATAAAGCCGTTCGTATTAACGGAGGAAAAACTCCCGAGTTGACCTTCTTCTACGCGAAGTGCTACCACCGCACGGGCGACTTAGACCGCGCGATTAGCGAATACAAGGCCTTCTTGAAAGTAGCGAAGAAGACTTCGTACGAGGCAGAAGAGGCGGCCAAATTCATTAAAGAATGCGAGTTCGCTAAACGTAAAATGGCGCAGCCGGTCGATGTAACCATTACCAATATGGGCGAAGGAATCAATTCTCGTCTCGATGAATACGCTCCTAGTATTACTTCCGATGGAAAGACACTTATATACACCTCACGTCGCGATAATACCACTTCACCCCCGGATAAGGCAGGCAAGAATATCGACGTGAAAGGCGATTACAAATTCTTCGAGGATATTTATATTTCTCACTACGAAGCACAGCACGGACATTGGTCTGACTGCGAAAACCTTCCTGGTGAAGTGAACACGGTATTTCACGACGGTGTATTGAGTGTAGTGCCCGATGGTTCGGGTATCTACGTGTACAAGAACAACACGGAAAATGCTGGAGATATTTATTTTTCGAAGCGTCAAGACGACGGGACGTACAAGGCAGCTGAACTGCTTCCTAAAACCATTAATTCGTCATTTTTTGAAAGTAGTGCTTCACAAACCGCCGATGGTTCGAAGTTGTATTTCATCTCTGAACGTCAAGGCGGACTAGGTCTAGGCGATATTTATGTTGCTTCGAAAGTGGGAACCGGCTGGGGTAAACCCGTGAATTTGGGAGAGATGATTAACACCAAGGGCGACGAGAAATTTGTCTTCATCCATCCAAATGGAAAGACCTTGTTCTTCGCTTCGAACGGTCACTTGGGATTAGGCAGTTATGATATTTTCAAATCGGAATTTGTAAACGGTGTTTGGACCAAACCCTTGAACCTGGGTTATCCGATCAATACGGTAAATGAAGAATCTACCTTCTCACTTACGCAAGACAATGCTCTGATGTATATCTCTGCTGAATACGACGACAGTTACGGTGAGCGTGATATTTATAAAATCGACGTATCTCGCTATCCTGCATTAAGCGCTGGCTACGAAACGTCTATCTACGCACAATTGCTTTGTGTGATTGTAGATACCAACGGCAAACCGTTCAAAGGGGTGAAGATTGCTGCAGAAGATTTAGATACCGGCGATGTGTTTGAAGCGACTACGGATAAGATGGGTTATGCACGAATCAACGTCCAAGGAAATAAAACCTACAAGGTGACTGCCACCAAGGACACCAAAACATTTTCGGAAGAAGTAACCATTGAAATGAGAAACGGTAGCGATACCGTGCACAAGTGGGAGATTCGATTATAAACTGAAAAGCTGCTGCAATAAGCGCAGGTCTTTCCACCACGAATAATCTTTTGCATAGAGGGCGTTCATTTGTTGAACGCCTTCTTCGTTTAAAAACGCTGCGTTTTTATTCGGAGAAAATACACCCGAACGAATGTTCGGTAAGGCCGTGGTATCGTTGCCGAAATAACCAATCCATGATTTCTTTCCACTTACTACTTCCAACGCATTCACGAAGCGCTTGCCAGGATGTTTGGTGAAGAAGAATACCGGAAAGGCGAGGAGTAAGACCAATGAAGAGGCTAAATCAAAAGCGCGTTTCTGCCGCTTGTTGAGCTTGGTTGCAATGGAATTGACTTCCACAAAAAAGGTGTCGTTGGCACTTTGTATTTGCTGACTACCAATAATGAAATGTCGCTCTGGGGGAGCAATTTTATATTCCACTTCCAAGTGACTGAACTGACTCATGGCACCAATGATGGCGCTACTGCTTAAGTCTTTCCCGCAAAAAATAACTTCGTGAATGCGATGAATACGCACCCATTCGTTAAGGTCTGAGAGCTCAGTAGTATCGGTGGCTTTCAGGCGAACGAAACTAGCGATTGGATAATGAATTTGTTTCAAAAAATCTTCTACGCGTTGTGCTTCTTCGTTGCTACCTGCGATGAGTATGCGTTTTGAACTTTGACTTCGCCAATTCCATTTGCCCGTCGTAAGTCCTCTGTAAATAAAGTGCAAGGCTGGAATGATAGCGAAGGCGAGGCCCGCACTCATAAGAACAACCATGCGCGAAAAGCGCACCTGTTCGGGAAGCAGTGAATACACCAACAGCGTAAGTAAGGTTACCCAAAGCACGGGTTTTAACGAACGTCGTGGCACAAGTGGTTTGTCGTAAGCACCGCTTAACCAATTGAAGAACCAGGTGAGCAATGCGAAGGCAAAGGCGGATAGTTCGACCAAGTGCTCTTCGAAATTTTTCATTTGCCATGCACCATAGGTGTCGGCAAAGAACGTTACGCCGAAATAAAGGACTAAGGAATCAAGCACAGGTAAACTAGCCGATGCAATGAAGCGCTTGACAATGGAAAGCGAAGCGCGCATCCAAATAGCCAATTGAATAAAAAAGGAAAAGGTGGTTGCATGCGAAGCACTGAAGTGTTTCTTTGCGAAAATGACCATGGCGTTGTAAAACACATAGACATAATTCAAACTGCCTTTTTTGGTGCTTTCTCCTTTGTAGTGAATGATACTGGTTTCTGGGAAGTAGTAATTCTTCCATCCCCCTTGAATAATTCGCCAGCTTAAATCAATGTCTTCGCCATACATGAAGAAGGCTTCATCTAACAATCCGACTTGATCTAACGCTGTTTTACGCATGAACATAAAAGCCCCCGAGAGAATTTCTATTTCATGGGTTTCGTTGTTCGAAAGGTGTCCGAGATAGTATCGGTTGAAGCGTTTGCTTTTTGGAAAGATTCTTCCCAGTCCGAAGATTTTATAAAAGCTGGTTTCAGGTGTGGGAAGTCCGCGTTTCGATTCGGGAAGCATTTTCCCTTTTCCATCCACCATGAGTACCCCTAAGCCGCCGGCGTCTTCATGGGCATCCATGAAATCAATCACTTTTTTAAACGTGTCTTCTTTAACGACGGTATCTGGATTAAGCAAGAGAATGTACTCTCCTTTGGCCATGCGCATGCCTTGGTTGTTGGCCTTTGAGAATCCGGTGTTTTCGGTATTGGCAATACAAATGACCGAAGGGAATTTTTCGCGCACCATCTCTACAGAGCCGTCTACACTTTTATTGTCCACCACAATCACCTCGGCATCTATTCCTTGAATAGCGTGTTGCACAGAGGCAAGGCATTGCTCTAGGAAATACTTAACGTTGTAATTGACAATGATGACGGAAAGGCGCATGCGTAAAATTCAGGCCTAAAGTTAGGGCTTTATTCGAAGTGAACGTACACCTCTAACAGGCTTTTTACGTCGCGTTTCAAGATAGGGACGTGCTTCCAGACAAACGACCAAATGAGTTCATTCGAAACGCCGTCGTACGAATGCACGATTTGATTTCTCATGTCCACGATGTTGCGCGAACGGTGAATCTTGTGTAGGTAGGAAGAGTCGTTTTTCACGAGGTTGTGAATGGCCTCTCCCATAATTTCTACTTCGCGTTCAATGGCGCGACGAAGCACTAAGTTGTGTTCGAATTCTGAGAATTGTTCTGGAGTTAAATCTTGTATAAACAACTCTAACTCAGCAACAGCGTGAACAATATCAAAAAGAAATTTCTTCGTACGGTTTGCCATAGAGTCGTTTTATTGTTTTAGCCAATTTCGCTTTTAGAACCGGATTCTTCAAGGTTTGCACTTCAATCAAATCAATGCGCTTGTGAAAGAACGCCGAGAGGTGTTCTTTGAAGTTCATGTAATTGTCGAAGTAATCGAAGTTTTCTGTTGCTTCAAATTGAACCAGTAAATCAACGTCGTTGTGCGGATTGTAGGAAGGCAAAGCGAACGAACCAAAGGTGTAGAGATACACCACGTGGTGATCTTCACACAGTTTCTTCAATCGATGTAAATCTATTTCGTGCTCTTCCATAGCTAAACGCTTTACAAGTTAAAGGTAATTAATTCTTGCCATAAGGTACCCGCTGAACCAAACTTCTGCCTAAGGTAATTTCATCGGTGTATTCCAATTCGGCACCCACAGCTACGCCTCGTGCAATAGAGGTAAGTTTCATGTTGAATGGCTGTAGTTTTTTCGAAATGAAAAACGCCGTGGTTTCGCCTTCCAGTGTGGCGTTGAATGCAAAAATAATTTCTTGTATTTCTCCGGCGCTGCAGCGCTCTACCAGCGCGTCAACGGTTAAATCGGAGGGACCAATACCGTCCATCGGTGAAATTAATCCGCCTAGCACATGGTATTTTCCGCTGAATTGCGAGGTGCCTTCCAAGGCCAACACATCGCGAATGTCTGCAACGATACACAGGGTAGAGGCATCGCGGGCAGGATTAGCACAGATTCCGCACACTTCGTTGTCGCTGATGTTGTGACATTGCTTGCAGAATTTTACGTGGGCTTTCATTCCCGAAATGGCTTGTGAAAAACGGTCCACATCGTCGTTGCTTCTTCGCAGTAAGTCCAACGCCAAGCGCAACGCCGTTTTGCGTCCAATGCCAGGCAAGCTGGCTATTTGATCTACAGCAGCTTCAATCCACTTCGAACTTCCGTTTGTCATACCACGAAATTACATGGGGATGTTGGAAACCTTTTCACCTTTTTTCGCGAGTTTTCAAAAAATGCAATTACTTGCGTTCAAACTTTTATCATGTCGCCCATTCTTATTGTTGCCGTCCTTGTTGCCTACTTCATGGCCCTTTACGTGGTTTCGTACATAACCTCGCGAAAGGCAGATAACGCAGCGTTTTTCAAAGCAAATAACAATGCCTCGTGGTTGCTGGTTGCCTTTGGTATGATTGGCACATCGCTGTCTGGAGTGACCTTCGTTTCTGTGCCGGGAACCGCTTCGGTGGCGGGATTCCAATACTTGATGTTAGCCATCGGATTTTTCTTGGGCTATTTCGTCGTAGCTTTTGTGTTGCTGCCGCTGTATTACAAACTGAATCTGACTTCTATTTACACCTACCTCGATCAACGTTTTGGCTCGCCTTCGTATGAATTAGGCGCCAGTTATTTTATTCTCTCTCGAACCTTCGGGGCTTCCTTGCGCTTGTTCCTGGTGGTAAACGTGTTACAGATGTTGGTCATGGATGCCTTAGGAATTCCGTTCACGGTAACGGCCTTGGTGGTGTTGCTCATGATTTTGGCGTACACGTTCAAAGGCGGAGTGAAAACGATTGTGTGGACAGACACGCTTCAAACTTTTTTCATGCTGACTTCCTTGGTGGTGTGTGTGGGCTATCTCATGCATGAACTCGGAGGGATGACTGCCGCATTCGAAAAGGTAAGTGCCATGAAAACGGCCGACGGAAAATTAGATGTGTTGTATCTATTCAATACCGATTTCCTTCACAAAAAATTCTTCTTGAAACAGTTGATTGGCGGGGCATTCATAACCATTGCCATGACTGGCTTAGACCAAGAAATGATGCAGAAGAATATCAGTGTTTCGAACCTGCGCGATTCGCAACGCAACATGATGTTGTTTAGTTTAATTATGGTCATTGTGGTGGCACTCTTCCTTTTCTTAGGCGCCATGTTGTTCACCTACATGCAAGGATTGAATTTGACCACGCCGTATGTGAAAGACGAAATATTCCCATCGATTGCCATGCATCACGCGCCGGCTATTTTGGGATTGTTGTTCGTGATTGGGTTAGTGAGTGCGCTGTTTCCTTCGGCTGACGGCGCTATCACGGCGCTCACCGCATCGTTTTGCATTGACCTGTTGCGCATGAATAAATCAACGCGCACCGAAGAGCAAAAAGCCACCTTGCGCAAGCGCGTTCATTTGTCGTTCACTGCCGTCTTCTTTGTCATTGTCATCTACTTTAAATTTCTCAATGAGAAGTCCATTGTGGAATTGCTAATGGACTTAGCGGGCTATACCTACGGTCCACTGCTTGGACTCTTTGCTTTTGGTATTTTAACCAAGCGAAGTTTAGCTAACGCGAAATCCGTTGTTATTTTGGTTTGTCTAGCTGCACCCGCACTCACTTACGTGTTAGCCGCTAACAGCGCGCACTGGTTAGGTGGCTATGAAATGGGCTCTGAAAATTTGCTTATTAATGGAATGCTAACCTTTGTTGGCTTGTACAGTATTTCCTCGCGAGAAGTAAAATCCTAAGCATTCGTTTATCTGTACTTCTTGAATTTAGTTTAGTTTGGTCGAATGAAATTTTTCTTGTGGATCATAGCTGTGATGTTGGTGGCGGGAAGTGCTGTTGCGCAAGACACATTGACGGTGCCTTTCGCGATAGCCAATGAAAAACGTTTGCCTGAAGATGAATTGGCCGAAAAACGCGAAGGAACTTTCATCACCGGTGTTCCTGATTTAAGCGTTGATCCGGTGAACGGATTCGGATATGGAATAGAAGGTTCCATCACATTCAATGGAAAACGATCGAATCCATTTTTTGCCTACACGCCTTATCAATCGAAACTAGATGTGGTGTTGTTCAATACCACGCGCAACCAACGCGAATGTGTTTTGGTGTATGATCATCCGTACATCTTCAATTCAAAGTGGCGCTTGCGTGCGGAATTGGGATATGAAATTAATCCGAATTTATTGTACTTCGGCATCACCGATCGCACGCTTTCAAATCTGTCGATGTATGCCTTAACAGACGGATTCGGTTATCATGCCAACGCCAATACCTATGCGAATTACGAGAATGCTCTTGCTAGCAATCCGCATTTCAACGAATACACCAAGGAAGAATATATTTTAAACGTAAGCGGCGAGTATGCGTTATTGGACAGCAAGATGCGCATACTTGGGGGCTTCGAATATGCACGATTGAATATTTCAAGAACAGGGGAAGGAAGAAGTCGGTTGGAAGAAGAATCGGACGCGGGACGCATAGTGGGATTTGGAAAATCGCAAGTCACGTTTCTGCAATTCGGAATGATTTACGACACCCGCGATTTTGAGTCGGACCCGAGCAACGGAATTTACGCCGAGTTTACAGACGAGTACAGCAACAAGAATTTGCTTTCTGATTACACGATGAACAAAATGTTTTTGCAAGTGAAAGTCTTTAAGCGATTGTGGCCAACGACATTTAAGAAATTTGTTTTCGCCGGACGTTCGGGCATTGGTTATTCGTTCGGGAATGTGCCGTTTTTTGAATACCAAGACGAATGGTCTTCAGAGGGAAGTATTGAAGGATTGGGCGGAGGGAATACGATACGCGGTTACAAGCAGAATCGGTTTTTAGATCGTGGTATTTACTTCACCAATTTAGAAATGCGTATGCGCTTTTGGGAAACGCGCTTGTTTAATCAAGGTATTAGTTTCAGTGCGGTTCCGATGTTTGATTTTGGAAGTGTTTACAATCTGAACAATTCGCGTCAAGCCTTTGCATTGAATCGCATGCGACATTCGGAAGGAATGGGCTTGCGCGTGGCCTGGAATCTCAGCACCATTTTGCGCTTTGATTATGCTGTTTCAAAAGAAGACAAGCAGTTCTTCTTTATGTTCGAGCACGCTTTTTAAATGCACTTGAAATAGTCGAACGGATCTTTACAGGAATTGCATTTGTAAAGCGATTTACAAGCGGTGGTTCCGAATTGAGAAAGCATGTGCGTATCGTAAGAACCGCAGCGCGGACATTTCACTTCACGCAATTTTCCCATCAATAAATTTTTATCTGCGCTTCCTCGGTGCGGAGCGGCTATGCCGACTTCTTCTAGTTTTCGAAGAGCTTCATCGGTCATCCAATCGGTTGTCCACGCCGGACTAAGAACTGTTTTTACTTCGAAGTTGGTCACACCCGAATCGGCAAGTTTTTGCTTAATGTCTTGCTCAATGGCGTGCATAGCAGGGCAACCCGAATAAGTAGGGGTGATGCTTACTATGAATTGTTGATTGGTTTCTTGTACGTCGCGAACAATACCCATTTCCACCACGTTGATGTTGGGTATTTCCGGATCAGGAACTTCGTTCAATAAATTCCAAATACGTTCGGTGTTCATAGTGAAATTACCATTCGCAGTTCGGATAGCTGCGTTGCATGTATTGCATTTCACTAAGTAAATGCCCCATGTGTTCGCTGTGCAATCCTTTTCTTCCGCCGCTGTGCATCCAGCCAGATGCGGGAACTGTCAGTCCTGCTTCTAACAAGGTTTCTTCCACTTTGTTCATCCAAGTGGCATGAAGGCTGCTGTTTGCTGGACAAACGCCGCGTTCAACCAATTCTGCGTCGCTAGGGAAGTCTTGAAAAAGTTCACCGGTATAATTCCAAACGGAATTGATGGCGTTTTGCATACGCGCTTTGCTTTCGTCGGTGCCATCACCTAAACGAATGACCCAGTCTTGACTGTGTTGCAAATGGTAGCGCACTTCTTTAATCGATTTCGCAGCGAATTCTTGAAAGAAGGTGATGGTTGAATTTTGTAGTGCCTCTAGATACAGCAAGTACCACTGAGAGAATACGAATTGACGCGCAATGGTGAAACCGTAGTCGCCAATGGGAAGTTCGCACAAGATGAAGTTTTTGTATTCGCGTTCGGTGCGAAGGAAGGCGTAATCGTCTTCGTCTTTACCGTCAGGAATAGCCTCGCACAAGTGCTTGTATAGAATGCTGGTTTGTCCAATGTAATCTAACGCGATATTGGTGAGCGCAATGTCTTCTTCAATGACTGGTCCATTGCCACACCATTCGCCTAAACGTTGTCCAAGAATTAACGTGTTGTCTGCTAAATGCAGCGCTAAAGTTTCTTCGTTCTTCATCTTACATGTGTCCGATTTCTTCTGGAATATTGTAGAAGGTTGGATGGCGATATACTTTGTCGTTCGATGGTTCGTAAAGCATGTCTTTATCTGCCGGCGAAGATGCGGTTATTTCTGAACTAGGAACAACCCAAATGCTTACCCCTTCCATACGGCGGGTATATACATCACGGGCATTTTCAATTGCCATTTTCGCGTCAGCCGCGTGTAAACTTCCAACGTGTTTGTGAGCCAATCCGCTTTTAGATCGGATAAATATTTCCCACAATGGCCAATTACTTGAACTCATAGAATCTAGGTTTATGTCACGAATTTAAGTCTAAGAAAGTTTATGTGCTATACTTTCGCCGATAATTCTATTTTTGTGAGGAAAATCATTTGAAACAGCATGACGAATCTCACCGTTGAAGAATTTCAGCACATATTCCCAGACATCTACGAACGCTCAACAGCCGAGTTGATTATCAATACCGCCAAAGTGAAGCGCTTGAAGGCCGATGATTGGATGATTGACATTGGCGATCCTATTTTGTACATCCCGTTGGTGGTTTCAGGACAGCTGCGCATTATTCGTGAAGATGACAATGGCCATGAGTTGTTGTTGTACTTCATTCGTCCGGGTGAAACCTGCGCTATGTCGTTAACCTGTTGTTCAGGACGTTCAGAGAGTAATGTGCGCGCGGTGGTGGAAGAAGATGCTACCTTGTTGTTGTTGCCTGTTCAGTTGATTGATGAATGGACCACCAAATACGCCTCTTTCAAAACCTTTATTCTAAAGACCTACCAACGTCGTTTCGAAGAATTATTGAATACCATTGATGGAATTGCATTTCACAACCTCGACGATCGTTTGTTGCAGTTGTTAAAGCAGCGCGCTGCTGCGGAGGGTTCTACCATTAAGGCTACCCACCAAGAGTTGGCTTCATCGCTGAATTCATCGCGTGAAGTGATTTCGCGTTTGTTAAAACAAATGGAACGTGCGGGTAAAATTCAGATGGGTAGAAACCGCATTGAATTAAAGTAATTACAATTTTATAAATCGCTGCACCGCCGATTGGTTGCCGGTGTTCACGCGAACCAAATACACGCCAGCTGGCACTTCGCTAATGTTGAATGCGAAGGTCATGGCTGAAGTTTGTACTTGCTTAACGGTTCTTCCATCTACATCTATCAACGCAATTTGGTGCAATCCGCTGGTATTAAAGTCCATGCGAATCATTGACTCGGCCGGATTGGGATAGATAGCGAAGTTTGGAGTGAGTTCCAACACACTTTGTCCGACACAAATAGCCATACACGAATCTAAGGTGTTGTAGAACGAAGCCGAATAATCGGTGCTTCCTGATAAATAACTACATCCGCTAACAGCCACACAAGTAGAGCCGTTGAAGGCATAGCCTAACAGCATGTCGCACATGCCAAAGTCAATCCCAGTAATGTCTGCACAGGGCAATGAAATAAGGGTATCGGTTAAGCACATCGAGTTGCATTCGTACGATGAAGCGTAGAAATACGTAGAGTAATCGATACCGTCGGTTCCAATGGTAGAGCATCCGCTAATCATATAACATCCGTCGCCTTGGAAGGCAAATCCCAACGGCATAGCGCATTCACCAAAGGAAACCAGTGGTGGGATTTGCAGACATTGGTTTATCGTTCCGCACTCACCGTCGGTAAAAGAAGTCACTCCACCCAAATTCACTGCTTCGCAGTCGTTGGCATAGGTAACGCCATCGCACCCGCAAACGGGTGCCCACACGGCCGGACAAATGGCATTGGGGTTAATTAGACTTGGGTCGATGCATTGGGCTTGCGCTTGCGCAGCAAGCGCAACAATGAAGAGGGTAGCGAGAAAATTTCTAATCATATAACTTAGACTGCAAAGTGAAGGTGTTGGTTGTACGGCAAGAAAAAAGCCCAGCGAACTGGACAGCCCCCAAAAAGTTAGACACTTATTGGGGGCTTTTTTATGTCACAACGAAAAAAATA
>Ga0172372_10006946_pt1 | contig 15318 bp, 16 predicted proteins | sample LakKiv5m_2_FD_114544 | JGI IMG/M metagenome (GOLD analysis project Ga0172372, IMG submission 114544) | Freshwater microbial communities from Kabuno Bay, South-Kivu, Congo - kab_092012_9.5m | ecosystem: Environmental > Aquatic > Freshwater > Lake | place: Democratic Republic of the Congo...
GGCATCCGAATACATGCTTGAGGATCTGCCCGGATTTGAAAAGATCTCCAAGAACCTCAAGGCTGCAGGTGACTATGCGATCCAGCACGGCATTCGACTCTCCTTCCATCCTGGCCCTTTCAACATTCTCACATCGACACGACCTGATGTTGTGAAGAACACCGTTGTGGATCTGGCAATCCACGGAAAGATCATGGATCTGATGGGCCTTCCGAGAAATCACTGGTCGAAGATCAACATTCACATCGGTGCTGCGTATGGAGACCGAGCGTCTGCAATCGAGCGCTGGGTTAGAAACTTTGATCTACTACCTGAAAGTGTCAAAACTCGACTGACTGTGGAAAACGACGACCGGGACAGCCTTTTCTCGACCAAAGATCTCTACGAGGGTATCTACAAGAAGTTGGGAACTCCGATCGTTTTTGACTATCACCACCACAAGTTTAGGAACGATGGCGAGACTGAGGAGGAGTGTCACGCGATGGCATTTGAGTCGTGGGGTAAGATCCGACCCTGCTTCCACTACTCAGAATCTGCCGCTCAAAAAGAGGGTTCTGACAAGAAAGATAACGCTCATAGTGACTATGTCTATGACAAGATCGAAGATTATGGAAAAGATTTCGATGTCGTGATCGAAGCAAAAGCAAAGGAGTTAGCTCTGCTCAAGTATCGTTCAGTTCATAATATCATTCCTTCATCGTCTCTGTCTTCCTTTTAGACGCCTCTTTTCTCTCCTCAGCATAATCTAAAGCTCTTTTTAGACGAGATCTCACCTCAGGATCTTTAGAGTTCTCGTATGCTGACCTGACTCGCTGGTGGATCAGATTTATGATCTGTGATTTTCTGGCGTGAGATTTTGACTTAAATGAATCCTTAGATAGCGTGTCTCTGATATCTGACGCAGTTCTAAACTTAACACTAACTGTGTCTTTAGGGTTCTCATCTGTGTAAAGCCTGCGGCTACTGCCCTCAGGCTTTTTTCCTGTCCCTATCTTAGGATCTTTTTTTTTGACTCTTCTAAAGTTTCTAGTTCAACAGATTCATTCTTGCTTCTGTGCTTTTGAACTTTCTTCCACTCGCTCTTATCAACAGATCTTGTCTTTCCGCCCCTGATGAATGAATTGACTCTTGCCATTGCCCAAGCGTGTTGCGGAATGCCTTGTCTGTGACCAGTGAGCCAAGCAGCTAAACCTTTTCTATAGACTGATGTCAGCGCGCCGAGAGGCATGTTGGCATTTTTTGCTTTCTTAGAAAGAGTTTTCTTAACTTTACCAGAGATACCTTCATCAAGTTGGATCTCTGTGATCTCATTTATCAGCTCTTGAATCTCTTCTAAAGATTCACTTAGTTTTTTTGACTTCTTGTAAGATTTATCAGCTGTCCATTCGTCATAACAGCTCTTAGGTGGATCAGGTTGAGTGCATTTATTGATCTCTCTTGCCATCTGAGCGTTTGATTTTCTTGTTCCTTTGTAGTAGTTTGGATTACCAGGTCTCTTCTTCTTCTCATCTAAAGATATCTCTTCTTCTTCAAGATTTACATTCTCATCTTTATTCTTTTCTCCTGCGATCTTTTTTAGGACTGAGGAGGGTAGAAAATCCATTCTTGTCACATCAGAGTTTTTGTCTGCACCGAACTCTACACTTCTATGACCTTGATTTTTTGTCTTCTTCGACTTTTTCTCTTCAAGTTCATACTGGTGATCAATTTCTTGTAAATCTTTGTCCAATGTCTCTATGATTCTTCTAAATCTCATTTCTTCTTCTCACAATAAATATTTTTAATACATATCAACTTCAAGTTATATTTTATAGAGGGAGCCCTCAAAATGTCTGTATTTAGAACACATAACACAAATGCCGATCGTTCAGCAGCTGATAGGTCGAGACATAAGAAAAAAATAGAAAAAGCGATCAAAGAGGGAATCCACGACATTGTCGCTGAAGAGTCAATCATCGGACAAGATGGAAAGAAGCAGATAAGGATTCCTGTCCGAGGAATCAAGCAGTATCGATTCATCTACGGATCTGGTAATGGATCTAAAGGCGTAGGATCTGCGCAGGGTAAAGATCTTAGAAAGGGTCAGATCCTTAAGGAGGGAACTCCTCAGCAAGGCAGCGGAAGTGGCAAGGGTGGAAACGAGAAGGGTGAAGAGTATTACGATGTTGAGATCTCTCTTGATGAGTTAGCAAAATACCTGTTTGATGATCTGAAGCTCCCTGACTTGGAGCGTAAGAGTTCGAGCAATATTTTCTCAGAGATGATCAAACGAAAGGGATACAGACACCAAGGCATCAGAGTAAGGCTCTCAAAGAAAGAGACACTTAAAAATAAGATCAGACGAAGAAGCAGCGCTGAAAGAAATGGATCTTATGATCCTGAGAGTGATGAGAGCTTTCCCTTTCACGAAGACGATCTGATGTACAAGCACATCGATGTCAAGATCAAGCCCATCACAAATGCGGTGATCTTCTTCATCATGGATGTGTCTGGATCGATGGACAAGACAAAGAAGTTCTTGGCAAGATCTTTCTTCTTCTTACTCTATCAGTTTATCAGATTCAAGTATGAAAAAGTTGAACTTGTATTTATCTCACACACGACCGAAGGTAAAGAAGTGAGTGAGGATGATTTCTTCAAATCTGCTTCGACTGGTGGAACGCATATCTCTTCAGGGCTCTTAAAAGAACTTGAGATCGTCAAAGATCGATTCCCATCTAAATCTTGGAACATCTATAGCTTTCACTGCAGTGACGGTGAGAACTGGGATGATGATAATGCGCAGGCTTTTGAATCTATGAAGAAAGTTATTGATTTATCTCAGATGTCAGCATACATTCAGATTAATCACACAAATGAGAAAGTTTTTGGTCAAGAAATGTCTAAGCTTTTTGCTCCTCTTGAATCAGAAAAGTTTAAACTTGTTAAGATAGTAAAGAAAGAAGATATTTGGCCTCAATTTACTAAACTTTTTGGAGGGGCAACTAATGAGTGATTGGTCTTTAGAACAGCTTAAAGAGTGGGATGACAAGATCTGTGAAGTTGCAAGAAAATACGGATTAGATTGGTATTCTATCGACTACGAGATCTGTGATTATTATGAGATGATAGGACACATGTCTTATCACGGAATGCCCTCTTACTTTAATCACTGGTCATTTGGAAAGTCATTTGAGAGAACTCACTTCATGTACAATGCAGGTGCAGAAGGCTTGCCCTACGAGTTGATCATCAATAGTGATCCCTCGATTGCCTATCTCATGCGTCAGAATGAGCTATTCTTGCAGATCTTGATTATGGCACACTGTGTGGGTCACAGTGACTTCTTTAAGAACAATAGATGTTTTAAGGACACAGATCCCAAGAATGTCGTCTCAAGAATGAGAAATGCAAAGAAGAGAATACAGAGTTATGTCGAAGATCCAAATATCGGAATCGATGAGGTTGAAAAGTTTATTGACAACTTGCAGGCACTCTCATTCCAGACAAATCGATATGGTATTCCAAGAAAGTCAAAAGGAGACATTAGAAAAGAAGAGATTGAGAGATTCAACAAACTCAAAGATGTGGGCATCAAACTCGATCAAAAGCACTTAGATGGAAAGCTGCTAAGGCCAGATTATGATCTCTTCGCTTTCTTTCAGGAGTATGCTTCTGAGAAGTTTAAAGATTGGCAACTTGACATCTTTGACATCATGCACAGAGAGTCACTCTATTTCATACCCCAGATCAAGACAAAGATCTTAAATGAGGGTTGGGCATCTTTCTGGCACTATAAGATCCTGAATGAGTTAAACTTAACAGATAACTTTCACATTCCCTTCTTGAAACTTCACAACGCAGTCGTGAAACCACACATCGGCGGGTTAAACCCATATCACATCGGTTTTTACATCTTCAATAAGATAGAGCGAGAGCACGGCCTTCAGGCTTGCTTTGAAGCAAGAGAGATTCACGACGATGTATCAGCGTGCAGAATCTTCTTAGACGAAGAAGACATTCGCGAACTCAACATCTTCTCCTTTGTCAGAGGAAAACACGGTGAAGTAAAGGTGTCAGAAGTCGCTGACGAAGACGACTGGGAGGTCGTCAAGAAAGAGATGCTTAAAAACATCGGTGTAGGCAGCATCCCTCAGATCTTTGTTGAAAGAATAGAAAAAGACGGCACACTTGTACTTAAGCACGAGTATGACGGACGAGATCTTGACTTAGATCATGCCACAAAAGTTGTGGGACATGTCAAGGATCTCTGGAAGGACAATGTCCGCCTCTACACAATCTTAGAGTCAGATGTGTGGGAAATATGATTAAACAATGAACATTATTTTAGATATGATTAAAATAGGAGAAATAAATGACAAGTAAGGATTTTCTTAAAGTTATTCAGAGTCAAAGAAATCAAAAGAAAGATGAGAAGTTTAACGGAACATTCATTGACTACCTTGGATTAGTAAGTGAAAATCCAAACTTGATAAAGTTAGCGCACAAGCGACTTTACGAGTCGATCGAGAAGAAAGGTGTAAAAACTTTAGATGTCGATTCTCCTGACTATCGGCCGATCTTCAACGGCGACAAACTTAGAGTTTATGACTATTTCTCCTCTGAGTTTTACGGAATGGAGTCAGCAATCAACAAACTGCTCAGATTCCTAAAGTCAGCTGCTCACAAGGGTGAAGAGAGCCGTCAGGTTCTACTCCTGATGGGGCCTGTCGGCGCAGGTAAGTCAGCTTTGATTGATGCAGTTAAAAGAGCACTGGAAGATGCAGATAACCACTACCACTTAGAAGGTTGCCCAATCAGAGAAGAGCCTCTGCATCTCATTCCAAGAAGCCTTCGCCCACAATTCGAAGAGATGCTAGGTGTTCATATCGAAGGTGATCTTTGCCCAATCTGTCGCCATCGACTGATGGCAGATTTTAACGGTGAGTATGAGAAGTTCCCAGTCACTGTGAGCTCTTTCTCACAGCGTGGACGCAGAGGCATCGCTGTTGTTCCTCCCATGGACGCTAACTCCCAAGATGTGAGTGTTCTCGTTGGAACCGAGGATATCTCTAAGTTAGATAAATATTCTGAGGATGATCCCAGAGTTCTTTCACTAAACGGTGCATTCAATGTGGGCAACAGAGGTATCGTAGAGTTCGTAGAAGTATTTAAAAACGAAATCGAGTTCCTGCACACCATGCTCACAGCCACCCAGGAAAAACGAGTTCCCTCACCTGGCAAGAATGACATGATCTACTTTGACGGTGTGATCTTGTCACACTGCAACGAGAGTGAGTGGAACAGATTTAAGGGCGAGCACACCAACGAAGCTATTCTCGATCGCGTTCTTAAGATCGAAGTTCCCTATGTTCTTGAGTTGGATCAAGAGCAGAAGATCTATGAGAAGATGATTCGCAGATCTGATTTCAACGGCGCGCACATCGCACCTCACACGCTGAAGATCGCTTCAATGTTCTCAGTCATGAGTCGCCTGACTCCTTCTAACAAGTGTGACCTTATCACCAAGATGAAGATCTACAACGGTGACAAGATTATCGAGAAGGGGCGTGTTAAGAAAGTTGATATCAAGGATCTCAAGGCTGAGGCGGTGAATGAGGGTATGGACGGCATTTCGACCAGATTTATCATGAAAGCACTTGACGCAGCACTCTCAGATTCTGACACTAGCATGATCACTCCTATCAATGTGATGGATAGCTTAGTCAAGCAGATTAACGAGCAAGTGATCAATAAAGAGTCAAAGACACGCTATCTGGAAATCGTCCAGAACACAATCAGAGAAGAGTATCTAAAGATCCTTGAAAATGAGATTGCTAAGGCATTCGTCTCGGCATATGATGAGCAAGCACAGTCACTCTTTGACTCTTACATGGACAACGCTGAGGCGTTCACCACACGCTCACAGGTCAAGAACAAGATCACTCGCGAAGAGACAGAACCTGACGAGAGATTCATGAGATCAATCGAGGAGATGATCGGAGTCATTGGAACTGCAAGAGACGGATTTAGATCTGATGTCACCGCCTTCATGTTCAGCAAGCTGCGCAAGGGCGAGAAGGTCAATTACAAATCTTACGGGCCTCTCAAGGCAGCAGTAGAGCAATACTTGATCAACTCTGTCAAGGACATTGCAAGAATCGTCACCAGATCCAAGACAAGAGACGACGAGCAGAAAAAGAAGTATAGTGACATGGTAAAAACTCTCATTGAGGAGTATGATTACAATGAGCATTCTGCCGAGGAAATCCTAACTTATGCATCAAACAACTTGTGGCGAGACTCATAAGATAGAGATATTTGAAGGTTCGAATGTTTTAGATTTCTTAAAAAAAGAAAGTGAGACATTCGACAGCTACAAGAACAATAGATTTTGTATTTACTCTGATAAGAAAATCATAGATAATCCTACGATTAACTACTTGAATGAGTTCTTTAGCAAGAAGTCACTCTTACCAGAGTATCAACTTAAGTCAATCTTAAAGAAAGAGTTTGATGATTGTGAGAAGATCTATCCTTATCTGGGTGAAGTTTTCTTAAATCTGTTCTTCGACAAAGATCTTCAATGTGAGAGTGATGTTCATCTTTTTACAAGAGACACAATTGAATATTTTCTAAAGACATCTAAAGATAAAAATGCTGAGAACATCGTTCGTTGGATCTTGACCAACTCATCACCCGATAGATTGGTCGATATTTCTGAATCTTACACGCAAGATATCTGTGTTAAGAAAGAAGACGACATCTTCTTGAGATTAGAGTTCGACACTTCTTTCTTGGGTAGTAAGAAATCCTTAGAGATGAAGAGCTATAGATTCGCAATCATTGATGGCTATATCGAATCTGTAAGTGAAATACACCACATGCTTCACTTTGCCGCACAGAATAAGGAACCTCATGTGCTGTTCTGTTTCGGCATGTCTGATGAAGTTAAAAATGTAATCATTCAGAATAACTCAAAGAAGATCACACAGATATTCCCAGTTAGCATGAAAGTGAGTGAAGACACAATCAACATCTTAAATGATATCGCACTTCTTCACAGATCAGATATTATCTCATCTCTAAAAGGTCAGACGATATCACAAGAGATGAGAAAAGAGCTAAAGAAGGGTGACACCATCACATTCACCAGAGAGGGATTCAAGATAACTCCTGTCTGTGACAAGAGCGAGATAGACACTCACATTAAGTTCTTGAAAGAAAGAGTTAAGAACTCTGCTCCCGATGCGAATATCGCACTCATTGAGACTAGAATCAAAAATCTGAACAGTAAAGTTCTGAAGATCTTCATCCCAGACGATCTAAAGAGAGACGTCAACTTTAACAGAGAGTTAGATTATCTTCTTAGAATGATTGAATCTTCGACCAAAGGATACCAGCAAGTTAGAATCGACGGAAGAGCGCTGATGATACCAAAAGTTCTTTACAAATATGTTATTAGAAAAGTTAACACCACGAAAGATATGTTCTACAATATTGATAAAATTCTTATCAGAAAGGAGTGAGTAATGGCAAGTCAAGCAAAAGTAATGGGATCTGTGACACAGACAGTTAGATTTATCATCGAAAGGCTGCAGGCAGAGATCGCTGAGAGCAGAGGCACTCTCGCCCTGAATGAGAGTCAGACAAGAACTCTTGTCTCTCTTGTTGAGAAGTCAGTTCAAGATTCTTACAATAGATCTATGAACCAAATAATCAACACCCTCGACTGAAGATGAAAGGTATTAAACATCTCGTAGAATGTCATTGCTTTCTAAAAGTTTTTGACAAAGGTGAAGCCAGGATCAACCATAAGTTTCCTGTCTATTCAAAGTTTGACGAGAATGATAATATTATTCCTAAGCTCGTTAAGTGTAATAACTGCGAGTCTCTTCACTATGTGTATGATGTCTTTAAATCAGAGTTAAGGCCCGGAAAAGAAGACATCGATTCCATAATGAAGATTGAAGATATCGCCCTGATGCTCCCAGAAAAGGTCAATAATGTCTTGGCATCAAATAGAGCAGACATCTCAGATTATGAGCACGCCTTAGATATCATTGAGAATGAGCAGTGGGGAAGTTTGATAGTTGTTAAAAGATCAATTGTGGGAGATTCTGAGAGTGTCAAGATACTGCAGATAGATTCAGAGTCAAAGATCAAAATCTTCACCAGAGAGATTAAAACAGTCATTGTGAGTGAGAAATGAGTGATATCAAATTGATGCAATTGGCCAAGAGAAAGAAAGAGTCAAGAGAGTTGAGCAAGCAGATCATCGATTTTGGTGTATCTGAAGATCAAAAGATCGATATCATGTTTAATATTGCTCTCACACTTGAAAGTAATGCAGCAATGAAAGAGATAACTTCTGTCCTTAAAAAGTTTATTGAGAAGATTAACAAAGAAGAGGAACAAGAAGATAATAAAGAAAGAGGAAAACTCATCATTTAAGGAGCAGTCATGAGTCAGAGTTTAGTTGAGAAATTTGAAGAGCTTTTAACCCTTGTTGAATCTTTGAGATCTGATGTTGTCAAGCAAGAAGGCGGAAACAAGTCAGCAGGTATTAGAGTTAGACGCGGTTTAAGAGATGCTAAGAAGTTGGCAGCTGATATTGTCAGAGATTCATTAGATACATCAAAGTAAAATAAATACAAAACGATCTTTTAATAGAAAGCCCGGAAGCAAAAACTTCCGGGCTCCCTCGTTTTTAATGATCGTTTTTTAGATCATGTCACTTAAGCTCTTTAACTTCTTAAGCGCAATCTTCTCTATCTGACATATTCTCATTCTTGTGACACCAAATAACTTACCAACATCTTCGAGCGTAAGGTTGTTGTTTTTCTTACACAAGTTAATGCAGCACATCTGCGAATCTTTGCAGTTGATCCAATATCTGCAATTTATTTTCTCACAATCCTTCTCTGTTTTATTATGATAATCAAAGCACTTCATTTTACTCTCCTCAGTGATATTTAGTATTATAAGCTTGTGTTCTTCAAAGAACAACCAGGAGAAAGATGACTGAGAAAAACAGAAAACTTTTTGTGTTAGATACCAATGTTTTGCTTTACGACAAGGAGTCAATACACTCATTCCCAGGAAATGATGTTATCATCCCGATCGTTGTTCTTGATGAGATCGATCGATTTAAGGGTAAGACGGGCGTGATCGGTGAAGCAGCAAGGTATGTGAATAGATACCTTGATGAACTTAGAGAAGAGGGGGAACTTCACAACGGTGTCTATCTTAAAAAGAACGATCAGTCAATCAGAGTAGAGATCAGAGGCTTTGATAAGATACCTGACTTCTTGGACAAGGGAAGCGTCGATAATCAGATCATATCTTGCGCGCTCTACACAAAGAATAAGTTCCCTGAGTCAAAGACGATAGTCGTGACCAAGGACATCAACTTTAGAGTCAAGTGCGATGCAGTCGGACTTGTTGCTGAAGATTACTATCGCGACCGGATTCTCGAGTCAGACGACGAGATGTACAAGGGATACTTGGACATCGAAGTTGATCACAAAGACATCATTGACTCACTCTACGATGAATCTCTACCCAGAGACGAGGCACAAGATGTGTGCCGAGAAGTCAATGGATACATCGATAGAGATTTTTACGAGAATGAGTTTATCTGTGTCAAGCATGACAGAGCCTCGTTCTTGGGGGTTCACAAGAGGGGCGTGATCTGCAAGATTAAGAACGAGAAGGATTTTAAGACACTCTTCTCTTTTACGGCAAAAAACAGAGAGCAGCTTTACGCACTAAACGCGCTCATAGATCCCAACATCAATCTTGTGACAATCACCGGTCTCGCAGGCTCAGGAAAGACATTTATCACACTGATGACTGCTATCTCTGGTTTAAATGATCACAAATATGACAGAATAGTGATCACAAGAAATGTGCAGCCTGTTGGAAAAGACATTGGATTCTTGCCCGGTGACCTAAAGGAGAAGATGCTTCCCTGGATGTCACCCATCATGGATAACTTCCGTCATGCTTTCAAGGACAAAGATTTGAGCTACTTTGAGATGCTTCTTGAGAAGGGCACGATCGAGATCGCACCACTCTCTTACATGAGAGGCAGAACATTTAGCAACACCTTCTTGATCTTCGATGAGGCACAGAACGCCACCATCCACGAGATCAAGACTGTCGTGACAAGAATGGGTGAGAACTCAAAGATCGTCATGCTCGGTGACACCGACCAGATCGACACACCTTACATCGACTCGCTGTCAAACGGTCTGACTGTCGTCTCTGAGAAGTTCAAGAATGAGTCCATCGCAGCACACATCAAGCTCAAGAAGGGTGAGCGTTCACTCCTCTCAGCAATCGCTGCCAAGATTATCTGAGGTTGTAAGATGACAATGCTAACGGCCAAGCAATACAGTTTCTCAAGAAGAGATAAAAATAGGTATCGAAAAGTTTATCGATTTATTAGAAAGAAACCTTCTTACGAGTTTGCCTCTGAAGAGGGCTTTAATGTTATTGCTGGCTCGATAAATTTCTCAAACTCTGAAGGACCTGCTACTTACACATTCGCTGGAACTTCATTCACAGAGATTCCTGTTGTGACAATAACAGCTGTTGACTCTGAGAATAACTCACAGTCAAATGTCACTGCTTACATTACTTCTATTTCAAACAATAGTGTGTCAATCGGAACGAGCGCACCTTTTACAGGGAAAGTTCATTTCATAGTCATGAGTCAAGATGAGGGAACTGATGTAAGCACTCCAGATATTGATTTACCAGTAATGCAAACTTTTGGAAATCTAAACGGCGGAGATTACACATTTACTGACACTGCGGGTGTGGCTCTATCTTCTTACTCTTATGATTCTACTACTGATACACACACATTTAACACAAATACTATAGGGGTTGCTAACGAAACTTACTCTCTAATATCAGGAGCTAACTTCACATCGGCGAAGTGGCATAAACTTTTAACTTACGAAGATGACACACCTGTTCTTGCAGGAGATGCTTTCACACTCTCAGTTAGAATCGATAATATTTCAATTGGAGCGGCAAGATCATACATAGTCGCCGCCGCTGTGATTGAAAATCCAACTTCCACTGTCATAGGAACGATGAAACCTTCAGGCGTTTATGCCTTAGCTAACTCTACGGGCGTTCCAGGTGCAGGCATTGTTGCTGACAATGTGGGTGTTTCTGCCACTGTTAGTTCAATGCTTTCTGGTGTCGGATCTACAACTTTTATTGGATCTCCTACAAAAATCAAAGCAGGTGGCGCAGTGATGGTCACCTCTTCATCTTCAGGCAGTGGAAATTCTCGAGTTGATGGCAACTCCTGGTCTGTTGCTACTACACAGCAGCTTTCAATTGGAGTTTTTCTTTCTACAAATGGAACAGTAGCTACGACCGGCGGCGCTTTTTCTGTGAGAATAAAATACACTGTCACAAAGATTTCCTAAGGCTTCTTCATGAGTTCTTACACATTTATTAAATTTTACTCATCGATAGAAAGCGTGTCAAATGCTGAGTATGTTGATATTGACTTTTCTGATGCAAAATTCGATCATCCTCCTATTGTCACAGTGACAATAAACGACACAGTGAATCATTTTGTCTCAAACTTGACAAAATCGTCAGCACGAATAGAGTTCTCAGCAAAATTTACAGGAAATGTCTATTACACGCTAGCAACTAATCCTAAATAGTTTAAACTTTTTATGAGATCTGCTTAAAATTCCACGAGGAGTTTAAATGCAGAGTCCTTTTATGTTTGAGAGAAAAAACAATTTTGATGATTGCAAAGTCGTGTTTGTGTCTGATTTTCACAAAGATGATTATGCTGGTGGTGCAGAGTTATCGACAGACGCGCTGATGAAAACTTCTCCCTTTGGAGAAGTTTGCTTTTTAAGAAGCAGAGATCTGACTCAAGACCACATCGCGCGAGGGACACAAAAGATCTGGGTCTTCTTTAACTTCGGAAGCATGAATCTTAATCTCGTTCCCGTGATTGTCGCAAACTGTTTCTATTACATTGTCGAGTATGATTACAAGTTCTGTAAGTTTAGATCAATTGAGAAGCATCAAGTAGAAACTGGCAATCCATGTGACTGTCACGAGAGCCAGTTCGGCATGTTCATGTCATCTTTCTTTGCAGGTGCAGAGCATATCTTCTACATGTCTGAAGTTCAAAGACAGATTCAGGTTGATAGATTTCCATTCTTGGGTGGAGACAAATCATCTGTGTTAAGCTCAATATTCGATGTTCAAGATTTAGAGCTCATTGAGCGCTTAAGAAACTCCAGACAAGATGTCATAAATGCATTTGTCATCATGGGATCTAACTCTTGGATCAAGGGTGTTAAAGAGTCGCAGGATCATCTGCGTGACCTCCAGATCAACTTTGAAGTGATAGGCGGTTTACCTTACCATGACATGCTTAGAAAGTTATCTGAGTACAAGGGGTTGTGTTTCAGACCACTCGGTGGGGACACCTGCCCAAGACTTGTGATTGAAGCAAAGCTTCTTGGGCTTGAACTCGATATCAATGAAAATGTGCAACACGCATCAGAAGATTGGTTCAACAAGGATCGAGACCAGATCGAATCTTACTTGTTAGATGCACACAATAGATTCTGGACGAGAATCGAAAACTTTGTCTCTAAGACACCCACGGTGAGCGGATATACGACAGTTCGAAATGTAGAGTCTCAAGGTTATCCTTGGAGAAAGTCAATAGCTTCACTACTTCAGTTTTGTGACGAAGTGGTAGTTGTTGATTGTGGATCTGATGACGGATCATTTGAGTTGATCAGAGAATGGTCATTAAAAGATCCAAGAATCAAGTTGCATCAGAAGGTAATCGACACATCAGATGAGAGATTTGCTGTTAAGGTTGATGGAGAGATGAAAGCTTACGCTCGAAGCCTATGCACTTCTGCCTGGTGCTGGCAACAAGATATTGACGAGGTGGTTCATGAGAATGACGCACCTAAGATCAAAACTTTTGCTGCAAATCTTCCAAAAGGTATGCATCTTGTAGCACTTCCAGTGATCGAATACTGGGGTGATAAGGGCAAAGTGAGAGTAGATGTCAATCCCTGGAAGTGGAGGCTAAGCAGAAACTTATCACACATCACACACGGAATACCTACAGAACTTAGAAGATATGACAACAAAGGCGAGCTTTACTCTGCACCCGGCTCTGACGCTTGCGATTATGTAGATTTAGACACCGGTGAGAGAATACCTTTCTCTTCTTTCTACACACAAGAAGCACACAATGCCAGAGTAGCAGCCTTACAAGGAAACAGAGAAGCCCTCAAAGCATACGAGGGATGGATAAACTCAGTTATCACTCAGGTCCCTGGCGTTCATCACTATAGCTGGTTCAATCTTCCTCAAAAGATCAAAAACTATAAAAACTATTGGACAAGACACTGGCAAAGCATGTACGGAGAAGTTCAAGAAGACACTTCCGACAAGAATATGTTCTTTGACAAACCCTGGTCAGAAGTCAGTGATCAAGATATTCAAGAGCTATCAGAAAAGTTAGAAAGTGAAATGGGAGGTTGGATCTTTCACAGTAAGGTTAGATTCGAGACACCCACTCCGCACATGTGTGTAAATGTCACACATCCAGACATAAGATTAGATCAGGAGTAAGAATGGAGAAGATAGAAAAGCCTTGGGGCTACGAAGTCGTTTGGGCAAAGACAGATAAATATGTGGCAAAGTTTTTACACATCAATCCAAAATCTCGTCTGAGCTTACAGTTTCATCAGAAAAAAGAAGAGACAATCTATGTGATGACTGGACAACTTGTCTTGCAACTAGGAGAAGATTCTGAAGAGACGTTAGTCGGTCCTGGTGCCATTGTACATATCAAACCAGGGCAGGTCCATAGATTTGGAGCGTCAATGCAACCAGTTATGCTCTGCGAAGTGAGCACACCAGAACTTGACGATGTCGTCAGACTTCAAGACGACTACAAGAGATTAAATTGAGCACAAAATTTGTCTTCTTGACACCTGCATTTAACTGTGCTGAAGACATTAAGAAAACTCTGCACTCCATGATCGCACAATCTTACGGCGACTGGCGTGCAGTTTTTATTGATGATGTCTCTTCAGATAATACTGGAGAAGTTGTCCAAAATGTTGCTTCTGCGCTCTCACTTGGAGATCGTGTGCAAGTCGTTAGACGAGAAGAAAAGTTTGGAGAGACAAAGAATACTTTAGAAGAAATCAAGAAGATCGAAGATAATGAAGTTGTCCTCCGACTCGATGGCGGAGACTGGCTCACAGACAACGACACTCTCGCTTTCTTAGATCAGATCTACACAAAATACAACCCGAGTGTCTTATGGACAAATCACCGCTGGGCTTTTACAAGTCATAACATCTCAGGCCCCATGACTCTTGAAAGAGGTCAAACAGTCTATCAACACCCTTGGGTCTCAAGTCACCTTAAGACATTCAGAGCGTCTAAGTTAAAGAGAGTTCCCATAAAGAACTTTTTAGATGAAAACGGAGAGTGGATAACCATTGCCTGCGACCAGACAGTTTTTTTGCCCATGATGCACATGAGTGTCTTGTCTGAAGAACCGATGATTCACTTTCCGTTCACTTGCTATCACTATAGTATTGATTTACAAAAACCAGATCTCTTTCACAACACAAGGTCTTACAAACAGAGAGATATGGCAATCTGGATTAGAGAAAGAGGTTTCTTAGAATGAAAGTTTTTACACACAATTTTGATCCAAACTCAAGAAGTGGGCCAAACAAATTTACAAGACAACTCTTCACTCGTCTTATGGGCGAGAGAGATTTTAAGATCACATCTCAAGAAGACGCCGATGTTGAGTTTTGCCTCATACAGCAAGCAACTCACAAGAAGAAACCCATGGTGTTAAGGCTTGACGGAATCTACTTTAATACTGACCAAGATTTTGAGACACAGAATAAACCCATTAAGTTTGCGTATGACAATGCTGATGCAGTTGTCTTTCAGTCAGAGTTCAACAAAAAATTGACCGAAAAGTGGTTTGGCCCACACAGGTCAGGTCACGTCATCCACAATGCTTTTCTCGAAGATGTCGGAGTTGATAAGACATTTAGAGCTTTACACGGTTCAACCGAGATCTGGTCTTGCGCGTCAAGTTGGAGACCACACAAAAGGCTCCTTGACAATGTGAGATACTATCTTGAACACGCACCTCAGTACTCAGTCTTTGTCATTGCAGGATCAGGATTCGAGAATGAAGACAGAAAGAAGATTAACGATCTCATCTCTGAACTCAGATGTGACATGACTCATAAAAAGATTGTCTTTTATGGAGATCTA
>Ga0172372_10006947_pt1 | contig 15318 bp, 12 predicted proteins | sample LakKiv5m_2_FD_114544 | JGI IMG/M metagenome (GOLD analysis project Ga0172372, IMG submission 114544) | Freshwater microbial communities from Kabuno Bay, South-Kivu, Congo - kab_092012_9.5m | ecosystem: Environmental > Aquatic > Freshwater > Lake | place: Democratic Republic of the Congo...
CCAGGGACGACTGGAGGTTGCCGGGTCATCATTACGGGTGCTCAGTGCGCGTGCGGCCGAAAACCCACCCACGGCGAGTGGGCAAATGGTAGATTCAGCGCCACCGCAAATCATCACATCGGCATCGCCATACTCGATCACACGGGCAGATTCACCCACGCAATGTGTACCGGTGGTACAGGCGGAAACCATCGCGAGATTTGGACCCTTGAGACCATACATGATCGACAGGTTGCCGGATATCATGTTGATGATAGTACCCGGGATGAAGAACGGCGAAATTTTGCGCGGGCCGTTTGAGATGTAGTCGCTATGGGTATCCTCGATCATCGGCAAACCACCAATGCCCGAACCGATATTGACGCCAATACGCTCGGCATTATGCTCGGTCACTTCCAGCCCGGAATCCCTGAAGGCTTCCATACCGGCCACCAGCCCCAAATGAATGAAGCGATCCATGCGGCGCGCATCCTTGGCGGGCAAGTACTGCGTCACGTCAAAATCCTTGACCTCGCCTGCCACCTGACACGCCAGCGCGCTGGCATCAAAACGGGTGATTTTAGTGATTCCGGATTGGCCTGCAATGATGTTCTGCCAGGCCGTGGAAATCCCTGTACCAACCGGGGAAATAATCCCCAGTCCGGTAACAACTACTCTGCGCTTAGACAAACTGACCCCACTTGAAACTAAAGGAGAAAACTTTACTGCTGGTGTGCCAGGACGTAGTCGATCGCCTGCTGCACAGAAGTGATTTTTTCTGCATCCTCATCGGGGATCTCGCACTCGAATTCTTCTTCGAGCGCCATCACCAGCTCAACGGTATCCAGAGAATCCGCACCCAGATCGTTGACGAAAGAGGACTCGTTCTTAACTTCTGCCTCATTCACACCCAACTGTTCGGAAACGATTTTCTTGACGCGTTGTTCAATAGACATTTAATTCTCCTACCCTGTAATTGATGTTAAAAAACCGACCGCATTGTATCAAAGATGGCCGGAATTCCAAATTAATATTTCACACCTGCCCGGCATGTGCATCCTTTTGATATTCATTGAAAATATTAGCTCAGATTCGCTGACCACCTCTCGTCACTGTAGACAAGTACCACAATAGCCACAATCCCAGCAGGCTTTCAGCCAGATAAAGCAAGCTCGACACTCCGTGCAACAAAGAAAACTGACTAGCCAGCGGACTATGCATAACATCCATAGGCAAAGCAGCCTGCTTCAGCTGCCCCATTGCCGGTTGCAAGCCAAAATCGATAACCAGCAGGAAGAGCAGCATCGTTAATAGCGTCACAAACAGGCGCCGCTTCGAGATTTTCTCGCGCACTCCGAACCAAGTAAAAATCAACAGGTAGGAGGCACACAGCATATCCAGCAGTGCCATGCGACTAAAGATCTCACCTGCCAACATGCCTGCCAACTGGCGGTCAGGCTGCGCCCCAAATAACACCGGGACCGCCAGATACCCGCCAATCCATAAACCTCCCACCCAGAGCGAGGCAACCATAATCGCGAACGAGAAAAACCGGGAGTCATTCATCACAGGTGTCCTACATCAAACGCTCGGGATAGCGGGCACGCCAGAAATCGCAATGATGTCCTTCCCACGCGTTGTACAAATTCGTTTTTCCCGGTTCGAAACGCATTACTGAATCCGGCAATCCCAGTCTGGACCACACCGGACCGCCTTCGGCGCGGGGTTCACCCGTATGGGCAAAACTGCCCCAATAGGCCAGCATTAGATCGGCAATCGCCTGCGAAGCCGGCGCCAAATCAGGCGCGTCGATTTTTGCGGTATTGGAAAGATTCGGAAACAGGTAATTCAGCTCCGAGGAATGCACGGCGCCGAGCTCGAACCCGGGATCTGGCTGAGCGGGAATACCAACACCGAGGACCGGAGCATTACGGTCGGCGAATTCAAACTGATACACCGGCGCGTAACGGGCAAAAGCTGCGCCCGTACGCAAATACAGGCAATTATTGATACCGACGTGCGGCGTAAAATCGGACATGATGCTCCCCAGCTGTTCCGGCGGCACCACATCGTCCAGCAAGGGATAAGCCTGCGCCACCTGCGCGGGAATCTGCTGTTGCCGCTCACGCTCGGTTGAGCCGTAAACCTTTTGTAACCAGTCCATGAAATTTTCTGCCGTCACGGTGTGCCCGGCCTGAACGTCATAGCCAACATAGAGGCGTAGTTCGTCGCGGGTTCCGCCCATAATGAGCGGCAATTTCACTATCTGACCGGTTTTCAGCGCTTCCGATACCGAGCGCGGAACCGTCTGCGTACCGACAACCGGAGAGAACGACATCACCGCACTCCCGGCCACTTTGGTTCCGGCATCCAGCAAGGTTTTCAGCGGTGTTTTGCGTAAACACTGCAAAGCAGTGACCGAATCAGTACAACCCACTTCTGCCGCAACCTTAAGTCCGAATTGCTGCGCGTCTTCCAGCGTTGGTAGCGGCTGCAAACACCCAGCGCTTTGCACCAATGCTTTTTGAAACAAGCCTTCGACATGTTCCGGCGAAGCCAGGTGCTGGCACACGGAACCGCCACCAGCCGATTCGCCGCCCACCGTAACATTATCGGGATCACCACCGAACGCCGCGATATTCCGCTTCACCCAGCGCAATGCGGCACGCTGATCTTCGATCCCGAGATCACCGTTGTAGGCTGCGGGGAACGCAGGGTGCGCCATAAAACCAAACACCCCCAGCCGGTAATTCATCGACACGGCAACCACTTTACCTTGGCGCACCAAAGCGTCAAGACGATACTGATTGCTTCCGCCACCGACAAAGGCACCACCGTGAATCCAGACAATGACCGGAAGTTTTTCACCGCTCTGACGCAACTTGGGCGCGCTGACATTGATCGTGAGGCAATCTTCATTGCTGCTTGCCTCGGTCAAACCAAAGCGGGCAACTTGTGGACAAGCGCTTCCGAATCGGCTCGCGTCGCGTACGCCGGTCCAGCGAGTGGGAGCTTGCGGCGGTTCCCAACGCAACCTGCCTGCAGGTGATGCAGCGTAGGGAATCCCGCGAAACTCCAGCACATCATGTCGGTAGACACCCCTGACTTGACCGGATTCAGTTTTGACCAGCGTGGATGCCGCCAGAGATTTTCGCGCCACAGACTCAGCGTGAACAAAAAGAGGAAGCAAGGAAAGTATTATCGCGAGTGCAAGTCGGATTCGCTGATTAAGTGGCATACCAATCTCCGGAAACGCACCCCGTTCCGGGGTGCGGAGCGGCATTATTTGCCGGCCAACCAGTCAGGTCAAGGCAAAGAGATCTACTCCCACTCGATTGTTGCCGGCGGCTTGCCGGAAACATCATAGACCACGCGATTGATGCCACGCACTTCGTTGATGATTCGATTGGAAACTTTGCCCAGCAGATCATAGGGCAAATGCGCCCAGTGCGCCGTCATAAAATCCTGAGTTTGTACAGCACGCAGGCTCACCACCCATTCGTAGGTGCGCCCGTCACCCATCACACCTACGGATTTCACCGGCAAAAACACCGTAAACGCCTGGGAGGTTTTGTCGTACCAACTTCTACCTTCCGCATCTTTGGCGGCATGTAGTTCTTCGATAAAAATCGCATCGGCACGCCGCAGCAGGTCAGCGTATTCGCTTTTGACTTCGCCTAGGATACGCACGCCCAGCCCGGGGCCGGGGAACGGGTGGCGATAAACCATATCCGCCGGCAAACCCAACGCAATACCAAGCTCGCGGACTTCGTCCTTGAAAAGCTCACGCAACGGCTCGAGCAGCTTGAGGTGCAAGGTTTCCGGCAAACCGCCCACATTATGGTGAGACTTAATAGTATGTGCTTTTTTGGTTTTCGCTCCAGCAGATTCAATCACATCAGGATAAATAGTTCCCTGCGCCAACCATTTTGCCTGTTGTAGTTTGGCCGATTGGCGCTGGAACACCTCGACAAATTCACGCCCGATAATTTTGCGTTTCTGCTCCGGATCGGTCACGCCGGCGAGGTGGCTCATAAACTCTTGGCTCGCATCGACGTGAATCACCTTCATGTGCAGATTCTTGCCAAAAGTCTCCATCACTTGCGCGCCCTCGTTCAGGCGCAACAAACCGTTGTCCACAAACACGCAGGTCAGCTGATCACCGATGGCGCGATGAATCAGCGCTGCCGCGACGGAAGAATCAACCCCGCCGGAAAGACCGAGGATAACCTCCTCGTCGCCCACCTGCGCCCGGATTTTCTCCACGGCCTCGGCAATGTAATCCGGCATGTTCCAGTCTTGCCCGCAACCGCAAATATCGTGCACGAAACGCCCAAGAATTGCCTTGCCCTGATGGGTGTGTGTCACCTCGGGGTGAAATTGCACGGCATAAAAACGGCGCGACTCGTCGGCCATCGCGGCAAACGGCGTGGCCGCGTTGGATGCGATGGCCGCAAATCCAGGCGGCAATGCGGTGACCTTGTCGCCGTGGCTCATCCAGACGTCGAGCAAGCCATGGCCTTCGGCGTTGGATTTATCCTGAATACCGTTGAATAGCTTCGAGTGTCCGTGGGCACGGATTTCCGCGTAGCCGAACTCGCGCACCTTGCCACTCTCCACCTTGCCCCCGAGTTGAGCGGCCATGGTCTGCATACCGTAGCAAATTCCCAGCACGGGCACACCCAGCTCGAATACGACTTGCGGCGCTTTGGGCGTTTCTTCCTCGTACACCGAGTTGGGTCCGCCGGAAAGAATGATGCCTGACGGCGCAAAAGCACGAATCTCGTCGGCGCTCATATCCCAGGGATGCAGTTCGCAATAGACCTGCGTCTCGCGCACGCGGCGCGCGATCAGCTGCGTGTATTGGGAACCGAAATCAAGGATCAGAATTTTTTTGTGCATGATTAGAACCAGAAACAAAAAAGGCGGATTCCTCCGCCTTCATTTAATCAACGTGATAGTTTGGTGCTTCCTTGGTGATCTGCACATCGTGAACGTGCGATTCACGAATGCCCGCGCTGGAAATCTCCACGAACTCCGCTTTGGCATGCATGGTCGCAATGTCCGGACAGCCGAGGTAACCCATGCTGGCACGCAAGCCGCCCATCAACTGATGAATCACGGCAAGCACGCTGCCCTTGTAAGGAACGCGGCCCTCGACACCTTCCGGCACCAGCTTGTCCTGATTGCTGACGTTATCCTGGAAATAGCGGTCGCTGGATCCTTGCTGCATCGCGCCCAAACTGCCCATACCGCGATAGGATTTGTAGGAGCGCCCCTGGAACAATTCGATTTCACCCGGGGCCTCTTCCGTACCCGCGAACAACCCCCCTAGCATCACCGCATTCGCGCCGGCAGCAACAGCCTTGGCAATATCGCCGGAAAAACGAATGCCGCCATCGGCCACCAGCGGAACGCCAGTCCCCTGCAGAGCCTGCGCAACATTCTGAATTGCCGCAATCTGCGGCACCCCTACGCCGGCAACAATGCGGGTCGTACAAATCGAGCCGGGGCCGATGCCAACCTTGACGCCGTCGGCGCCGTGATCCATCAAGGCCTTCGCGGCAGCGCCGGTGGCAATATTTCCACCGATGACTTCAACCTGCGGAAAATGCGTCTTGACCCATTTGACACGATCCAGAACGCCTTGCGAATGACCGTGCGCGGTATCAACAACGATCACGTCCACTCCGGCTTCCGCCAGCAGGGTTACGCGCTCTTCGGTACCTGCACCGACACCGACCGCAGCGCCAACCCGCAAACGTCCCTGGCTGTCCTTGGATGCACTGGGATGCTCGCTGGATTTGAGAATATCCTTGACGGTCATCAGGCCACGCAACTCGAACGCCTCATTGACCACCAGCACACGTTCGATCCGGTGCTTGTGCATCAGGTTGCGCGCCTCATCCAGACTGGCATTTTCCCTGACGGTAATCAGACGCTCGCGCGGCGTCATGATGCTGCTGATCGGTTGATCCAGATTACTTTCAAAACGCACATCACGATTGGTCACAATGCCGACCAGTTGTTTGCCCTGCACCACCGGCAAACCGGAAATCTTGTGCCGGCGGGTCAAACCTAAAACATCCCGCACACTCATTTCCGGCGTGATTGTGATCGGATCTTTGACGACGCCACTTTCAAAACGCTTGACCTTGGCAATCTCGGCTGCCTGCTCGACCGCCGTCATATTCTTGTGCACGATGCCGATGCCGCCTTCCTGGGCCAGCGCGATGGCCAAGCGGCCTTCCGTCACGGTATCCATGGCCGCGGACAACAGCGGAATGTTGAGAGTGATGTTGCGCGTTAGCTGGGTACGCAGACTGACATCGCGCGGCAGAACGTTGGAATAGGCGGGGACGAGCAGAATGTCGTCAAAAGTCAGGGCTTTCTGAATGATGCGCATAACCAGTGATCCTCGGCAAAGCGCGCATTATACGCATGGCAGGGAGGTCAGTAAACGCTCCCTGTGTCCGTCGTGACGGATTACAACGCCGACTCGTTGGTTTCGCCCGTCCTGATTCGGACAACCTGCTCCACAGCGGTCACAAATATCTTGCCATCTCCAATCTTGCCCGTGTGGGCGGCCTTCACGATGGCCTCCACGGCATTATCAACGAGACTTGAGGCAACCACCACTTCGAGCTTGATCTTGGGTAGGAAGTCGACCACATATTCCGCACCGCGATAAAGCTCGGTATGCCCTTTTTGCCGCCCAAAGCCCTTGACTTCTGTCACAGTCAGCCCGCTTACACCCAGCTCGGACAGCGCTTCACGCACGTCGTCCAGTTTGAAAGGTTTGATGATTGCTTCGATCTTTTTCATTGCAGGTCCTTTTCTCGCTTTTATTCACATCTCAGGCGCGGCGCATTGTACCAAAGCCCGAACCCGTCGTAAGCATGAACGTACGCAGACGCTTGCTGCTATGATGCGTGCCCTATGGAATATTTCTTCGTTAATTTCATTCACTGGGCATGGGAATGGAAATACCTGCTGGGTTTTCTGCTCGCCACCGGATTTACCCTCCAGCTGTTGGACATACCCAAACGGGATCGCCTGTTTTCGCTGTACATGTTCTCCAGCTTTTTCCTGATCATCACGACCTACTGGATTCTAAAACCCCTCAAGAAAGCGATTTTTATCGGCTATCACAAAGCCCACAGTATCAGTTTTCTTGGGACACCACTTGATCCCGCCCAAGCAGAACTGCTGGCCAAGGAACTGAATATTTTTGTGGCATTTATTGCCATGGTGGCTTACACCTTTCTTGCCCGCAATCTGAAACGCGAACAGTACGCGCTGATCATCTCGTCATTTTTTGTTGTTTGTTTGGCATTGTTCTATCCGCTGGTTAACAACCCTTCCACGATCACAGTTTGGGCTTTTTATCTTTTTGGCGATCTCTTCGTCACCAGTATGGTTCTGGTGTTTTTCTCATTTCTTAATGACAGCTTTGAACCTAAAACATCAAAACTGACTTATGGCCTGATTGGAGCTGGCGGCGTACTTGGTGGCTTTTTTGGCAGCGCCATTGTTGCGAAACAATCATTTTTAACGGACACCTCATCCTCCGTACTGCTTGCTCTGGCATTGCTCCTTGCCATTATGCTGATCGAATTTTTTGCCACGCACATCACCGCACGGCGCCCGGTGCTCGAGTTTCAAAGCACTTCAACCTCGCCCTTGCCGGAAGGGGGGGCTGTTGCCCACGCCATGGAAGGATTGCGTCTGACGCTCCGATCGCCGTATCTGAGGTGGCTGGCCGGCATCGTCATCTTTTATGAAATCACTTCAATTGTGGTGGATTTCCAATTTACGTCCAGTGTGATTCAGTGGGTGCCGGCCGCTGACTATAAAGTCTACTTTGCTTCGGTTTATTCCTTCTCCAATTTTGCCGCGCTGGTCGTCCAGGTTTTCCTGACCGGCTGGGTGATCAAACGCTGGGGGATAGCAGTCGCGTTATGTGTGCTTCCTATTTCCGTTCTACTGGGATCGCTGGGATATTTGCTGTTCCCGATATTGATATTCGGAAGTTTGCTGAATACGTTCGACTATGCTTTTGCGTATTCAATACACCAGACCTCAAAAGAGCTTTTGTACGTCCCGATTTCGCGGCGGGAAAAATACGAAGCCAAGGCCTTTATCGACACTTTCTGGCTACGTTTCAGCAAAGGATTCGCTGTCATTCTTGTATACTTCGCGAGCATTTGGCTTTCCGGACCCGCCGTACGCTGGTTCTCATTATTGTTAATTTTTATCATGTTTGCCTGGGTAACCCTCGGCCTATTGGCCGGACGTTACCATGATCGCCTGGAGAGAAAAATAGAATCATGACCAAGCTTATCCCTACCATTCTTTGTGGCGGCGCCGGCTCCCGGCTCTGGCCAGTGTCACGCGAATCGCATCCAAAGCCATTTATCCGCCTTGCCGACGACCAAAGTCTGCTGCAGAAGGCTTGGTTGCGTGGTGCAGTGCTGCCGGATGCCGCGGAAATTCTGACTGTCACCAATCGCGAACTGTTCTTCAAAAGCGCGGAAGAGTTTCATGAAGTTGCCGGCATCCCCGACAACAAAAAATTGCCTACCCGCTTCATTCTCGAGCCGTTTGGCCGCAATACCGCACCGGCGATTGCCGCCGCCGCCCTTTATGCCGCCAGCATTCACGGTGAAGATGCCTGTCTGCTGGTATTGCCCGCAGACCACCTGATTGCTAACCAGGCGGCCTTTGCCGATGCCGTCGCCAAAGCAGTGCTGCTTGCAGCAACCGGGAAACTGGTGACCTTCGGCATTTTGCCCAATGAGGCAGCCACCGGTTACGGTTACATCGAAGCCGACGGCAATGTTGTCAAAAGTTTTGTGGAAAAACCTGATCAAGCCACCGCGGAACGATACCTCGCGTCCGGAAAATACCTATGGAATTCCGGCATGTTCTGCTTTCAGGCCGGTACCATGTTGCGGGAAATGCAGCTGCACTGCCCTGCCATCCTTGAGGCGACGCGCGAGTGTCTGGAAAATTCACCCCAGTCCGAAGACCGGGGCACCATCAAGATCGATCTTGATGCTGAAACCTTCGAAGGCATTACCGATAATTCCATCGACTACGAAGTCATGGAGAAGTCGCACAATGTCGCGGTCGTTTCCTGCGACATCGGCTGGAGCGATATAGGCTCGTGGACCGCGCTGGGCGACATCACCCCGGCAGACCACGAAGGCAACCGCACGGAAGGTGAAGTCGTGCTGCACAACGTCAGCGGCTGCTACATTCGCGGCAGCAATCCGCGCATGGTTGCCGCTGTCGGCGTCAGGGATCTCGTAATTGTCGACACCCCGGACGCCGTTTTGGTGGCCGACAAAAACTCCGCGCAAGACGTCAAGCACATCTACGCCCGACTAAAATCAGAAGGACATGAAGCGCATCGCCTGCACCGCACTGTTTTTCGTCCATGGGGAAGTTATACCGTATTGGAAGAAGGGATCGGCTACAAGATCAAACGTATTGTAGTTAATCCCGGAGCCAGCCTGAGTTTGCAGATGCACCATCACCGCAGCGAACACTGGATCGTCGTGAGCGGCATGGCCAAAGTGCTCAATGGCGAGAGGGAAATCTACGTCAACCACAATGAATCAACCTATATTCCGGCAGGACACAAGCATCGGCTGGAAAATCCCGGCCTGCTCGAACTGGTCATGATCGAAGTCCAAAGCGGTCAGTATCTGGGAGAAGACGATATCGTTCGCATGGAAGACGTCTACGGCAGAAACTGAGCGTTCCAAGCCGCCAACAAAAAGCCCGCTATTGCGGGCTTTTTGTTTTTGCTTATTTGCCGGGTTATTTCACACAGGCCACGAAGCGCAGCGGCTTATCAGGCCCGAATGTCACACGCTCAGTACGCAAGGTTTTGGAACGTGCATTGACACGTGTTGGTAAATCGCGCCATACACCGTCTTCAAGCACAGACAATACCAATTTATGCACGTCGTTCACTTTGGCCCCTTTTTCCTGAAAGCGCTGATTCTCTTCGTGATATTCCAGAAGCAGATCAGCTGTCATCTTTGTGTCAGGACTGAAATGGGCCACCGTCCAGCTCCGTTGCAAACAACGGTCACCACTTGCTCCTGGAGGAAGCATGGCAGGTGTCTGATAACCATCCACAACAGAAGTCACTACAGCCGGCTTGACGACATCCACGGAACCCAGAATGGCGTTGACCAGACCGGTCTCCTTGTCGACCAAAACCAGCTGATTCATGTCCTGGCGCACATTGGCCGTCGCACTCATCTGTACCGGCTTGAGTGGGGGCATGACCCAGTTGAGGTCGTTGTAGTAAAGCCACACACCTTCAGATGCCATGCCGTTTGCCAGATTCGCCCGACGTGCCAGCACGTAATATTTCAGCGCCTCGACATCCTCCAAAAATTCCTCATGACGCTTGCTGGAGTATGGGTCATTCTTCGCGTCAACCTCGATCAATGCCTTGAGCGCGTCAATTCTCGCGTTCATTTGGGCAGGCGTAAACCAACCGTAAGCCGGCACGCCATCAAGCGGCTGGCCCAAGCCCAGAACATGGCGGTACTTGGCCCTCACGCGCTGCAAAGTGACAGCATTTTCCAAAAGCTTGGTTTTGACCGGGCTGGATGCGCCGGTTGAAAACGCGTTGTAGTACTGGAAATTGTCGTTGTAGTTATCGCGTGGGGAAGGCAGCAACGGATCCCAGTTACGGCCGAACGACAGATCGAAATCCCATGGCATCACAGACCACTTCTTATCGGCTTTGCTCCAATAGATGAAGTAGTTCTTGTTATAGCTATCGGCATTACCGATCAAACCATTGACCAGAATCCAGTCTTCCAGGCTGTCTTTCACGAAGGTGCGAGCAATAAATTGATGGAATTCTCCTGAAGGAGTTGCATCAATTCCGGCAACCAGTGCCTGCAATGGCTCGAAACTTTTTTGCGCAGAAAAATCAAACCAGCACCCCTCGCCCGTCGAGGGAGAAGCCTTGGTCATCGACAGGGGCGACAGGTCGCCGCAGTACATGCTGTCGTTCGGCTGGTACAAATTACCATCGCCGCTCAGACCATCACGTTCAAACACATGGGGAGTCACCCACTCGATCCCAAGATACAAGCCGGCATAGTTATTGTTGACATACAGACGCACAAAGCGTGTTACAGGCGCAGGCATGCCCACGGCTTTTGCCAGTTCCCAACCCAGCCATACGCGCATCATGCTCGGGTCGGAAGACATCGCGTTCAACGAAATTTTCTTCCCGCCGAGCCACCGGCCATCATCCTGCAAGGTCAATCGGATCGATTTTTTCAGGAATGAACGTGTCGAGCTTCCGCTCACCGCGATTCGTGCAGGGTGCGATGCCCCATCGAATTTGACCTGGGCAGAGAAAGTGGACTTGTCGCTGGGGTCTTTATTATTCAGCAGCCAAGCCTCTTTCGGATCCATCTCGACATGCATCTCATCGATAGTGACCTGCTCCACATTATTTACAGGCTGAGCATCCACCTGCGCCTGTGCGGCGTGCGAAACGGCGGCGAACATGCCTAAAGTCAGCACGCTAAGCCACATAACTACTGATCCGGCGATTTTCAGCATGATTAATTACCCCAAAGTTTATGCAAGCCAACAGAAGCCGCGACGGTTTGCGATGCGTTTCTTCCCCACAAATTCATTTCAGGTCCCATGCTGATCGACCAGCCATCCCCCAATGGACGGGAAAAATCCAATTTGGCTGTTAGCACATCATGGAACGGCTGACGAGCCCATACGACCAATGTCGCAGGTTCTGTCACGCCATGCCCCAAAGAAAGATCGGCACTCAGTGATGCGCTCATTTTCCACATCTCGCTGAGCGGCGTACCCCATTTGACGTAGCCGGCCAACTGATTGGCCGGCGGTCCTTCCCAGAGAGTCAGCGTAGAGCCATAACTCCACGAACCGCCTTCCGGCTTGGAATAGGCCGGCTGATATGGATCAACATCATATATCTCATTCCGGTCGCCAAAGTGAACGCCGCCCCGCACACCAAACCGGCCGTAGCCCAAGCGCATGGGCACGCCATTATCGTACCCCGTCGGAATGATGGCCTGAAGTTCCCAAGCCTTACCGTTCTGCTCGGGAAATATCCGACCCCGAACACCAAGCGTGAGATCGCCAAAACCGAAAGCATTACCCTTACCCTGACATTGATCATTGCTCAGGCCGATATCGGCCATGAGCGTGTAATGGTAGGAATAGCCATATTCGACACCCTGATGCAGGCTGCTGCTCTGATTGGTACAGCCCTTGGCAACACTGACACCCTGCTGATCCCAGAATTTGTCTGAAGTGGCGTATTTAAGGTTTGCTGAATAACTCCAGTCACCTTCATTGCGCAGCCAATTACCCGCTTGGGCCTGAATGCCATAAAGACACCCGATTGTCAGCACAATCATTTTTAAATTAGCTTTTCTCAACATCCCTCCGCTCCCTCGTTACTTATGACTATCTAGTTTGCCGTCCCACAAATCTTGGCCCAGTGACATTTAATCACTGCTTCAGCAGGTTTATTCTGGACCGTAAAATCCGTATCAGATCTTCCACCCGCGTACGGATCACTGAACCAATTCCAAATCAGCAGCCCTTTGATCCAGTTTCTGCGCCCCGCTTCACTGAGCCACTCGTCAAGGACCATTGCCTGCATTTCCACATCACTGCTCACACCATGCGCCGGCACTTGCCAAGGTGTCTCCTGTCCGCCGGACATGGATGCCACCCCCACTTCGGCAATCAGCACGCTTTTGCCGATGCGCTGCTGCTGTTTTTCCAGCGCATCGAGCGCAGCGACAATGTTTAACCTTATCCCTTTCCGCGAAACCTCCGTGCCAAGCGGGGGATACATGGTCACGCTGACCATATCCAGTTGATCCCAAAAATCGTAACCGGCGACGCCGTCCGGATTGTGTGCCGCATACGTCAGCTTCCCCGGGAATACCCGTCGCAGATCGGCGATCAGCTGCCTCCACTCGCGGCGCTGGCCGGTTTGCTTCAATTCCGTTCCGACCACCAACAGATCGACATTTTCCTTTGCCGCAATTTCCGCATAATGCAAAAGCTCGGCAGAGTAGCTTTCAAACCAGCGCTTCCAGGCAATTTCATTTTTTTGCCTGACTTCCCCCGCCCAACTATTCGCGACCAAAATCTGCGGTTTTAGCACCACGCGGAATCCGTTTTCTCTTGCGCGCCGAATTCCCGCAACCAGCTGTTCATCCGTCACCGCCTCGCTGCGAGACACCCCTTCTGCCATCGGGCCGCTCATTTGCATGAAAGGCACCAGCGCTACGGTTGTTGCACCTGTTTCACGCAATCTGGCCAATGAGCTGGCCAACAAAGGACTGCTCAGTGCAACATTGCTCGTCTGCAACAGATTCACGCCCCGAATTCCGGGATTCATCTGCTTACTGCCATGCTTCAGCCTGTCATTTTGAGCCCAGCCAGAATTCTTTCCCGGCATGCCGGCGCAACCGCAAAGCAGCCCCAGTAGCACCACTCCCGCCAATAATCTACTCAATGCACTGGACAACATTCCTGTGCAGTTCCTCGTTGTACTTGAACCGCCAAACACGCCAATTCACATGGTCATCATAGACAAGCTCCACCGAGACGGGCTCAGAGTTTTCCAGGTTGACTTTCTCGGTGACAGTTGCCCCTTCCGTTTTTACATTTTTCTTGACGATTCCTTCTGCATATAAATTAGGGTACCGTCGTGTCAGCATGTCAATTTCAGGTGAAGCAAGACTTTCGTTATATTTTGAATATACGGGGTTTTGCACAACAACTTGCTCGATCTTAAAGGATTCCGCACGACCGATACTGCTCAAGGTACTCAGGTTATTCAACTCTGTCAGATTTTCAGAGCGCAAGGCGAGTTGGAATTCCTTGGTAAAGGGCACCATAAGATCTTTGGCATCCCCTCGGGCAACGATGGCGCGATAAGCCACATTGTCGTCTATCAGGGTGACCGCACGATTTTCCTTCAACCATTTACCTAGCGCCTCATCAGTAGCCGAGAGTGGTGGCTGCTTTTCACCTGAAGTGAACATCGACAACCAGTTACGCATTTCATGGGTTGGTTTCCAACTCATCGCGTACCAACCGCCAGCCACGCTAAGCGCGAGCATGACGTAGAGCACAAAACGATTCGTTGCCTTGAATTCCCGCGGCATCAAAATCAACGCGGCCATGATACCGGGAACCATCAGAGATATAATCTCGATCGGGTGGGAAAGATAATGGGACACCGAACCGAAGCCCACTGCAAGCGCAACGTTGAGCACGAGAATGGCAATGCCCGCGAGAATTTTTGTGTGCCGGCGGGCGCGCCAGATCATCCAGATTGAAACAGGGAAGGCGACAAGAAGCAGCCCGATTGCCAGCAATGTCGGGATCAAAAATTTCCCGCCAAACAGACGCAACCACTCAACGTTTTCGACTCTCAGCCAGGAACCGCGGAAGGATCCGTATGGATTTTCAAGAAACTCATAGGCGTTAGAAGCGAAAACGTTATTCAGATAAAGCCAGGTAAGCACGGCAACGATGAGCGGCACTGCGACCAGCAGATAGACCGCCATCGGCGATTCGTCAATCATCCGTCGTGGAACAATCAGCTGCACCATTGGAAAAAAGGCGATAAAAACAAAGAACGCCAGCTCGTCGACGAAGAAAAAGCTTATGAGAACAAGCGCCATCATCAGGAAGGCACGTGCATCGGCATACTTGGTTAAACGGATTGTGGCAATACAGAACAGATAAAACACCAGCAACGTCAGCCCGTGCACCGCCCCGCCGGTCATCGCCCACAGGAAGAACGGATGGATTGCAACGAGCAAAATCAGCAAACCACGCTGAATTGCCGTGTAACGGTGCTGTTTAAGATCGTGGTTCCACAACGCCAACAGCAAGGCCAAACAAAATGCGGAGGTAAAATAAGGCGCCGTGTATCCGTACTCTGCAGGCAGGTAGTAAAACGGAATGAGCAAATACAAAGGCAAGTGAGGCTGCAACATGCTGAGATTTTCGATTCGGAATTCAAAGGCATCGAACACCGTAAGAATCTTGTTCCAGCTTTGCAACGCCAGATCGCTGGCAAAATGATGGGACAACTGCCACCAGACAAAGCCGGCTAACGCCGACAGGATGAGCAAAAACACCAGCGTGTTTTGCCTGGTAATTATTTTTGGATCCGGAGCTTGATTGAATATATGCATTTTATTTTCTCAAGTCTTTCATGACTGCGGGCTTAGCTGAGCATTTTGCACTTTAGCTTCTTTATTAACCTTGTTTGCGTTC
>Ga0172372_10006948_pt1 | contig 15315 bp, 14 predicted proteins | sample LakKiv5m_2_FD_114544 | JGI IMG/M metagenome (GOLD analysis project Ga0172372, IMG submission 114544) | Freshwater microbial communities from Kabuno Bay, South-Kivu, Congo - kab_092012_9.5m | ecosystem: Environmental > Aquatic > Freshwater > Lake | place: Democratic Republic of the Congo...
CCAGTGCGTCGCACGCTCCTCACGCCCCTTCCCGCGCGCGGCGCGCGTCGTTCCACGCCACGCGGCGGAGAGGAGCGCAAGCTGCGCGGCGACCTCCCGCGCGCTCGCGGGGCGCTCTTCCGGCGCAGCGGCGCGCAGGCGGACGAGCAGCGCGGCGAGCGCGGGCGGTGCGGTCGCAGGAACCATCTCGTGGGAGGGTGCTATCCCGAGCAGCTCGACGAGCGTGACGCCGAGCGCGTAGAGATCCGTCGCCACACTCGCGACGCCGAGCCACGCCTCGGGCGCGAAGTACGCGGGGCTCCCCGAGACGGTCAGCGCCGTCCCGGGCGCACGCGCCGCCCCGAGATCGATCAGCCGCGCACACGGCTCCGCAGCCACATCGACGGGCACGAGCACGTTCGCCGGCTTCACATCGCCGTGCACGAAGCCCGCCGCGTGGATGGCGGCGAGGGCCTGCGTGACCGCCTCGCCGATCGCGCACACCCGCGCGACGCGCTCCGCCGTGTCGTCTGCCCGCAGCGCCTCGAGCGCCTCGAGCGCGGGCCGCCCCTCGACGTGCTCCTCGACGAGCAGCGCCGCCCCCGCCTCGAGCCCGAAGGGTGCCCCGACGGGTGCGTCCAGCCGCAGCAGCTCGAACACACGCGCGAGGCCCGGATGCGCCACGGCAGCGAGCGCGTCGCACTCCCACGCGAGCCGCGCGGCGTCGGCCGGCGCGACGACCTTCACGGCACGCCGGGCCCCGCCCGCAGCCTCGTCCGCCACGAGCAGCACGCGCCCGCTCGCCCCACGCCCGAGCTCGCGCACGTACGCGTAGCGCCCCGCGAGCCGTGCTCCCGACAACTTCGTTGCGTCGGATTCCGAAGTCACACCATGAGCTTACAGCACATGGCAACCATGTTGGCACACGCCTCGACGCCTCGACGCCTCGACGCCTCGACGCCTCGACGGTCTCGACGGTCTCGGCGGGCGCACAGGAGACGCGGCGCGACGTCACGCGATGCGCGCGGGCGGCGCGTCAGTAGCGCAGCCAGGCGGCGCGCTCGGCGGCGAAGCGCTCGGCGCCCGCATTCTCAGTGGCGAGCACCGCGGCGAGCGCCGCTCCATCGCCCGCATCGACGGCCGCGCGGTACTCGGGGCCGCCTGTGAGCAGGTCGATCGCGGGCCGATCGGAGACGTACTCGTACGTCTCCGTGCGCCAGCGGAAGGCGTCGCCCGCCTGCGCGCGCACGGCCGCGATGGCGCGCAGATAGAGCGCGTACGAGCGCAGCGCGCGCGGGTCGTCCACGTGCACCTGCACGCCCCCGCAGAGACGCCCCGCGTGCTTGTGGAAGGTGGGCTGGAAGGTGAGCGGCCGCAGCGTCGCACCCGGCGCCTGCACCGCCGCGGCGAGCGCACGCCCATCGAGGAAGGGCGCGCCCCAGAGCTCGAAGGGCCGCGTGCAGCCGCGCCCCTCGCTTACGTTGGTCCCCTCGAGGAGACAGCCGCCCGGATAGACCTCGGCCGTCTCCGGCGTGGGCATGTTCGGGGATGGCAAGACCCACGGCAGCTCCGTGTCCGCGAAGCGCATCGCGCGCGTCCAGCCGCGCATCGGCACCACGCGGAGCGCCGCGTCGTCGAGGCCCTCGATCGCGCGGACCATCCCTGTGATCTCGCCGATCGTCATGCCGTGCCGCACGGCGACGTCGTAGAGCCCCACGAACGAGCGGTATCCCGGGCGCTGTGGCGCGCCCTCGACGACGTCGCCGCCGACGGGGTTCGGCCGGTCGAGCACGATCGTCTCGACGCCCGCGTCGGCGCACGCACGCAGCATGAGCGCCGCCGTCCAGACGAAGGTGTAGTAGCGGCTGCCGACGTCTTGCAGATCGACGACGACCGCGTCGAGGCCCTCGAGCCACGCGCGACGCGGCGAAAGGTCGGCCTCGGTCGCCCCGTAGAGCGAGCGGATCGCGGCGCCCGTCTCCGGATCGCGCGCCTCGCCGACGCCGATCATGTCCTGCGCCTCGCCGCCGTAGCCGTGCTCCGGCCCGAAGAGCACGCGCAGCTCCGCGCCCGCCTCGACGAGACGCTGCTTCGCGTGCACGAGGCGCGCATCGACGCTCGCCGGGTGCGCGACGAGACCGATGCGCCGACCGCGCACGAGCGAGACGACGTCGGCCTCGCCCGCCGCGAGCCGATCGAGGCCCGTTGCGCAGCGGGCCATCAGGCGCCGACCTGCTCGCCCGGCTCGGCCGCGAGCAGGTAGAGCACCGCCATGCGCACCGCGACGCCCGCCTCGACCTGCTCGAGCACCGCGCTCTGCGGGCCGTCCGCGACCTCGGGCGAGATCTCGACGCCGCGGTTCATGGGCCCCGGGTGCATGACGAGCGCGTCAGGCTTCGCGCGCGCCAGCGTGCGCGTCCCGACGCCGAAGGTGCGCGCGTACTCGCGGAGGCTCGGCAGGAGCGCCCCCTGCAGGCGCTCGCGCTGGATGCGCAGCACCATCACGACGTCGGCGCCCTCGAGCGCAGGCTCGAGCGCATCGAAGACGCGCACGCCGTACGTCTCCATGCCGACGGGCATCAGCGTGCGCGGCGCGACGACGCGCACCTCGGCGCCGAAGAGCCGCAGGAGCAGCGCGTTCGAGCGGGCGACGCGGGAGTGCATGACATCACCGCAGATGGTGACGATGAGCCCCTCGAGGCGGCCCTTGTGGCGACGGATGGTGAAGGCGTCGAGCAGCGCCTGCGTGGGGTGCTCGTGCTGCCCGTCGCCGGCGTTGATGACGCTCGCGCGGATGCGCTGCGCGACGTAATCGGCGGCGCCCGAGGCCTCGTGACGCAGCACGACGACGTCGGGGCGCATCGCCTCGAGCGTCTTCACGGTGTCGTAGAGCGACTCGCCCTTCGAGACGCTCGACTGCGCGACGCTGATGTTCACGACGTCCGCAGAGAGCCGCTTGCCCGCGAGCTCGAAGCTCGTGCGCGTGCGCGTCGAGGCCTCGTAGAAGAGGTTGAGCACGGTCTTTCCGCGCAGCGTCGGCACCTTGCGGACGGGACGCCGCGAGACCTCGTAGAAGGCCTCGGCCGTATCGAGCACGTGCCGCACCGCGTCGGCCGTGAGGCCCTCGATGCCGAGGAGGTGGCGCTGCGTCCAGGGTCGTTCGCTCATCGGCTGCCTCCCGCACCACGCGGATCCACGCGGGGCCGCACCGTGACGCGCGGCGCGCCCTCGCCGTCGAAGACCACGTCGACGCGCGTCCCGGCGTCGAGATCGAGCACGCGCCCGACGAAATCCGCAGCGATCGGCAGCTCGCGCCCGCCACGGTCGCAGAGCACCGCGAGCCAGACGCGGCGCGGGCGCCCGTAGTCGAGCAGGCAATCGATCGCGGCGCGGATCGTTCGCCCCGTCTGCAGCACGTCATCGACGATCACGACGTCGCGCCCGTCGACGGAGAAGCGCACCTCGCTCGGCCCGATCTTCGGGTCAGGGAGCGCCGTCGCCGCGTCGTCGCGATAGAGCGCGATGTCGACGCTGCCGACGGGCACGGCGACGCCCTCGGCGCGCTCGATCTCCGCGGCGAGGCGCTGTGCGAGCGGCACGCCGCCCCGACGCACGCCGACCAACGCGAGCCGCGACACGCCACCCGTCTGCTCGACGATCTCGACGGCGAGCCTCCGGATCACGCGGGCGATGGCCTCCGCATCGAGGAGCCGCTCGCCGCCGTCGTCGCTCGCGCTGGACGCCGTCACGGCGCGTCTTCTACGCGTTTGCGGCGCAGAGCGTCAAGCACGGCCGTTCGCTACGGGGCAGCGGCCGGCGGCGCGGAGGGCACGACGGCGCCGCGCCCGGCGAGCGGATGCGGCATCGCTTCGCCGTTGCGCTGCCGCTGCTGCATCTCGTACTTCGACGGGCAGCGCGGCACGACCTGCGAGGCGAGGAAGGCGCCGTCGCCCTCGAGCTTGCCCTGCACGACGACGCTCAGATTCACACCATCGCGGAAGGTGTCCGGCACGATGCACTGCGGAAAACGCACGGGCATCTCGCGCCCGTTCTTCTCGAGCGTGAACCGCCACTCGCACGGGCTCTCCCGGAAGCGGATCGAGCCCTGCGTGAGCAAGCCCTCGACGCGCAGCTCGCGCCCGCGCCACTCGGCCGGCTGCGCGATGACCTCGTCGACCTGCTTCGAGTAGACGAACGCCTCCTGCGCGTTCGACCCGAGCAGCAGAAACACGACGACGCCGCCGAGCGCCGCGACGACCAGCGCGAGCTTCCAGCGGGGGAGCCCCGAACGCTCCGCGGCGCGGGGGGACTCGCCCGTGAGCGGCTCGGCCACCTCGACCACGGCGGGCTCGACCACGGCGGGCTCGACCGGACTGGGCTCGGACATCGTCGCGAGTCTGTGCGGGGCGGACGCGCCGCGCCAGCGCGCCGTCAGTGCTCGTCGTCGTCGCGCTCCGCATCGCCCGCGCGCGCGACGAAACGCTCGAAGTCGCTCGCGCCGCGCTCGAACGCGGTGATGCGCAGCCCCATCCCGGGCTGCTGCGCGGCGGGCTGTTGCGCGGCGGCGTCCCGGCGCGCCCAGACGACGACCGTCTGCGCGACGACCTCCCCGTCGCGGAGATCGCGGAAGGAGATGCGCACGCGATCGCCCTCGGCGGGCGGGTTGGCCGTCCGCACGAAGAGCCCGCCGCGACTGACGTTCAGGGCCTGGACGAACAGCGTGAGCTGGTCGCCTTCGCACCAGACGCGCTGCCGAATCGGGATGCGCGGGTGGCGACGGTGTTCGCTCATGCGGTCGCGAGAATAACGCCCGAACGCATGGCGGCACAGCCCCCGCTGCCGACACCCCCTGCGAACCGCGGGCATCCGCACGCGCCTGCGCCCGCCGGGCATGGGCGAGACCCACGCGCGCACTCCGCTCTGCCGCCCAAACGACGACCTGCTGCCAAAACGACGACCTGCTGCCAAAACGACGAAAGGCCGCCCGGAGGCGGCCTCTCGACACGGGCGCGGGTGCCGAAGCCCCCGCAGCACCGTTCACTTCGCGACCGAGTCCTTGAGCTTCTTGAGCGGGGTCGAGCGGAGCTTGCGCGACGCCGGGACGTCACGGACGACCGTCTCGCCCGTCGCCGGGTTGCGGAACGTCTTGCCCTTCTGGGCCTTCGTCGCGCGGACGCGGAGCTTGACGATGTCCGGGATCACGAACTCGCCGGGGCCCTTCTTGCTGAGCTGGGCCTTGATGAGGTCGCTGAGCGCGCCGAAGACGGCGGCGAGGTCCTTCTTGGACACGCCCGACTTCTCCGAGAGCTCGCTGACGATCTGGGACTTGGTGAGACGCTTCACTGCTGCAGCCATGGTTGCCTCCATCGCGCCACGCCGAGGTGCAGGAGACACAGCCGCATGCTGCGCCCCGACCGCCCCCGGCGGGCAGAACTGGTGTGGGATCGAACGAAAGGAGCGAGCGCTTCCTCGCGTGGCGACGCGTCGCCAATGCAGCTCACGGGTGTTTCCCGGGCGGACCCGAAGGGCCGAACCGGGCTGCGTCTCCCTCTCGGAAAACGCAGGCCCCGACAGACAGAGCCGCGCTCATCCCCTTTGTTTACAAGGGTTCGAGTGCGATGGGCGCATCTATGCACGCGCATTTTCACGCTGACAAGGCTCTTTTTCCGCGGACACGCAACTCTTCACGGAAATATCCGCAGCGCCGCGCGCGGACCGCCCAAAAACCCTTTGTTTTCGCGAGAACACAGCTTCTACATCCAGCCCGACGGCGATCGCGCGGAGATCTCCGCGCGATCTGACGGCGATCGCGCAGCCCGGAGAATGCGGGGTTCAGCGCGGCGGCGCTGCGTTCAACGCCCAGTCGTAGCCGAGCTCGCGAACGGGCGCGTTCGCCGGAAGTGCACGCAAACGCCCGGTCGCGTCGTAGCGCGCGATCCACGCACGGACGCTCCCCGCATCGCGGCGAAAATCGCCCGCGTACCACGTGAAGATCGCGCTCACGGAGAGCGCCCCGTCGCGCACGCGGACGTGCGCCTCGCTCGCGACCATCGCGCGGGCGAGGCGCGTGAGCTCAGCGTCGACGTTCGCTGAGGTGAAGGCGCGCGGCGAGAGCGCGGGACACGAACGCGCACCGCAGTTGAGCGCCGCGTGCACGCGCGCATCGGGGAAGCGGCGCCGAATCACCTCGTTCTCGAGCTGGTCGAGCGTACGCGCACGCCCCGCGACGCGGTGCTGCACGCGATCGAAGAAGCCCGGCACGTCGCGCACGCTGCGCAGCCCGGGCCGCGCGACGACCGCCCTCACGACGAGCGCGTTGTACGCGTCGAGCCACGCGTAGAGCGGCTCGCTCTCGGGCATCGCCGCGACGCCGGTCAAGAACGCATCGAGGTCCGCACGCCGAGGCGCATCGGCGCGGAGCCCCGCGTAGTCGAAGCCGCCGCGCCGCGCGTGCGCATCGAGCACGCGCTGCCACGGCGCGACGTCGAGCGCGCGCGCAGGCCGCGCGGTCGCCACGCAGGCGACGAGCACGATGCACAGCGCTGCGAGCACGCGCGACACGCTCGGCCTCACATCCCGAGGCGCGTGGCGTGGTTGCGCATCTGCACGCCGTGCACGAGCGAGGCACCGCCGCGGATCGCCGCCGCGACGTGCACGGCCTCGGTCATCTGGTCGAGGTCGGCGCCCTTCTCGAGCGCGTCCTTCGAGTACGCGTCGATGCAGTACGGGCACTGCACGGCGTGAGCGACGGCGAGCGCGATGATCGACTTCTCGCGCGCCGAGAGCGCGCCCTCCGCGAAGACCGCGCCGTACCAGGCGAAGAACTTCTGCGCGAGGTCAGGCGCGTTCTCGCCGATCTGGGGGAACTTCGAGAGGTCGTGGGAGTGGTAGTAGTGCGCGTCCGACATGAGAGGCTCCAGCGTGTGAGGGCGGCCGATCCGCCGCGCGGACTCTAGTCGCGCGCACCGTCGTGCGGAAGGTGTAGGGAGATGCTGCGCACGGCGTGGGCCAGCACGGAGGTGTGCGACGTGCAGGCTCCGACGTTCGTCCGCAGCGCGCGATTCACCACGCAGTGGCCGAGCGCGCGCGCGAACGTACGGTGGTTCAGCGCGCAGCGATGGAGCGGCGGCCGCGTCGCGACGTCCGCGCCGCCGCACAGAGCATGTCGGTGCGAGCGGTCATGCGGCGCTCTTCCGTGCGCGTCACGTGATCGAAGCCGAGCAGGTGCAAGAGCCCATGCGCGAGCAGCATCGTCACCTCGGCGTCGAGCGAGCGCGCGTGGGCGTGAGCCTGACGCGCCGCGGTGTCGAGCGAGATGATGACGTCGCCGAGCACGCCGTGCGCCGCGTGCGCGTACTCGGCGCCCTCTCCCTCCCGCATCGCGAAGGCGAGCACGTCGGTGGGCTTGTCCTTGTGCCGGTAGTCGCGGTTGAGCGCGTGGATCGTCGCGTCGTCGCAGAGCACGACGGAGAGCTCGCGCTCCGCGAGACCGAGCGCGGCGAGCATCCGCACCGCGCGCGTACGCACCGGCGAGAGCGACATCGCGGGGCGTCCCGCGCCCTGCCAGCAGAGGCTCACGGACACGCGATGGCCCTCAGATGCGCTGCTGGATCATGCGCTCGACGAAGGTCGCGTCGTACTGCCCGGCGCGGAAGGCTTCGTGGCCGAGCACGCGCCGCACGAGCGCTGCGTTGGTGGAGAACGGGGCCACACCCGTCTCGGCGACCACGCGATCGAGCGCGAGCGCGGCTTGATGGCGCGTCGGCCCGAAGGCCGTGATTTTCGCGACGACCGCGTCGTAGCCGGGGATGACGTCGCTGCCCTGCGCGAGACCCGTCTCGATGCGCGCCTTGCCCGCGCCGACGGGCGGGAATCGCAGCTCCGTGAGACGCCCCGCGGGGGGTGCGCCCGACCCATCCCAGAGCAGATGCGCCTCCATCGCGTGGCCCGTCGCGCTCGCGGCGAGAACCTCGGGCGGCATCGACTCGCCCGCCGCGATCCGGATCTGCGCCTCGACGAGATCGAGCCCGGTGCCCATCTCGTGGAGCGCGTGCTCGACGGAGAGCCCGACCGAAAGGCCGAACGCGTAGTAGCGCCCCTCCGCGTCCAAGAGGAAACGCACCGTCGCCGAGCCGACGATGCGCGCCGCGCGGACGAGTCGCACCGCCGCCTCGTGCAGCGCTTCGCGGACGAAATCGCCGTTCGACAACGAGGTGAGCGCGGGCGCCGGTGACTCCGCGACGATGCGACGCAGCTTGCGCTGCACCGAGCACTCGCGATCGCCGATCGGCACGATCTCCGCGGCCCCACGCTCGGCGACCGCGCGCGCCGCGTGCTCCACGACGACGCTCGCGCCTTCGAGATCGGCCGCGACGAGACGCTCGGCATCCGGGACCGCGGCGACGTCCTGGCCCGCTTCGCTCGCCTCGACGGTCTCGAGGGGTTCCGGGTCGCTCACGGGCGCAGCGACGAGCACGACGTCGTCCTCGCTCGAGGCCTCGTTCGCGGGCGGTGCATCCGTCGCTTCCGGCGCGGCCGCATCGTTCGCCTGCGGGGCGGGTGTCGGCGTGGCGGGCACGAAGAGCGCCGGCGGGCGCGTCGAGCCGCGTCGACTCCGCCCATCGGGCGGCGGCGCACTCGCGCGACGCGACGGGCGCGACGCACGGGCAGGCGTCCCCGCATCGGCGAAGACTTCGATCTCGACGACGCGCGGCCGCTCGATCGCGCGCTCGATGACCACGCGCGCATCTCCGCTCGCGTCCCGCCCCGCAGCGCGGGCCGCCTCGAACGCCTCTTCGAGCTCGTCGTCGTCATCCGCGAAACGCACGCCGACGGCGTCGCGCGGCACGAGCGGCTTGACGACCACGGGATAGCCGAGCGCTTCGGTCGCCTGATAGGCCGCACGGAGCGTCTCGACGGGTTCGTCGGTGCCCGGGACGACGCGCACCTCCGCCTCCGCACAGAGCGCACGCACCCGCGCGCGATCCCCCGCGAGCGCGAGGGCCTCCGGCGACGGACCGATGAAGACGAGCCCTGCGTCCTGCACGGCCCGCGCGAGCGCGACGTCGTGCGCGGCGAGGCCGTACCCGGGATGCACCGCGTCCGCCCCGCACGCCCGTGCGGCGGCCACGATCGCCGCGGGCGACAGATAGGAGCCCGCGAGATCCGTCGCATCGAGCCGCAGCGCCTCGTCGCACGCCTGCACGTGCACGGCGTCCGCGTCGGCGTCGGTGTGGATGGCGACGGTGGTCACGCCGAGGCGCTTGCAGGTGCGGGCGACACGCGCGGCGACCTCGCTGCGGTTCGCGATCAGGATCTTCTCGAACATGGGGGCGCGAGGATACGCGAGGCCCCGAGCGCGTGCGAGCGATCGCGAAGATTGCGAGCGCGAGCCTCTGCGTGAGACGATCCCGGGCGCGTGCCGAAGTCCGTCGATCCCGCGTTCACCGTCACGCGGCTGCTGCGCGAGGCCCTCGAGGGCGTCGTCGCGCCGGCCCTCGTGTCGCCGCTGCTCTTCGAGGCCCTCGAGCCCTACGGAGCGCGACTGCCCAGCGGTCCCGAGGGCCTGCTCGAGATGGCACGCGGCCCGCTCGCTGCGGCGGTTGCAAAGCGGATCGGTCCCGACGAAGCCGATGAGCTCGTCCAGCGCGCGGAGCGCCTCGTCGCGCACGCCCAATCCGTGCGGCCTCCCGCCCCCACGCCCGAGCCTTCGCTCCGGTCGTCGATGACCTTCGCGCGCCCGAATCCGGCGCGCGATCGCGACAGCACCGCGCTCGTCCCGACGACGGCGGATGCCGTGCGCGTGCTCGTCGTTGCCGACGGCGCAGGGCTCGCGCTGCGTCTCGATGCGGCGCTCGGCGCCGCGCGGGTGTCGGCGCGCTCGCTCGCCTCCCTCGCCGCGCTCCGCGATCACCTCGGAAATCACGGCTCGCCGAGCCTGCTGCTCGTCGATGCGTCGGACTTCCCCGCCATCGCGCCCGACGAGCTGGTCGCCGCCATGCAGCTCGGCCCGGCGACGATGATCCGCGCTGTGTGGGGCACTGAACTGCCCTACGGACGTAGCCTCATCTCCGCGGCAGGCGGAGCCGAGTCGAACCTCCTCGGGCTCGACCGCGCTCATGGCGTGGACCCGCTCCTCGATCTGATCCGCTCCCGCCGTCGCGGCTGAGCGCTCGAGCGCGTTCGCTCGTGGATGCACGCGCCTCCTCGCGCGCGTCGCGGGTCCGCGACGCATGCGCGAGAGAGCACGCCGCGCCCGACACGACGTGACGCTCAGCGACTCCGCGCGAACGCGCTGCCGCCTGCGTAGATGGCCGCTGCGCCGAGTTGCTCCTCGATGCGCAGCAATTGGTTGTACTTGGCGATGCGCTCGCTGCGCGACGCCGAGCCCGTCTTGATCTGCCCCGCGCCCGTCGCGACCGCGAGATCCGCGATGAAGGTGTCCTCCGTCTCGCCGCTGCGATGCGAGATGATCGACGCGTAGCCGTGCTGGCTGCCGAGCCGGATCGTCTCGAGCGTCTCGGTGAGCGAGCCGACCTGATTCACCTTGATGAGGATGGCGTTCGCGACGCCCGCGTGGATGCCCCGCGCGAAGCGGCCGACCTGCGTGACGAAGAGGTCGTCACCGACGAGCTGCGTGGTCTTGCCGAGCGCGTCGGTGAGCTGCTTCCAGCCGTCCCAGTCGTCTTCGGCGCAGCCGTCCTCGATGGAGACGATCGGGTACTTCGCGGCGAGCGCGGTGTACGTGGAGACGAGCTCCGCCGTGCTGATCTCCTTGCGATCGAAGGTGTAGCCGCCGCGCTTCGCGTCGAAGAACTCGCTCGCCGCGCAGTCGAGCGCGAGCGAGATGTCCTTGCCCGCGGCGTAACCGGCCTTGCCGATCGCCTCGACGATCACGGCGAGCGCGGCCTCGTTCGAGGGGAGGTGCGGCGCAAATCCGCCTTCGTCACCGACGCTCGTCGCGTGGCCGCCCTTCTTGAGGATCGACTTGAGGTGATGGAAGACCTCGGCGCCGGCGCGGAGCGCGTCGGCGAACGTCGGTGCGCCGTGCGGCACGACCATGAATTCCTGGATCTCGAGGCCGTTGTCCGCGTGGGCACCACCGTTGATGATGTTCATCAGGGGCACGGGCAGCACGCGCGCCTGCGCGCCGCCGAGGTAGTGCCAGAGCGGCAGCCCCACCGCTGCGGACGCTGCGCGCGCGACGGCCAGAGACACGCCGAGGATGGCGTTGGCGCCGAGCTTCGACTTCGTCGCGGTGCCGTCGAGCGCGATCATCGCGCGGTCGATCTCCGTCTGCGCGAGCGCGTCGTGCCCCACGACCACCGGCGCGATCGCGTCGTGCACGTTCGCGACGGCCTTGCGCACGCCCTTCCCGAGATAACGCGCGGCATCGCCGTCGCGCAGCTCGAGCGCCTCGTGCTCGCCGGTCGATGCGCCGCTCGGCACCGCCGCGCGGCCGCGCGTTCCGTCGGCGAGCTCGACGTCGACCTCGAGGGTGGGATTGCCGCGGGAATCGAGGATTTCGCGGGCGTGAATTCCGACGATCTCGGTCATGGGATCTCCTTCCTTTCGCGGGGGCGCGTCTAGCGGTCGCCGTCCGCCCTGTCAATCGCGGGGGAACGCGGTCACGGTTCAGGTCTCGAAGAGCATCGGCGCGCGCTGCGAGAGGAAACGCTCGATGGCGCGTCGATCGTCCGGGTCGAGGGGCTCGAAACGCACGCCGACGCCCGGCGACACCTCGCTGTCGTAGAGGTCGCGGATCCAGGCGACGCGCCCCGCGATCACGAGCTGTCGCCCGCCGGGCAGCACCATCGAAATCGTCAGCGCCGTCCCGATCGGCAGGAGATCGTACGTCGCGACGAAGAGACCACCATCGGAGATGTCCTCCGCGAGCCCGACGAAGAAGTTCGTCTCGCTGTGCAGCCCGATGTCCACGTCGATTGCCACGCGGCGCGAGTAGCGGCGCTCGTCGTCGGGGGCCGGCGGCACGAACTCCGCGGCGCGGCGCGGGCGCTGCGTCGGCGGGCGGCGCGGGGTGAGCGGAATCGCGTCGTGCTCGTCGTCCAACGCGGCAGGCTGCGCGAGCGAGGCCGCCGGGGTCGCGTCACGCCCGCTCTGCCACGCGCCGCGCGCCCGCTCGACGCTCGGCCGCAACGCCGACGCGTCGGGCGCCGCCGGGCGCGCCGGCGCCAGCGCGAGCGACGCCGGATAGAGCTGCGCGAGCGCACGCGCGATGCGCTCTCCGGCGGCCTGCAAGGACGTGTGCTGCGAGATCTCGTCCTGCACCGCCGCGAGCGCACGTTGCAGCGCTGCCATGGCGCGCGCGATGACCTCGAGGCCCCGCGCGGCTTCCGTGACCTCGAGCGCGTAGAGAGCCCGGAGCGCCAGCTGGAGCTGGGCGACGGCGTCATCCATTCCGGGGGTGATCACGAGCTCGCCCTCGAGCACGGCACGCGCTTCCACGAGCGCAGGGCGCACGGCCCGCGCGCACGCAACGGCCGCCTGCAGCCCCTCCGCGTGGAGCGCGTCGGTCAATCAGTCCCCGAGCCCTGCGATGGGGGGATCGACGCCCACGATCTCGCGGCCGATGAACATCGACCCGACGGTCATGTCGACGTGGAAATGATTGCGGTGCGCCGCGTTGTAATCGGGCGTGAGCACGATCTGGAAGATGCGGTCGGACCACATGCGGCACGCGACCTCGTGGAGCATCCGGTCTTCGTCGTTGACGGGGGTGCCCGGGCAGGTGCGGTCCGACGTCGAGATCACCCAGTCGGTCTCGGTGTCGAAGAGCACCGCGGTACCGCGCTGGCGGAACGCGTGGAGATCGATGGCGCGCGCGTAGGCGTGCATGCTCGGCGTGCACGTGCCCGAGTCCGGATCGCCGCCGCCGATGCAGCGGTAGTTGTAGACGCCGAGATGCTCGACCTCCTCGATATCCCACTCGCGGAGCAGCGCCACGAGCTGCACGAGGCGCGGGCCGAGCGAGCAATCCATCAGCATCGGCGAGGCGGTCGTGCTCGGGCCGTAGCGGAAGCGAACACCGCCGATCATCGGTCCGACGCGCACGGGATCCGCGATCCCGCGCGTCGCGCCCGCGGCCGTCCAGTCGAGACCGAGATGGTCGAGGAGCGCGTGACAATCCTCGGGCGGCGGCCCCAGATCCGGCGGCCCCAGGTCCGGCGGGCCGAGGTCGGGTGGACCGAGGTCCGGCGGGCCGAGATCGAGCGGTCCCGCTCCTGAGTCGACGAACGCGCCCAGGTCGACGTCGGCCGCCGCATCGGCGAACGCAGCGTCCTCGAGCGCTGCGTCCGGCTCGCTGCCGCCGGACGGCGGGCGGTCCCCGAGCCGAACGTCTCCGCAGCCCGCGACGAGCAGCGCCCCGACGAGCAGCGTCCACGACGGCAACACCACGCGCGATACGGCCGCGGCAAACGAGGCGGTGTGGGCGACGAGAACAGCCACGGCGCGCGATCATCCACGAGCAGCGCGCGGGCCGCAAGCGCGACGCCCGCACGCTTCGAATGCGGGTGGACACCGCTGCGACCCTCGACGCACTTCGGCTATCGTCGCGACATGCGCTCCTCACCCCGCATCCTGCTGGTCGCTCTCCTCGGGGCGCTCGCCGCGCTCAACGGCTGTGACGGCTGTGGCGGCTCGGGGACACCGCCCCCCGTCGCGGGTTCCTGCGTCACGCGCGCCGACTGCGCGCCGGGCGAGAGCTGTCTCGACGGCCGCTGTCGCCCGTCGGGTCGCGGCGACGGCGGCCTCGACGCGGGCCCCGACGTCGACGCGTCCACGTGTCCCGCGGCGCGCAGCTGCGGCGAGGTGTGTTGCGACGAAGGGCTCGTCTGCGGCGCGGGCGCCTGCTGCGGGCCCGACACGCTCTGCGGCGGCGCGTGCTGCGGCGCCGATCAGCGCTGCGAAGCCGACCGCTGCGTGCTCGACTGCGGCGACGAGCGCGCCGTGTGCGGCAGCGGCGCTGACGCCGTGTGCTGCCCCGTCGGAGACCTCTGCTACCTCGGCGCGTGCACCACGCCCGGCCCCGCGTGCACCTCCACACGAGACTGCCCGGACGGCACCTATTGCGAGACGACCGCGCTGCGCTGCCTGCCCCGCGCGACCGGCACGATGTGCGAGTACCGCCCGCCCGTCGGTCCGCTCGAGCTGCGCGAGGAGTGGCACTGGTCGGGGGACGCCGAGGTCTTCGCGACGCACACGCAGGTGATGATGGCGCCGATGGTCGCGAACCTCGACGACGACGACGGCGACGGCGTCGTCGATCAGCGCGACATCCCCGACATCGTCTTCCACACGTTCACGGGCTTCGATTACTGGGGCAACGGGATCCTGCGCGCCGTGCGCGGCTCCGACGGCGCGCGGCTCTGGCCCGATCCGGGCCTCGATCCGGGCTACCGCACGACGCCCGGCGGCGAGGTCGCGATCGGCGAGCTCGACGCGACGTCGCCCGGCCCCGAGATCGTCGCGTGCAGCGCGAGCACGCGCCCTTCGACGGCCGGATATGCCCTGATCCTCCGCGCGGACGGCACGCTGCTGCGCTCGGTGACGAGCGTGCCCTGCGGCTTCGACGCGCCCGCCATCGGCGACATGGACAACGACGGCGTCCCCGAGATCGTCGTGCGCGGGCTCGTGTTCCACGCGGACGGAACGCTCGTCGCGACGCTCTTCCCGAGTTCGTCGACCGCGCCGACGGGTGCCTACGTGACGCTCGCCGACGTCGACGGCGACGGCACGCTCGAGCTCGCGACGTCCGCGGCCATCTTCCGCCTCGACGGATCGACCGTCTGGGATCGCCGCACAGCCGGCGCGCTCGGCCCCGCGGTCCCCGAGGGCGGCCAGCTCGCCATCGGCGATCTCGATCTCGACGGCGCGCCCGAACTCATCACCGTGACAGGCGGCGATCACGCGATTCGCGCGCTCCGCGCCACGACGGGCGAGACCGTGTGGGGCCCGGTCGACATCAACCCGCTCGACGACGCGAGCGTCGCCGCGGATGTCGCCGCCGATGTGTCCGCCGGACGCGGGGGAGGCCCGCCCACCATCGCGAACTTCGACGCCGATCCGGAGCCCGAGATCGCCTTCGCGGGCGGCTTCGCCTACGTGATCTTCAACGCCGACGGCACGCGCCTCTGGTACGACGTGACGACGGATCGCTCCTCGCGCGTCACCGGCTCGAGCGTCTTCGACTTCGAAGGCGACGGCGTCGCTGAGGTGGCCTACAACGACGAACGCCAGTTCCGCATCTACCGCGGCCCCGACGGCAGCGAGCTCTTCTCGCGCTGCAACACGAGCGGCACGCTGCGCGAATACCCG
>Ga0172372_10006949_pt1 | contig 15310 bp, 19 predicted proteins | sample LakKiv5m_2_FD_114544 | JGI IMG/M metagenome (GOLD analysis project Ga0172372, IMG submission 114544) | Freshwater microbial communities from Kabuno Bay, South-Kivu, Congo - kab_092012_9.5m | ecosystem: Environmental > Aquatic > Freshwater > Lake | place: Democratic Republic of the Congo...
GAACAGTTCCACGGCCCACCGCCGGTAGGCAGTTGCAGTTGGGTACCAGGGCGTAGAGACGCCTTGTGTGTTCCAGATCTCAAGAGTATGACCAGCAGGGACGAGCCCAGGATCGACGAAGTCGCTACGTTCGGTGCGAACAAGCTGTTCGTCGACCTCGTAGGTCCGCCCAGTGGCGTACACTGCATCGGAGTGCTCCTCAAGTGCGACGATCAGCGCAGATAGCCCGCCAGGTTCGAGATAGTCGTCTTGATCGATTGCGAAGACCACTTCGCCTCGCGAGGAATGAAAGGCCTGGTTGCGCGCAATCGCAGGACCTCCTTGTATGCCGTGCGCTCCGTAAAGCACCCTCGGGTCCTTGCCGACGATCTGGTCTACCACGCCGTCGAGCGAAGGCCGCGCTCCGTCTTCTTGTACGACCCATTCGAGGTTCCAGCCAGGTGGGAGTTTCTGTGCCGCCACTGACGCATACAGGTCGCCGATAAACTCGGTAGCGCGGGCGTGCGCGTAGACCGGCGTGAGTAGACTGAAGGTCTTTACGAACAAGTCGGAAGATTGGGCCGGCATTACATAAGTGTCGGGCCGGGCGCCAACTGTGCAGCGCCGCCCGCGCGAGCGGCCTAGGGGCTTCGGTGCTCAGCACATGCCAGCTTCGATGCAAACCTTTTAGTGAGGTATGCACCTGTCCCGACTTAGGTGCACACCTTGCAGAGCCCGGGGCGGGGATTGAACCCGCGACCTTCCGCTTACGAGGCGGATGCTCTACCACTGAGCTACCCGGGCCGGTCGCGTTCGACCTGCTCGACCGAGTCTACTGAACGGACCGTCCATGTGCCGCCCCTGCGGGCATCAGGCCGCGGCATTCTTGATCCGATGTCAGTCAAACACCGCGTCGCCTCGGGAGTACTCCGCCCACACCTCTCCAAGGGCGACGAAGAAGGCCCGCACGGCGAGCATGGCGGGTACTCCAAGGGCGGTCCACGGGCCAAAAGTGATCCACATCGGCAGGCCGATCCCCAGCGCCGCCGGCACCGACCGCACCGCCCCGCGGGCCATGGAGTATGTCAAAGCCGCGCACTGCGCGCGGTTGGCGATCAGGCGCATGGTGGACACGGTTGCGTTCGGTCGGCTTTACGCCAGCAGGGCTCAAACCGACCGGAGGTGTGCACGGTCGCGACGCACACCGACCCGCCTGGTGTGCGTCCATGCAGCCAGCCAGGCACCGTAGAGCGTATGAACGACCTCTCGTGTGTGCATTTGGATGCCTGGTATGACCCGCCGCGCCCTGCCGAGTTCCGCTCCACGCGCGACCAGCGCTGGCTTGAGCGCGCCGCGAAAGTGGCGGCCCTCGCCGAAGGTCGTTGGCGTGTCGGCTGCGTCTTGGTGCGTTCCGGTCGCGTGCTCGCCGCCTCCGCCAACAGCGTGCGCAACGACCCGGCAGTCTGTGGTGCGCTGCCTTGGCGCTCGTCGGAGCACGCCGAGATGGGGGCGCTGCGCCTCGCCGGGGATGCCGCCGGGGCAACTGCGTATGTCGCCCGTCTCGGTTCGGATGGAAAATGGCGGCACGCCCAGCCCTGTCGCCGTTGCCAGTACTGGTTCGACGCACTCTCTATCCATGCGGTCTGGACGAGCGATCCAGAGTACATCGAGCGCATGGCCACCCGCGCACGTTCTGGCTCCTCACTGCCGCTGCTCGATCGTGAGCAGCCGTAACGCCTCGCGACAAGCGCGAGGCTCCCACCTGCCTGCGCATTCGAACTGGAGAAACTCCGGACCTTGTGTGAACACGCTTTGGTACCCACCTGAGGCGCAGCCGCTCTGGCCATCGGGAGCCATGTCTCCGCACGCCTCCCGTACCGCCGCTTCGGCTTCAAGGGCGCGCACCGCACCTCCGGTGTGAATCCGTCTCTCGACGAGGCGCACCCCCACCGACCGCAGGCATGTGTCAAGTTCTCCGGCGTCTCGCGTGGCACGTTGACACGCCGCGTACAGACGCGGTTTGTCCTCGCCCGCTGCGCTGAGCATGAACAACCCTAGGTGCAATAGGCACTCGGTTTTGACGTCAGCGACGCTCTTCTCGAACTCTTGGAGCACCGAGCAAGGTCGTGCGATCTCTCCCGCGTCAAGATCCACGCGCACCTCTCCGACCGGACCCATGGTCGAATGTTCACCATCCACCATCAGTATCCCATCCTCGCGCGCTACCGCCGTTCCGTACTCCATCGCCACCCCTCCCCCGCAGCGCGCCACGAACTTGGAACTCTCCGAGACTTCTGGGTCATAAAACTCGATGCAGCGGCGAAGTGCCGCGTGCATCGACTCTGGGTGGCGCACGGCAAGGAGGTGCCCAAACCCGTGGGCACAACCATCACGAAATTCGGCATCAACGAGCGCGCAGAGGGTACCCGCATCGACATCCTGGTTTGCCGCCACTTGGAGTACTCCGTGCATAAACCCCCCTTGGCAGAGCCCCGGGGCGATACGTATCACTTCGGCGGCTCCTTGAACTGCTGCGGCGTACTGACCGAGCACGTGCGCCTCACTATGACACCCGTAGGCCCGCCGCTCGTCGTTTTGTAAAATGCGCTGATAGACGAGCACGGCCTCAGCCGCACCACCGCGTTCGAGTGCATCGCGGAGTTCGGGGGCCAGATTACCTTCCGGTATCTTTCCCTCCGCGCTGCCCGTTCCCGTTTCGGGTAATCGATCCGAGACGCTGGCCAAAAGCGCACATACTGCGACAAGGAGCGCCACCGTGATGACAGATCTGGTGACGGGTGGCTTATGGCGCATGGGTCCTGTATTGTACCCAGGTTCGCAAACCGCGCACCCACTAACTTTACCGCACGGTCAGGAACCTGGTTCGACTCGCACCCTGATGGCGCGAATCTTTGCAGATGCTGCACAGTCCTGTCCTACGACGACGCGAAACCCTTTCAGGTTGCTGTTGCCGACACTGGTACTGATTTCGATCGCTCCCCCTGCAGATACCGGTACCGCGCCGCCGTCGCGCAACCTCCCGCCGTCACCCAAGTAGACTGGCACGATCATCGCCTCCCCATCCGCACTAAGGCCGACACGCAGCACCGGAGTTCGTGCGCCGCGTAGACCGACGTACACATACGGCTTTCCGATCCGGGCGCACGGGTGGGTGCGCGGGTACACAGGTTCCCCGTCGGTTTCGAACGGTTCGCCACCGATCCGGCAGGGGTACTGTCGGCCGCACGCCTCGATCAAGGCCACCGAGGCGGGAAAGTCCAACGTCTCGCCGGTCCCGTCTTGCTGCCATACCCCCGCCACTGGCATGTAGTTGGAGACCATGCCGCCTTCCGATACCCACGCCTCGTCAGACCCCGCGGCGGGAACACCCACCCCGCTCTCCGCGCCGATGCCGCGCGCCGCGGCCTCGGCGTAGGCCCGCAAGATGATCGGTCCCGGGTGCGCATCGGCGGGGTGCACCATAAGGTCTGCCCCGTGTTCACGGGCGACTGCGTGTGCAACCTCGGCCGTGTCGAGTATTTTGAATCCGGCTCGCTGGAACACCGGCGCCAATCCGCGCGCGAAACTGTACCCTGGTTCAGTGTAGTCAAGGTTGAGGACGAACCGCTCACGCACCGGCCAACGCGCGATGCGTTCGAGCGCTTCGAACCATTCACGTTCGTACGGATTCACTCCCCCATCCCGGATGACCCGTGTTTCAAGGTCGTAATCGGGTTGGTGCCCGTCATAGAATCCAGGCAAGACGTCGTTGGCGACGAATCCGATGATCAGATAGTCGAAAGGTTCGCTCAGCGCCGCCGCGGCCTCTGCCGGGTTTTTCCATGAGATTTCCTCCCAGGCTCCCGCCGCGACCTGATCCAGGACCCGCGCCTGGGTGAGTGTGGAGGCGCCACCTTGCGCCAAAGTGACGACGTCGACCGCCGTTCCGCCCCGCTCGAGTATCTGCTCGAGTGTCTCGGGCCAACGCAAGTCGATATCCTCCAATCCGGTACCGAACGTGTACGAGTCCCCCAGTACCAGGACGCGAATATTTCCCGCCGGTTCGCTCGAGGACAACTGGTCTGCGGCGTAGAACCCGCCGATGCGTTCGGAATTTTGGTAGGCGTACAAAGAAGCCTCGGTCCGCCATGTCGTCCCCGACTCGCGGACGATCGCATCTATTTCCGCGGTCCTCTCCCGCACCGGGACCGCCTCCCCTCCTCTCGTCCAGAGCAGCCCTACACCGAGAAGGAAGAGGACCGCCCCCGCCCTGAACCATGGTCGGACAGAGAAACTTCTGGCGGGTATCTCAGGTGTACCACCGCGGTCTCTGCGCATACTCACCTACCGTATGTGTGGGGTCCTCCTCTGCACGAAATGATCCCCGCCCTCCCCGGTGACGCAACGAAGTCCCGCCATGAATAAACTGGCGGGACCTCGGCGAGGGTGGGTGTACTCGTGTTTACTTGCCCAAGATCGCCTCGACGATCTCGGGGGCCATGTCGACATCGCTGTCGAACACGACCGTGTTCTCATTTCTCAGAAACCCGAGCGGTTGCTCGGGGACGTATGTCATGTCCCCGTTGCTCATCTGGGCTTCTTTTAGCACCACGACTACGCCGTAGGTATCGTCTTTCATGACGATGCCCCACAGATTTCCTTGCGCTAACAATACTAGCATGCTATCTCCTTTGTTGATGGAATAGGATATTTCGTCTTGTACCGTGTCCGCACCCAGCACCCGGGGCAAGTTTCGCTCCCCTCCCCCTGCTGGCCCAACCCTATCCAGCCGTGGACGATTATGGGTCTATGAGTATCAACAAAACCCGCGGTTGGTTGTATTTTTTCGCCAAACTGCTGGGTGACTACCAGGCGGTCCGCAAGGGCCGCATAGGCAGAAGGGTCGTCCGCCGTGCCGCGGGGAAGGGAACCGGAAGGATGTTGCGAAAAATCCTGCGCTGACCCAGCGGCTATCTATAATTCTATAAATTCTGTATCCGATACGTAGGGTGTGTGCCAAGGCGGCGCCTTGGCACCTTGTTGTAAGGCTGGTTCAAGCGAAACGAGGGGAATGTGCATAAAAAGCCAAACCCCGGTCCGCCGCAACAGTCGCAAAGGTGCAGTCGAGCGACTCGCCGCGCATCGACGACAGGCATCAACGATAAATTTCAATCATAAACACAAACCTAAAAGGAGGTCTTCAATGAATACATCACCCACCTCGGAGATTCGCGCCATACAGGTGCTACTATCCCCAGACACCGATCCGTCGAGCGTAGTTTCGCACCTCGCCTCGCTAAACGGCCCAATCCAGTTGATACCCACCGTCGGCGCCGAGAGCGTGGCCCTCGCCACACAGACGGCGCTCCTGGTTTTTGGCCGCAAGGTGTCAATCACCCGCGCCCTACCAGTCGGTGTCGACTGCTCTGCGGCCTCCTCGCTGTTGAGGTTCTAAAGGCGCCCGTCGCACCGGTTATGGTTGCGCAGTTGACGTGTCCCTGACACCGTCTCGTCCATGGAAGCCTCCCGAGAAATCAACGACGTCGACTCGATACTCTCCGTACCTCTCACCGACCCGGCCGAGGTTCTGCACGCGGTCCGCAACGACGCCGAGACGATTTTCACCTGGGATTACTCGCTCGCTCGCCCGAACCTGCGCAAACTGTACGAGAAGGCCAAGACCGGCCAATGGAACGGCGCGCTCGACCTGCCGTGGGGTACGGAGGTCGATCCGGAGCGGACGATCGCGGACGACCAGACCCGACTCGGCACCGGGGTGGACGCCTCCTTGTACACCGGTACACCCCTCGCCAAGTGGGGCGACACGGAGTGGCTCGAGTTCGGCGTCGAGGCCCGCCGCTGGATGCTCTCTCAGTTCTTGCACGGCGAGCAGGGCGCCCTGATTTGCACCGCCAAGATCACCGAGACCGTGCCGTGGTACGACGCGAAATTGTACGCCAGCACCCAAGTGGTAGACGAGGCCCGGCATGTCGAGGTGTTCGCCCGGTACCTCGACGAAAAACTCGGCGGTGGGTACCCGGTCAATCCCCACCTGCGCCTTCTTCTCGATGACATCGTCAAAGATTCACGCTGGGATTTGACGTACCTTGGTATGCAGGTGATGGTCGAAGGTCTCGCCCTCGCCGCGTTCGGTTTCTTGCACCACCTCACCGGCGAGCCGTTGCTCAAGCAATTGCTGCGCTACGTGATGAGTGACGAGGCCCGGCATGTCGCTTTCGGGGTGCTCAGCTTGCAAGAAGTGTACCAAGGGATGTCCGATAGGGAAGTGTTTGACCGGCAAGTGTTCGCTTTCGAGGCGAGCATGCGGATGCGCGACCGGTTCTTGCAGCAAGAGGTGTGGCAGCACATGGGTGTGAACCCAAAAGACATCGTACCGTTGATGCTCCAAGACCCCACCCGTCGCCTCTTCCAACAGATGCTTTTTGCAAAAATCGTGCCCAACTGCCGGAAACTCGGTCTGCTTGACCGAAACGACTTCTGGCTGCGCCGTCGTTTCGAGGAGATGGGTGTGATCGAATTTGAGCACTTTGAGGATACCAGCGCCGAGTACGACAGTTTCGAACTCGCTGCACAGGGCTGAACGCAACTGCCGCTACGGTTGCTTCTTCGATTTGCGCCCAGATTTTCTCGCCGGCGCGGGCTCCACACCCTGCGCGGCGATCTCGGTCAGGACGGTTTCCACGGTCTTGGCCACACCCTTCTCGAGTTTCCAGACCAGGATCCCGCAGCCTTTCTGTCGCGGGCCCTTCCAAGAGTCGCAGCCGTAGAATTTCGGCCGCTCCACGATGTTCCCCGCGCACCGTGGGCACGGGCAGAGGACGACTCTCTCTTTCTGGTTCGTGGTGTTGCCCTGCAACATCTGTAAGGCGCGCTCCCCGTCGACGGCGCTACCATCCGGGTCGACTTTCCAAATGACGTACCCGCATCCAGTCTCGGTTTTGCTTTTCCACGAACTGCATCCCCAACTTTTTGGGTGCTCGAGGACGTCGGCTCCGCATCGCGGGCAGGGTCCAAGCACGACACGCTCCCGCCTCGCCCCGACCACCACCTTGCCGCTGCGCACTTCCTCGACGAACTCGCGCAACTGCTTCTCGGTGGTCTTCTTCCCGTTCTGTTCACGCCAGTACACGAACCTGCACCCGGGCTCCTCCTTGCTCTGCCACGAGGTGCATCCCCACGCAATTTTGGTCAAGACGATCGAACCCGCGCACCCCGGTTGGGGGCAGGGCCCGAAGGTTCTTCGACCCTTCTGCAGATCCGCGGGGGTTTTTCCTTCGAATCCCGCCACCACCTCCCGCGCGAATTTTGCAACATCCGCACCGAAGGCCCGCCGGCCCGCCACAGCCTGCTGGTTCTCCATTTTCTCGATGCCGCGCAGCCGCTGCTCCCACTCGCCGGTGAGGTCTGGCCGTGTGAGCGGGTGCGCGCCGAGCGCGACGATGAGACCGCGGCCTTTGTCGGTGCCGACCAGGGCCCTGCCGTCGCGTATGATGTACTCGCGATCCAGTAGTGTCTCAAGTATCGAGGCGCGGGTAGCGGGAGTGCCCAGACCTCGTTCTTTCATGGCCTCAGCCGCGGCCTCGTCGTCGACGAACTTGCCCGCCGTCTCCATGGCCGCAAGCAAACTTGCCTCGTTGAACCGAGCCGGGGCTTTCGTCATTTTGTCCAGCACCGTCGCATTCTGGACGTTCGTCGGCTCGCTGTTGCGCATCTCGCACAGCATCGCATCGTCCGCGTCGTCTTCGTCCGCGTCATCCCCCTTCTTCTTGGCCTCCGGCCACGCCGCCCGCCAACCCGGCTCGAGTTCTCGCCGCCCGGCGGCCCGGAACCACTCGATTCTCGTCGCCGTAGGTACCTTCACCCAAGCCACGGTCCGTTCGAGGACTTGCGGGTTGAGCAGGGCCGCGATGAATCGGCGCGCTACGAGATCGTAGATCTTCGCCTCGTCGCTGGAGAGTTTGCTCAAGTCGTGCGCACCGTCGGTCGGGATGATGGCGTGGTGGTCGGTTACTTTCGCGTCGTTCACAATGCGCTTGGTATCCAGCGCGGCGAGCACGGTCTGGGCGGCGGCGGAGAGTTCGGGGACGCTTGTTTGCACGACACGCACGAGATTGGCCACCCCGGAGGCCATGTCGGAGGTGATGTACTGCGAGTCGGTACGCGGGTATGTCAGGTATTTGTGCGTCTCATACAGTCCTTGCGCCGCCGCGAGCGTGCGTGAGGCGCTCAACCCGTGCCGTTTGTTCGCTTCGCGCTGCAAGCTCGTGAGGTCGAACAAGCGCGGCGGTTGCACCTGCTCCACTTTCGTCTCGACCGACACGATCTCGCCTACTCCGGCGAGCTTCACCGCTTTCGCTACGGCCTCGGCCTTCGCTTTCTCCACGAACCGGTCGACGCTCTCCCCTTCGCGGGCCGAGCGCCACCATGCAGAGAACCTGCGCACCGGACCTTCGAGTACGAAATCGCCACGAATCTGGTAGTATGGTTCAGGCACGAACCGTTCGATGCTCAAATCGCGCTCGACGATCAAGGCCAACGTCGGGGTTTGGACGCGGCCGAGGGAGAGTAAGAACTTGCTCCCGCTCAATGTCGTGGAAGCCGCCCGGGTGGCGTTCATTCCCACCACCCAATCCGCCTCGCTGCGGCATCTCGCTGCCGCTTCGAGCCCGGCGTACGACGCCGCCGGTTTCAGCGCGGAGAACGCTGCAACGATTGCGTTCGAGGTCATTGAGTTGAACCAGGCTCGCAGCACCGGTTTGGTGCTCTTGGAGTACTGGTAGATCAGTGCGAAAATCAACTCACCTTCGCGTCCCGCGTCGCACGCGTTCACTATCTCAGCCACCTGCGAGTCGGCGATAAGGGCCGCGATCTCCTTCAGCCGCTGCCCGCCGCGCGCATCTCGGGGCTTGTACTTGTACCGCTCAGGAATGATGGGAAGGTCTCCATACGCCCAAGTCTTGTACTTAGGGTCGTACTCCTCCGGCTGCACCTGCTCGACGAGGTGTCCAGCGGCGGCGCACACCCACCAGTTCGCTGATTTGTACCCCCAAGCGGTCTTCTCGAAACGCTCTATTGTTCCCAGAGCCGCGGCTACGTCGCCCGCCACCGACGGTTTCTCGCACACGATGAGTCGCGCCATACTTCCCTACGGTGTCGCGTTCCTGCGTTCGTGGCACGAGCCACCCCCGCCGGCGCTGCTCTTGCGTGCCCCCGCCCATTTCTCGCGCACCGTACCAGAGCATGGAGAAGCGCTCCCTGTCCACCAAACGTGACCTGCCCCTCTTCGGTGGAATCTTCTGCGTGCTCATGGTTGCGTTCGTCTTTGGCACCACCGCGGCGTGGCTCCCTGCCGCAGTTACCACCGCATGTATGCTCGCTGCCCCGTTGACCGCGCTGCACCAACGTTTGCAGCGTTTCGCCCCCGCCCTCACCGCCCTCGCCGGCTTCGCCGAGGGCACGCCGAGATGGTTGCCCCTGCTCGCCGTCCTGGCCCTGCTCGCCCAGTTCCTTCCCACCGCTTGGCGGTTGCTGACTCCTATGTTGGTAGCCGTCTCCCTGGCGTATGTCGTGTACGGGTCCTCGACCCCGGCGCTGTTCGTTGCCCTCGCCTCCACCCTGGCCGCGACTTTGGCCGCCGCTTGCTACGCCCGCCGTACCGTATCGCTCGTCGCCGTCGCGTTCTTCGTGGCGGTCATGCTGCTCTTCTCCGCTCCGATGGTTGCCGCCACCGAAGGCCTCCCGCTCGCCGCCGCGGCCTCGGCGGTCGCAGCGGTCGTATTTTTGGCGGCGATGGTGATGTCGTTCCGTTCCGATTTGCGACCACCCCGTATCGCCGCGCTCATCGCCTCAATGCTCATCCTCTCCGTACCGGCCGCTTTTCTCACCTCCAACCGCAGCGAAGGGGGCCCACGCACCGGTCTTGCCGCATCGGCAAACATCCTTGAGTGCTCCCAATTGGGGGCAGACACGATCAAATCGGTGGAATGCTACTCGGCGGTGCTTATCGACGAGTTTCGCACCAACGGTCTCACCGAAGCGATCGAGCTCGTTGATACGCTGTACACTGATCCAAGGTTCGGTCCCCATTTTTCCAACAACTGTCATGAAGCTTTGCACTTTCTCGGCAAGGCCACCGCACTGCGCCACGGCGGTAATTTACGCGACGTGATCGCCAAAGGTACCGATATGTGTGCCGCCGGGTTCGGTCATGGGGTATGGGAGATGGAGTACGGTGCGATGCCAACTGACTTGCTGGTCGAACAGGTCCCCACGATCTGCAGCGGTTGGGACGGGTTGAGCCGCTCGGAGGAAGGCTCGGCCGGGATTGGGTGTCGGCACATCTTGGGACACACCCTCGCTACGCGGTATCGCGGTCACGTGGAGGACATCGCATCGGTTTGTTTGATCCGCGACCCGAAGTACGATCCTGCGAGCGAACTCGTCGAAGACGAGATCATCTCCCGCAACAACTGCCTTGCTGGCTTGTTCATGGAGAACTTTTTGGATCTCAACCGCTTCCGCACCGGTGATATCGACGCGGGCAATCCGTTCGCGACGTGTGAGCACCCAAAGATCACCGTCGACGATCGGCTGCTTTGGGGATGCTACAACGAGATCGGCGCGATGGTGGTGCCATGGTTCGACTATGACATGGCAACCTCATTGCAAGCCTGCCAAGATCAGGCGGCAAAGCGCGCCATACCGGAGTACGTGAGAATCTCCTGCTATGACTCGATCGCCCGCGCGGTCAGTCCGGCACTGGATTACCTTCCGTCCGAGATGGGTCGGGCCTGTGTGGGGGTACCCGAAGGCGAGTTGCTGACCTACTGTGTCAAGAGCATCGCCGCCGCGGTGGCGTTCGATACGAACGATATCGCGCTCTCTTTGCGCCTATGCGACGAGGGTCTCGCTGACGAAGCCGCCCGGACAATCTGCCGGGACCGGGTGGGGGAGGTAGCCGAGGCGTTGCAAGCATCCCAAGTCGCCGGGGACGCCCCGACCCCGGCGACTGCCCCATCTGACGCCACCCAGCCCTGAGCCTTGTGCGCCCCGGGCCGTTCCCAGTACACTCATCTGCATGAACGACAAGACGAACGGCACGACGATCGACACGAAGTCCGGCAAGTCCTCCGGAGAAGACGCCGCAGAGAAGAAGACCTCGCCGCTCCTCCTCGTAGGTATCGGCGCGGGCGCACTCGTCGCAGGTTTGCTCGCCTACCTGGTCACGACCAAACTCGTCGACGGAGGTGCGAGTCCGTGCGAAGCCGCCAAAGCGGAGATCTTGGAGATCAAGGCCCTCGCCCCGGACGCGGCGGTGTTGAACACCCGTCCGGATCTCTCGCTGCGGCTCTCGAACGCCGGAAGAGAGTTGCAGAGTACCTGCATCTACATCGATGGTCGCGAATTTGAGATGGCGAACGTCGATCCATGGCTCGGAACTCCACCAGCTGGTGCACCAGCCCCCACGATTCCAGCACCGGCGGGGGGCATCGCTCCGGCCACAACCCTCGCGCCAACGCCGTCTGCGGTTCCATCAATCGCCCCCGAAACGACGACCGCCGGCGGCTGACCGACGGGCTCGCCTCCCGGGCGTCATAGTAACACGTGCGGGGCGGCGCCACCGGCGCGGCAAATCGCATCGAACGCTTCGGCCGTGAGTTCGCTCACGGAGAGACGGCTGCCGCGCCGAACCAACTCGCACCCCTCAAGTTCGCGCATCTCGCGCAGACGATCGAGGGGAATCAACTGCAGGGGGCATACGGCAGTAACGGTCACACTTGTCCAGCGTGGCGCATCTGGGGTGCTGTGCGGGTCATGGTACGCAGATTCAGGATCGAACTGGGACCTGTCGGGCCGTCCTACGGCGCCGACCCGGCCGACCCCGGCCGCCCCCGGCGGCATGGCGTTGGAGTGGTACACGATGACATAGTCTCCCACCTCCATGGTCCGCAGGTGGTTGCGTGCTTGGTAGTTGCGCACCCCGTCCCACTCGGTGGAGCCATCACGTAGCAAGTCCTCGAACGAGTACACGTTCGGTTCGGTCTTTAGGATCCAGTAGCGCCCTTGCGAAGTGGTATGAGACATGGTATGAACCGTCCCAATCGTCAAGCACTCGGGCCTTGAGCCACCCGCGTGGTATGCAATCGTCCCCCTTCCCGGCACCGTGTGCTACGTGCAACCCATCCAGTACCTGCGCGAGGTCCGAGAAGAAATGCGCAAGGTGGTGTGGCCTGAACACAGCCAGGTCCGCCGCTACGCATTCGCGGTCCTCGCCATCGTGGCGTTGGTGACGTTGTACGTGTTCGCACTCGATTCGTTCTTCGGGGTGTTCTCCGGCTGGTTGTATCGCGACTGAGAACCCCCAAGACCCGAGCAGCGCACCACCGAATACAAATCAATCCATACATCAAACCGTACATCAAATCAACTCAACGAAAGGCATATTCACATGAAACACCGCACAATGCTCACGGCTTTCGCAGCAGTACTGCTGGTCTTCGCCATCCCTACCTCACCGCTCCACGCGGCCCCACCCGTCGCATCCTGCCTACCAGTGGGTCTGCACGCCGCGTCCGCCGGCACGATGGTCAACAAGGTCTACACCACCGGTTCGGTCTGTTTGACCCCTGGTGTCGACACCGCTAAGACCTTGCACATTCAAGGTTTCAGTGTTGACGCGCTTCAAGACGACGTTTGTGTACGTCCCGAGTTGACGTACAAGACGGCGAAGGGTGCCGCATCCATCGTGTTCCCGCTCAACTGCAGCGGCGGGGACGTAGCCCTGACGGCTCCATCCGTGCCGGGTGTCTTGTACGCCGCGCTCCGGGTCTGTTTGCTGCGCACCTCGTCAGCTTCGGTGTTGACATGCACTTCTCCCGCCCAGTTCTTTCCGCCACCACCCCCGGCTCGTCCGTTCGGACCGCGCTGAGGTAACTGCCGCGCTTGCGGCAGGTTTGTTCGCGTAGCTCAGCGGATAGAGCGTCTGCCTCCGGAGCAGAAGGCCGCAGGTTCGATCCCTGCCGCGAACGCCAGTGTATCTCGACGGACGCGAACCCCCGCACCGCCTTGCAGCATGACGATTCGTCCTAAATCAAGCACGCCACGGTCCGGGTTTGGGTGGTCGCATATCGCACATTCGATCCCCACCTACCTCGGTCTCCTCCTCTCTTGCCTCACCGGCTGCCAAGCACCTCGGGTTCGGTTCACCCACCCCAGTCAATGCCCCCACCTTGGCCGGAAAATGCACGAAACCCGGGCCCTCACGGACCCGGGATCGTAGTTTTTACGCCTTTTGACAGAGGCTGGGTTTGACACCAATCTTATATGGAGTCTGGTTCGATGCCCATTCTCTCGAGTAATCGGCGAACGCCTGCGTCGTTGCGCATGCGCTCGCGAATAGTCGCATCATCTTCGCCAGTCATCTGCTTCAACTGCTCGACCATGTTCTCGATTGCCTCTAACACCTGGGCCTTGGATTCCGGGGTCACTTCGCGCTGGTAGATATCGTTCAGCACCCGAGCCTGGAGTCCGGCGAGTTCGCGCCAGAGCGGGTCGAGGTCTTCGGCTGCTTTGGCGATGACGATGTCTTCGTCAGCTTCGGCACCGAGCGCGGTGAGCGCCTCGTCCAGTGCCTTGAGCATGTCGTCGGTGATCTGGACCGTGAGCGTCGTACGCTCCTTTTCATCCATGGGCATTTCGGCGATGGGGAGACGGATTTCGACGTCATTGAACCACTTCGCGACCATCGCGAGCAGGTGCTCGTTGATGCGAATGTCGGCCTTGGCGATTTGACGGAACGTGTCTACGTCGTCTTTGGTTTTTTGTAGCATGTCGATGAGGTTCATGCTGGTGCTCCTTTCGGGAGGTGTTGCTGAGGTTTACTGTGACGGCGAAAAAACCCCGGGCAATCCAATCCCGCCCTACCCCTTGCGTTCCAGCGCCAAGGTTGTAGCAGCGTGAAGGCGCAATGGGAGCCCAAAAGGCCACCCGGGGTGTCTCTGTGCTAAAATCTAAGCACAGAGACAAAACACCTAGCAACAGAAAAAGGGTTTCCCAGGTAGCGCAGTACACGTATCTGGAGGCCGACCCCTGCGCGCAAGCGCTATGGTCGGTCTAATTTTTTGTCCCCGAGCCTCATCCCTCGGCCGGGCAACGGCGAACCCCCGGAGCTTTACAGCACCCGGGGATTGTATAGTCGCTTCATTGTTTGGATGATTAATCTAATAGTTGGGTATGCACATAGGTCTGTCGGTCTTGCAGGGCGCGGCTCCCAGGTGACCCCGCCCCGTCCTCCTAAGCGAAATTCGGGCGATCTCTAAGCGACCTGAACCATCTACAGGTCTATGTCCACAGATCAGCAGCAGGATGTGCCTGCCAAACGTGCACAGTGGCCCGGGACGTACGCGCCCGAGGGCCGGGAACCTCTCAAAGACCCCGATCTGCGCCTGGGAAGGAGACTTCTTCTTGCCGTACCGATAACCTGGTTGCTCTACTCCGCGATCGTCTGGGTAGCGAGCCTCGCCTTCGCGGGGGCGGAAGGGATGGAAGTTTTCTCCGGCTCTCTCTCATGGTACTGTTTGGTGCGGTTGTCCTTGTTGTTCCACTGCTCGGCTGTTACGGATTCGGCGCGTGGCGCAAGAACAACTGGCCGGAAAAGCCGGACCGGCGGGTGCACCCCGTTCTCCACGATGCGCGCAGGTTGCGCAGGATCGCCTTCGTGGTGCTTCTGTGCTGGTGGTCGGTTATCGCCCTGCCTTGGTCTATACTCAGTATAGCATTTGAGTATAGTATTTGATCGTTAGGGCTACGGCGGCCCTTCAGAGACAGCAGAACTCCCGGCTCGAGGACCACAAGGATCTTCGAACCGGGAGTTGTGTGCATGTGAGGTTGCTACTTATGTGCATACCTCTTGGTGGAGACGCCGGGAATCGAACCCGGGTCCGTAATACCTCCACACTCCAGCTACGACTATTCCCGTTTCTCAGCGTATCGCTCGCTGCACCGACGGGTCGGTTGTACGTCCTTGAAAAAATATTCCCAGGTACGCCTGCGGATCGTCTACACCGATCGGTCCTTGGTCTTTGCCAATGTCAACGGTCTTCCCCGTCGCCATTCCTCGCTTCTGTTGCCGGGCTGCGATGAATCGGCCCCGTGCGGCCTTGCGGCTCACGGTTGCGCTCTACCGCTGATTAGGCGGCGAGTGCGAACTGCTTGTTGGCAGTTATTGGGTTGCCCTGTTTTACGAGTCTGAGCTACTCGAGTCGCTAGTGGTGCTTTGTGTACGACGTCGAAACCTGTCGTCCCCGTTGGA
>Ga0172372_10006951_pt1 | contig 15309 bp, 15 predicted proteins | sample LakKiv5m_2_FD_114544 | JGI IMG/M metagenome (GOLD analysis project Ga0172372, IMG submission 114544) | Freshwater microbial communities from Kabuno Bay, South-Kivu, Congo - kab_092012_9.5m | ecosystem: Environmental > Aquatic > Freshwater > Lake | place: Democratic Republic of the Congo...
CGGCCAGATCGGCGATGCTGCGCGCCACTTTGAGGATGCGATGGTAGGCGCGTGCCGAGAGGTTGAGGCGGGTGATGGCCTGACGCAGCAAAGCTTCGCCCGCTGCATCGGGTGCGCAATAGCGCTCAATCTCGGTGACGGAAAGCAGCGCGTTGGGTTTGTCTTGCCGCGCCAATTGGCGTTGCCGTGCCGCTTCAACGCGCGCTTGTATGACCGCGCTGGTTTCGCCATCTGCGACCTTGAGTAAGTCGTCATGCGTGACGGCGGGCACTTCGATTTGGATGTCGATGCGATCCAATAATGGCCCGGAAATTTTGCCGCGATAGCGTGCCACTTGGTCGGGCGTGCAGCGGCACTTGCCGTTGTAGTGGCCGAGATAGCCGCATGGACAGGGGTTCATCGCAGCGACGAGTTGGAACTGCGCCTTGAAGTCGGCACGCCGTGCGGCGCGTGAGATGGTGATGCGTCCTGACTCCAAAGGTTCGCGCAATACCTCCAGCACATGCCTGTCGAATTCGGGCAGCTCATCCAAAAACAACACCCCATGCATCGCGACCGAGATCTCACCGGGACGCGGATTGCTGCCGCCACCCACCAGCGCTACGGCGGATGCGGTGTGGTGCGGCGCACGGTAGGGGCGGCGTTTCCAGTTCGCCACTTCGAACATGCCGCCCAGCGATTGCATAGCTGCACTCTCCAGTGCTTCCACTTGCGTCATCTGCGGCAGGATGCCGGGAAAGCGCGCTGCCAACATGCTCTTGCCTGTGCCGGGTGGACCAGACATGAGCAGACTGTGACCACCGGCAGCGGCGATCTCCAGTGCACGTTTGGCCGCGCTCTGCCCTTTGACTTCGCGCAGATCGGGGTAGCTGGGTGAGCTGCTCTCAACTTGTGGGATATAGCGACTGAGCAATTCGCGCCCGCTCAGATGCGCGGCCACATCTAACAAAGACTCTGCGGCATACACCACCGCGTCTTCCACCAATGCAGCTTCAGCAGCATTGACGGCGGGGAGAACAAAGGCGCGCCCCGAGTTAGCCGCACGGTAGGTCATCGCCAACGCGCCACGTATCGCACGTAGCTCGCCGGTCAACGCCAACTCCCCTGCGTATTCATATTCACATAGCTTGTCGCTAGATATTTGACCGGTCGCGGCGAGAATGCCCAGCGCGATGGGCAGATCGAAACGCCCGCTTTCCTTGGGCAGATCGGCGGGGGCGAGATTGACGGTGATGTGCCGCGCGGGAAATTCGAAGTTGCAATTCTGCAAGGCGGCACGCACCCTATCCTTGCTTTCTTTGACCTCGGTTTCGGGCAGTCCAACGATAGTGAAACTAGGCAAGCCATTGGCTAGATGCACCTCGACGGTGACCAGCTCCGCCTCCATGCCGGATAGTGCGCGGCTATAGAGGACGGCGAGACTCATCGTGTCGTCATTCCCGCGCAGGCGGGAATCCAGTTATTCAAAGCGACTCCACGCAGTGGACAAACCCTGTCTTTTGTCACGCTGCGCGCGCAGTTTTTGTTTGTCTGGATACCCGCCTGCGCGGGTATGACGAACGCTAAGCGTGCGGCGCTTTGCATATTATTTTTGTTGCGCTTCCAGTTTGGCGATGCGCGCTTCCAGAGCAGTCAGTTGTTCGCGCGCTCTTGCCAACACTTGTGCTTGTACATCGAACTCTTCGCGCGTTACTAGATCGAGTTTGGTAAATCCTTGTGCGAGTAAGGCGCGCATATTCTTCTCCAGATCTTTCGCGGGACTGTTGTTCACCGCGTCCTGCAATTTTTCGGAAAGATCATTGAACATCTTGTTATTCAGCATGGCTAAGCTCCTTATGTTTGACGGACGCGAGTGTAGCAAATATCGCTGACCTGCTTGCAGCGCGCCTTGTTTCAACATCGTGCTGTATTCCCGCACATGGAGTGTGCGCCAGCCTAAAAAACTGCCTCTAATTGGTGCGCGTCATTTTCACCAAAATTGCACATATCGAATAACTATATGATTTTATGTTAATAAAAACTCTGGCACGGTTGCTGCTTAGTATCAAGCACGGAAATACCAACCGTAACTCACTTAAAACTTCTCAAAGGAACGAACATGAAAAGCAATCTGTTGAATACTCTGATCCTGGCAGCATTGGCAGCACCCGGCGTGGCAATGGCAGCAGACGCAGCACCGACTCCTGAACACACTGTTACTTCTAACATGGGCATTGTTAGTAATTACGTGTATCGCGGTATCACTCAGACGCAAAGTGCACCAGCTATCCAAGGCGGCCTTGACTACGCACATTCCAGTGGTTTGTATGCAGGTGTGTGGGGTTCTAACGTGGGTTGGATCACTGGTTCTGGCGCGGCAGGTAACGCTAGCTTGGAGATGGATACTTATGCCGGTTACAAAGGTGCGGCGACCGCTGATGTGAGCTACGACGTGGGCGCGATTCGTTACAACTACTTGGGTACTTACACTCCAGCAGCGGGCGGTTATGTGAAAGCGGATACCGCTGAAGTGTACGGTTCGGTTGCTTACCAATGGCTGAGCGCGAAGTACTCTTACGCACTGGGTGATTTCCTGACTGTGCCTAAGGCGCAAGGCACTAGCTACTTGGAATTGAACGCGAGCTACGCATTGGCTGACACAGGTTACACATTGGGTGCTCACTACGGTAAGCAGACCTACAAGGGCACGTTCGCTGACACGTTGGCTGCCACTAATAGTGCGGCTGGCATCAACCAGACCGCCACTTACTCGGACTACAAGCTGAGCGTGACCAAGGACATCAGCGGCTACGTATTGGGTCTGGCTTACACCAACACCAATGCCAAGCAAGGTGGTTACTACACCTTTAACGATGCCAACGGCTCACCCAAGAACTGGGGTAGAAGTGCTGTAGCCGTGTCCCTGACACACGCGATGTAAATAGAACCATGGGCGGGAATCATCCCGCCCGATCAAGGAGAAAATTATGAAAATGGTCACAGCCATCATCAAGCCCTTCAAGCTGGACGAAGTGCGTGAAGCGCTTTCCGCCATCGGCGTGCAAGGCATCACCGTCACCGAAGTAAAAGGTTTCGGTAGACAAAAAGGACACACCGAGTTGTATCGCGGTGCCGAATACGTAGTGGACTTTCTGCCCAAGGTAAAACTGGAAGCGGCAGTCAAAGACGAGTTGTTGGATCAGGTGGTCGAGACCATCGAGAAGTCCGCACACACAGGCAAGATTGGCGACGGCAAGATTTTCGTCAGCCCGATAGAACAAGTGATCCGCATCCGCACCGGTGAATCCGGCGCTGAAGCACTCTAAGGAGAATGAGCATGTCAAAATTCATCGCATTATTCGCAATGCTGGCTGTGCTGTGCGGCGTGTCCGTCACAGCCGGTGCTGAAGAAGTCGCGGCAGCGGTATCCGCTGTTGCTGCAACTACAGCCGATGCAGCAGTTGCAGTCGCAGCACCCGTTGCTGCTGAAGTCGCCGCTGCACCTGTACCCAACAAGGGCGACACTGCCTGGATGTTGGTCGCAACCGTCCTCGTCATCCTGATGACCCTGCCCGGCTTGGCGTTGTTCTACGGTGGCCTGGTACGCGTTAAGAACATGTTGTCCGTATTGGCACAAGTGTTCGCGATCTTCTGTCTGATTGCCATCTTGTGGGTCACTTACGGTTATAGCTTGGCCTTCACCGGCGGCGGCATGGTCGAGTTCATCGGCGGCTTCTCCAAGGCCTTCATGGCAGGCGTGACACCGGATGCAGTGGCTGAGACTTTCAGCAAAGGCGTGGTGATACCTGAGATGTTGTTCATGGTGTTCCAATTGACCTTCGCCGCGATCACTGTGGCGCTGACTGTCGGTGGCTTCGCTGAGCGTATCAAGTTCTCCGCACTGCTGGTATTCGCTGGTCTGTGGTTCACTTTCTCCTACCTGCCTATCGCGCATATGGTTTGGTACTGGGGTGGTCCTTCTGCTTACGCTGATCCATCTGGCTTCTTGTTCGCTAAGGGTGCGTTGGATTTCGCTGGCGGTACGGTAGTGCATATCAACGCGGCGATGGCGGCTCTGATGGGTGCGCTCGTACTGGGCAAGCGTATCGGTTACGGCAAAGAACCTATGGCGCCTCACAGCCTGACCATGACCATGATCGGTGCTTCTTTGTTGTGGGTGGGTTGGTTCGGTTTCAACGCCGGCTCTAACCTAGAAGCAACGGGTACAGCGGTATTGGCGATGGTCAACACCGTGGTTGCGACAGCAGCAGCAGCGTTCTCTTGGATGCTGGCCGAGTGGCTGCACAAGGGCAAGCCCAGCATGTTGGGTCTGGCATCCGGCGCGGTAGCGGGCCTGGTGGCAGTGACTCCGGCTTGCGGTTTCATCGGCCCGATGGGTGCGATCGTGTTGGGTCTGGTTGCGGGTATGTTGTGCTTGTGGGGTGTGACTGGCCTGAAGAAACTGTTGGGCATCGATGACTCCCTGGACGTATTCGGTGTGCACGGTGTGGGCGGTATCTTCGGTGCGTTGGCAACGGGTGTGTTGGCTGCACCTAGCCTCGGTGGTACCGGTGTATACGACTACGCAGCAGGTAAGGTTGCCGAGTACTCGATCTCCGGCCAATTGGTCAGCCAAGCATGGGGTGTAGGTGTCACCATCTTGTGGTCCGGTGTGGTTAGCTTCGTGTTGTTCAAACTGATCGACATGGTAATGGGTCTGCGTGTACCTGAAGAAGCAGAACGCGAAGGTCTGGATACTACAGCCCATGGCGAACGTGCTTACAACATCTAATTTTCGTCTCCTCCCCTGAAGCATCACGCTTCAGTTCCAAGGGCACCGCAAGGTGCCCTTTTTTTATGCGAGGGGGTGCTTATTCGCGCGGCATTATGCTGCGCGAGAAGCCGCTACGGGAGAATTGCCGCGAGACACTGAGTTGCGAGGATATGGCGTTCTGCGTGGGGGAGCTGAAGCCGCGATACAGGTCGTAGTCCTGCACCGACATGCGTATCTCGTGTGCGGCTTCGCCGAAGTCATGGATAAACTCGGCCCAATTCTGGTAACGACGGCTCTCATCTTTTTCCAGTGCGCGGTGCACCACGGCAACCAATCTGTCGGGAAGCTCTTTGCGATGAGTGCGTATCGCTTGGGCGGGAAAATTGAGCACCGCGACGCGCGCTTCGAACTCGTTGTCGGCAGTGAAACTATTTTTGCCGGTGAGCAAGCGGTACAGCGTTGCGCCTAGCGAATAGATATCGGCACGCTCGTCCAACGCATGCCCATCAAGCTGTTCGGGCGACATATAGGCGAGACTGCCCGCCACCATCGCGCCGCTCTGTCCGGTGGCGATGGCGCAGCCGAAGTCGGTGAGTTTGGCCATGCCGTTCGCCATCCACATGATGTTTTCCGGCTTCACATCGCGATGCACGATGCCTTGCTGCGCGACATGCTGAAGTGCATTGGCAATTTGTTCGACGATAGATAAAACGGTATTGATAGGCAGTAATGTGTCGCTGTATTGATGCTTGTCCAGCGACTCGCCTTTGATGTACTCCATCACTGTGTACGGCCCGCTGGGCTCGGTCAGGTCAGCGCGGATAAAGCGCACGATGTTCTTGTGGTGCAACTTGGGGGCAAGTGCCACTTCGTTGGCCAACAGGCGGCGGTAGCCTTCCTTCTTGATCGTCTCGCGCAACTGCTTGATCGCCACCGAGGCGAAAGTCTCATCGTTGATGGCGAGGTAAACGTTGGAACTCGCCCCCATGCCGATTTGCGCGACGATGGAGTAGCGGCCTAGGTGGTTGGGGATCGAGGAGGTGACCATCTGAGGATAGCGCAGGGTGGATACCTGCAATTTACATCCGCGCGCTTCGCTCTAGCGGAACACGATGGTCTTGTTGCCGCACACCAGCACGCGGTCTTCCACGTGGTAGCGCAGGCCGCGCGACAGCACGGTCTTCTCGATGTCACGCCCGTAGCGCACCAGGTCGTCCGGCGTGTCGCCGTGATCGATGCGCACGGTGTCCTGCTCGATGATCGGGCCGGCATCCAGCTCGTCGGTGACGTAATGACAAGTCGCACCGATCAGCTTCACGCCACGCTGATAGGCTTGGTGATACGGTTTTGCGCCGACGAAGGAGGGCAGGAAACTGTGGTGGATGTTGATGATGCGTCCCGCGAAACGCTGGCACAGGGCAGGCGGCATGATTTGCATGAAGCGCGCCAGGATCATGGTGTCGCCGCGATACTCTTCAAACAGCGCGGCAATCTTGGCAAATGCAGCCGCCTTGTCGTTGTGCATATCGACATGGATAAACGGGATACCGTGCCATTCGACGAAGCTGCGCAGGTCGTTGTGGTTGGAGATCACGCAGGGGATGTCCACCTGCAACTCGCCGCTGCGCCAACGGTGCAGCAAATCGTCCAGACAGTGGTCTTGCTTGCTGACTAGGATGACCAAGCGTTTTTTGACGGCGGAATCTGCGAGTTGCCAGACCATGTTGAACTCGGCGGCCAGCACTGCGAATAAACGGCGCAACTCAGTTGCAGCGAAAGGTAGCGAGTTGGCACTTATCTCCTGACGCATAAAGAAGCGCTGCGATGCCAAATCGGTGTGGTAACTCGCTTCGACGATGAAGCCGCCGTGCTGCGCGATGAAGGTGGTCACCGCCGCGATGATACCGGCACGGTCGGGACAGGAGATGGTCAGGGTGTAGTGGTGGGAGGTCATCATTCAGATCAGTTCGTTAAATTGTTCGGCTTCTAGTCTGTTCCTGCGTTCGTCCAGTAGTTCGCCGTCAAATACCCAGTAGTCGGAGCCGCTTGCTGCTGTAGTTTTATAGCCCAAGCTATGCAAGGCTTTTAGGGCGGCGGCAGATAAACTTAAAATTTCGCCTGAATAATTGATTTTGCCTTCCTCTACCACAGTTGCTGTAATGGTCTCATCACGTGAGCATTTAAGAACGTCTCCTGGTTTGATCCCTAAGGCCTCCAGCTTTAAGCGTGGGCGGCGCGCTATTGCTTTTTCTAGGGCAGCTTGCTCTTCTTGGTCAATTCCTGATATTCCGGGTGTAACTTCTTTGAAGCCCCCAATGCTGATTGCAAGAACCACTTTTTCAGGATCAATTCTGAAGAATTCACGCCGTGGGTTAATCCGATGCTCTGCAAACAATCGGTGTAAGAGTTTTTCGAGTTTGACGCAATCTGATACCTCGGCAGCGAAATAACACTCGAATGGAAGAGGCACACCACTGCTTGAATAAAGTTGCGCCATGCGGGATTCCACAGTGTCATTATTGGTCAGACCGATTTTGATGAGTCCCGGCATTGCTTCATTCGTTAATACGTAAACGATGTTAGCCATGATGTTTACCGATATGTGTTGATTAAACGTGCGCCACAGAATGCACCTCAGCCAAGGCCTTGCCTAGGCTGGTTTCAGCTATTTTCAAATCATAATTTGTTTGCAAGTTAAGCCAGTATTGCGGTGACTGCTCGAAAGCGCGTCCGAATAACAGCGCCAACTCGGCGGTCACCGGACGTGCTCCCTTGATGATGTGCGAGATACGCATCGGTGATACACCGATTGCGCGCGCAAATTCGGCCTGAGTGATATTGAGTTCACTTAAGGATTCGCTTAAAAACTCACCCGGATGAATTGTGAAATGTCTGGTAATAGCCATGTTGTTCCCCTAGTGGTAATCGATAATTTCTACGTCGAGCGCGTCGCCATGCTCAAAACGAAAATACACACGCCATTGCTGGTTGATACGGATGCTCCATTGCCCGATCCGGTCATGTGCCAAAGCTTCCAATTTGTTCGAGGGTGGCAAACGCAGGTCTTCAATTTGTGTTGCCGCTTGTAACTGTATTAATCGCATCGCAGCACGTTTGAGGATTTCCGGCGGAAATCGGCGCGACTTACCCGTGACATAAAATTGTTCTGTTTCAGCAGTAGCGAAATTTTGAATCATGCCCAACGATAAACAATTAGTTTATTTCAGTCAAGTTGTGCCCAGCTTTTATTCTGTCAGTACGAGGTGGTTTAGAGGAATTTCTGCGGCAGTAGTGATGCGCTAACGGTCTCGCCCCACAGCCGCGACAGGATGCGTGTGGCACTTGCCACTTCGCCGCTGCTGTAGAAAGAGACGCTTCCACCCGCTTCGCCTGCCGTTTGTGGCGGCAGTTCGCTGGTGATGCGCCGCTTCAGTTCGCGCGCCACCGCAGCACCGGTGTCCACCAGCGTGACGCTGTCGCCCACCACTTCGCGTATCAGCGGGGCGAGGAACGGGTAGTGGGTGCAGCCCAATATCAGGGTGTCCGCGCCGCGCGCCAATAACGGCGCGGTGTAGCGCTCCACCAGCGCGCGCGTCGCGGTGCTGTCCAGCTCGCCCCGCTCTACTTGTTCCACCAGTCCTGGACAGCCTTGCGTGACGATCTCGACCTCGGTGCTGTAGCGCCCCAGCAGCGCGGCGAAACGTGCGCTCTCCAGTGTGCCTATGGTTGCCAGCACGCCGACCACGCCGCTCCTAGTCGCGGCGACGGCGGGTTTGACGGCAGGCTCCATGCCGATGATGGGCAGCGTGAACTGCTCGCGCAGACTGGTCGCTGCTGCTGCGGTGGCGGTGTTGCAGGCGATGACGATGGCATCGGTGCCTTGCGCGATCAGGAAGCGTGTGAGGGAGAGCGAGCGTTGCTCGATATAGGCGGGCGATTTATCGCCATACGGGACATGGGCGGAATCAGCGACGTAGATGAGGCGCGCATCGGGCAGGGCGGCGCGGATGTGCTGCAGCACGGAGAGGCCGCCCACGCCGGAATCGAATACGCCGATTGAACCTGAAAAAGTAGCCGCCATTTAGACTCCAGTCCTTCCCGCGTAGGCAGGAATCCAGCGTTGTGTTCAATATCCCGCTGGTTTTGTCTTTGCTTCGCCGAGCGATATTTGGCTGGCCGGATTCCCGCCGACGCGGGAATGACAAAACTAAGCCATCGCCTGGTCGCGCAGATACTCTTCGTAAGTGCCGTGGTAATCGTTCACGCCTTGCGCGGTGATCTCGATGATGCGCGTGGCCAAAGACGAAACGAATTCACGGTCATGGCTGACGAATACCACAGTGCCTTTGTATTCCAGCAGCGCGGTGTTAAGCGACTCGATGGACTCCATGTCCATGTGGTTGGTCGGTTCGTCCATCAGCAACACGTTGTTTTTTTGCAGCATCAGTTTGCCGAACAGCATGCGGCCTTTCTCACCACCGGACAGTACCTTCACCTGTTTAAGCGCTTGATCGCCGGAGAACAGCAAACGACCCAAGGTGGCGCGCACCGTCTGGTCATCGTCATGCGGGCCGCGCCAGTAGGTCATCCAGTCGGTCATGCTCACGTCCTTCTCGAAGTCGTGGCTATGGTCCTGCGCGTAGTAGCCGATCTTGGCCTTTTCAGTCCATTTGATAGTGCCAGTATCCGGTGCCAAATCATCAGCCAGACAGCGCAACAGCGTGGTCTTGCCGATACCGTTAGGGCCGATGATGGCGATCTTCTCGCCCGCATCGACGCGCAGGTTGACGTTGGAGAACAGCACTTTGTCATAGCCTTTGGCCATGTGCTGTACCTCGACGGCGGTGCGGTGCAGCTTCTCGCGCTCGTCGAATTCGAAGCGGATAAAAGGATATTGGCGGCTGGACGGTTTGATGTCCTCGATCTTGATCTTGTCGATCTGGCGCGCGCGCGAAGTGGCTTGTTTGGCCTTGGAAGCATTTGCCGAGAAGCGCGCCACGAAGGCTTTCAGTTCGGCGACCTTTTCTTTGGCGCGAGCGTTATCCGCAGACTGCTGTTCGCGCGCCTGCGCCGAGGCCAGCATGTAGTCGTCGTAATTGCCGGGGTAAGTGGTGATCTTGCCGTAGTCCAAGTCGGACATGTGGGTGCACACGCTGTTCAGGAAGTGGCGGTCGTGCGAGATGATGACCATGGTGCAGGTGCGCGCGTTGAGGATGTCCTCCAACCAGCGGATGGTGTTGATGTCTAGGTTGTTGGTCGGTTCGTCCAGCAGCAGAATATCGGGATCGGAGAACAGCGCCTGCGCCAGCAACACGCGCAGCTTGAAGCCGGGTGCCACCGCGCTCATGTTGCCGTGATGTAGATCGATACTGATGCCCAGGCCCAGCAACAGCTCGCCGGCGCGCGCTTCGGCGGTGTAGCCGTCGTATTCGGCGAAGGTCGCTTCCAGATCGGCGGCGCGCATATAGTCTTCTTCCGACGCATCGGGATTCGCGTAGATGGCATCGCGTTCCGACATTGCCGCCCACATCTCGGTATGGCCCATCATCACCACGTCCAGCACGCGCTTCTCTTCGTAAGCGAACTGATCCTGGCGCAACTTACCCAGCCGCTCGTTCTTGTCTAGCATCACCTCGCCCGAGGTCTGCATCAAATCGCGGCCCAAGATCTTCATGAAAGTGGATTTGCCGCAGCCGTTTGCGCCGATCAAGCCGTAACGGTTGCCGTCGCCGAATTTGACTGAGACGTTCTCGAACAGGGGCTTAGCCCCGAACTGCATGGTGATGTTTGCGGTAGATAACATGATGTTGCCTTGAAAATAAGGCGCGCATTCTACCACCGACTGGCGTGCATTTCGGCTACTGCCGCACAGTCGTTCTGCACCCCCTGTTCGGGGGGACGATACCCCTTCTCCGTCTTACCGCCGTATTGAAAGGTCTACTGCTGGAACTGGAGTGAACAATCCTTGCAATTCATGGAATGAAACTCCATAATTGCACACATGATAAATCGCCAACTGCTTCCCAAACTTGCTGACGCACTAGACCATTCGCCTGCGGTGGTGTTGCTTGGCCCACGTCAGGTGGGCAAGACGACTTTGGCTTTGGCGGCGGGTGAGGCGCGGGGGGCGCTGTATCTCGATCTTGAGTCAGAGCAAGACCGTGCCAAGTTGGCGCAGCCCGAGCTGTATCTCGCTGACCACGCGGACAAGTTGGTCATTCTGGATGAGGTGCATCGCGCACCGGGCTTGTTCCCGGTGTTGCGCGGTCTAATCGACAAGGGGCGACGTAAAGGTCGCAAGGCGGGGCAATATCTGCTGCTGGGTTCGGCATCACTCGACTTGCTCAAGCAATCTGGCGAAAGTTTGGCTGGACGCGTTGCCTATCTGGAGCTTGCGCCGCTTACGGTATTGGAAGCGACAGTCATGACTATGGATACGCTATGGCTGCGCGGTGGCTTCCCGGAAAGTGCGCTGGCATCCAGTGGGGCGCGCAGCTTACGCTGGCGACAGGATTTCATTCGTACCTATCTGGAGCGCGACATTCCTCAATTTGGCCCGCGCATTGCGGCAGAAACTTTGCGCCGCTTCTGGGGCATGTTGGCGCACCAGCAAGGCGGCATGCTGAATACCGCGCAGTTCGCCCGCAACTTGGGAGTCGATACCAAAACGGCGGGCAGTTATCTCGATCTGCTGGTGGATTTGTTGCTGGTGCGCAGATTGCAACCTTGGCATGCCAATCTTGGCAAGCGGCTGGTGAAAACGCCCAAGGTGTATGTGCGCGACAGCGGTTTGGTACACGCGCTGCTCAACATATCTGATAAGGAAACGCTGCTGGCGCATCCGGTGGTGGGCGGAAGCTGGGAATGTTTTGTTATCGAAAACCTGTTGAATAACGCACCAGATGCAGTGCAAGGTTATTTTTACCGAACCAGCGGCGGTGCGGAAATTGATCTGTTGCTGGTGTGGCCGGATGGCGCGCTGTGGGCGATTGAGATTAAGCGCAGCCTGACTCCCAAGGTCGAACGCGGCTTTCATGCCGCCTGCGCTGACCTCAATCCGGCACGTAAATTCGTGGTCTATCCCGGTACGGAACGTTATCACCTCGCAAGCGATATTGAAGCAATTGCCTTACCCGACCTTGCCGCAGAACTGCTAGCGAAGCACTGACCTTTCGGATTGCTTGCGCATTTCCTTAAAACAAAAAACAGCTCACGCGGAGGCGCGGGGAGCGCGGAGAAAGTCAAAGTCAAAATCAAAAGCGATGAATGGGTTGAGTGCTTTTCCCCGCGACCTCCGCGCCTCCGCCTGAGACAGATGGGCGTTTTGATTTAATCGGCATCTCTACCTAATTGCCTAAACGCGCGGGCGGTTTCATGTTGAGTGACGCTATCGGCTAGAATGCTGCGAGTTTTTACTACACAGTTCGCCATGGTTCCTCATCTCACTACCGCTTTGACCGGTCCGCTGCTCGATCTGGAGCGCCGTTTGTTGCAAGCAATGCCGACCAGCGAGCATTGGTTTCGCTCGCAGTGGCAGGAGCATCCGGTGCCGTTCTACGCTTCGGTCGATTTGCGTAACAGCGGCTTCAAACTCGCGCCAGTGGATACCAATCTGTTCCCCGGTGGTTTCAATAATCTCAATCCCGACTTTCTGCCGTTGTGCGTGCAGGCGATGCAGAGTGCGGTGGAAAAGATCTGTCCCGAAGCGCGCGGGATTTTGCTGATACCCGAGAATCACACGCGCAACTTGTTCTATCTGCAAAACGTGGCGGAGTTGGTGACCATTATCAAACAGGCCGGTATGCGCGTGCGGGTCGGTTCGCTGCTGCCCGAAATCACTCAGCCCACGCCTATCGTGTTGCCCAGTGGTGGGAACTTAACTTTAGAGCCTTTAGTGCGACGCGGTAATCGTCTCGGTCTGGCAGATTACGATCCCTGCGTGGTGTTGCTCAACAACGATCTGTCTGGCGGCGTGCCGGACATTCTGAAGAACCTCGAACAGGAGATTTATCCGCCGCTCTCGGTGGGCTGGTATCAGCGCCGCAAGTCGCAGCACTTCGCCAACTACGACAAGGTCGCCAGCGAGTTTGCGCAGCTTATTAACATCGACCCGTGGCTCATCAATCCGTATTTCGACACCTGCAATCAGGTCAATTTCCAGGAGCGCATCGGTCTGGAATGTCTGGCCGAAAAGGTCGATACGACACTCAACAAAATCCGCCTCAAGTATGCGGAATATGGTGTGAAGAACGATCCCTTCGTTATCGTCAAAGCGGATGCCGGCACTTATGGCATGGGCATCATGACGGTGAAGGATGCCAGCGAAATCACCGCATTGAACCGCAAGCAGCGCAACAAGATGTCGGTCATCAAAGAGGGGCAGGAGGTCAATGATGTGCTGGTGCAAGAGGGTGTGTACACCTTTGAGAACATCAACGATGCGGTGGCCGAGCCAGTGATTTATATGGTCGATCATTATGTGGTGGGCGGTTTCTATCGCGTGCATACCGGGCGCGGTGTGGACGAGAACCTCAATGCGCCCGGCATGTCCTTCGTGCCGCTGGCATTCGAGTCTTGCTGCTCTCTGCCCAATCCCGATTGCGCCCCCGATGACACGCCCAACCGCTTCTACGCCTACGGTGTGGTGGCGCGTTTGGCGCTGCTGGCGGCATCGCTGGAGATCGAGGCGGCGGAGAACGATGCATAGCCTGCGCACACTGTTAATGCTGCTTGCCGCGCTGCTGCTGGGCGGCTGTGCCGAGCAGAAAGAGCCGCTCTATCAAGAGCAGGGCTACGTGTTCGGCACTTTGGTCGAGGTGAGCATCTATGGCAAGTCTGACGATGAGGCCAAGCTGGCGGTGAGCGAGGTGATGCAAGAATTTCAACGCTTGCACACCATGCTGCATGCCTGGCAGCCCAGTGAGTTGAGCGAGTTGAATGATGGCTTGGCGCACGGTGACAGTGTGGCGGTGTCGGACGAGATGGCCGCGCTGTTGCAGGATGCGGCGCAGGTCTCCAAGCAGGCGCACGGTATGTTCAATCCGGCCATAGGCGGGCTGGTCGCGTTGTGGGGCTTTCATGCGGACGAATTCAAGCCTGTGCAACCCGCCGAAAAGGACATCACCGCGCTGGTTGTAGCCAACCCGCAGATGTCCGACCTGAGCATCGTGCGCGGTCGCGTGGAGAGTAAAAATCCGGCGGTGCAGATCGATTTGGGCGGCTATGCCAAGGGGTATGCGCTGGATAGGGCGGCGATCTTGTTGCATCAGCGCGGCATCAACGATGCGCTCATCAACATCGGCGGCAACGTGCTGGCGCTGGGCGAGCATGGCGCACGGTCTTGGAAAGTCGGCATCCAGCATCCGCGTAAATCGGGCGCGATCGCCAGTCTGGAATTACATGATGGCGAGGCCATCGGCACCTCGGGCGATTACCAGCGTTACTTTATGTTGGGCAAGGTGCGCTACTGTCATCTCATCAATCCGCATACCGGTTATCCGATGCAGGCGGTGCAGGCAGTCACGGTGCTGACGCATGGTCCGCGCGCCGGGGTGTTGTCGGATGCCGACTCCAAGCCGCTATTCATCTCCGGCAGCAAAGGTTGGCGCAATGCCGCCAAGTTGATGGCGCTGGATGAGGCGATGCTGGTCGATGAACAGGGTCGCGTGCACCTCACAGCCGCGATGCAGAAGCGGCTAGAATTCACCGACAAAAATATCCCGTTGGAGGTTGAGTGAGCCAGCCTGCCGTAGAAGAAGTAGTCGAGCATAAAGTGCAGCATGCCGTGGCGCGCAACGCCCTGCACAAGATTGCCGACATCGTCGCGGCAGAGCATCGCGTTGAACTCGCCAAACAAAGATATAAGACTTGGATGCTGCGCTACGGCATCGTTTTGATGTTGTTGCTAGCCGCGCTGCTGGCGCGTTATTTGGGAGTGTTGTGATGGTCGGAATATTGTTGGTCACGCATAACGGACTGGGCGATAGCTTGGCTGATTGTGTGCGTCACGTGTTAGGTGCGGTGCCCAGCACGCTCAAGGTGTTGTCGGTGTTGGCCGACGATGACATCAGCGTGAAGCTAGCTCAAGGTCAGGCGCTTATCAAGCAACTCGATAGCGGCAGCGGCGTGCTGGTGCTGGCCGATCTGTTCGGCGCGACGCCGAGCAATATCGCGCGGCAACTGTGTCATGCCGAACGTGTTATCGGTGTTGCCGGGGTGAACCTGCCCATGCTGTTGCGCGCCGTGTGTCAACCCACCGTTACCTTGCCCGAGCTCGCCAAATTGGCGCTCGAAGGCGGGCGTGATTGCATCGTTTATATGAACTCGGATCTCTAACATGCTGCAACAAGACGCACTCATCATCAATAAATTAGGGCTGCATGCGCGCGCTTCCGCAAAGCTCACCCAGCTCGCCTCCAAACACCAATGTGAAGTCATGCTGTCGCGCAACGGCAAACGCGTAAATGCCAAGAGCATCATGGGTGTGATGATGCTGGCCGCAGCCAAGGGCACGACCATCAATATCGAGACCAACGGCGCGGATGAAGCAGAAGCGA
>Ga0172372_10006952_pt1 | contig 15308 bp, 10 predicted proteins | sample LakKiv5m_2_FD_114544 | JGI IMG/M metagenome (GOLD analysis project Ga0172372, IMG submission 114544) | Freshwater microbial communities from Kabuno Bay, South-Kivu, Congo - kab_092012_9.5m | ecosystem: Environmental > Aquatic > Freshwater > Lake | place: Democratic Republic of the Congo...
CGGCATCATGGGCATAGGCCTGAGCTGGGGACCTGACGGACGCGCCTATTTCGCCGATTGGGACGGCGGCTACCCCCTCGATGAGAAAGGGGCGATCTGGCGTTTTGACGTCGCGAAGACCACTGACCCTACGTCATCGGTCTGGCTGTCCATGCCTTTGTCCGTCACAGTCCCGAGATCGGAGTGCCTGCGGATGCTCGGACATCCTGACCAACGCGTCAGGATCAATGCTTCACTGCGTCTCGCTCGCGAATCCGCCTGGTCTGAGTTGCTCAAGGTGGCCATGGATGAATCCGCCGTCCGCCAGGCCCGCCTGCATGCGATCTGGGGGTGGGGCATCGGACTCAGGCAGGGAAAGATCGGGCATGCGCCGGCCCTTCCGCTCCTGGTCGCCAAAGATGACGAAGTCAGGGCCCAGGCTGCCAAGGTCCTCTCCGAGTCACGGTCGCCTGACGCAGCCCTGCGAGCCGGCCTCATGGGTCAGCTGGCATCGTCCGCGCCGCGCGTCCGCATGCATGCGGCCCTGGCGCTGGGACGGACGGGCGGTGCCGCCAAGTTGACAGACTTCGTCCGGGATCCGGACGGCGACTTCGACCTACCCTGGCTGAGGCATTGCCTCGTGACCGGCATCGCGGCCTGCGTGCCGGAAGAAGACCTTGTCGCGGCCGCGACGGCTTCGGACGAGCATCTCGCCCTCTTCGGCACGCTGGCGCTGGCACGACGAAAGTCGTCCAAAATAGGTCTGACGCTGGCCAGTCAGCACGATGCGGTCGTGAACGAGGCCGCACGCGCCATCCATGATGACGCCGGCGTGCCGTCGGCCCTGCCCTCCCTGGCCGGTGCCCTCAGCCGTCACGTGCTGCCCCCGCAGGCCGCTCGCAGGTCCATCAACGCCTGTCTCCGCGTCGGCACTCCTGACGAGGCGCGACGCCTCATCCGCTGGCTCCGCGGCCATCAGGGCGACACCGCCTTGGTGACCGAAGTCCTGGAATGCATGCTGGCGTTCGATTCGCCTCCGCGACTGGACCGCGTCGACGGCGTCGCCAGGACCTATCCTCCCAGGGACAAGGCCGCCCTCACCCAGGCGCTGTCAGAGGCGAAGGACCTGCTGCTCGGACAGGCCAGACCCGAGTTGCGGACCCTCGCCTTCGGCGTCCTGCTGCACCATCGCGTCGACGTCCCCGTCGAAGCCCTGTCCGTATTCGCCAAGGAGAAATCGGCGCCCGCCGCCGTGCGTGCGGACGCCATCCGGATGCTGGCTGACAAGGACAGGACGCTCGCCGTCAAGGTCGCGGCGGAAGCCTGCGGTGACGGCAACGCCTCCGAGCTCCGCACCGCCGCCTTCGGGATTCTCGTACAGATTGACGCCGCGGCCGCCTTCTCGGCCGGACAGCGCATCATGAAGTCGCGCTCATCGAAGGCGGCGGAGAAGCAGGCCGTGCTCAACGCCGCGGCCGCTTCGGACCTGCCCGAGGCCCGGGTGATCTTCACGGGCGCGCTGGAATCTTTCATCGCCGGCAGACTCGAGCCCTATCTGCGCCTTGAGGTCGTTCGCGGGGCGCTCGCGTCTTCGCGGACCGACCTGCGGGAAAGGGCCGAGGCGTACCTGCGTTCCCTATCCGGGCCGAGGGCGAACGATGGAACGCCCTATTCCGCCATGGCGGAAGGCGGGGACGCGGCCCGAGGCCGGAAGGTGGTGAACGAGCACCTCGGCGCCAATTGCGTGGGCTGCCATCGCGTCGAATCCGACGAGGGCAGCGAAGTGGGGCCACAGCTGCGCGGTCTGACCTTCGGCAAGGACAGGGCCGAGCTGGTCGAGTCCCTGGTGGATCCCTCCGCCCGGATCTCTCCCGGCTTCGGCCTGGTCACCTTCATGCTCAAGGATGCGAAGGACGGCCTCGCGGCGGCCGGCGTCGTGATTTCGGAAAACCCGAAGGAAGTCGTCATCCGCCTCCCCGACGGTTCGACGCGCGCCCTGCCCAGGAACCAGATCGTGTCCTCCTCTCCTGCCGCATCGGTGATGCCTCCGATGCTCGGCATCCTGACCCCCGAGGAGATCCGTGACGTCGTCGCCTATCTGGCGGAACTGAAGCCAAAGTCCTCCAAGAAGAAATGAACGGACTTTCCAAGTCAGGGCGTGCCATGCTCCTTGCGACCTGCTCGGTCCTTTGCGCGTCCGTCACGCCGCCGGCCGCAGCCCAAGAAGGCCTGGTCGCCCAATGGCAGCGACTTTACGACACCTGGCGCCCTCTGGCGCCGCCGACGCGGCTCGAAGACCTCCAGTGGTCGGAGAAGGGGTCGTTCCTGGTCTACAGGACGCCGCAGGACAGGTCCGCCTGGACGCTCGTCGATACACGGAGCGGGAGCATCCGTCCCGCCTTCGATCCCATGAAGCTTGCGGAGAGCTTTTCCACGTCGCTCGGCCGGCAGACGTCACCCTCGCAGCTGCCTTTCAGGACCATCGTGCCGATGGAGGACGGAAGGCTTTTCCTCAGGGGAGAGAAGAAGTTCTGGTGGCTCGCGACGGACGGCACCCTCCAGGAGACCGATGGCACAGGAGTCCGTGTGCCTGTGACGAAGCTGTCCGGCGACGGACAATCGATCAATGCCGGCGCGTTCGGAACGCGATCGCCCCGCGGACCGCAGCATGTGGGCTTCAAGGACGGCGACATCCACCTGCTCGCCGGGGATGGAAGTCCTGCGCGTAAAATCTTCGACCGACCCTCCGGGTCCGCCGCCTTCGTGGGGCCGCCCTCATGGTCCCCCGACGGGAGGCACTTCGCCGTGTGGCGTGAACAGAAGCAGCCCGTGAGGCAGTACAAGGTCGTCGACTCGGCCAAGGGCGTCACCAAGGAGATTTCTTACGACAAGCCAGGAGATGAGCGCACGGAGCGACAGGCCTGGGTTTTCAGCGCCGATGGAAAGACCGCGTCCGGCTGCCCCTCGGACCTGACCGGAAAGACCTATTCCACCGACCGCCTCGATTGGTCAGCCGACGGTAAGACGCTGCGAACGGAGTATGTCCGCCGAGGATTCACCGGCCATGGAATCGTCGCCTACGACGTCAAAGACGGCCGCTGGCGCAAACTCATCACCGAGGAGGAGCCGGAGAAGTTCATCTACACGTTCAAGACCCGTTTCCGGCACGACCTGAGCGATTCGCTCACCCTCTGGGCCTCGGAGAAGTCCGGTTGGCGTCACCTCTACGCCGTCGACCTCCATGACGGCCGCACCCTGCGTCCCGTCACTTCCGGCGAATGGATGGTGAAGCAGGTCCTGCACGTCGAAGAGAACGCATCTGCGGCGACTTTCATCGGCGTGGGCATGAACCGTGGCGAGAATCCCTACCACCATCACGTCTGCAAGGTGAAGCTGGACGGCTCAGGGCTCGTCGACCTGACCCCGGGTGACGCCGACCATGAGGCCGTCTTCTCGCCGGACCGCAGTGTGCTGGTCGATGTGGCGACACGGGTGGACTCCCCTCCCGTCTTCACCCTGAGGAGCGGGTCGGACGGCCGTGCGATCGCCACCCTCCTGGCGACGGACACGCGGCGTCTGGAGGCGGCGGGCTGGAGTCACGCCCGGCCCTTCGTGGCCAAGGACCGTGACGGCAAGTTCGACATCTGGGGCGTGGTCACCCGACCCCACCCGTTCGATCCGACGAAGAAGTATCCCGTCATCGAGAACATCTACGCCGGACCCCACGGCTCTTTCGCCCCCAAGTCCATGAGCTGGTGGAATCGCAACCACCGGGAGCTGTCGATGCTCGGCTTCTACGTCGTGCAGATGGACGGCCGCGGAACGAACAACCGCGGCAAGGAGTTCCATCATCAGAGCTGGCGCAACCTCAAGGACGGAGGCTTCCCCGACCGGATCGCATGGATGCGTGCCCTGGCCGGGACCGAGCCGAACATGGACCTCTCCCGCGTGGGCATCTTCGGGGGCTCCGCCGGCGGACAGAACACCGCTCACGCGATGCTCCTCCATGGTGATTTCTACAAGGCCGGCGCGGCGGACTGCGGCTGCTATGACAACCGGGTCGACAAGCTCTGGTGGAACGAGCAGTGGCTGGGCTGGCCCGTCGGACCGTGGTATGAGGAGAACTCCTGCGCCACCCACGCCTCGCGGCTGAAGGGACGGCTCCTCCTAACCCTTGGCGAATCGGACACCAACGTGGACGTGAAGTGCACCTACGACTTCCACGCGGCGCTCCTGGCCGCGGGCAAGAAGGACCTCGTCGAACTCCATGTCGCTCCCGGCGCCGGACACGGCGCAGGTGAATCCAACGTCCTGCGAGAGAAGCGCGCGCGTTTCTTCATCTCATCCCTCGGAAGACCGACGCCCCTATGAATTCGAAGGAAATCCTCCCCGGCATGATCGTCGTCAGGCTCAATGCGGTCGGACAGCTGTTCAACACCATGGACCCCTCCCCGTTCCATGAACGCGACCTGGACCATGACGCCGAGGAGTTCATCGTCTCCAGCGCACGGGAAATCCACGCCGAGGCGCCCCTGAGGATCCGCATCGAACTTTCGGAAGAGCCCAGACCGGGTTCGGCCGACATGGTCAGGGAATCCTTGGGCAACTTCTTCCGTTATCGCAGGGAGTCGGCCCGTCGTGAACTGCACGAGCTCCTCCGAGAAGGCAGATTCACCCTCTTCGCCGCCCTGCTCTTCCTCGCCTGCATGCTGTCCCTGAGGTCCCTCCTGCCCGAAAGGCCGGGCTGGGCCGAGCTGATCCGCGAGGGACTCATCATCGGGGGCTGGGTGGCCCTTTGGAAGCCCGTGGACATCCACCTGTATCGCTGGTGGCCCATCCGCAGGCAGATGGCCCTGTTCCAAAGGCTTTCCGAGTGCCCCGTGGAGGTGCTCAAGGTCTGATGGCGACCTCTTACGACTTTTTTACGAAGGGGTGTTGACATGAGGGGTCACATCCCATCGAAAAACCCTTCAGCATGCTGAATTTCGCGAGTCAGTGCCTAGACCAGACCAAGGCGCTCCTGAAACTGAACCTTCCCTCCGTTTCGGCGGATGGCAGCGTCACGCCCATCGAGGGCGAGGTTTCCCGGGCCGATGAACCGGGCCATGTCGCCCTGGCCCTCGGAGAGTATTTCCGCGCCACGGGGGAGACGGTCCTGGACCGCGTTAATCTGATCGAACTGACGGCGCGCTCGATCACGGCCCAGGTCAGGCTGAGCAAAGGTTCCGACAACGGCATGGCTTTCGCCTGCCTGGGGCTGCTGGCCTTCGGTCCCACTCGGGAGCGCAACCCCGTCTGGGAACAGCTCAATGAGGAGACCCGTCGTCTCATCGATGAGCGTCTTTCGGTCGAGCTCGACCATCACGACCACGTGCAGGCCTTCGACGTCGCCAAGGCGGTCTGCCGTCATTCCTTCGGATTGTCCAAGCAGGACACCACCGGCCCCCTCGTCGACCGTTTCGTCGAACGCGCGTCGGCGGCCTCCTCCAACGGCTTCCATGACGAGGCCTCGAAGGCGGCCTCCGCGTCCAACTTCGGCGGCACCTTCGACCTGTACGGCGTCGTCTCGCTCATCTTCATCCGGCAGGCCCTCCAGCTCCACGCCAACATCCAGCTCAGGGACTCCAAGCTGCCCAAGCTGCGCACCCTGTACGACAAGTACCTCCGGGTGATCGGCGACATGGTGCGGGACGACGGTCAGGGCTGGTGCTACGGCAGGGGCATCGGCGCCTACGGTCAGATGCATTGCATCACCATCATGCTGCAGGCCCTCCGTGACCGCTGGGTGACGGCCGCGCAGGAGCCGCTGCTGCGCGACCAGGTCCGGCGTCTCTACACGCATTTCTTCACCACGTTCTTCGACGCCGAGCATGGCCTCATCGTCGTCCGTGACGCCGAGCGGGACACCATCCCCGGGCACACGACGCGCATGGCGAACTTCGACGCCTCCAGATACCTCTCCCAGTGGTCGCGCCTGGCCAAGACCGTCGGCGGAGGCATGGAGCCCGTCTCCGCGCAGGGCAGGCAGCCGGTATGCCGCCTGCATCTCTTCGACCGCTCCCCCCGCAAGGAGCAGGGCGTGCTCATCTACCAGGATTCCGCCAGCGGCCTGCACGTCGTGCTTCCCCTCGTGACCTCAGGCAGCCACCGCTTCTCCGATTCGCTGGCCTTTCCCCACATGCCGGGCGTCTTCGACTGGCCTTCGAACCATCGCGTGTCGGCCTTCATCCCGGAATACACCCTCGGCGGCCGTGCCTACACGCCCTCTCACTACGGCAAGTCGGCGCAGGTCGCGATGGGCTCCAAGCCGGGCGTCTACCTTTTCCGGTTCGAGCAGCCTGAGCTCATGGGATCCGACGAGCAGGTCTCGCAGGGCGTCGGCTCGATGAAGGTCGAATGGGAGTTCGCCCCGGGACGCGTCACCGGTCGGTTCACGCTCATTCCCAAGGCCAACGTCGTGCTGGAGGATTTCCGTCTGGCGCTCCCGATCGCCGCCAGCCACTCCCGCATGACCCCGGGCAACGCCCTGGTCCTCGGGCCCGAATCCCACCGTTGCGAGGTCATCCGTGACGACTTCGGCGCCGTCTGGAGCGAGACCAATGTGGTCAGCGACGATCCACGTCATCGCAGCTGCTGGGGCAAGGTGCATTTCTACCAGCTGCTCGAACGCGACCACCCTCTCCCCCTGAGGGCCGGACAGCCCTATCTGTTCGAAATCTCCTACCAGCCGGACATCCGACGGGCCGCGGAATGAGCCTTCGGGGTTGAGCGTCCTCCCTTTCCGGTCAATCTCTGACCGGCACATCATGTCGGGCTCCTTCTACATCACCACCGCGATCGACTACGCCAACGGCGCGCCGCACCTGGGCCATGCCTATGAGAAGGTGCTGGCCGACGTGATCGCCCGCCACGCTCGCATGTCCGGACGCAGGGTGCACTTCCTGACGGGGCTCGACGAGCACGGCCAGAAGGTCCAGCAGACCGCCCAGAAGCGCGGCATCTCCCCCCAGGAGCTCGTGGACGAGGTGGCCGTCGGCTTCCGTGCGATGCTGCACGACCTTTCCATCAGCAACGACGATTACATCCGCACCACCGAGCCGAGGCATCGCAAGGTCGTGCAGGAATTCCTCAGCCGTCTCCATGCGGAGGGCCTCATCTTCAAGGACAGGAAGAGCGGCTGGTATTCCGTCCGGCAGGAGCAGTTCCTGTCCGACAAGGACCGCGATGAGAACGGCGAATGGCCCGAGATCTTCGGTGAAGTCACCCAGACCACGGAGGAGAACTACTATTTCCGCATCTCCAAGTTCCAGTCCTGGCTGATCGAGCACATCCGCTCCCATCCCGACTTCATCACCCCACGTTTCCGGCAGAACCAGGTCCTGGAGTTCCTCAAGGAGCCCATGAACGACCTCTGCATCTCCCGGCCGAAGTCCAGACTCACCTGGGGCATCGAACTGCCCTTCGACACCGACTACGTGACCTACGTCTGGTTCGACGCCCTGACCAACTATTACTCCGCCGTGGTCGGGACCGGCCTCTGGCCCGCGGACCTGCACGTCATCGGCAAGGACATCCTCTCCCCTCCCCACGCCGTCTACTGGCCCTGCATGCTCAAGGCCCTCGACCTCGAGCCGCCCAAGCGTCTGCTCGTTCATGGCTGGTGGACCATCGACAAGAAGAAGGCCTCCAAGAGCTCCGGTAACGCCACGGACAGTCTCGCCTTCGCACGCACGCACGGACAGGACGCCTTCCGCTACTATCTCTGCCGTGAGATGGTGGTCGGGCAGGACGCCGACTTTTCAGAGCAGAGCTTCAGCGGACGTTACAAGGCCGACCTCGGCAACAGTCTGGGAAACCTCGTCAACCGTCTGCTGAACATGGTCGGACGCAGCTGCGCAGGCGTCGTGCCGGCGGCGGGAGCCGACGAGGACCCAGAGCGTTCGGTCCGATCGCTCTGGGGCGACACGCGAAAGGCCTACGACGAGGCCTTCGCCGAACATCAGGTGAGCCGCGCGCTGGAGTCCCTCTGGACCTTCATCAACGCCCTCAACGCCTACATCGAGACACGTGCGCCCTGGAAGCTGGCGAAGTCCTCCGATCCCGCGGACCGCGCCCGTCTCGATTCGTGCCTGGCCCATGTCTCCGAGGGTCTGAGGCTCGTCGGAACGGCCCTCCTGCCGGTCATGCCGACGACCGCGCGCGCACTGCTGGAGAACATCGGGCAGTCTGTGCCCGTCGACTTCGACCGATTCGACTGGTCCGCCGCCGGAAGCGGGGTGCGCGTGGCCGAGAAATGCATCCTCTTCCCCCAGGTTGAGGCGCCGCCGGCTCCGGCCGCATGAATCCATGACCGACACGCTCGCAGCCCTCGACCAACTGGAGCGCGCGGAAGCGGAGCGTGGCGGCGACGGCTGGATCACCTACGCCTTCACCACCGCGGCGCTGGACCCCCTGGCCGTGCTTGAGACGTTGGATCCGAAGGGACCGCGCGGCTATTTTGAGAATCCCTCCCGTGAACGCGCCCACGCCGCGGGAGAACCGATCGCGCTCTGGCAGGGCCGTGGCGAGCGGCGCTTCCTTGAAGCCGACCGATGGGTGCGGTCACTCAGCGCCAGGCTGTCCTGCGTCGGTGAAGTCCCCCGGCTCATGGCCACCTTCCCTTTCTATCCTGACACGCCCGGCGGAGGCATCGACGCCTGCGTCTTCCTGCCCTCCTGGCAGGTCGTCACGGAGGATGGTCGCACCAAGGTCACCCTCGCCGAAGCCGCGTCACCCGGAGCCGCCGCACGCCTCGCGCGCCGGGCCGTCGATTTTCAGAAGTTCACCTACCGTACCCGCCCTGCCGCCTCGCGTCCGTCCTCGGCGACCGTGCTCAGCGAAGTGGGGGGACGCTGGTTCCCCTCCGCGGTCGGGCGGGCCACTGAGCTGATCCGCGAGGGGGCCTTCGAGAAGATTGTGCTCACCCGCGCCTTCGACTGGCGCCGGGCCGAGCCGTTTGACGTCTATGCCGCCCTTCATCGCCTGCGTCGCGGCAACGCGCCCTGTCACACCTTCCTCGTGGATGAACCGGAGGGCGCGATGGTCGGCGCCACGCCGGAGACCCTCCTTTCCCTTTTCGACGGCGAGGTGAGGACCGAATCGGTGGCCGGGACGACCCGTCGGGGTGAATCCGCCGCCGAGGACGCCCGTCTGGCCGAAGCCCTCCTGGCCAGTGACAAGGACCGTCGTGAGCATGACGCGGTCACGCAATCCATCCTGCGCCGTCTGGGCATGGTGGGCGTGCTGGCCGCCACCCGGCGCGACGCCGAGCTGCTCCGTCTCGGAAACGTCATGCACCTGCGCACCCCGATCGTCGGCCGCATGCCGGCCGACCGCAGGTTCCTTGAGGTCGCCGGAGAGCTCCACCCCACGCCCGCCGTGGGCGGGAAGCCCCGCGTGATGGCCCTCCCCTTCATCCCCGGATTCGAGCCCCACGACCGCGGTCTCTACACGGGTGCCGTGGGCTGGGTCTCAGCCGACGGACGGTCCGGCAAGCTCTTCGTGGCCCTTCGTTGCGCACGTCTGCGCGGTGGCGAAGCAAGGGCCTATGCCGGCGCCGGAATCGTGGCGGGTTCGGATCCCGAAGCCGAGGCCGCCGAGACCGAGATGAAGCTGCGGACGGTGCTCGACGCCCTGACCTGAATCCATGGTCGTCGTCGTGCAGCGCGTGCTCAGCGCATCGGTGAGGCGCAAGGACGATCCGAGCGCGGCCTCCTGCATCGGGCGCGGCTTCGTGCTCCTGGTCGGGGTCGCCGCGGATGACGACGATTCGACCGTCCGACGTCTCGCCACGGAGGTCGCCAAAGTCAGGCTGATGGAGGACGCCCAGGGCAGAATGGGGCTTTCCGTCACGGACGCGGGCGCCGAAGTGCTGGCCGTGAGTCAGTTCACCCTTCTGGCCGATTTCTCCAAGGGCAACAGGCCGTCGTTCCACAAGGCGGCCAGGTCCGAGGTCGCCCGTCCGCTCTTCGACCGTTTCGTCAGCATGCTCGCGGAGGTGACGGGACGCCCCGTGAGCACCGGCTTCTTCGGCGAAGACATGGAGCTCTCCCTGGTGAACGACGGACCGGTCACGGTCGTGCTTTACTAGGACGGGCCTCTTCCCTACCTCTTCCGCCATGCTCTCAGTAAGGATCATCCCCTGCCTGGACGTCCATGCCGGACGTGTGGTCAAGGGCGTGAAATTCGAGGAGCTGCGCGACGCCGGCGACCCCGTCTCCGTCGCCGCCGCTTACGAACAGCAGGGCGCCGACGAGCTCGTCTTCCTGGACATCACCGCTTCCAGCGACGGACGCCGCACCATGGTGGACGTCGTTGAACGCACGGCCGACCAGGTATTCATGCCCCTCACGGTCGGCGGCGGCCTCCGTTCCGTGGATGACGTGCGCACCATGCTCAACGCCGGCGCGGACAAGGTGTCGCTCAACACCTCCGCCATCAAGGACCCGGGGCTCGTGCTCGAGGCGGCCCGCAAGTTCGGCAGTCAGTGCATCGTCGTGGCGATCGACGCCAAACGCGCCGATGACGGAAAGTGGGAGGTGTACACCCACGGCGGACGCAACGCCACCGGCCTCGACGCGGTCGACTGGGCCCGCAAGGTCGCCTCCCTGGGCGCCGGTGAGATTCTCCTCACGAGCATGGACCGGGATGGGACGGCCTCCGGTTACGACATCCCGTTGAACCTCGCCGTCTCCCGGGCGGTCGAGGTGCCCGTCATCGCCTCCGGAGGCGCCGGCAACCTCGATCATCTGGCCGAAGTCCTCCGTGACGGTGGAGCCAGCGCCGTGCTGGCGGCCAGCATCTTCCATTTCGGAACCTACACCGTCAAGCAGGCCAAGGAACGCCTGCGGACGGCCGGCCTCCCCGTCCGGCTCTGAACCTCAGGCCGGCCCGGCGGCCTTGGGCATCACGAGGACCTTGTCCACGCGGTGTCCGTCCATGTCGATCACCTCGAAGACATGTCCCAGCGCCTCGACGCGGTCGCCTTCCTGCGGCAGACGGCCCAGGGCGCGCATGAGGAAGCCGGCGATGACGGTGAAGCGCGCCACGCCCTCTTCCGGAAAACGTCCGACGATGCCAGTGGCCTCCCGGAATTCGTCGAGTGAAACGGCGGCCTCCACCAGCCAGCTGCCGTCGTCCCTGCGGCGGACGGGCCTTACGTGCTGACGCAGCGCCGACCCTTCGTTGGGCAGTTCGCCCATCACGCACTCCAGCACGTCGTTGAGCGAGACCACGCCCAGCACCCGGCCGAATTCATCGCAGACGACGGCGAGGTGGATCTTCTCCTTGCGGAAACGCTCCAGCAGTTCGGTGCCGGTCATGCCGGGCGTGACCGTGGGCGGCTCGGTCAGGACGTCCCTGATGGTCACGCTGCCCGTGAGGGAGAGATTGGCCCATAGACGCTTCACTGAAACGACCCCCATGGGCCGGTCGGGACTTCCCTGATAGACCGGGAACCAAGTGTGGCCGGAAGAGACCACCTTGCGCCAGTTCACCTCGTCGGTGTCGTGCAGATTGAGCCAGACGACACGGTTGCTGGGCGTCATCAGGGTCTCCGCCGTGACCTGGTCGAGCGAAAGGGCGCCATGGACCATGCGGTGCTCATGCGCGTGCAGCACGCCCGAGGCCATGCCCTGGTCGACCATCATCCTCAGTTCGTCCTCCGACATCTTGTCCTCCTCGGCGTGTTTGCGACCGAAGGCGAACAGGATGATGTCGGCGAGGAAGCTCAACGTGGACACCAGCGGCGAGGCGAGCGCCGCCATGAACGACATCGGCCGCGACACGGCGACGGCCAAGGCCTCGGGATTGCCGAGTCCGACGCGCTTCGGCACGATTTCGGCGCACACGATGGTGAGCGAGCCGATGAGGAAGGACACGCCGCCACGGGCCAGGCCGTCCGCGTTTTCCGCGATCCAGGCGAACGGAGCCTGGGCCAGCAGGGGTGACAGCCGGGCGGCCAGAGGCTGTCCGCCGTAGGTGGCGGCGATGATGCTTCCGAACGTGAGCCCGACCTGGACGGTGGAGAGGAACTTGGAAGGGTTGGCCAGAAGCGCCAGCGCCTGAGCGGCCCCCTTGCTTCCGTGCTCGGCCATGCGGGCCAGCCTCCGTCGGTTCGACGACACGATGGACATCTCCGAAAGTTCGAAGAGACCCACGATGAGCCAGCATGCCAGTATGATCGCGATTTCCACCGATTCCTAGGTAGGCCCGCGTCCGTCCGCCGTCAAATACGCACTTGTTGCCCGTGAGACGGGGGCTAATTTCCATTGTTTAACATGAGCGAACGACTCGACGCCATCGTGGTGGGAAGCGGCATCGGCGGCCTGAGCTTCGCGCTCTCGCTGGCCCGCCGGGGCATGAGCATCGCCGTCGTCACCAAGAAGACAGGGGCTGAATCCAACACCAACTGGGCCCAGGGCGGCATCGCCTGCGTCACCGACAGGACCGACGACTTTGAGAGCCACGTGCAGGACACGCTGACGGCCGGTGACGGCCTTTGCGACGTCGGCGTGGTCCGCCACATCGTCGAGCAGGGTCCGGCCCGGGTGGCCGAGCTTATCGAATGGGGCGTGAAGTTTGAAAACGGTCCCGACGGACGTCCGGACCTCGGTCGCGAGGGCGGGCATTCGTGCAGGCGCATCCTTCACGCGAGGGACATGACCGGACGCGCCATCGAATCCGCCCTGCTCCGTGCGGTCGCCGTCGCCCCGGGCGTCCGGATGCTCGAGCATCATCTGGCGATCGACCTCATCACTCGCTCCAAACTCGACGCTTCGGTCGAGATGGGCGGGCTGAAGGACAGGGTGCTGGGCATCCACGTGCTCGACACGCGCAAGGGGGTCGTCACGACGATGGCGGCCAAGGTGGTCGTCCTCGCCACCGGAGGCGTGGGCCAGGTCTACCAGTTCACGACGAATCCTGACATCGCCACCGGTGACGGCGTGGCCATGGCCTACCGCGCCGGCGCGGAGGTGAGGGACATGGAGATGGTCCAGTTCCATCCCACGGCGCTCAAGGCTCCGGACGGCGGGCGGGCGCTGATCTCCGAGGCCGTGCGTGGTGAGGGCGGCGTGCTGAGGGATCTCGCCGGCCGCGCCTTCATGTCGGATTTCCACCCTCTCGCGGACCTCGCTCCCCGGGACGTCGTCGCCCGGGCGATTGACGCGGTGATGAAGAAGAGCGGCGCTCCCCATGTGCTCCTTGACGCCACCGGGGTCGCTCACGGCGGCTTCGCGCAGCGCTTCCCCCACATCCATGAGACGTGCCTGAAGGCGGGCTTCGATCCCTCGGTCCAGCACCTCCCCGTGGTGCCTGCGGCCCACTACCTTTGCGGCGGCGTGGCCACCGACCTGGCCGGCCGTACGACGCTCGGGGGTCTCTACGCGGTGGGCGAAGTGGCCTGCACCGGCCTGCATGGCGCCAACCGACTCGCCTCCAACTCCCTTCTGGAGGCCGTAGTGCTGGCCTACGACGGCGCCGAGGCCGCGCAGGCCGAGGTGTCGGCGTTCTCCGGCGAGTGGCCCGAACTGCCTGGCTGGGTGGACGGGTCCGCAGGCGATCCAGACGAACGCGTCGTGCTTTCGCACAACTGGGACGAGCTGCGGCGGACGATGTGGGACTACGTCGGCATCGTCCGGAGCACCAAGCGTCTCCAGCGTGCGCGTACGCGCATCGGCGCGCTGGCGGACGAGGTGCGGGATTACTATTGGAACTTCAAGGTCGAACCCAGGCTGCTGGAGCTCCGCAACCTGATCCAAGTGGCCGATCTGATCGTCGAATGCGCCCTGCAGCGCAAAGAAAGCCGCGGCCTCCATCACACCTTGGATTATCCGCGCAAATCGGACTCGCCCGTCCATTCCTCCGTACGACGCAAGTCCGTCAAAGCATGAAGATCGGGGTCATCGGAGCGGGCGCCGTGGGCTGCTGGTACGGCGGCCTGCTCGCGCTCGCCGGCCACGAGGTGCACTTGCACTCCAGGGGCATGGCCGGAACGCTTCGTGAGAAGGGCCTCCTGCTGGAAGGACTGGACGGCCGTCGCATGGCGCCCGTCGCAGGAATCCACGAGAGCGCCGACACGGTGGGGACGTGCGATCTCGTCATCGTCGCCATCAAGGCCACGGCGAACGCCTCCCTGCCCTCTCTGGTCACGCCCCTGCTGGGGCCTTCGACCGTGGTCCTGACCCTGCAGAACGGCATGGGGAACGTGGAGGCCCTGGGGCGCATCCTCCCGATTGAGCGGGTCGCCGCCGGTCTGTGCTTCGTCTGCATCAATCGGGAGCCGGACGGCATCGTCCGCAACATGCTTCCCGGCCATGTCCGCGTGGCTTCGGCCCGCGGGCCCGCCGGTCCGCATGCCCGGCTTTGTGCCGAGGCGCTGTCCAAGGCGGGCGTGGACTGCCGCACCGATGACTCGCTGGACGCGGTGCTCTGGAAGAAGCTGTGCTGGAACATCCCGTTCAACGGCCTCTCCATCGCCACGGGGGGACTGACGACCGACCGGATCCTCTCCGACCGCGCCCTGCGGACCCGTGCCCTTGCGCTGATGCTCGAAGTGTCGGCGGCCGCCACGGCCTGCGGCTTTCCCTTCGATCGCAAGCATGTGGACTGGCAGTTCGAAGTCACGGAGGGCATGGGGCCCTACCGCCCATCGAGCCTGATCGATTACCAGCAGGGCCGTGACGTCGAAATAGAAGGAATCTGGGCGGAACCGCTGCGGCGCGGTCAGGACGCCGGCGTCCGCATGCCCGAACTGACGAGACTGCTCTGGGAGATCAGGGAACGTGTCGGGGCTCGTTCCCTGACGTCCTGATCACGAAGGCGCAGAGTCGTGATGAGGCGGCGGCGGCCCTTGATTCGGTCCAGAAATGACCGGGCATGGCCTGTCCGTCGGTGACTTCGCCATGGAGGCCTTCCGACGTGCGCCATCGGCAGACCAGCCTGAACCGGTCGGAGACGGCGCCCGCCTCACGACGCCAAGCGTAGGACAGACGAAGCGCCGCTGAATCCGCCGAGGGGGCGTCGACCCAACCCAGGGCCCGGCCTGACCTGACGGCCTCGTCATGGACGCTTGACGCCAGTTCGGCATCCGGGCCCGCCTCGACCGCGACCACGGAGGGGTCGACGTGGAAGTGGCGGCTCAGCACCGGCGAGACGCAGCCGGACGCCATCACGCACAGGAGGAGAAGGACGGACAGCCCGAGAGGGTGCATAAGTTGTTCATTAACCGCGCTCGACCGCATGACAAGCCGCGCCATGCTCACGGACGATGCGCAAAGTGCAGGCCGTGA